>Ga0081538_10005656_pt1 | contig 11198 bp, 7 predicted proteins | sample TabmetS5T2R1_FD_71022 | JGI IMG/M metagenome (GOLD analysis project Ga0081538, IMG submission 71022) | Tabebuia heterophylla rhizosphere microbial communities from the University of Puerto Rico - S5T2R1 | ecosystem: Host-associated > Plants > Roots > Rhizosphere ...
GCGGGCGTTCGAGCGGACGGACATCATCTTGACGCCTGTGACGGAGACGGTCGCTCCCCGGGCCGACGAAAGCGAGACGATCGAGACGACGCGACGGCTGACACGCCTCACGTACGGCTGGTCGCTCGCCGGAGGACCGAGCCTCGCGCTCCCTTGTGGGTTCTCCGGGGACGGCCTCCCGATCGGCGTGCAGCTCACCGCGCCGAAGTGGAAGGAGGCCCGGCTCCTGAAAGCTGGCGCCGCGTACCAGCGCGAGACCGACTGGCATCTGCGCGAGCCCAAGCTTGCGTCAACGGGGACTCCGACGAACGCCTACTCGTCGAGGATTCCCACGGCACGGACCGGAGACGCTGAGCCCGGCTCGAGCCGCAGCGGGAACGCGTAGAAGTCGAAGCGCCGGTTCACGACGTCCTTCAGGTTGTTGAGGTTCTCGAAGTGCGTGATGCCGCGCTCCGCGCAGGCGCGGTGGTTCGTGTACGCATCCGTCTGGTACACGAGGTCGGGGCTGATGGTCTCGACCCCGAAGATCTTCACGCCCCGGTCGGCCATCCAGTGCACGCACTCCGCCGCGACGCCGCTGAACCCGTCCAAGAAGGCGGGCGTTCCGGCGGTGCGGTTGTAGTGGTCCGTGCAGAAGAGAAGGACGTCTCCTTCCTGCACCTCGAGCCCTCCGTCGGTGAGCGCCTGCTCGAGATCCCCGACAGTCACCTCGTACCCCGCGGGAAACTGCCGGACGTCGACGCAGACCGCCTCGCCGCAGAAGGTGTCGAGAGGCATCTCGGCGATTTTCGGCGCGCCCGGCCTGGGATCGAAGTGGGACAACGCGTCGACGTGCGTGGCGGCGTGGTTCGACGTGATGATGATCTCGGCGTCGAAGGACTTTCGCCCCTCGGCGAAATCTCCGTGCAGCAGGTGGCGGAGGATCTGGACCGTCGGGAAGAAGGGGTGGAGCTGCGTGCTGTTCGACAGCGGCTGCGACAGGTCGACGATTCGCCGCGCCATGAGGGCCTCCTCTCGCGGGCCACGTCCTGAGCGGCCCTCGATCGGCCGCAGGATAGAGTCTCGCCGTCACTGCCCGCGGGAAGGAGCATCTGCCATGACGTTCGAGCTCGACCCGAACGACCCCTGGGTCAAACGAGGCTACGGTCAGAGCCGGATCGAACCGGGCGAACGACCGGCCGTCCTCGTCATCGACCTCCAGTACGCCTTCACCGACCCTAACTTCGTCTTCGGGGGCGCGGAGCTGATCGAGCGCGCGACAGTCAATACCGCGCGCCTCCTTGAGGTGGCACGGGGCGTGGGTGTTTCCGTCCTTCACACGGTGGTCGTCTGGCGGGACGAGGCGGAGCTCGGTCTCTGGACGATCAAGCTGCCGCCCTGCGCGGAGATCACTCCCGACTCCCGCTGGGCCGAGGTCGACGCGCGGCTCTGGGACGAGTCTGACGTCCTGCTGCCCAAGAAGTGGCCCTCGTTCTTCCACGGCACTCCGCTGATCTCGCTGCTAACGGCGCAACAGCGCGACACAGTCATCGTCACGGGTTGCACGACGTCTGGTTGCGTGCGCGCGACGACCGTCGATGCCTTCTCCTACGGCTTCCGCACCATCCTTCCCGAGGACTGCATCGGCGATCAGGGGCGCGACGCCCACGAGTCGAACCTGCGCGACGTCCACCGCCGGTACGCGGAGGTTACGAGCTCCGACGAGGTGATCAGCTACCTGGAGCGCATCCCGCAGGCCGTGCCGGCGTGAAGCGGATCGGCGTCGACGTCGGCGGCACGTTCACCGACCTGATCCTGGTCGACGAGGACAGCGGGAGCATCTCGGTCGAAAAGGTGCCCTCGACGCCGGACGACCCGGCTCGGGGGTCGGTCGCCGGCGTTCGGGATTTGTGCGAGCGCGCCGGTGTCACCCTCGGCGAGCTCGACGGCATCCTGCACGGAACGACAGTCGCGACGAACATCGTGCTCACCCACTCCGGCGCCGAGGTCGGCTTGATCACGACGGAGGGGTTCCGCGACATCCTCCACATCGCCCGGCACAAGCGTCCCTACAACTTCTCCCTGCATTGCGAGCTGCCCTGGCAGGCGAACCCCCTCGTCAGGCGCAGGCACCGGCTGACCGTGAAGGAGCGCGTCGCGGCTCCGAGCGGTGAGGTGCTCGCTCCGCTCGACGAAGACGAAGTTCGCGAGCGTGTCCGAGAGCTACGAGAGGCGGGCGTCGAAGCGGTCGCGGTTTGCTTCCTGCACGCCTACCTCAACCCGGTCCACGAGCAGCGCGTGAAGGAGATCTTGCTCGAGGAATTCCCCGAGGCCTATCTCTCCATCTCGCACGAAGTGCTGCCCCTCTACCGGGAGTACGAGCGGTTTTCGACGACATGCCTCAACGCCTCGATCGGCCCCAAGGTCGCCCGGTATGCCGATCGATTCGGCAGCGCGATGACCGAGGCCGGGTTTCGAAGAGACGTCCAGCTGATGCAATCGTCGGGCGGGACCGTCGGGACACGCTCGGCCGAAGGCCGTCCTGTCTCGCTGCTCATGTCCGGTCCCGTTGCGGGGTTGATCGGCGGGATCTGGGCAGGCCGCATGGCCGGGTTCGAGAACGTCATCACCCTCGACATGGGCGGCACCTCGGCGGACATCGGCGTCGCTCCCGGGGGCGAGCTGCGGATGCGCCATCTCGTCGACACGACCGTCGCCGGTTATCAGGTCATGGTCCCGATGGTGGACGTCGACACGATCGGCGCCGGCGGAGGCTCGATCGCGTACGTCGACCGGGGCGGCGTCTTCCGCGTCGGTCCGGCGTCGGCGGGGGCCGACCCCGGCCCTGCGTGCTATGCGCGCGGGGGCGAGGAACCGACGAGCACGGACGCTCAGTTGCTGCTCGGGCGCCTCACGCCCGAAGGGCTCCTCGGCGGCGAGATGCGCCTCGACCGGGACCTCGCAGAAGCGGCCATGCGCAAGGTCGCCGACCGGCTGGGCGTCTCGACCGCCGAGGCCGCTCTCGGAGTGCTCCAGATCCAGAGGTTCGGGATGATCCAGGCGATCGAGCTCAACTCGGTGCGGCGCGGTTACAACCCGCGGGACTTCACCCTCGTCGCCGCGGGCGGCGCCGGTCCCCTGTTCGCCTGCGACATCGCGCTCGAGCTCGAGATCCCCCGCGTCGTCGTCCCGCCGCACCCGGGGATCACGTCTGCGACCGGCCTCCTGGCCACCGACGTCGTGCACGAGTTCGTGGCGACGATGATGCAGCCGCTCCAGGACCCCGAATTCGGGCGGTTGGAGTCGACCTACGCCGATCTCGAAGCGCAGGCCGTCGCACAGCTCGCGGAGGAGGGCTTCGGCGGAGACCGAGCGGTGGTCACGCGCCTTGCGGACTGCCGCTACGTCGGCCAGGGCTACGAGGTGCGCTTCCAGGTCCCGGCCGGTCCGATCGATAGAGCGTGGGTGGAACGGACGCAGGAGGCGTTCCACGAAGCCCACGAGCGCGAGTACGGGCAGCGCTTCGACGCCGACGTCGACATCGTCAACATCCGCGTGAAGGCCGTGGGGCTCGTTCCGCCGCTCGACTGGCCCGACATCGAGCGGGCTAAGGCACCCGCCGCGCCGCGAGCCGAGCACGACGTCGTGTTCGAGGTCGACGGCCGCCCGCAAGCCTTGGCGACCCCCTTCTACGACCGAAGCGCGCTCCGCGCCGGCGACGAGATATCCGGGCCCGCCGTGGTCGAGCAGTACGACTCGACGACCGTCGTGCCGCCGGGCCTCAGAGCCCTGGTCGACGCGCATGGAAACATCGTCATCGACTGCACGACCGCCGCAAGAAAGCCGGCCGAGCAGGCCGCCGGCCTCGCAACGCCCGTGCTGATGCGGGCGATCGGCGGAGCCTTCCAGTCGATCGCGAAGGAGATGGGCGCGGTGCTCTTCCGCATCTCCTACTCCTCCATCATCCGCGAGTCGGAAGACCTCGGGGCCGGCCTCTTCGATGCCGCCGGTAACGAGATCGCGGAATCGGACTCGACGCCCATGTTCATGGGAGCGATGCCGAAGATCGTCAAAGGGGTCATCCGGGAGCTGGGACCGGACGCCGTGCACGAGGGCGATGTGATTGCGCACAACCACCCCTACAAAGGCGCGACCCACTCGCCGGACATCGGCATCGTCGTCCCGATCTTCTGGGAAGGCGAGCTCGTCGCCTTCAGCGGCGCTTCCGCGCACCTGCTCGATATCGGCGGCGCCTATCCGGGCATGGCCATCGATCTCGTCGACATGTGGTCGGAGGGGCACATCCTCGATGCCGTCAAGCTCTACGAACGAGGCGCACGCCAGGAGTCGGCGTGGCGGATGATGCTCCGAAACGTCCGCACGCCGACGCACAACCGCGGCGACATCGAAGCGATGATCGCGGCGTGCGAGCGCGGAAAAGAGCGGTTCCTCGAGCTCGTCAGGCGATACGGCAAGGAGACCGTCCTCGGGACGGCCGGGGCCTGGCTCGACTACTCCGAGCGGATGCTCCGGCAGGAGATCGCCAGGGTGCCGGACGGCATTTACGAGGCCGACACGGGCTACCTGGACGACGACGGGCGCAACAGGGACAAGCGGCTACCGGTCAAGGTCAAGGTCATCGTCGAGGGCGACTCGCTGACGATCGATGTTACGGGCTCCAGCGACGAGACCGAGACGGCGTTCAACAGCCCCTACGAGGGCGCCGTCGTGAGCGGCGCAACGTACATCGTCCGGACGATCTTCCTCGACGAAGCGACGTACGACGTCTTCGTGCCTCAGAACGAGGGGATGTTGCGGCCCGTGAAGGTGATCGCCCCGAAAGGCTCCATCTTCAATCCGACGTTCCCGCGGGCGACGAAGGCCCGCTTCTGCCAGGTGCAGCGCATGGCCGACTTCACGCTCCAGGCGCTCGCCGCCGTGATCCCCGAGAAGGTCACGGCCGGCAACTCGGCGTCGACGACGTTCCTGTCGTACTCGGGCTTTCAGCCGGAGACGGACGAGTACTGGATCTACCTCGAGGTGAACGAGGGCTCACACGGCGGGAAGGAGGGCGCGGACGGGTGGGACTCCGTCGACTCGTTGATCGCCAACACGCGCAACAACCCCATCGAAGAACTCGAGTGGCGCTTTCCGATGCGCACCGAACGCTACGAGCTCCGCGACGTACACGCGGCGCCGGGCAAATGGCGCGGCGGTATCGGCACCGTCCGCGTCAACCGCTTCCTCGCCGACACGATCGTCGCGTGCGAGGGCGACCGGTTCTTCGGGGATCCGCCCTGGGGTATCTTCGGCGGCCATCCTGGGCTCACGTCCACGCTTCGGAAGAACGCAGGTCGAGCCGACGAGGAACACTGGCCCTCGAAGTTCACGAACCAGCGCTTGTGGGCCGGGGACACGATCGAGATCACGGTTCCGTGCTCGGGCGGGTTCGGCGATCCGGTGGAGCGCGACCCTCAGCGGGTCCTCGACGACGTCCTCGACGGCTTTGCGAGCCTCGAGCAAGCGCGCGAGATCTATCGCGTCGCCGTCGACGCCGAGACGATGACGCTCGACGAAGAGGCTACGGAGCGGCTTCGAGCGGGACTCGCCGTTCAGGGCTAGCCGTCTCCTCAGGACCCGACTCAGCGGGCTCGAGGGCCGCCTTCGTGCGAGGAAACGCAGCTGCCTGTAGCCGCGCGAGTACGAGGTACGCCAGCAGCGCGATCCCGAATCCCCACGCGGCCTTCACCCAGGAGTGCGGAACCAGGTAGTAGACGACGACGGCGATCGTCACCGCGGCGAGCGCCGCCGCGTTGACGCCGCGTAAGAACCTGTAGCGGCCGTTCGGGTCGAAGAGAGCGAGCACGTCGATGTGTGTCCGCTTGAGGATCGCGTAGTCCGCGATGATGACGCCGGCTAGCGGCGTGGCGACGTTGCCGAGGTGCGTCATCCATTTTTCTCCGTCCTCGATCACCTCGGGAAGCGCGGACAAGAAGACGGCGACTACGCCCAGAGCGGCGGTCGACCAGAACCGGCCGATTGCAGGGATCGCGTTCACGAGCGAGAGCCCTCCGGAGTACAGGTTCATCAGGTTGACAGCGGTCGTCTGGAGGACGACGGCGACGAGGAGGAGGGCCAGGAGCGCCCGGTTGCCGCCGAGCTCGGAGACGGCGACGAACGGGTTCAAGCTTCCGGTTGCAACCGCGGCGTAGGCGCCGACCCAGGAGGCGACAAAGGCCCCTACGATCGTCCCGCCGAGGATCCCAGCATACATGTGCGGGCGGGAACGCGCGTAGCGGCAGAAGTCTGCGACGTTCGTCACCACGGTGAGCTGGGTGCCCCAGAGAACGGTCAGGAACGTCGCGAAGCCGAGCCAGGTCAGCGACTGCTCGGGCGAGTCGAACACCCGGGAAACCGCGTAGGCCGGGTCGTCGGCGGTCACGAACAGCGCAACGAGCGCGCCCGTGAAGATGACCATGAGAGGAAGCAGCCCGCGGACGAAGTAGCGAAGCAGGTCGAAGCCGATCGTCGCCAGTACGGCTTGCACGGCTGCGAACGCCACGGCCAACGGAACAAGCGACAGCTCGATTCCGGCGAGCCCGTCGAGAATCGCCTGGACGCCGAAGGCGCCGGCGAGCGCCTGGGCCGCGAACCAGTAGGCGGAGGCGATCGTGCGGTAGGGCGACGTGAGGCCGCGGGCCCCCATCTGGCCGAAGGTCGCTCTCATCGCGACCTGTCCCGGAAGTCCGTAGTCCACCCCGGCCTGGGCTACGACCACGAGGATCACTCCCGCGATCGCGACGGCAAGCGCGACGGTCCCGGACGCCCACCAGAGCGGCAGGCCGCCCTGCACGACCACGATCGCCCCGAGCACGTACATGAACGGGCTCAGGTTGAAGGCGAGCATCATGGCGAAGAGATCCCGCCAGCCGACGGTCCGAAGCTCGGCCGGAATCGGCTCGATTCCGTAACGCTCGACGCCCCGCGGGACGCGATGCTCCGTTGCGGCTGTCACTACCGGCTGGTAGCTGACGTGGCCGGGGCGCCGACCGCCGTCGGCGGAACGCGCTCGGCCCAAGGGAAGGCCTGTTCGAGCTGGGAGGCGACCCGGAGAAGCGCTGCTTCGTCGCCGTACCGCCCGACCAGCTGCACACCGATCGGCAGACCGCTCTCGCTCCAGGCAAGCGGCAGGCTGATCGCCGGCTGCCCGGTGATGTTGAACATCGCGGTGAACGGGACGTACTGCGAGAAGAGCTTGTGCACCCAGCCGCCGGCATCGAGGGTGGAATCGTTCTGGTCGAGCTCGCCGAGCTTCCACGGAACTCGGGCGATGGAGGGAGCGAGGAGGACGTCGACCGTTTCGAAGAACGTCCCGATCGACCGCCCGACCGCGTTGCAGTCCCCGTAGCCGTCGAGGAGCTGGACAGCCGTGACCGACTCTCCGAGGCGGATCATCGCGAGGGTGCACGCCTCGACCGTGGCATCGGTAGGGGGCGTGCCGACCGCGCGCTCGAGGAGCGCTGCCCGCTGCGCAAGGCCTGCCGCCCAGCAGGTGAGGAGAGCGCGGTGGAGCAGCTCCGGGTCGATCGCCGGGGTGCCCGGCTCGACGTCGTGCCCGAGCCCGTCCAGTGCCTGCGCGGTGGCCTCGACGGCACTCCGGCATTCGGGCGCCACCGGCGCCCCCGACCAGGCATCGGCCGTCCAGGCGACGCGAAGCCGTCCGGGTTCGGCGCCGACCTCCTCGGCGTATGGCCGTTGGGGCGGCGGGATGAGGTACTTCTCGCCTGGGGCCGGTCCGTGGAGGGCGTCGAGGGCGGCGGCCGCGTCCCCGAGCGTGCGGCAGAGGACGAAGTCGTGCGCCATCCCATGGAGGCCCTCCCAGAAAGCAGGCCCAACGGGAATCCGCAGCCGCGTGGGCTTCAGTCCGACGATCCCGCAGAGCGACGCGGGGATCCGGATCGAGCCGCCGCCGTCGGTTCCGTGGGCAATGGGAAGCGCCCGCGCTGCCACCAACGCCGCGGCGCCTCCGCTCGAGCCGCCGACGCTCCGCTCCGGATCCCAGGGGCTGCGGGTCGGGCCGTGCGCGACCGGCTCGGTCGTTGCGTTGAAGGCGAGCTCGGGCGAGCGCGTGCGGGCAATGACACGCAGGCCGGCCGCACGGATGCGCTGTCCAAGGTACGTATCCGCGGCGCCCGTGATCCCGTCGGCCGCCCAGCGGCTGCCGAGCTGGCTGACCTGACCCTCGAGGTGCGTTCCGGTCTCCTTGAGAGCGAACGGCACGCCGCGGAGCGGCCCGTCCCCTGCCGATTCGAACGCAGGTTCGAGGAGGTTCCCGACGGTCGCGTGGAGCGTGCCGTCGACCTCGGCGATCGCCCTTCGCGCGGCGTCCTCGACCTCGTCGGCCGAGACCTCGCCGGCGCGAACGAGCGCGGCAAGACCAACTGCATCGCATTCCGCATAGTCAGCGAGATCCATCGATCGACCTCCCGGCGCGACGATCGGGCTGGGCATTCTCTCACGCTTGACAAGTGAAGGTGGCGAGGGCTAGAAGGCATCACGACATGTGGAAGGGGCGCTACCAGTGCGCGGTCACCCTCTCGGTCGATTTCGACGCCGAGACCCTCTGGAGCGGGACGTTCAAGCTGACGACGCCCAGCCCCATGTCGCGGGGCGACTACGACGTGCGCGCCGGGCTGCCGCGGATACTTGCCCTGCTGGACAAGCACGAGATCCCGGCGACCTTCATGGTCCCCGGTCAGGTCGCGGACGACCACCCCGACGCGTGCGCCGAGATCGCCGGTCGCCGCGTGCACGAGGTCAGCTACCACGGCTACCACCACGAAGCCGTGCTCGACATTCCGATCGACGAGGAGCGAAAGCTGATGAGACGCGGCATGGCGCGGCTGGAAGAGGTCTTCGGCCAGACGCCGCGAGGCAACCGCTCGCCGCCATTCGCGCTCGGCCCCAACACGGCCGACTTGCTCGAGGAGCTCGACTTCGTCTACGACTCGAGCCTCTTCGGCCACGACGAGCCATACCGTCCGCGCGTCCCGACGGTAACCGGGCCGCTGCGCGACTTCGTCGAGCTCCCCGTGAGCTGGGAGCTCGACGATGCGCCGTACTTCCTCTTCAGCTTCTTCCCGTACATGTCGGGCCTGGCGACCCCGTCGCAGGTGCTCGAGATCTGGAAGGAGGAGTTCGACGGCTCCTACCGCGCGGGCGGCTGCTTCCTGCTCGTCGTGCACCCCTTCTGCATCGGCCGGCACCCGCGAATCGCGATGCTGGACGAGCTGCTCGCCTACGTGAAGAGCTTCCCCAACGTCTGGTTCGCGCACCATCTCGATGTCGCGACCGAGTGGAGGCGGATGCAAACCGAGCAGGGAACCTGGGACGTCGAGGTGGCCGCTGCAGTTCGGTGACCGCAGCTGGGTCGAGCTCGGCCGGGCGACCGAGGAGCAGCCGGTGGTCATTCTCCCGCTCGGGACGACGGAGGCGCACGGGCCCGGGCTCCCCGTGGACGTCGACGCCCACATCGTCGGGCACGTCGCGCGCCTCGTCGGTGAGCGAACCGGGGCGCTCGTCCTCCCCACGCTGCCCTACGGGTACTCCTCGACCTGGCTGAACTACCCGGGGACCGTGAGCCTCCGGGCGGAGACGCTCCACGAGGTGCTCCTCGACGCCCTGGAGAGCCTCGTTGGCCAGGGGTTCCGGACGATCTTCCTCCTCAACGGGCATCGCCACAACTACTCGGTCATGGAGACCGTGGCCCGAACGGCGATGGACCGCCACGGGCCCGAGCACGAGGACCTGCTGATAGCCACCGGCTCCTACTGGGAGATCGCCCGGGAGGAAATCAATGCTCTCCGCCGCTCCGAGCTCGGAGGAATGGCTCATGCGTGCGAGCTCGAGACCTCGCTCGAGCTCGCGATCCGGCCCGAGCTCGTCGATACGGAGGCGATCGAGGACGCAGACCGTCAGATCGCGGCCTGGGACGCGGGCGCCGTCCAGCCGAGCGTGCTCGTCTGGAGGCCCTGGCTTCGCCCCGACCGGCACTCCGGCATCGTCGGGGATCCGACCGTCGCGTCCGAGGAGAGCGGCAAGGCGTTTCTCGAAGCGATCGTCGCAGGGGTCTCGGAGCACGTCGAGCGGCTGGCGCGCGGCGAGTCGGTCGATTACTACACCCAGCCGGTCACCGAGGACGCGTGACGAGCGAAGCCGAATGGCTCGAGCTCGCGCGCCGGCACTGCTTCCGGGGCAGGATCGACCGGCCGCAGACCGAGGGCCCTGTCTTCACGCAGGGGTCAGGGTCGCTGGTCTGGGATGTCGAGGGAAAGGAGTACCTCGACTTCAACTCCGGCCAGATGTGCTCGGCGCTCGGGCACAACCACCCTCGGATCGTCCGCTCCGTCGCCGAGGCCCTCGAGAAGATGATGCACGCGAGCTCGACGTACTACAACGACCAGGAGATCCTGCTCGCCGAGCGGCTCGCCTCGACCCTCCCGGCCCCACTCACGAAGTGCATGTTCGCGCTCTCGGGCTCGGACGCGAACGAGGCGGCGATCGGCATCGCGAGGGCGGCGACCGGCCGCTACGAGGTCGCGAGCCCGCACGTGAGCTTCCACGGCCTCAGCGACACACCCCGGGCGCTCACGTACACGGGCTGGCGAGCCGGAATCCCGACGCCCGCGCCGGGCAACTTCGCCCTCCTCGCTCCGCACTGCTTCCGCTGCCCCGTCCACCACACCTACCCGGCGTGCGAGCTCGCATGCCTCGACGCGAGCATGGAGCTTCTCGATGCGGAGGTGACGGACGGCCTGGCGGCGGTCATCACGGAACCTCTCTTCAGCGCGGGTGGGGTAATCGAGCCGCCGGCCGGCTGGCTGGCGAGCGTCGCGGGTGAGGCCCGCGCCCGAGGCGCGCTCTTCATCCTGGACGAGGCGCAGACGGGCCTGGCGAAGCTGGGGACCATGTGGGCGTTCGAGCAGGAGGACGTCGTCCCGGACGTGCTGACCGTGTCGAAGCACTTCGGGGGCGGCATCGCGATCAGCGCGGTCGTCACGAGCGCCGACATCGAGGAGGACGCTCTGCGGCGGGGGTACAGCTACGGGCACTCGCACTCGAACGACCCGCTGGCCTGTGCCGCGGCCCTGGCCACCCTGGAGGCGATCGAGGAGGAACGGCTGGCCGAACGCGCCGCCGAGATCGGCGCTTGGCTCCGG
>Ga0081538_10005657_pt1 | contig 11198 bp, 10 predicted proteins | sample TabmetS5T2R1_FD_71022 | JGI IMG/M metagenome (GOLD analysis project Ga0081538, IMG submission 71022) | Tabebuia heterophylla rhizosphere microbial communities from the University of Puerto Rico - S5T2R1 | ecosystem: Host-associated > Plants > Roots > Rhizosphere ...
GGATCCCGGCCGACGAGCAGGGCCGGATCTTCGAGAAGTTCTACCGCCTCGATCCGAACATGACCTACGGGATCGGCGGCACCGGCCTGGGGCTGTACATCTGCAGCGAGCTCGTCGAGCGCATGGGCGGGCGCATCTGGCTCGAGTCGGAGGAGGGCCGGGGCTCGACGTTCTTCTTCGAGCTTCCGAGCGCGACGACCGGGCGGCCGGCGCTCGCGCGGGCAGCGCGCGAGCTCGCCGACATCGAAGGCACGAGCTAGCCCGGGAAGAATCGCGCTCCCTCCCGCGTCCTGTGCTGAATCGGGACTCGGGAAGGAGCCACCATGAGGAGCACATACGGGAGATCCACTCTCTCGGTGTTCGGCTTGGCGGCGATCCTCGCGGTCGTCGGCGGAGTCGTCGTTGCGAGCTCGGCCGCGTCGCCGACAGCCCAGACGCTGGCGACAGGAGCGCCGAAGTTCATCGTCCGCTACGAGGCGAGCCTCGAGGCGACCTGGCGCAACAGCACGCCGGTGGTGCTACCCGACCCGCACCACACGTTTCGGTGCGGAGGAGGCGAGGAGTCGGGCGCGCTAACGAGCTCGCTGCGCCCCGGCCCCAAGAAGTTCGTCATCCGCGTCGGCAAGGAGCTCGGCGGAAGGTGGCTCTCCATCGACTTCAGCGGCCATAACGGAATGGACAAGGGCGTCGTGACCTCCAACCGCACCGCTCAGGGGTTTCTGATGCGGTACTCGGGCCGCGAGTGCAAGCGCTTCGAGATCGAGCAACCCGGCTGCGGAGCGCACACGCTTCTCACCAGTGTTGTGCCCCTCGCCTCTGCGAACGGCGTCGGCTCGGGCGTCAACCCCATCTACCGCATTGCACCTGAATGGCCGTTGGAGCCGGAGACGATCGGTTGCAGCGACGGGATCCGGTTCCCGGACGGTTTCCGCTACGGCTGGGAGTCGGCTCAGCTCCGCCTAAGGCAGCTCTACCGCTGCGGGATCCGGAAGCCGCGGGGCTGCAGAATGACGATCGGCCGCGACAGGACCTTTGTGTTCAACCAGACGGACCGTGGCACGACGTACGCGTCGACCGTGCACATCAAGTGGTCGATCATGTTCCAGGCGGCCGGTCGGGGCTAACTGATCCCTCGCACCTGTTCCTACAGTTGGAGTGAGCCGCCGAGCGCCGCATCTACTCGAGGTAGAGGAGCACTAAGACCGTGGCTTCGATTCTCCCCGCTGCTACCGTCGTCAGGGTGGGCAGGGAGGTCGAGCTCCGGCGCCACACCGACAACGACGGTGACGTCCTCACCGCCGAGGGCGTTCAGGCAGCGCTGGAGATCGGCGCGCGGCTCCGGGGCGGTTACCAGCTCGCGGTCTCGACGGGGGCGCAGCGCGCGACGCAGACGCTCGCCTGTTTCCTCGCCGCGCTCGGCCAGCCGGTGCCGGGCGGCGTGGTGGTCGAGGCTGACCTGCGGTCGGAGGACGAGGATCGCTGGCGAGCCGCCTTCCAGAAGGCGGGCAGCGGCGCGCTCCGGGCGCTACGCGATGCCGACCCCGAGCTCGTGGCAGGGGACTCGGGACGGCTCGGCGCCGCGCTCGGCCGTGTCCTCGACAGCCTGCCGGCCGACGGCCGCGCCCTCGTGGTCGGCCACAGCCCGACGAACGAGGCTGCGGTGCTCGGACTTACCGGCGAGATTGTTGAGCCGCTCGCGAAGGGCGCCGGCGTCCTCGTCGTCGCCGGTGACGACGGCTTCGAGATCGAACCACTTGCCTAGCCGGTGAGCGCCCGAAGCACTTCGTCGCCGTAGCGCTCGAGCTTTGTCGGGCCGACGCCTGAGACCGTTGCCAGCTGCCAGAGCTGCTTCGGGCGTTGGCGGGCGATTTCTTCCAGGGTTGAGTCGTGAAAGACGACGAAGGCTGGCACTTCATCTCTACGCGCTCGCTCCAACCGCCACGTCTTCAGCGCTTTCATGACTGGATCGTCGGCTGCGACTCGCTTCGGCGGGTCAATACCCAGCTCTCGGAGAAAGCGGCTCGGCTCGCCTGACCACGTGAGCTCCAGGTGGCTCTTCGCTCGCGTGATTCCGACATAGAGGAGGCGCCGTTCCTCCGCCAGCGCTTCGCCGACCTTCGAACGCTTGAACGGCAGCTCGTTCTCCTCCAGCCTCGGAAGGAAGACCGACTCGAACTCGAGCCCTTTCGCTCGGTGGTACGTCAGAAGGTTCACGCCGCGGCCCTTCGCATCCTCGCCGAAGCGGGACTCCAGATCGGCCAGGAAGTCCGCGACCGTGCCCTCGCCGAACTCCACCGCCAAGCGGACGAAACGGGCCAGGTCTCCTTGGCGTGTCAGCTCCTCATCGGCAACGCCTTCGGACACCTCCGGCGTCAGGCCCTGCGCCGCCGCGACGTCTCGGACGACCCTTGCTACGTCGGTCGACCACGCCGAGCCTCGCAGCGCTCGGATTATTCCGCGCGCTGCCGGTCTTGCCAGGAACGCGCCGCCCCGCACCTGGTACGGGATCCCCGCCTCCGCGAGCGCCTCCTCGAACGGCTCCGACCTCGAGTTGATCCGGTACAGCACCGCGATCTCCTCGTACGGCGGACCGAGCTCCCGGATTCGCTCGACGATCGACTCCACTTCTGCGTCCGGGTCCGGACAGGTACGCAGCACCGGCTCCGGGCCCCCCGGCGGAATCGCCCGCAACACCTTCTCGGCGCCGCCAAGCTTCGGCACCAGCCGGTTCGCCAGCTCCAGCACTTCCGGCGTCGAGCGGTAGTTGTCCTCTAGCCGGAACACCTGGCCGCCCGCCCGAAGCAGGTAATCCGGCGTCGCGCCCGTGAACGAGTAGATCGCCTGGTAGTCGTCGCCGACGACGCACAGGTCGTCCCGGTCGCCCAGCCACCGCTCCAGCAGGGACTGCTGCAGCAGATTGACGTCCTGGTACTCGTCGACCGTGAACGCGCGGTAGCGCTGCCGGAAGATCCGCGCGGCCTCGGCGTCCTCGTCGTACAGCCGGATCGCGAGCTCGAGCAGATCCTCGAAGTCGATCCGGCCCTGCCGCTCCTTCTGCTGCTCGTACCGGCGGAAGACGCTGACCATCAGGTCCGGCGGGATCGGTGGCTCGTGCCCGCCCAGGCCATCCAGATAGGTCTCTGGTGTCAGGCGCCGGTTCTTCGCCCGCTCGATCTCTTGCGCCAGGTCGCCGAGCGCACGGAACTTGTACGGCGGCGGCAACGATCGGCGGATCGGCTGCAGCGTCAGCGCCTTCGACGGCAGGATCTGGCCGAGGCGGTTGCCGACGAAGAACCGGAGCTGCGCCAGCGCCGCCGAGTGGAACGTCCGCGCCGCAACCCTTCGGACGCCGAGCGCCGCCAGCCGTTCGCGCATGACGCCCGCGGCCTTGTCCGTAAAGGTCACTGCCAGGATCTCCGACGGCTCGAACGTCCCGGTCAGGACCTGGTTCGCGATCCGCCGCGTGATCGTCGTCGTCTTGCCCGAGCCGGCGCCGGCGAGGATCGTCACCGGGCCGCGCACGGCCTCGACCGCCGCGCGCTGCTGCTCGTTCAGTCCCTCGAAGACGTCCACCCGAAGAGCGTAGGGAGGCGGCCGGTCGACTATGCGACGATTGTGGAACTTCCCATGCCCGAGGTTCGCGCGAACGGGATCCGCCTCTACTACGAGGAGCACGGCTCCGGCACGCCGATCCTCGCCATGCACGGGAGCGGGAGCTCCGCGCTCATGTGGGCGGCCGCCGTCGAGCCGCTGTCCCGGCTCGGCCGCCTGATCCTCTACGACCGGCGCGGGCATACGCGCAGCGAGGAGCCCGACCCCTTCACGGCCATGACGCGGGACGAAGAGGCCGACGATGCCGCCGCGCTTCTCGACGCGCTCGACGCGGCTCCGGCGGTCGCGATCGGGCGCAGTCGCGGCGCAGAGCTCGCGCTCGTCCTTGCGCACCGCCGTCCCGATTACGTGCGCGCCGTCGCCGCGCTCGAGCCCGGCCTCTTCTACCTCGATCCGGAGGCCAAGGCGTGGGAGGACGAGCTGAACGCCCGTGTTCGTGCGGCGCCCGCCGACAAGGTGGGAGAGACGCTGATCGAGGAAGCGGTCGGCGCCGGAACGTGGGCGTCGCTGCCGGCCGAGGTTCGCGAGATGTTCACGGCGAATGGGCCGGCGATCCTCGCCCAGATCGAGGGCGAGCGCGCCGACCTCGACGAGGAGGCGCTCGCGGCGATCTCGCAGCCGACGCTGCTCGTGAGCTCGGAGGAGTCACCCGAGGAGTTCCGCCGGGTGACTGATCGCCTGGCCGCTCTACTGCCGAACGCCGAGGAGCTCCGCGTCGCGGGCGGGCACATCATCGATCCGGCCCATCCGGACATCCGCCGCTTCGTCGAGCGCTTCGCCGCCTAGAGCGTCACTTGCTCGCTGCGGTCGACGCCCGAGCCGCGCTCGGGATCGCGGCCCGCGATCAGCACCCAGTGCTCCGAGACCGTCGCGCGATAGAGCCGGAAGAGCGCAGCGCCCTGCACGTCTTCCAGTCCGAATCCGCGGCCGATGTCCTTCCGGGACACGCGGTCGTAGATTTCGAGGCCCGCCTCGAGCTCGGCGCCCGTGAGCTCGCTGGCCGTGCCCTTCATGTACACGGCCTGCGCGCCGCCGACCGGGACCGACGAGTCGTAGATCGCGATCGCGACCTCCGGGTGGGCGGCGAGGTTCCGGGAGTGCTTCGCGTCGGGCGAGGAGACCCAGTGGAAGCTCCGGTAGTCCTCGGTCGCGAACCACACCGGCGAGACCCACGGCTTGCCGGCCTCGTCGACGGTGCCGAGCGCCATGTACCGGTTCGCGTCTATGACGCTTCTTGCGTGGTCGCTCAGTTCCTCGGTCATCTGGCTCCTTTCACTTGGGCCCGGCTAGAGCTCGACACGCTCGCGGTGGTCGACTCCCCGGCCGCGTTCTGTGTCGGCGCCCCGGATGAGAACGTAGTACTCGTCGGCGGTCGCCCGGTAGAGGCGATGCTCCGAGGGAGGCTGGACGTCGGCGAGTTTCCAGTCGCGGCCGGCGTTCGTGCGGGAGAGCCGGCCGAAGATCTCGATCCCTTCGTCGAGCTCGGCGCCGGTCAGCTCCTTGGCCGTGCCGCTGATGTACACGGCCCCGGCGGCCGACGGGTCGTAGATCGCGAGCGCGATTTCCTGCCGCGCCTCGAGGTTGCGGGAATGCCGGGTCTCGTGCCCGGAGACCCAGTGGAAGTCGCGGCGGTCGACCGTCGCGAACCAGACCGGCGACACCCACGGATGCCCCGCCTCGTCCGCGGTGCCCAGCGCCATGTACTTCGTGGCGTCGATGACGCTCCTTGCGAGGTCGCTCAAGTCGTCGGTCATCTGGCTCCTTTCACTTGTTTGCGCCGCCATGGTGCGTTAGGACGGAGCTACACGCGAACGAAGGGGGATGAGGCATGTCCAGGATTGCGTACCTGGTTCTCGCTGCGGCCGTCTTCGCGCTCCTCGCCGCCGGCGCCGGCGCGACCGTCCGCTCGGCGAGCCACGACTCGCCGGTCGTCACGCATGGCGTCGTGGTCGGCGACGTGACCGCGCACTCGGCTGTCGTCTGGGCGCGCGGCGACCGCGAAGGCACGCTGAAGGTTCACCTCTCCGGCGGCAAACACCACGGCGGCGCGCGGATCGAGACCCACGCGGCCGACGACTTCACCGGACAGGTCGTCCTTACCGGCCTGAAGCCGGACACTAAATACAGGTATCGCGTCGGCTCCGAACGCGGCTCCTTCCGGACGGCGCCGGACGCCGACGACGCCGACTCCGTGCGGCTCGCGTTCGGCGGTGACGTCGCCGGCCAGAACGTCTGCCGCGACACGCGCGAGGGCTTCCCGATCATGGAGACGATCCGGGACCTGCATCCGGACGTCTTCGTCGGCCTCGGCGACATGATCTACGCGGACAACGGGTGCAACCCCGTCGGCCTGTACGGCAACGCGCAGGTGCCGGGACCCGGCCCGGCGGCCGACCTCGCGACCTTCTGGGCGCACTGGCGCTACAACCGCGCCGATGCGGCATCCCAGCGCCTGCTCCGGAACACGAGCTACATCGGCGTCTGGGACGACCACGAGGTCGTGAACGACTTCGGGCCGCTCAGCGACACGCGCTCGACCCCGCCGTACACGCCCGGCGTCCACCTGCTGCCGATCGGGCTCGAGGCGTTCCTCGACTACACGCCGATCGCGATCGCGGCGAACACCCCGAAGCGGCTGTACCGGTCGCTCCGCTGGGGCAAGCACCTGGAGCTCTTCGTGCTCGACACGCGGCAGTACCGCGATGCGAACCTCGCCTCCGACAGCCCTGACCGGCCGAAGACGATGCTCGGCCGCGAACAGCTGACCTGGCTGAAGGAGAGCCTGGCCGCCTCGGACGCGACCTGGCAGGTGATTGTCTCCAGCGTGCCCATGTCGATCCCTACCGGGTTCCCGGCAGAGAACGGCCGCGACGGCTGGGCGAACTTCGACCAGACGACCGGCTTCGAGCAGGAGCTGCTCGACATCCTCGGGTTCATGCGGGAGATGAACGCGGTCTGGATCACGACCGACGTCCACTTCGCCGAGGCGTTCCGGTACGAGCCCTTCGCGGGCGTCTTCGTCCACGAGTTCGCGACCGGCCCGCTGAACGCCGGGATCTTCCCGAACGCCGCCGTCGACCAGACGATCAAGCCGACCGTGCTCTTCGGCCCGCGGCCGGCCACGACCGTCGCGACCTGGGAACAGGCGAAGGACGGGTTCAACTTCGGCACGCTCGACGTCGATCGGCGCGGACGGCTCACGGCCGCGTACGTGAACACCGCCGGCCGGACGCTCTATTCGCTCACGCTGACGCCGCAATAAGCGCGAAAGGAAGGGGCGCCGTGTGGCGCCCCTTCCTTCCTCTGTCCGATCTCTACGGGGTCGGATCGGCTCCCGACCAGCCGAAGATGTCGGTGTTCCCGAAGGTCGGCGGGCACACGACGTTCGGAGCTGGCGTCGGAACGTCATCGGCCGTCGTCTCGGTCCGCAACGACATCCGCCACGCGTCGATGGCCGTGCAGTCGGCCGCGAACCGCGCGTCGTTCCAGACCGCAGCCGCGTAGGTCCGTGAGGCGGCCGCATAGACGTAGTCGCCGAGGAACTCCGCGGTGAGATCGTTCTGCGAGGAGCCACGCGGGTCGCCCGGTGCCCCTCGATGAAGCGTCGTGAACGCCCCCGGAACCCCGGTAGGCGTCGCGTTTGCGTGCTTCACCACGCCGACGAGGCTCCGTAGCGACGTCGTGTCGTTGCGGAACGGCGTCGTGAACGCGTTGTAGACGACGTACACGTCCGTGCCGTCCGGCGACAACGCCGGTGCGGCGTAGTACCCGCGGTCTCCTGGATCCGAGATGCGCCGCGGCGCCGACCACGTGCCGGGCAGCCCGCCGCCGCTCGAGTGGCTGAACATGACGTCCTCGTTGTTGAGGCCGTCCCGCCCGTCCGCCCACGTGTTGACGATCAGGTTCGTCGCATCGGCGCCGGTCGGCGCCCCGTTCGCGATGTCCACGCTCGGCGCGGCTGCGAGGTCGCTCCGAGCACCCGCGACGCCGTCCATCACGCAGCGGAAGATGACCGGGTCGATGAAGAAGCACGGATCCGTGACGCGGTAGAGGTCCATCGGCCGCGTCCAGCTGCGTCCGCCGTCGAACGACTTAACCAGGACATGTGTCCCGACCGGCGGAAGGAACCTGAACGGGCTCTGGAACTCCTCCCAGAAGACGTAGACGACTCCGGCCGAGTCCGTCCGGATCGTGCAGCCCGACTGGCCCCACTGCCTTGGAGAGACGTTGTGGGCCGGACTGACGTGCCTCGTCGTCCACGTCGAGCCGCCGTCCCGCGACACGGCGACCACCATCGGCGCTGCACCGCCCCCGGTGAACGAGGCGTAGCAGACGTAGACGTTGCCGAAGAACGTGCTCGAGGCCGCGTTGTCGGCCCAGATCTGCTCCTTGTCGGCGAACGTCGCCGAGCTCTGCTTGCTCACGATCACCGGCGGCATCCACGCCGCTTTGTTGCCGGCAGCCGCGCTGGCGACGTCGTCCGTTCGCGACACCGCGATCGCCTCGAAGCCCTTGAATCCCGGCTCACCGAGATCCGCGGTGACGTTCGAGGTCAGGTTTGCGTAGTACAAGCGCGAGCCATTCGCCCACGAGAAACCGGTCGGGCCCGGCCGGGGCCCGAACGCGAGTGCCGGGTCCCCGTCGGAGACGAGGTTGTTCTCGGAGTACCACGGGAGCGTGCCGATCGGGCCGAACGCCGCCGTGCAGGCGGCCGGGCCGACGCAGTGCCGGGCCGTCAAGCCCGTGTACGTCGGCTGCACCCAGGTGTCGCCGCTGTCGAACGAGAACATGATCCCGGAGCCGCCGACGTTCGGCGTGAACGGACACGTCGTCGGGTCGCCGGCGTTACACAGCTCCATGTCGATGTTGTCGTTGGCGCCGGCCGCAAGGATGTTTGGCCGGCTCGCGTCCATCGCGACCGCGGGCTCGTTCTGCTTGTTCCGCGAGAAGAAGAAGTCGTTCGAGCCGACGGTCACTTCCCTGTCGCCGCCGTGCACGCCTAACGCGGTCGGAACGGCCAGGACGGCGACGCAGATTGAGAGACCGAGGGGCGCCGCAAGGCGCCGCGCTCGCTTCCTCCATCGTCCGGACATTGCCTCCCCCTTTCTTCGGAGATTCCGATGGAGTCACAGCTGGTTTACGCCTCTCGGGACGTCGTGTCAACCGTTACGAGCGAGCAGTTCGCGCAGCGAGCGCACCTCTGCTTCGAGCCGCGTAACGCGGGCTTCGAGAGACTCGGCCGTCGGCTCCGGCGCGACCTCCTCGTCGACGCCGAGAAGCTGCGTGTAGCGCTGCTCCTTCTGCCCCGGCCGGCGCGGAAGCCGGGCGGCGAGCTCGCGTCCGGTAAGGCCCTCGAGCGTGATTTCTACGTCGGCGGTCGTCTCGAACCGGTGCAGACGCTCGGTCCGCTGCTTCAGCTCGCCCGGCGTCTGCGAGCCTCGGAGCATGAGGACGGCGAGGAGCGAAATCTCGGCGTCCGACAGGCTCAGCGCCTCGTCGAAGAGATGCCGGTACTTGACGGCTCGGCTGCCCGCGCCGCTCGCGAGCCGCACCCAGCCGCGAGTCGAGAGCCGTTGGAGCGCCTCTCGGATCGTCGGTTCGTCGTACTCGACGACCGGGTCGCGGTTCGTGGACTGGTTGCACGCGAGCCGGAGCGAGTTCAGCGACAGCGGGTAGGCGTCCGGCGTCGTCCGCTGCTTCTCGATCAGGCAGCCCAGCACCCGGAGCTCGACGGCGTCCGCGTCCACGGCCCGCAGGCTAACCTCCGCCGCCGTGGCGGACTACGTCTTCACGATGATCCGGGCCTCGAAGTTCTACGGGCCCGAGCGCAAGGTGCTCGACAACATCACGCTCGCGTTTCTGCCGGGCGCGAAGATCGGCGTGCTTGGGCCGAACGGCGCCGGGAAATCGACGCTGCTGCGGATCATGGCCGGCGTCGAGGAGCCGTCCTCCGGGTCGGCTCAGCTCGCGGCGGGCGCGACGGTTGGCTTCCTGCCGCAGGAGCCCGACCTCGATCCGGGCAAGGACGTGCGAGGAAACGTCGAGGACGGGGTGCGGCCGCAGCGGGATCTCTTGGATCGGTTCAACGCGATCTCCGCGCAGTTCGCCGAGCCCGATGCCGACTACGACGCCTTGCTTGCAGAGCAGGCGAAGGTGCAGGAGGAGATCGACCGCCGCGACGCCTGGACGCTCGATGCGCAGCTCGATCGGGCGATGGACGCACTGCGGCTGCCAGAGGGCGATCGAGATGTGACGACGTTGTCAGGCGGCGAGCGTCGCCGAGTTGCTCTGTGCCGGCTGCTGCTGTCCTCTCCGGACTTGCTGCTGCTGGACGAGCCGACGAACCACCTCGACGCGGAGTCGGTCGCCTGGCTGGAGCGGTTCCTCGCCGAGTACGCCGGCACCGTCGTGGCGGTGACGCACGACCGGTACTTCCTCGACAACGTCGCCGGCTGGATCCTCGAGCTCGACCGCGGCAAGGGGATCCCGTACGAGGGCAACTACTCCGGCTGGCTCGAGCAGAAGCAGGCGCGGCTCGCCGCCGAGGAGAAGCAGGAGTCGGCGCGGCGGCGAGCGCTCGCGCGGGAGCTCGAGTGGGTGCGCTCCTCGCCGGTCGCGCGGCACGCGAAGTCGAAGGCACGGGTCGCGGCGTACGAGAAGCTGCTCGCGGAGGAGCGCAACGTGAAGCTCGACCGGGTCGAGATCCACATCCCGGCCGGGCCCCGGCTCGGCGATGTGGTCGTCGAGGCGGACGGGGTCTCGAAGGGGTTCGGCGACCGGCTTTTGGTGGAGGACATGACGTTCTCGCTGCCGCCGGGCGGAATCGTCGGTGTGATCGGCCCGAACGGTGCCGGCAAGACGACGCTCTTCCGGATGATCGCCGGCGAGGAGCAGCCGGATTCCGGCGAGCTGCGCGTGGGGGAGACGGTCGAGCCCGCCTACGTCGACCAGTCGCGTGCCGGGCTCGCGCCTGAGAAGACGGTGTGGCAGGAGATCTCGGGCGGGCACGACACGCTGGCGCTCGGGTCACGCGAGGTGAACTCGCGGCAGTACGTTTCCTGGTTCAACTTCAAGGGGTCGGATCAACAGAAGCGGGTCGGCGACCTCTCAGGCGGCGAGCGGAACCGGGTGCACCTCGCGAAGCTGCTGCGCTCGGGCGGGAACCTGCTGCTGCTCGACGAGCCGACGAACGACCTCGATGTCGACACGCTGCGGGCGCTGGAGGACGCGCTTCTGGACTTCGCCGGTTGCGCCGCGGTGATCTCGCACGACCGCTGGTTCCTCGACCGCGTCGCGACCCACATCCTCGCCTTTGAGGGCGACTCGCAGGTGACGTGGTTCGAGGGCAGCTTCGAGGAGTACGAGGCCTGGGTGCGCGAGACGCGCGGCGCGGAGGCGCTCGAGCCGCATCGGATCAGCTACAAGCCGCTGGTTCGCCCGGGCGCCTAGGCGAGGCGCCAGCGCCGAAGCCGTCACAATCCCGACGTCTGGCCCTCTCCCTCGAGGTGCGAAATGTGGATCGTCGTTGCCGCCTGGGTCGCTGCGACGCTCGTCTTCTGCACGTTCTTCATGAAGACGATGATCCC
>Ga0081538_10005658_pt1 | contig 11196 bp, 8 predicted proteins | sample TabmetS5T2R1_FD_71022 | JGI IMG/M metagenome (GOLD analysis project Ga0081538, IMG submission 71022) | Tabebuia heterophylla rhizosphere microbial communities from the University of Puerto Rico - S5T2R1 | ecosystem: Host-associated > Plants > Roots > Rhizosphere ...
TCCGGATCCACGATGAACCGATCCAGCGGGGACACCGCTACAGCGCTTCCGCGTCCCCGCTCGGCGGCGGTCTTCGACGGCCCCGACCGCGCCGCGGCCCGCGCCTACATGAAGGGGATCGGGTTCGACGACGACGCGTTGAGCCGGCCGACGATCGGCATCGCCAACACCTGGATCGAGGCGATGCCGTGCAACTTCCACCTCCGCGGGCTCGCGGAGCACGTCAAGGAGGGCGTGCGCGGTGCCGGCGGCACGCCCATGGAGTTCAACACGATCGCGATCTCCGATGGGATCACGATGGGGACCGAGGGGATGAAGACGTCGCTCGTCAGTCGCGAGGTGATCGCCGACTCGATCGAGCTCGCGGTGCGCGGCTACCAGTTCGACGCGGTGGTGGCGCTCTCGGCCTGCGACAAGACCATCCCCGGCGCGGTGATGGCCCTCGCCCGTCTCGACGTCCCCGGCGTGATGCTGTACGGCGGGTCGATTGCGCCGGGACGCTGGCGCGATCGCGACGTCTCGATCCAGGACGTCTTCGAGGCGATCGGCGCCCACGCAGCCGGCGACATGACCGACGAGGAGCTGCGCTCGCTCGAGGACGTCGCCAGCCCTGGGCCAGGGGCCTGCGGCGGCCAGTTCACCGCCAACACGATGGCCTGCGCGTTCGAGGCGCTGGGCATCTCGCCCGGCGGCTCGGCGATGGTGCCCGCCGACGTGTCCGACAAGGGGACGGTGGCCGAGCGGATCGGTGAGCTGGTCATGCGCGTGCTGGCCGAGGACCTGCGCCCGAGCCGGGTGATCACGCGGGAGTCGCTGGAGAACGCGATCGCCTGCGTGGCCGCCTCTGGTGGCTCTACGAACGGCGTCCTGCATCTGCTGGCGGTCGCTCGCGAGGCCGGGATCGAGCTTCAGATCGACGACTTCGAGGCGATCTCCAACCGCACCCCGCTGCTCGCCGACCTCAAGCCCGGCGGCCGGTTCCTGGCGACCGACCTCTACGCCGCGGGCGGGGTGCCGCTGATCCTCAGCCGGCTGGCCGAGGCGGGAGTCCTGTACGAGGACGCGATGACGGTCACCGGCCGCACGATCGGCGAGGAAGCCGAGGCGGCGGTCGAGACTCCCGGCCAGGAGGTGGTGCGCCCGGCCGACTCACCCCTCAAGCCCACTGGTGGCCTGGCGATCCTGCGCGGAAACCTGGCGCCCGAGGGCGCTGTGGTCAAGCTGGCCGGCACCGAGCGCACGGGGCAGACAGGCCCCGCTCGCGTCTTCGAGTCAGAGGAGCAGTGCTTTCGCGCCGTCAAGGACCAGGCGATCAAGCCGGGCGACATCGTCGTGATTCGCAACGAGGGTCCGGCCGGCGGCCCGGGCATGCGCGAGATGCTTCAGGTGACCGCTGCGATCGTCGGCGAGGGCTTGGGGGAGAAGGTGGCGCTCCTCACGGACGGGCGCTTCTCCGGGGCGACGCGCGGACTGATGGTGGGGCACGTCGCCCCCGAGGCGGTCAAGGGCGGTCCCATCGCCGCCCTTCGTGACGGAGACGAGCTCACGATCGACGTCGACGGGCGCCGGCTCGCGGTTGCGCTCTCCGACGAGGAGATCGCGCAACGCCTGGCCGAGTACGAGGCGCCGGAGCCGCACTACCGCAGCGGCGTGATGGCCAAGTACGCGCGCTCGGTGTCCTCGGCGTCCGAGGGCGCGGTCACGGGTTAGCTCTTCTCCGCCAGAAACGTCTCGAGCACGCGGTTGAAGCGCACCGGGCGCTCGGCCATCGGCACGTGGCCGGTCTCGTCGAGGATCACCGTGCGCGAGTTGCTCAGGAGCTGGCCGTACTCGAGCGCGTCGGCGGAAGTGATGATCCGGTCGTTTCGCCCCCAGACGATCAGGGTCGGCACCTCGACGTCGGAGAGCCGGTCGAGGATGTCGTAGCCGAGCAGCGCGCCGAGCGCCGGCAGGAAGCCCGGCCTGCCGGTGCCGTTCTCGAAGAACTCCCAGATCAGCTCCTTGCGGAGCCGGTGCGGGTAGTGAAAAACCATCCGGAAGGCCCAGTACCGGATCCTCGCGCGCTTGAGGGCCCTCTGCTCGAACCGGAGGATGAGGGGCGACGCCGCGACCGCCATCCGGCCGGCCATCTCCCCTGGCTCCCGGCGCATCCGGGCGTGGGACACCCCCGCCGCGGAGACCAGGACGAGCTTTGAGAACCAGCCCGGGTCGCGCACGGCTGTCTCGGCGCACACGAATCCGCCCAGCGAGTTGCCGACCAGCGCACAGTCGCCGACGTCGATCTCGCGGCAGAAGTCGACCAGCAGGCGGCCGTAGCGCTCGATCGTGATCTCCCACCCCGGCAACGGGCTCGCTCCGAAGCCGGGCAGGTCGAGCGCGATCACGCGGTGGTTGCGGGCGAAGTGGGGGATGTTCTCCAGCCAGTTCTGCCACGCGCCCGACAGCCCGTGCACGAACACCAGGTCCGCGCCGTCGCCGGATCCCATCTCGACGTAGTTGACCCGCGTGGATCTGGCATCGGTCTGGCCCGTCGCGGGGCCGTAGCGATCCTCGGGCGTGGCCACTTCCGCGGTCCGCAGGTGTTCCCGCCAGTTGACTCGCAGCCACTCGGGGTCCGGCTCGCCGTAGGGGTCGGGGCCCTCTGCCGGAGTGGGATCGGGAATCGGCCCCGCCGGCGAGGAGAACGGCCACAAGAGCTCAATCGCCTCGGCCCATGTCGGCCGGTCGGAGGCTTGCGTGGATGCCGCCACCTCAGGCGTAACCGGTGCGTTCCAGGATTGGGATCTCGTGGATCTGCGGCGGCTGCAGGTGGTTCCACATGATCCCGCGCGGTCGCTGGTAGTCGTGCTCGACCTCGACCACCGCGCGGGGAGTCGCGATCAGGTCCACGGGCAGGTCGTGATCGGTCATCGGCAGGTTCTCGCGCAGGATCTGGATCGGGTGCAGGGTCGTCGCGATCACCGTGTGGTCGTCGATCTTCCCGGCGTCGATCAGCAGGCCGTACTCGATGTCGGAGAACCCGCCGCCCTTGCCGATACGCGCGCCCTTGAGGTTGACCGCAACCGAGCCGCAGAGCACGAGATCGATCTCGGGCAGCTCGTCGTCTGCGACCACGCGCCCGTGCCGCAGCGCGCCCTTGATCGTCGCCGCCTCGCGCACCTGCTTGGCGTTCAGCTTGCGCGGGTCGAGCAGCCGGAACGGGTGCTTGTCGCGCAGCCGCGGCACCGCCATCACCAGCGTCTTGCCCTCCTCGAGCGCTTGGCGACGGGAATGCGTCTGGGGCGAATCGGGATTCGCCTTGATCACCCGCGCGCGCTTCCAGGTGCGGTGTCCGGCCAGGCGCTGGGCGGCGAGCTTGGCGCCCGCGAAGTTGGGGATGCGACCCTCGGCGCCGGGAAAGCGTGAGACACCCTCGCGATCCATCGCCTTCCACACCGCCCGGCGAACTTGATCCTTGGAGCGCATCGCGCGCGGATACTAGTGGGGGCTCTGGCGACGCCTGAGCGGGATTCTCGGGCCCGGCCTCCCGTTGGCGGCCGATGCGACAATGACGCGCTCATGCCGCCCGACCGAACCTCCCTGTCGCACCCTCCCGCGCCCGAGACGCTCGATCCCGACTCGGTCGGCGAAGAGCACGAGACCCGCGACCTCCCCGAGCGGCGGCCGGCCAAACGCACGCGCGAGCTCCTGCCCGCGATCGAGCCGGAGCGTCACCTCGACGATTGGGGGCGTTCCGAGCTCGTCGAGGGCGCCTTCGACCGTACCCTCCTCGAGTTCTTCTACCGCTACTGGTTCCGTGTCGAGGTGGAGGACATCGGGAACGTGCCCTCCGAGGGAGGCGCGCTGCTGGTCTCCAACCACGCCGGGGCGCTCCCGCCCGACGCGGCGATGATTGCCAAGGCGATCCGCGAGGAGCACCCGAGGCCGCGCAAGCTCCACGTGACGGTCGAGCACTTCTTCAAGGGCTATCCCGGCTTTTCGATGCTGATCCCGAAGATCGGCTGCGTCGCTGCCCACCCGGCGAACGTTCAGCGGCTCCTTTTCGACGAGCGCGAGCTCGTGCTCGTGTTTCCCGAGGGCCGGAAGGGCACCGAGAAGCTCTACAAGGACCGCTACCGGCTGCGCCGCTTCGGGCGCGGCGGGTTCGTGGAGGCGGCGATGCTGGGCGAGGCCAAGCTCGTCCCGGTGTGCCTGGTGGGCGCCGAGGAGGCGATGCCCGTCTTCGCCCAGCTCGAGTTCATGAAGCGCCTCACGGGCCTTCTGTACTTCCCGATCACCCCGACCTTCCCCTGGCTGGGGCCGCTGGGGATGCTCGCCTACCTCCCGGCGAAGTTCAAGCTGAGGTTCCTGGAGCCGATCGACACGGTCGAGCTCGGAGGCCCCGAGGCTCGCCACGACAAGGCCCTGGTGCAGACCGTGGCGCAGGAGATCCGCGCTCGTATCCAGGAGAACCTGCACGAGATGGTCGCCAGGCGCCGCTCGGTGTGGTTGGGATGAGCGCGCCCGAATCACGACGCGTCCTCGTCACGGGCCTCTCGACCTACTGGGGAGGCCGGCTCGCGCAGGCGCTCGAGGGATTCGAGCACGTCGAGGCGATCATCGGCGTCGACTCCCGGGAGCCCACCCGCGAGCTCGAGCGGACCGAGTTCGTCAAGGTCTCAAACCAGCACTCGCTGATCCAGCGCATCGTCCGCGCGGCCGAGATCGACACCGTGATCGACACGCGGCTGACGGTGAACTCGGTCGCGGCTCCCGCACGTGCGGCGCACGAGAACAACGTCCTCGGGACCATGAACATCCTCGCCGCCTGCACCGGCTCGGACTCGCCGGTGCGCAAGGTTGTCTTCAAGAGCTCGACCCACTACTACGGCGCCGAGCAGGACGATCCCGCGTTCTTCACCGAGGAGATGCGGCGCCCGCACGCCCCGCGGGTGCTGATCGAGCGCGACATCGTGGAGGCCGAGGCCGCCGTCGGCGACTTCTCCCGCAAGAACCCCGACGTCTGCGTGACCGTGCTGCGGTGCGCCAACGTGCTCGGGCCGGACGTCGACACCGGCTTCACGCGCATGTTCGCCCTGCCGGTCGTGCCCATGGTCTTCGGCTTCGACCCGAGGCTCCAGTTCGTGCACGAGGACGACGTCGTGCACGCGCTCGAGCACGCTGCTTTTCACTCGGCGCCGGGCGTCTACAACGTCGCGGCCGACGGCGTGCTGTCGCTCTCGGAGTCGATCAGCCTGCTCGGCAAGCTCCCCGCGCCAATTTTGCCGCCATTCGGCACCGGCGTCCTCGTGCGTCCGCTGCGCCGGCTGGGATTCAGGATCCCCGACGAGATGCTCAACCAGCTGCGGTTCGGGCGCGGCGTCGACAACCGGCTGTTCAAGTCGACCGGGTTCGTCTACGGCTACACGTCGCGCGAGTCGGTGATCAAGCACAGCGAGCACCTGCGCCTGAACCCGGTCATGCGTGGCGGCGAGGAGAGCTACACCTACGAACGCGAGGTCGAGGAGTTCCTGCGCTGGAGCCCGCACGTTCGCCGCGAGCGCGAGGAGGCGCCCGTCGACCGCGAGCCGCTCGGCTTCTGACCGAAGGACTGCGCGCCGCGGGGACGAAAAGGAAATCCGAAACGTCACTTGCAGCGTAGGTAGGTAGTGCAGGCGTGCCGAGTGGGGCTCTGCCTACACTTTTGTTTTCACGGGCCGTGGGACGCAGGCTTCAGATAGCGATCATCGTCGCGATCGTGGCGCTCTTGGGCGCCGCGGTCGCCGCGTATGCCTACGACTCCTCGCGCGAGGACGAGATCGGCGAGGGTGTTGAGATCGCCGGCGTCGACGTCGGCGGGCTGCAGGCTCACGAGGCGCGCGATCTCGTGCGGGCCGAGGTCATCGAGCCGCTGCGCAAGCCCGTCACCGTCAAGTTCGAGGACGTCAAGTACCAGCTCAGCCCGGAGAAGCTTCAGGTCGCCGCGGACATCAACGGCATGGTCGATCGGGCGGTCGACGCCAGTCGCGAGGGCGGGCTCCCCGGCCGCCTCTGGCGCTACGCCACCGGGGGCGAGGTCTCGGAGGAGATCGAGCCGCGGATCACTTACTCGGAGGAGGCGATGAACGAGTTCATCGCCAAGGTCGAGGGAGAGGTGAACCGCGAGCCGGTGGACGCCTCCATCGAGGCCAGCGCGACGTCGCTCAGCCCGGTGCAGTCGCAGGACGGGATCAGCGTCGTCACCGACGACTTGCGGGCGCAGCTAGAGGAGGCCGTCCAGGACCCGCTGGCGCGAACCGTCAAGGCGCCGGTCGAGCGAGTGGAGCCCGAGGTCAGCACCGACGAGCTCGCCGAGCAGTACCCGGTCTACCTCACGGTCGATCGCTCGAGCTTTCAGCTTCACTTCTACGAGAACCTGAAGCTGGCGAAGACCTACACCGTGGCGATCGGCGCCGTTGGCTTCGACACCCCCGCGGGGCTGTACCACATCCAAAACAAGGCGGTCGATCCCGCCTGGAGCGTCCCGGAGGCCGACTGGGCGGGCGACCTCGCCGGGACCGTCGTACCGGGCGGCGTGCCGGAGAACCCGCTCAAGGAGCGCTGGCTGGGCATCTACGACGGCGCCGGCATCCACGGCACCGACGACGTGGGTTCGCTCGGCAGCGCCGCCTCACACGGCTGCGTGCGGATGGCGATCCCGGATGTGATCGAGCTTTACGACCAGGTGCCGGTCGGGACTCCCATTTACATCGCTTAGGGGCGCTGCAAACCATCGTCTGGCGGTGTCCTCGGTCGGACGGCTCGCTCACCTGCGTTCCGAGCAAGCTCGCGTCGCCGCCCTCCCCGCGTCCTAGCCAGACTCGCTTTTCGCGCCCTCACAGCAATCGCCTCCCTTACCCAGCCCAGTCCTGGCTGCCCGCGCCCAGGCGCAGGCTTGGCGGCCGCCGCGCCGAATCCCCCTCCATGCGCACCGAGGCGAGCGAGGAGCTGGAGATCAGCCCCGCGTGGGAGCGGGCGCTGAAGGGCTACGACGACGAGCTCTGCACCCGCAGCGCCGCCGCCGCGACTCGCCGTGCCTACGGCCGGGACCTGCTCGAGCTGGCGGCATGGGCAACCGAGCGTGGGCGCGAGCCCGGGACGCTCGCCTACCGCGACCTGCGCGCCTACGCCGCCGCGCTGTCGGAGCGCGGGCTGAAGAAGTCCAGCGTCGCGCGCAAGCTTGCCGCGTCGCGAGGCTTTCACGCCTATCTCGTGCGCGTCGGGGAGGCCGGCGACAATCCAGCCGAGCTCCTGCCCACGCCCAAGCGCGACTCGCGTCTGCCCCGCGTGCTGGGCCCGGACGACGTCGCAGCGCTGCTCGACCGCATTCCCGCGCGGACTCCGCTGGAGGTGCGCGACCGGGCGCTGTTTGAGATCGCCTACTCCTGCGGCCTGCGCGCGGACGAGCTGGTCAACCTGGACCAAGGCGACCTCGACTTCGAGTCGGAAACCGTGCGCGCGACCGGCAAGGGCAGCAAGACGCGCGTGCTCCCGGTGGGCGAGCCCGCGCAGCGGGCGCTGTGCCGGTACCTGGAGAGGGCACGTCCCGCGCTGTCTGGCCGCGAGGGCGAGTCCGCGCTGTTTCTCTCCAAGCGAGGCCGGCGGCTCTCGTCGTCCGACGTGCGGCGCCGGCTGGCGAAGTGGGTCCGCGAGGCGGCGGTCGCGGGCAGGGTGTCGCCGCACACCCTGCGCCACTCCTTCGCCACCCACATGCTCGAGGGAGGCGCCGACCTGCGATCGATCCAGGAGCTGCTGGGCCACTCGAGCGTCTCGACGACCCAGATCTACACGCGAGTGGAGCCGTCGCGCCTGCGGCGCGAGTACGCCCGCGCCCACCCGCGGGCGTAGGCGGGAGATGATTGCCGCCGCAAGATCCGGTGCTCCCCGGTCGGCGGGCCGCGGGTAACGTTCGCGAGGGGCGGACCGCCATGGAGACGAACGTCAAGGCAGTCGAGCTGCGGGAGCTGTGGCGTCGCTACAAGACGGAGGGCGACGAGCGCGCGCGCGAGCGCCTGGTGGTGGCGTACTCGCCGCTGGTCAAGTTCATCGCCGGCCGGATGGCCTCCGGGCTCCCGTCGCACGTCGAGGAAGCCGACCTCGTCTCCTACGGCCTACTCGGCCTGATCGGGGCGATCGAGCGCTTCGACCTCGAACGCGAGATCAAGTTCGAAACCTTCGCGGTCGCACGCATCAAGGGCGCGATCATCGACGAGCTGCGCTCGCTCGACTGGGTGCCCCGCTCGGTGCGCGCGCGGGCCCGCGACGTCGAGAAGGCGCACTCCGAGCTCGAAGCGAAGCTCCAGCGCTCGCCGACGGATGAGGAGATGGCCGAACGCCTGGAGATGACGGTTGAGGAGTTCCAGGACGTCCTGCTGGACATCGCCAACTCGTCCGTGCTGGCGCTCGACGACCTGTGGACGTTTGCCGATCCGGAGGGAGGAGGCGGCCAGATCTCCGTCCTCGACACGATCCAAGACCCGGCCGCGGCGGACCCCCACTCCGAGGCCGAGGCCTCGTCGCTAAAGGACCGCATCGCCGACGCCATCGAGGGCCTGCCCGAGCGCGAGCGCCTGGTGATCGCCCTCTACTACTACGAGAACCTCACCCTGCGCGAGATCGGCGAGGTCCTCGGCGTGACCGAGTCGCGGGTCTCTCAGCTGCACACCAAGGCCGTGATCGGCCTGCGCTCGCGGTTCAAGCCGTAGGCCACTGCTGGGCCGGGTCTTCACGGTTCAGTCACATATATTCCGGGCGTGGGCATGAAGCCTCCGGACCGGATTCGCAACGTGGCCCTCGTCGGCCACAGGGGCAGCGGCAAGACGAGCCTCTCAGAGGCGATCCTGTTCGAGGCCGGCGTGATCAACCGCCTCGGCCGCGTCGACGACGGCTCGACGCTTCTCGATCACCAACCCGACGAGCAGGCGCGGGGGATGTCGATCGACGCGGGACTCGCCTCTTTCGAGCACGACGGGCGCAAGATCAACCTCATCGACACCCCTGGCGAGCCGAGCTTCGTCGCCGACACGCTGGCCGCCCTGCGTGTCGCCGATGCCGCGGTGATCGTGGTCAACGGCGTCATGGGCGTCGAGGTCCACACCGAGCGGCTGTGGCAGCGCGCCGACGCGGAGGGACTGGCCCGCCTGGTGTTCGTGAACATGCTCGATCGCGAGCGCGCCGACTTCTTCCGCTCGCTGGAGGCGCTCAAGGAGGCGTTCGGCCAGCACGTCGTCGCCACTGAGATCCCGATCGGAGCCGAGCACGAGGTCAGGGGCGTGATCGACCTGATCGACATGAAGGCGTTCGAGTACGAGGGGGAGGGGAGAGGCAACTCCAAGGAGATCCCCATTCCGGACGAGCTCTCCGACCAGGCCACCGAGTACCGCGAGAAGCTGATGGACGAGGTGGCCGAGAACTCCGACGAGCTGATGGAGCGCTACCTGGAGGGCGAGGAGATCTCACACTCCGAGTTGGTGGCCGCGCTGAAGAAGGGGGTCACCGAGGGGCACCTGTTCCCCGTCACCTGCGGCGTCGCTACGAAGAACCTGGGCACGAACAGGCTGCTCGAGGCGCTGGTCGAGGACCTGCCCTCGCCCGCGATGCGCGGCGCCATGAGCGCCGTGGGCGACGACGGAGAGAGCGTCGAGGTGGAGCCGGATCCCGACGCGGCGCTGCTTGCGTACGTGTTCAGGACAACCGCGGACCCGTACACCGGCCGGGTGAACCTCCTGCGCGTCTACTCGGGGGCGCTCAAGTCCGACTCGCAGGTGCAGAACACAACCCGCCGCCAAAAGGAGCGCGTCGGCCAGCTGGGCGTCCCGCGGGGCAAGGAGATGGATCCGGTCGACGAGCTCGGGCCCGGCGACATCGGCGCCGTCCCGAAGCTGCGCGAGACGCGGGCAGGCGACGTGCTGGCCGCCAAGGACACATCGACGCGGTTCCCGCCCCTCGAGCTGCCGGCACCCGTGATGGCCTTCGCCTACGAGCCCAAGACCAAGGGCGACGAGGAGAAGGCGGCCAACGCGATCCGGCGGCTCACGGAGGAGGACCCCACGCTCGACGTCCACCGCGACCCCCAGACCGGCGAGCAGATCATCGCCGGCCTGACGCAGGTGCACGTGGAGGTCATCGTCGAGCGGATGAAGGACCGCTTCGGCGCCGAGATCGTGCTGCACCCGCCCCAGGTTCCGTACCTCGAGACGATTCGCAAGCCGGCCAAGGCGCACGGCCGCTACAAGAAGCAGACCGGCGGCCGCGGGCAGTTCGGCGACTGCAAGATCGAGATCGAGCCCAACGAGACCGGGGCTGGCTTCGAGTTCGAGAACGCGATCAAGGGCGGCGTGATCCCCGGAGGCTTCATCCCGGCGGTCGAGAAGGGGATCGAGGAGGCGATGGCGGGCGGGGTGCTCGCCGGCTATCCGGTCAAGGACGTCAAGGTGCGCCTCTACGACGGCCAGCACCACTCGGTCGACTCCTCGGAGATGGCCTTCAAGATCGCCGGCTCGATGGCCTTCAAGCAGGCGGTCGCCGAGGCCGAGGCGTACCTGCTCGAGCCGATCATGCGGATGACGATCGCCGTGCCCGAGGACTCGGTCGGCGACGTGGTCGGCGACCTGACCTCGCGGCGCGGTCGCCCCCTCGGGATGGAGGCCAAGGGGCAGGTGACCGAGATCACGGCCGAGGTGCCGATGGCCGAGGTGCTCGATTACGCGCCCGACCTCCGCGCGATCACCGGTGGGCGTGGGGACTACACGATGGAGTTCCTGCGCCACGAGGAAGTGCCCTCCCACATCGCCCAGAAGGTCGTCGCCGAGGCTAAGGCCGCCGAGGAGGAAGGCGTCAAGGCCTAGCCTTCACGGCAAGGGCGCTGCAAAGTGCGTTCGCCGCCGCTGCTAGGTTGAGCCCGTGCCCGTCCAGCAGCCAGGCGACCTCGCGAGCTGTGCCGTTTGTCAGCGCACGATCCTGCCCGGCGAGCGGATCGCCGAGTACGTCACGCCCGACGGCGAGCGAGCGATCGTGTGCGCGCTGTGCAAGCCGCGCGCCGAGGCGAGCGGCTGGATCCCGGCCGAGCACGCAGGCCGCCTCGCGCGCGATCCTTCCCCGCGACGCCGACGCGGCTTCAACCTGCGCCAGCGCCTCAGCAAGGCGTCCGAGGGGTTGAGCAGGGCAAGCGAGGCCCTG
>Ga0081538_10005659_pt1 | contig 11195 bp, 9 predicted proteins | sample TabmetS5T2R1_FD_71022 | JGI IMG/M metagenome (GOLD analysis project Ga0081538, IMG submission 71022) | Tabebuia heterophylla rhizosphere microbial communities from the University of Puerto Rico - S5T2R1 | ecosystem: Host-associated > Plants > Roots > Rhizosphere ...
CTGGGGCGACGAGCTGGTCGGCTGGGCGAGCATGTTCGGCCACCAGATGGACGCGGGCGGACCGCTTCCGGGCGCGCTGCCGACCGGGGCGAAGACGATCTTCGGCGAGGGCGTGCGCATCCCGCCGGTGAAGATCTTCCGCGAGGGCGTGCTCAACGAGGACGTCCTCGACGTCATCCTCAACAACGTCCGCATGCCGGAGATGAACCGGGCCGACCTGATGGGCATCGTCGCGGGCTGCAGGACGGGTGAGAAGCGCGTGCACGAGCTCTGCGAGCGGTTCGGCAAGGACACCTACCTGGCCGCGTGCCAGGCGCTTCTCGACCGGACCTACAAGGCGATGGCGAAGCTCATCCTCGCCGCCATCCCCGAGGAGCCGCAGTCGTTCGAGGACTGGATCGACGACGACGGGCTCGGACACGGCCCCTACAAGATGAAACTCACCATCTGGCGGGAGGGCGAGCACGCCTACTTCGACTGGTCGGGGACCGATCCCCAGGCGATGGGGCCGGTGAACTTCTACCTCTCGGAGGCCATGTTCAAGATGTTCATCGGGGTCTACCTGATCATGGTCTTCGACCCCCAGATCCTCTTCAACGACGGCTTCTATCCGCTCCTGCACGTCGTCATACCGAGCGGGAGCCTGCTCCACCCGAAGTTCCCCTCGGCGCTCGGCTGCCGCACCCACGCCCTCACGCGCCTCTTCGACGTGCTGGGCGGGGCGCTGGCCCGCAAGAGCCCGGAGCACACGACCGCGGCGGGCTACGGGACGAGCCCGTACATGCTCTATTCCGGCTGGGACGGCCGGGGCGACTTCTTCTACCTGATGGAGATCTCCTACGGCGGCATTCCCGGGCGCCCGATCGGCGACGGCATGGACGGTCACTCGTGGTGGCCGCTCTTCCAGAACATCCCCACCGAGTACCTCGAGGCCTATTACCCCGTGCGAATCGATGGGTACACGACCGTGATCGACTCCGGCGGCGCGGGGTTCCACCGTGGCGGGAACGGCATCGAGAAACGCTACGTCTACCTCGAGCCCGGCGAGGTCTCGATCCACGACGACCGCTGGCTCACCTACCCGTGGGGCATCCTCGGGGGCAAGACGGGGATGCGCTCGGAGAAGATCCTCCGGCGCGCCGACGGCTCCACCGAGCTCCTTCCCTCCAAGTGCGACGAGGTCAAGGTCGAGCCGGGCGACGTCCTCGTCTACCGGACCGCCGGGGGCGGCGGCTGGAAGGATCCGCTCGAGCGGCCCGTGGAGCAGGTCGAGGCTGACGTCGCCAAGGGCCTCGTGTCGAGCGAGAAGGCGGAGCGCGACTACGGCGTCGTCGTCGGCGACGCGGAGGCGACCGAGTCCCTTCGTGCCCGGTTGCGCGAGGAGCGGGGCGACGTCCTCGACTTCGACTTCGGGCCGAGCCTCGACGAGATCCGCGAACGAGCGGAGGACGAGACCGGGCTTCAGGCCCCTGCTCCGCCCGAGCCGCTCGCCTGGGCGCCGATCGAGTCCGCCGAGGACGCGCTCGCGCGCGTACGCGAGAAGGGCGATCGGCAAATGACGCTCAGCGAGGCGGAATGAGCGTCGCTCGCCTCCAGCTCGCTCCCGTGAAAAGGCCGGAGGGCGGCCTATGAGCCGCCTCCCCGGCTTCCACGGCCACGGAGGCGGCATCGGCGAGCGGCCGGCGCTCGTCATCGTCGACATGAGCGTCGGCTTCACCGATCCGGAAAGCCCGCTGGCCTGCGAGCTGGAGGACGTCGTCGACGCCGTCGGCCTGCTGCTGGCCGCCGCCCGGCGGGCGGGCGTCCCGGTCGTCTACACGACGGTCGCCTACGACGAGGAGGGCAAGCGCAGGGCGGCGGCGTTCATCGAGAAGGTGCCGGCGCTCCTGACCCTCGAGGCCGGCAGCCGGTGGGTCGAGATCGACCCGCGCCTCGCGCCGCTGCCCGGCGAGCCCGTCCTCCGGAAGCTGCACGCCTCGGCGTTCTTCGAGACGGAGCTTGCGGAGCTCCTCGCCGCGACGGAGCGCGACAGCCTGATCGTCACCGGCGCCTCGACGTCCGGGTGCGTCCGCGCGACGGCGGTCGACGCGCTCCAGCACGGTTACCGAACGGTCGTCCCGCGCGAGGCGGTCGGAGACCGGAACCCCGACGCACACGCGGCCAACCTCTACGACATCGACGCGAAGTACGGCGACGTCGTCCCGCTCGCCGCCGCGCTCGCCCGGCTCGAAGAGCTGGCCGTCGCCCACGCCCCGCGATGATCGTCAGGGACCGCGGCGATTCCTGGCAGGTCGTGCTCCAGCCGGACCACGCCGACCTCTCGGCGCAGTTCGCTCGCGCGTGGGGCAACGAGAACGGGTTCGCGGCCCCGAGGCCGCTCGAGCCTGTCGTCGTCGCCTCCGCGCGCCACGACGACGGCTGGGCTGTCTGGGAACGCGCGCCCTCGCTCGACCGCGAGGGGGTCGCGCCGCGCAACTTCCTGGACGTCGAGGTCCCGTCGCACCTGGCCTTCTACCGGGCGATGATCGCCGCGGTCCTCGACCAGGATCGTTACGCGGGCCTCCTCGTCTCCATGCACGGCGCCGGGATCTATCGCGGCCGCTACGGGACGCAGCCTTCGCTGAAGCTGTCCTTCGCCGACGAGGTGCGCGACCAGGTCGAGGCGTTCGTCGCCGAGCAGGAGGAGCTGCAGGCGCGCCTCGTCGACGAGCTGGGCGTGCCCGAGGAGGAGCGCTGGACGAACTACCGCCTGCTTCAGGTGTACGACCGGCTCTCGCTCTACTTCTGCCTGCGGGACGTGGAGGCGGGCGAGCCCGAGACGCTCGAGCCGGTCCCGCGCGACTACCGAGGCGACGAGGCGACGGTGACGCTCGAGCCGGCCGGCCCGTGGCGCGTGACCCTCGGCCCGTACCCCTTCGCCGAGAGCCCGGCGACGTTCCGGCTGGTACGGCGGCTGCTCCCCAAGAAGGGTGGGCGCGACGGCGAGAGCTTCCGCCGGGAGTTCGCCGCAGCCGAGCCCGAAGAACTCGAGATCATGGTCGAGCCCCGATAGGCGCGATGTCAGACATCGTGACATACTCACGCCCGTGAGCAGCGTCGCACCGGAGGCTGTCGAAGGCACGGCTGACGTGAACGGCGCGCGGCTCTGGTACCGGATCACCGGCGAGGGCGAGCCGGTGGCCCAGATCCACGGAGCGGGGTTCGGGCACTTCAACTTCGACCTGGCCACCCCGGAGCTCGCCCGGCACTTCAAGGTCGTCGACTACGACATGCGCGGCTACGGGGAGTCCGACCGCCCGAGGCAGGACTACGACATGGAGGTGTGGGCGGACGACCTCGCCGGGCTCCTCGACGCGCTCGAGATCGAGCAGGTGCACGTCCACGGCACGTCGATGGGGGGCATGATCGGGATCGTCTTCGCAGGCAAGTACCCGGAGCGGACGGCCTCGGTAGTGGTCAATTGCGCCGCAGCGAAGCTCGGCCACTCCGGCCGTCTCGTCTTCCGGAACTGGATCGACATCGCCCGGCTCGACCCGGAGGGACCCGGCAGTCGAACGCTCGCCGAGCTGATCGCCTGGCAGGCGTTCTCGAAGGCCTTCCTCGAGGCGCCGGAGGCGGAGGCCGCCGTCGACAACACCCAGCGGATCCTGCGCGACTCGAACGACCTCGAGGTCTTCACCGCAGCCTGCCAGGCCATGTGCGAGATGGACCTGCGGCCGTGGCTTCCCAAGGTCACCGCGCCGGCGCTCGTCCTCGGCGGCGACGAGGATCTGATGACGCCCTGGGACCAGGGCCCGGGAGGAGCCGGTCAGGAGGCGATCTACCGGGGAATCCGCGGTGCCGAGAAGCACGTCGTCGCCGGCTCCGGGCACTCGACGATCTTCGACAACTCGGAGGAGCACAACCGCGTCGTCATCGACTTCTTCAGGCGCCACCCGATCGGGGCGGTCGCCGAGGCACGGGACGCCTAACCGGCAGTGCTCCCGGTCGTCTGTACCAGCATGAGCGGCCCTTCTGCGGCGGGTCGGCCCGACCCGTGCCGGCGTGATGTCCGACTTTGGCAGACCGCTATTGACTCGCGCCGCCCAAGATCGTATACAAGGCCTTCCATGTCGGTAGCGGCACGAAAGGGCACCTCCCGTTGCCGGGCGCCGCGGGCCGTCCACGTAGTCCCAACCTCCCATGTGGCGGAGGGGAAAGGAGCTGTTTGATGAGTGAAAGGGACTGGTTGGGGGAGATGGAGCGCCGCGCCCTCACGCGCCGCGCCTTCGTCAAGAGCGGCCTGGCCGGCGCGGGCGCGCTCAGTCTCGGCGGCCTGCTCGCGGCCTGCGGCGGTGACGACGACGATGGCGCCGGTCAAGCGCAGGACGCGGGCACCGTGGAGGCGGAGCCGTTTACCGGCACTCTCAGGGTCACCGGGCTCGGCGTCGACCTGATCGACCCGATCAGGGAGGCGGCGGAGGCGGCGCTCGGCTTCACCCTCGCCTTCGACGTAACCGACACGGTGACCGCCCGCAACAAGGTCGTGACCCAGCCGGACGCGCTCGACATCTTCTCCGGATACTTCAACGACATCGACCAGGTCTGGCCGAGCGGGAACATGGCGCCGATCCCGATCGATCAGATCGAGCGGTGGGACGAGCTCACGAGCCTGTACAAGACAGGCAAGGCGGACGCGAACACCGAGAACCCGGCGTGCCAGCTGGGCGACGGCGACGCTCCCTTCCGGACGCTCTACACGACCGAGGACGGCGAGCTGACCTCATGGGCCGACCCCGAGACGGGCGAGGTCTCCGGCGACGAGCCTGCCTTCGTCACGCTCGTCGGCGGCAACTTCAACATGGACTCGATGGGCTACAACGGCGACGTCATCCAGCGTGAGCCGAACGAGGTCAACTGGGACGAGCTGCTGAACCCCGAGTGGCGCGGCCGAGTCGCGGTCCTCAACGACCCCTCGATCGGCATGCAGGACACCGGCAATGCAGCGGTCGCCGCCGGGATGATGGAGTTCGGCGACCTCGGCAACATGACGCAGGACGAGATCGACGGCCTGATCAAGCTCCTCCTCGACCTGAAGGGACGGGGTCAGTTCCGGGCGTTCTGGACGACTTTCGACGAGTCGGTCACCCTCATGCAGTCGGGCGAGGTCGTGATCGAGTCCATGTGGTCGCCGGCGGTGGCGCTGCTCCAGTCGAGCGGGCACCCGACCCGGTATGCGGCCCCGGCCGGCGGCTTTCGCGGCTGGGCGGGCGGCCACGGGATCATGAATCACGTCACCGAGGACCCGTCCAAGTACCAGGCGGCGCTCGACTACATCAACTGGTGGCACTCCGGCGAGCCCGGCGCGATCATGATGCGGCAGGGCTACTACAACGTCGTGCAGGAGACGAGCCGCGAGTTCGTCGAGCCGTTCGAGTGGGACTACTGGATCGACGGCAAGCCGGCCGACCAGCCGATCCCGAACCCGTTCGGGCAGGAGACGGCGGGCATCCCGGTCGGCTCCGTCCGCGACGGCGGCTCCTTCGTCGAGCGAGCGTGCGTGTACAGCTCGTGGAACTCGCTCATGGACGAGCAGCAGTACCAGGTGCAGCGCTGGAACGAGTTCCTGGCGGCCTAGCTAATATCGCGACGCGTATGCCGGACGAGCAGACGCTGACGCAACGTGAGGGGGCCCCGACGGCCCCCTCACAGGCCGCTTCCGGCACCGGCCTCGAGCTGAAAAGCCTGACGAAACGCTTCGGCGAGGACGTCGTTGCGTGCGACGGCATCAACCTCCACATCGCCCACGGCGAGTACGTCGTCCTGCTTGGTCCGTCCGGCTGCGGGAAGACGACCACGTTGCGGATGATCGGCGGGCACGAGGAGCCGACGAGCGGCGACATCGTGCTCGACGGTCAGAGCCTGCTCGGGCTCCCGCCGGACAAGCGCCCCACGACGACTGTCTTCCAGCACTTCGCCCTTTTCCCGCACCGGACCGTGCGGGAGAACGTCGAGTTCGGGCCCAAGATGCACGGCATCTCCAAGGCCGAGCGGCACGAGAAGGCGATGACCGCGCTCGACATGGTCGGTCTGCGCGGGTTGGCCGACCGCAGGCCGAACGCCCTCTCCGGCGGCCAGCAGCAGCGGGTCGCGCTCGCGCGGGTCCTCGTGATGGAGCCGAAAGCGCTCCTCCTCGACGAGCCGCTGGGCGACCTCGACCGGCTGCTCCGGCTGCGGATGCGGGTCGAGCTGCGAGCGCTCCAGCGTCAGCTCGGGCTGATGTTCATCCACGTCACCCACGACCAGGAGGAGGCGCTCTCCGTCGGCGACCGGATCGTCGTCATGCACGAGGGGCGCATCGAGCAGGTGGCGGATCCGTTCACGATCTCGAACCTGCCGGCGAACGTGCAGGTGGCCTCCTTCATGGGCGACAACAACATCTTCGAGGGGACTGTGACCGCCTCCGAAGGCGACCGGGTCTCGATCGACGGCGGGGACGCCGAGTTGCGGGCGCTCGCGCCCAAGGCGGATGCCGCGGTCGGCCAGCCGGCCGCCGTCTCGGTGCGCGCCTCCGCCGTACAGGTCGGCGAGCAGGAGGCGAGCCCGAACGGGCCCAACCAGCTCCTCGGCGAGATCGAGGTGATCGAGTACCTCGGCGACCTCGTCAAGCTGCACCTGGCCGCAGGAGGGCGGCGTCTGCTCGCCAAGGTGCCGGGCGACCGCTATCCGGAGTTCCAGGGGAAGGAAGGCAGCAGCGTTCGGCTGTCCTGGAAGGAGGAGGATGTCCGACTCCTCCGGTCGTGAGGACAGGCCGGCAGGGCTGAACGTCGAGGAGATCGTCGAGGCCGAGCAGGTCGTCGGCGAGCGGGCGCCGGAGGAGGTGGCGCTCGGCGAGAAGGAGCGCAGGGATGCGCGGGGTCGCCAGGCTCTGACCACGGCCGCGTGGACCGCCCCGGGGGCGTTGTGGCTCCTCTTCTTCCTCTTCGCGCCCGTCGTCATGATCCTGCTCGTCAGCTTCTGGACGCGCACGGTCAGCGGCTTCGAGTCCGTCTGGACGCTCGAGAACTATGAGTTCCTCTTCGACTCGAACGTCTACTGGGACCAGCTCTGGAACAGCTTCTGGCACTCGCTCGTGATCGTCGCGCTCTCGCTCGTCCTCGGCTTTCCGGTCGCTTATTTCCTCGCGATCTGCGTCACGAGCCTCCGCTACCAGATCGCGCTCTTCATCGTCGCCCTCGCTCCGTTCTGGACGAGCTACCTCATCCGAGCGGTGGCCTGGATCCCGATGATGGGACGCCAGGGCGCGCTGAACACGGCGCTCCAGGAGGTCGGCTTGATCAGCGAGCCGCTGGACATCCTCCTCTTCTCAGATTTCGCCGTCACGGTGGCGATGCTCCAGCTCTACATCCTCTTCATGGTGGCACCCATCTTCTTCATGCTGGCCCAGATCGACCGGAGCTCGCTGGAGGCGGCCCGCGATCTCGGCGCGAACGCGTTCAAGACCTTCCGCGAGGTCGTCCTCCCGCAGTCGGCGCCGGGCATCGTCATCGGGTCGATCTTCGTCTTCATCCTCACCATGGGCGAGTTCGCGACCGTGCGGATCATCGGGGGCGGGACCGTCTCCTCGGTCGGGACGATCGTGCAGACCCAGGTCGCCTCCGTGCAGTTCCCGCAGGCGGCGGCAAGCGCGGTCTTCCTCGTCCTCGCGATGATCCTCGGCGTCTTCGTCCTGCTCCGGTTCGCGAACCTGAGAGAGGACCTCTAGCAATGCGCGGTCGCTGGACGAAGCGCATCCTGGCCGTCTACTTCGTCGTCTTCCTGCTCTTCCTGTACGGCCCGATGATCGTCATGGCCGCGCTTTCGTTCCAGGGGCCGCAGGGGGCCGTGACCTTCCCCATGCGCGGACTCGGCTTTCACTGGTGGGACGAGCTCCTGAACGGCTCGCGCGCCGACACGATCCGGGAGACCGCAATCAGGTCGCTCGAGCTCTCGATCGTGTGCGGCCTGGTCGTCGCCGTCCTTGCCTTCACCCTCTCGATGGGCTATCGCCGCCGCTTCCGCTTCGACGGCGTCCTCTTCTATCTGATCATGCTCGCGCTCATGACGCCCGGGATCCTGCTCAGTCTCGGCACCGCGTTCTTCTGGCAGTTCTTGGACCTGGAGACGAGCCTCTGGCAGACGGCGCTCGGAACGAGCGTCGTCTGGGGGCTGCCGTTCGCCTTCCTGATCATGGTGGCGGTATGGAACCGTTACGACAACACGGTCGAGGAGGCCTCCCGCGACCTGGGAGCGAGCGGCCTTAGAACCTTCCGCGAGGTGACGCTCCCGCTCGTCTGGACCGGGCTGCTCGGCGCCTTCCTCTTCGGGTTCACGCTCGCGTGGAACGAGTACGACCGCATCGCGCTCTTGGCGGCGGGCGAAAACACGCTCCCGCTAGAGATCTTCGCGCTGACAGTGGGCTCGGTCATCCGGCCGGATCTCTACGCGCTCGGCACAGCCACGACCGCCGTCTCCCTGATCGCGGTCATCCTCTTCCTCCTCGTGGCGGCGATCGTCCTCCGGCGACGAGCTCGCACCGTCACGCCGCAGGAGGGATACGCCGAGCTCGCGACCGACGGGAACGGCGCCGTTCCGGCCGGTGCGCCGGCCTCGCGCGCCCGCTAGGAGGCCCCGTGAAGGTCGTGGTCGTCTCGACCGGCGGGACGATCGCCATGCGCCCCGACCCGGAAACGGGCAAGCTCGTTCCCGCGGTCAGCGGCGAGGAGCTCGTGGGCATGCTGCGCTGGCCCGAGGCGCCGCCTCTCGAGCTGGACGAGTTCGCCCGCGTGCCGAGCTTCGACATGCACGGCGACCTAGCGCTCGCACTGGCGGAGCGGGTGGCCGAGCAGTGCGCCCGCGACGACGTCGCCGGCGTCGTGGTGACGCACGGCACCGACACGATGGAGGAGTCCGTCTACACGGTCGACCGCCTCCACGACTCCGAGAAGCCGGTGGCCTTCACCGGCGCGCAACGCGGAGCGGACGAGCCCGACACGGACGGGCCGCGCAACCTCAGGAACGCGATTCAGGTCGCCTTCGCCGACGAATCCGCCGGCCGCGGCGCACTGGTCGTCTTCGCCGGGCAGGTCCACGGGGCGCGCGAGGTCCGCAAGGTGCACACGAGCGCGCTCGCGGCCTTCGGCTCGCCGGGCTACGGGCCGGTCGGCCACGTCGACGGCGCACAGGTCGCTTTCCGGCGGCGACCCGACCGGAGCCCGCCGCTCCCGCCCCCGGAGGGCCCGCTGCCGCACGTCGACCTGATCCGCCTGCACGCGGGGAGCGACGATCGCTTCCTGCGCAGCTCGCTCGACTCGGGCAGCCGCGGGATCGTGCTCGAGGCGACGGGGCGCGGCAATGCGAACGAGCGCGTGCTCCCCGGTGTCGAGGCTGCCGTCGCGGCGGGTGTTCCCGTGATCGTTTGCTCGCGCTGTCTTGAGGGGCGGGTGGAGCCCGTGTACGGGCGCGGCGGCGGCAAGGACCTGGCGGAGGCCGGGGCCCACTTCGCGGGCGATCTCGCGGGCCCGAAGGCGCGCGTTCTCCTCCAGCTCGCGCTCGCGGCCGGCCGGGACGTCTCGGATGCCCTTGCCGCGGAGGCCGGATGACCGTTAGGGTCGAAGTCAGACAAAAGGAGGTCAGCCCATGTCCGTATTGATCAAGGGCGGTCGGATCATCACGGCCTCGGACGACTACGTCGGGGACGTCTATGCGGAGGGCGAGACGATCTCGTTGATCGGGGAGTCGCTCGACGTCCAGGCCGACAAAGTCATCGACGCCGGCGGGAAGTACGTGCTCCCGGGCGCGATCGACCCTCACACCCATATCGAGATGTTCTTCGGAGGCACGACGACGTGCGACGACTTCACGTCCGGCACGGTCGCCGCCGCGTTCGGGGGAACGACGTCGCTCGTCGACTTCTGCATGCAGGCACCGGGCACGCCGTTCCCCGAGGCGCTCGACAACTACTCCGAGAAGATCGAGCGCTGCAAGCCCGTCATCGACGTCGGCTTCCACATCGGGGTCACCGACATCGAGGGCGGCGGCGGACTCGACGCGCTCGCGAAGCTCCCCGACGAGGGCGTCACCTCCTACAAGCTGTTCATGGCGTACAAGGGCGCCGTCATGGTCGACGACGAGACGCTCTACAAGACGATGGAGGTGGCACGAGAGACGGGCGGCCTCGTGATGGTCCACGCCGAGAACGGCGACGCCATCGACGTGATCGTCAAGAAGGCGGTCGCCGAGGGGAAGACGGACCCGATCTGGCACGCGCGGACGCGCCCGATGGAGACGGAGGCCGAGGCGACGAACCGGGCGATCCAGCTGGCGCGCGTCGCGGGGTGCCCGCTCTACGTCGTCCATGTCTCCTGCCAGCCCGCGGTCGAGCCGATCGCGCTCGCGCGCGAGAAGGGCTGGGATGTCTGGGGCGAGACGTGCACGCAGTACCTCTTCGTCGACGAGAGCGCGCTGGAGAGGCCGGACTGGGAGGGCGGGAAGTACATCTACACACCGCCGCCGCGTCCAAAGGAGCACCAGGAGCACCTCTGGAAGGCGCTCGTGACGGACGACCTCTCGGTCGTCTCCACCGACCACTGCCCCTTCAACTGGCCGGAGCAGAAAGCGATCAACGGGCGCGAGTTCGAGAAGGTGCCGAACGGCGGGCCGGGCATCGAGAACCGCCTGCACATGCTGCATCACTTCGGCGTGCGCGACGGCCGCATCTCGCTGAACCGGTTCGTCGAGCTCGTCTCGACGAACGTCGCGAAGAGGTTCGGCCTCTACCCGCGGAAGGGGACGATCGCGATCGGAAGCGACGCGGACGTCGTCGTCTGGGACCCGGACAAGCCGCTGACGATTTCGGCCGGGACGCACCACTCGAACGTGAACTACAGCCTCTTCGAGGGGAGCGAGGTGCGCGGCGCCCCCGAGGCGGTCCTCGTCCGCGGCCAGGTGATCGTCGAGAACGACAAGCTCGTCGCCGAGCCGGGAGCCGGACGCTTCGTCAAGCGCGCACGTGCCGGCGAGAAGCTGGTCGCCGCCGGGAAGGAGGAGGCGGTCGCGGCATGAGCGTCCCTCGCCTTCGGCTCGGTCCCGGGGAGTCTTTGAGTAGAAGAGGCGAAGGGCGCGCACGAGGTGGAGGGAGCGGACCACACGGAAGCGTAGTACGAGAGCCGGTGGTG
>Ga0081538_10005660_pt1 | contig 11195 bp, 10 predicted proteins | sample TabmetS5T2R1_FD_71022 | JGI IMG/M metagenome (GOLD analysis project Ga0081538, IMG submission 71022) | Tabebuia heterophylla rhizosphere microbial communities from the University of Puerto Rico - S5T2R1 | ecosystem: Host-associated > Plants > Roots > Rhizosphere ...
AGGGGCGCCCATCGACAACAACCTGGCCGAGCGGGTCTTGAAGCTGTTCATTCGGCAGCGCAAAAACTCGTTGTTTTACAAAAACTCGCATAGCGCCTACATCGCCAGCGTACTCACCAGTCTGATTGCCACGTGCATCTATGCGGGTGTCAATGCAGTAGAGTACCTGGTGGCGCTGCACGAGCATCGGCGCGCGGTGTTTTCGAATCCGGCAGCATGGCTGCCGTGGGCCTATGCCGCAAGCCGGGCGTCGCCTTAGGCCACCCGTCGCCAGTCCTTGGCCATCTGGGCGCGCTCGGGATCGCCGTTCCACAGCAAGATGACCAACTCGCGAGCGGACAGCGGCACGCGTGCGTTCGCGCTGATGGGCCACCACGCAAAGCGCCCCTTTGAGAGTCGTTTCATCATCATCCAATAGCCCTGGCCGTCGTAGAGTAAGAGTTTAATCGCCGTGCCCGCGCGGTTGCGAAAGACGTAGACGGCTCCCTCCAGGGGATTGTCGCCCAGGACCTGGCGGCACACAGCGCCGAGGCCATCGATGCCCTTACGGAAATCCACCGGTTCAGTGGCCAAAAAGATGCGGCTTTGAGGAGTGAGCTGAAGCATTAGTGCACCTCCAGAAAGGCCCGCACCAACGCGTCGAGCGGCACCGTCGACGCGGCAGAGTGGATGCACAGCCGGGTGCCATCGACACGGTGCACCTCGACCTGGGTGGCGACAGCGGTCTGTGGCCATGCCGGTGCGCTCGGGACTTCCACAAAGCCCAGGGGCATAGGGGGCACCGCCGCGGTCGACGCAGGCGGGGTCACCATCTGTTTTTTCAGGTCCGTCACGCGCAACCCTAACTGTTTGGCCACGCGCGCGGGCGGCAATGCCGAGGCCAGCGCCACGGCCTGATCCCAGAGCGCTTGAGGAAACCGCTCGCGCGGGCGAGTTCGCGTCTGGCGCCAGTGCTCAAATTGCCCCGCTAATTGATCCAGTTGGTGTTCCGCATGCAAAGGGGAGTCGATCTTCATGAGAGCCTCCAGGTCATTGGGTGCCTTTAATAAGGATGACTGTAGGCCAATGAAAACCGAGATTCACGCAAGCTGATCGGAAACAGACGTTTGATCCGGGAAGAGAGGGACAGGTGCAGTCAGCCAGCATGCCCTTTGCGCACTACGCGGTGCAGTGGCTTGACGCCAATGCGTATGCCTTGACGCCGGCCACCTATCGGAGCTACCGCACCGTGATTCACACGCACGTGGTCCCTTTCTTCAAGGACCTCCCCCTGGGGCAGGTGACCGATGCCCACCTCAAGCGCTTTATCACCCATCTGCAGGCGCTGCCGGGCAAGGGGGCACGGCCGATGGGGCCCAAGAGCATCAATAACTATCTCGGGCCTGTCAAGGCCATGCTCAGGGAGGCGGCGGAGAAAAAGCTCCTGGGGTACGATCCCACCATGTTCATGAAGCGCCTGCGTGTGCCCAAGCCGGATATTGACCCGTTCACGCCGCAGGAAATCGTACAGTTCCTCGCCCATGTTACCCCGCACTACCGGACATATTTCCATGTGGCGTTCCTCACGGGCATGCGGCCCAATGAGCAGAGTGCCCTCAAGTGGGGAAATGTCGATTTCGTCCACCGGAAGATCGCGGTGCGGGAAGGACGGGTGGGCAAGGTCGAGGGGCTCCCCAAGACCCAGGAAAGCATTCGGGATATTGCGATGCTGGAGCCGGTCTATGAGTTGCTCCGTACCTATCGGGAGGAGGCGCGCCTGCGCAGCGACTATGTCTTCCTGAATCAGCACGGTCGGCCCATCGAGATCACGACGCTCCGCCGGCGGATCTGGTATCCGGCGTTGCGGCGCGCCGGGCTCCGCACGCGCATTATGTACCAGACCCGGCATACCTTTGCCACACTGCTGCTAGCCACAGGGGAGAATCCGGAGTGGATCGCGCAGCAACTGGGCCACGCCTCGACCCAGATGCTCTTCCAGCGCTACGCCAAGTTTATCCCCAACGTCACCCATCGGGATGGTGCCGCATTCATGGACGTCTATTGGCGCTGGTTCGGCAGGGGGGAAGCGGAGTGAACAACGCGGACAGAGTCGACCACAGGGAGGGCATAGGCCGTTGGGCACATATTACGACACCTTTACGACACCTAAACACAAAAGGGGTTAGGCGAATCGCCTAACCCCTTGATACGCTTGATAGCGGGGACAGGATTTGAACCTGTGACCTTTGGGTTATGAGCCCAACGAGCTACCTGACTGCTCCACCCCGCAATGGATGAAGGGATTGTATCTGGCAATCAGGGCTTTGTCAAGCAGGGGACAACACCGACATCATGAAGATACACCCTCACCTGGTGCCTGAGCCACCCACCAAAAACCTATTCGACAAATTCAAATACCAACTCCCCAGGACGGACCAGGCCGAGTTCCTCGCGGGCTATCTTCTCGATATACCCCATGTCATGACGTAGACGTTGGATTTCGCGCCCAAGGTCACGGTTCTCTTGCTCGATCATCCTGACTTCATAGGCCAGCTGTGCCACCTGACGCTGCATACGCCACATTGCAAGAAAACCGTGCTCACCCCCAATGGCTAAGCCCATCATCACCACCAGGAAAAGACCACTACCCATCAGGATGATTGCCACCCACAGGCGACCTCGCAACGGCTTGACTGGCCCCCCCTGGCGCGATGCAGAACGGGACGATGCAGTGGACGTCTCACCAGCCACAACCAACCTCGTCAACTTCCAGATAGCCCCTGGATATTATAGAAGACCGCTAAACCAGGATAGCGGGCGCTCTGGCCCAACCGGTCTTCAATGCGTAAGAGCTGATTGTACTTCGCCGTGCGATCCGTACGCGACAGCGAACCCGTCTTGATCTGCCCCGTGTTGTAGGCCACCACCACATCGGCAATGGTGGTGTCCTCCGTCTCGCCTGAACGGTGTGACACCACCGCGGTATACCCCGCACGCTTGGCCATCTCAATGGCCTCCAAGGTCTCGGTCAAGGTGCCAATCTGGTTGAGCTTGATCAACACCGCATTGCCCACCTCCTCACGAATACCACGCGCCAAGATCTTGGTATTGGTCACAAAAATGTCATCCCCCACGAGCTGTACCCGATCCCCTAAGGCGGCCGTGAGTTTCTGCCATCCATCCCAGTCGTTTTCTGCCAACCCATCTTCAATCGACAAAATGGGATACCGCTGCACCAGGGTCCGATACCAGGCAATCATATCCGCAGCGCTGCGCTCTGGCTGCGCCTCAGCCGCCAGCTTGTACACGCCGTCGTGATACAATTCACTCGCCGCCGTGTCCAGCCCCAAATACACGTCCTCGCCCGGACGATAGCCAGCCCGCTCAATACCCTGGAGCAAAACTTCTATCGCTTCTTCGTTCGACCCCAAATTCGGCGCAAATCCCCCTTCATCGCCAACCGCGGTGTGATAGCCCCGCTGTCGCAAGACCGCCCGGATATGGTGAAATATCTCAGCACCCACCCGTAAGGCCTCGGCAAAGCAGGCGACGCGCACCGGCAAGATCATAAATTCCTGAATGTCAATGTTGTTATCCGCATGCGCACCACCGTTCAGCACATTCATCATGGGCACCGGCAAATCCCGGGCGTTGCTGCCCCCAAGGTACGCATACAGCGGCAGACGATGCTCCGCCGCCGCCGCCTTGGCAACCGCTAACGACGTCCCCAGGATGGCATTGGCCCCCAAGCGAGATTTGTTCTCCGTCCCATCCAGCGCGATCAGGGTCGTATCAACCTGCGCTTGCGCCGTCGCCTCCATGCCGATAAGGGCCTGGGCAATTTCGCCATTGACGTGGTGCACCGCCTTCTTCACCCCTCTGCCCAGGTAGCGCCGTGCATCCCCATCGCGTAGCTCGACCGCCTCGCGCTCACCCGTCGACGCGCCAGAAGGCACCGCCGCCCAACCACTCACCCCACTGCTCAGGGTCACTTCGACCTCTACAGTGGGATTGCCGCGACTATCCAGGATCTCACGCGCCAGCACGTGCGTAATCGTTCCCATGCCACGCACCCCCTATGCCAAGGACTGGAACGCTGCTGCCCCAGCGCGCAACGTCTCATCAAGATCCGCATCGGTATGCGCCACCGATAAAAAGCCGGCTTCAAACTGCGACGGTGCCAGGTAAATGCCAGCCAGCAACATGGCAGCAAAATAGCGGCGAAACGTTGCCACATCACAGGCACTGGCATCGTCGAAATTGCGCACCGGCTTGGCGCTGAAAAATACCGTAAACATCGAGCCGATCGCTGCTGTCTGCACCGGGACGTTGTAGCGGCGCGCCGCTTTGGCCGTCTCTTCCATCAGGTAGGCACTGCGCTCGCCTAAGACTTTGTAGGGGGGATCGGCTCGCAGAATATCGAGCGTCGTTACTCCGGCCACCATCGCCAAGGGGTTCCCAGATAATGTACCCGCTTGGTAAATCGGCCCAAGCGGCGACATATGCTTGACAATCTCCCGTTTGCCACCATAGGCACCAACAGGCAATCCGCCACCGATGACTTTGCCAAGTGTCGTCAAATCGGGATCAATATTGTATAGCGTCTGCATACCGCCATAATCGACACGGAAACCGGTCATAACTTCGTCAAAAATCAGCAACGTATCGTGCTCCCGGGTGACCTGGCGCAGTCCTTCGAGGAAACCTTCCTCGGGGAGAACCAACCCCATGTTGCCTACCGCTGGCTCAAGGATCACACAGGCGACCTGCCCTGCATGCTGCTCCAAAGCCCGGCGCACCGCCGCCAGATCATTAAAAGGGACGGTGAGCGTGTACTTCGCCAGCTCCGCGGGCACCCCCGGACTGTCCGGCACGCCAAAGGTCATCGCTCCCGACCCAGCCTTGACCAACAGGCTATCGGCGTGGCCGTGATAGCACCCAGCAAACTTGATAATCATGTCGCGTCCGGTAAACCCCCGCGCCAAACGAATGGCGCTCATCGTCGCCTCGGTTCCAGAGTTGACCAGGCGCACCATCTCGATGGAGGGAAAGGCATCGACCAGACGTTGGGCGAGCTGCACTTCGAGCTCAGTCGGCGCCCCAAAACTACAACCCTGCGCCGCCGCGGCTTGCACCGCAGCGACCACCTGCGGATGTGCATGTCCAAGGATCATCGGGCCCCACGAGCCCACGTAATCGATGTAGGCGTTGCCGTCCACGTCGTACACCCGAGAGCCTACCGCCCGCTGGATAAAGGGCGGCTGCATATTGACCGAGCGAAACGCCCGCACTGGACTATTCACACCCCCAGGGATAAGCTGCTGCGCCTGCTCGAAGAGCGCAGTGGACTTGGTAAAATTGTGCACTGTCACCATACTCCCCTCTTTCATGTCATATAGCGGCTAATGAGTAACCCAAGCCGTTCCTGGGCAGCCGCAGGGATCATGGCTGGCGCCGTAATCAGGGCATACTGCAATGCCGTCCGACAGGCACAGAACCGCTCACCCTGCAACTGGGGAACCGTGCTGGCGATGACTTGCTGTGCCAGTTGCACGTTGCGTTGTAAAATTGCCAGGATCGAGCCAATATCCACATCAGATGCGCTCTCATGCCAGCAATCGTAGTCGGTGGCCAGTGCCAGCGTGGCATAGCACAACTCCGCCTCACGCGCCAGGCGTGCCTCTGGGAGATTGGTCATGCCGATGACGTCCACGCCCCACTGCCGATACAGGCGCGACTCAGCACGGGTTGAAAACTGCGGCCCTTCAATACACAGGTAGGTGCCGCCACTATGGACTGTCGCCTCCGCTTGAGAAGCCGCAGTATACAGCGCCTGGATCATGACTTTGCAGACCGGATCGGCAAACGCCACGTGGGCCACGACGTCCTGATCAAAAAAAGTCGAAGGACGGCTGTGAGTACGGTCAATAAACTGATCCGGCAGCACCAGATCCCCTGGCCGAATCTCCTCGCGCATACTCCCCACGGCACTGACCGATATCACCCACTCAACGCCAAGCGCCTTGAGGCCATAGATGTTGGCACGGAAGTTCAGGGACGCAGGCGCAATGCGGTGACCCCGTCCGTGACGCGGCAAAAAGACGAGCTCCCGACCCTGCAGGGTCCCCACAATGTACGCATCCGACGGCGGACCAAAAGGCGTGTCCACCTGCACTTCCCGGACGTGCTCTAAGCCTTCCATGGCATAGAGGCCGCTGCCACCAATGACCCCAATTCGCCCAGCGCTCATCCGCCTTGCTCCCCTCAGCCCTGCACATTGCATGGCATCGTTGCGCCAGCCATGCGTATGCAGCTTTCATGACGCCAGAAGTCGCTCGGCAACTTGCACCACGTTGAGCGCTGCGCCCTTGCGCAAGTTGTCCGCCACGATCCACAAATGCAGGCCATACGGCACCGATTGATCCGCACGGATACGACCCACAAAGACCGCATCCTGACCATTGGCATGCACGGGCAACGGATAAGAGAGGCGTTTGGTGTCATCTTCTACCTGCAGGCCAGGCGCACTGGCCAGAATATCCCGTGCCGCATCAGGGCTAAGCGGACGCGCCGTCTCTACACAAACCGCAGCCCCGTGGCTATGCATCAGCGGTACCCGCACCGCAGTTGCCGTGATGGGTAAAGCCGGTACTGCCAGAATCCTGCGGAGCTCATCAACCAACGCCATTTCTTCAGAAGTATACCCATTGTCAAGAAAATCACCACATTGTGGCACACAATTAAAGGCCAACTGGTGTGGAAAGGCTCCCGTCTGCACCGCACGAAAATTCAGCAGATCACGCAATTGCTGATCAAATTCCTCCATCGCTTCACGTCCCATACCAGATACCGCCTGATAGGTCGCGATCACCACCCGCTTGAGAGACGCCGCCGTATGCAATGGCGCCAGGGCCAACACCGTCTGCACGGTGAGACTATGCGGCGTCGCCACCATCCCCTGATGCGGCGGCAGCGCATTGACTTCCGGCACACACAACGGTACCTGTGGGTCGTGGCGAAAAGCCCCGCTACAATCGATCACCACCGCCCCAGCCGCTACCGCGTGCGACGCATAATCGCGACTCGTTTCCACATCGGCCGCAAAAATGGCAATATCGACACCCGTCAGCGCCTCTTTGGTCAACAAGCGCACCGCACGATGGTGACCGCGAAACTCCAGACGGGTGCCTTCCGAACGGGCCGACGCCAGCAAGGTGATATCCCGCAGCGGGAATTCCCGTTCCTCCAACACCTGTAGGATCTCCCTGCCCACGGCGCCCGTAGCCCCAATCAGCGCCACATGACACGCTTGCATACCTTATCCTTTGCCGTCTGTAGCCGCAGCGCGCAGCGCAGCACAGATGCGATCTCCCATCTCCGCCGTGCCCACTTGAGTACAGCCCGCCCGCATAATATCGGCCGTGCGATAACCCTGCTGCAACACCGTTTCTACTGCCGCTTCAATTGCCCTGGCCGGCGCTTCCTGATGCAGCGCATACTGCATCATCATGGCCACCGAATGGATCATAGCAATTGGATTGACCACACCCCGCCCCGCAATATCTGGGGCGCTACCGTGTACCGGCTCAAAGACGCCAACCTTGCCACCAATGCTCGCCGACGGCAACATGCCGATGGAACCGGTGAGCATGGCCGCCTCATCACTGATAATATCACCAAACAGATTGCCCGTAACGATCACATCGAACTGCTTCGGAGCCCGTACCAACTGCATGGCACAGTTGTCCACGTAGAGGTGTTCGACCGCGACATCAGGAAATGCTCCTGCCAGCTCGGTCACTTCGCGGCGCCATAACACCGACACCTCAAGCACGTTCGCCTTGTCCACCGAGGTCAGCTTGCCGCGACGTTGCCGCGCCAACTCAAAGGCCAGACGCGCCACACGCTGAATCTCGGCACTCGTGTACACCATGGTGTTGTAGGCGCGCTCTCCCTGCGCGAGCGGCTCAATGCCCCTGGGCTGTCCATAGTAAATACCGCTGACCAACTCACGTACCACCAGCAAATCGATACCCTGAATCACCTCGGGACGCAATGTTGACGCGTCTACCAATGCCGACGAGAGCTTCGCCGGCCGCAAATTGGCAAAGAGATCGAGCGCTTGTCGCAGACGCAACAAGCCGCGCTCCGGACGCTGCGCCGCTGGCAAATTGTCCCATTGCGGCCCTCCCACGGCCCCAAAGAGAACCGCATGGCTCTCTTGACACAGTTGCAGGGTCGCTTCAGGTAACGGATCGCCCATCGCGTCGATGCCGGCCCCCCCCACCAATCCTTCATGCAGCGTTATGTGCAAGCCATACTGCGCCGCCACCTGGCGCAGCACCTTCAGCCCTTCGGCCATCACTTCCGGGCCCACGCCATCTCCTGGCAATACAGCAATGCGGTATTCCATCGTGTCGTTCTCCAGTCCTGCCTGGGCTTTTTACCACCTATTTTGTGGTTAATCGCCACGCACCATCCCAGTCCGCACCGGGAGGATTGGCTTTGAAAAACTCACAGCGTTCGAGGTACACCCGACTCGGATTGGTTGGGCGTTTCGGGAACACCTCTTCGAGCTTCTCACTCTCGGTAAACACCGCCTGCGCCTCGTCCCACAGCTGCTGCCGATACAATTGCAACCCCTGATGGTACAACGCATGCATGTGGACTTGCTGCTCTGATAACTGGCCTTTACGCGCCACCACCTCGACGGTCTCCACCGGTTCGCTCTTGCCGACCACTATCGCCTTATCCATATAGCGCCAAGCAAAATCGTCCGCTCCCGCCATGTATAACGTCTCCAGGGTGCAATGAATATAAATGCCATACTGCTTGCCGGCCGCTTCAAGGCGAGAGGCGGTATTCACCACATCCCCCATCATGGTGTAATTCATGCGCATGGCAGAACCCATGTTCCCAGTCACCATGTCCCCCGAGCTGATGCCGATGCGCATGCGCATCTGTTGCACCAGCTCAGGCCACTTATCGCCCTCAGCGCTCCATTTGGCACGCAACTGTGCCAATTGCGCTTGCATTCCCAAGGCGGTGCGCAGGGCGCGGGCGGCATGATCCTGCATGGGCACGGGCGCGCCGAAGAAGGCCACGATCGCATCGCCTTCGTACTTATCCAGGGTTCCCCCCTCGGCCAGGAGGATATCGGTCATGGCCGTCAGATATTCGTTCAGTAAATCGACCAATTCGGTGGCTGTCAACACTTCCGAAAAGCTCGAAAACGATGCGATATCCGTAAAGAAGGCGGTGTGGATGCCAGAATCGCCCCCGAGTTTTGGCTCGGTTTTGGCCTGCACCATCTGCTCGATGAGCTCTGGCGATACATATGTGCCAAACGTCTTTCTGAGAAAACGTTTATCCTTTTCTTCATTGACGTATTGATTGAGTATGACACCAGAGGCGACCACGACCGTCGTTAAGAGAGGATAGATCAGACTCAGCCAGATACCAGAGCCCACAAAAAAGCTATAGTTCAATGTCACAGACGCCAAAAGCAGCCCCGCGGTGACGATCCCACCCCACACCGCTCCAAGACGCGGCAAGAACCAGATCAGGATACCACCCAACACCAGCATACTGGCAATGACGTACCACGTATCCCACCATGGATGCTGCAAAAAACCCCCACGCAGGATGTTGTCGATCGCCGTGGCATGGATCTCTACCCCCGGGAAGACCGGATCAAAGGGTGTTACTCGCACGTCCTTGAGCCCTTCGGCCGTTGCCCCAATGAGGACGATCTTATTATGAAAAGCCGCAGGTGGTGCAACATCATGGCGGCCCTTCACAATGTCAACGACAGAATAGCGCGGGAATTGTCCACCCACGCCAAGATGGTTAATCAGCATGGCGCCGCTGGCATCCGTAGGCACCTGGAGCTGGCGCCGCCCGAGAATGCCGACTTTGTCCACGCCAGTGGGACCAATCCAGAAGGTGGTCTGTCCGCCTAGGTAACGCTCCAGTACCCGGATGCCCAACGGTGGAAAGAGATAGTCCTGCTCACCCGGGATATCGACTTGATCGCGGTATTTGACAATGAGCGGATAACGCCGGATGATGCCGTCAATCGTGTCAGAGGTGTTGTTGAAAAAACCGCTCCCCCAGGCTGCCTGCGACAGCATAGCCAGGTTGGATTCCACCGCCCACGCGGCCTCCAGAGGCACCTCGCGCACATTGACACCAGGCTGTTTAATAATGGCGTTATACTTGGAATGGCGGATATTCTGCAGAAACTGCTGCATCTCGTCTTCGCCCAGGTGGGCAACATGATCACGCGAAAAGTGAAAGAAGTAGCCCAACACGGTGCGCTGCGAACGCTGCAGGGCGTCGGCAAAACGTTGATCGTGCTCAGCCTCAGCAATCGCACGGTCGAGGAAGGTTGCCAACACCTCAGCCTGAGCTTGGCCATTGCTCACCACTGCCGCTTCACTGGTTGGTGCCTCTGATTGTATAGAGAGCGAAACGACCTCCGCGATCAATTTCTTCTGTAGGTCCCGCAAGGTATCACTTCCTGCACTGGTGTCGGAAGAGGAGAAGACAACGTCGTAGCCAATGACTGCAGCGCCATACGCGACCAACTGGTCCACCAGATGCGCCTGCACCGTATAGGGCCAAGGCCAACGACCCAGCTGATCGATACTTTTTTCGTCAATGGCAACAATGACGACTTCTGGACCGGGCTTGAATGTCCCTCTGAGTCGGAAACGCAGGTCAGATGCCAATAGTTCAAGGCGTTGCAAGGGTATGGGATCAAGCACGTAGAGCAAGAAAACGGCAGCAATCAAGAGGAGGCCAAGAAGCGTATTGTTAAACCGTGACAGACGTGTGAACAACGTGCGCATGGTAGTCCCGTTTCCGGTGTGGTTGCTGATCAGGCGCTGGCAGCACGTCAGAGGCTCATTGCCACTGCCAGCCAGGAGACTCTCTATAATGATAGAGCAGCAACTCCTTAGCGGCCACTGCACAACCGAGACCAGACTCACCCCGCTGCCGGAGGGTTATCCGCTAGCGCGTGTTTCGCACGGCTGATAAAGGCCCGTACTTTCTGCCAATCCTTTTTCCCTGGTGCCGCTTCCACTCCGCTTCCGACATCCACCGCGTACGGCCGCACTACCCGAATCGCTTCCTGGACGTTGTCAGGGGTGAGCCCCCCGGCCAGGATGATACGGCCGTATGCATGCAACGTGGCCACCTGCTGCCAATCG
>Ga0081538_10005661_pt1 | contig 11193 bp, 11 predicted proteins | sample TabmetS5T2R1_FD_71022 | JGI IMG/M metagenome (GOLD analysis project Ga0081538, IMG submission 71022) | Tabebuia heterophylla rhizosphere microbial communities from the University of Puerto Rico - S5T2R1 | ecosystem: Host-associated > Plants > Roots > Rhizosphere ...
GAGGGTCGCAGCCCGCGCCAACGCCCCGCTAACCGGTCAGGTCAGGTCGAGGCGGTCGCGAGCTCGGTCGCGGTTGGCGGGTCGGCGCCGGGGCGGGTGCAGGTGATGGCGGCGGCGAGGACGGCCTCGTCGGCCACGGCGGTGAGGGTGGCGGCGTCCATCGCCTGGAGGGCGGGGCGGCGGGAGGCGCCGAGGAGGTCGCGGCGGTGGAGGCCGGCCAGGAGGGCGGCCATGCAGGCGTCGCCGGCGCCGACGGTGTCGACCACCTCGACGGCCCGGCCGGGGCGGCGCACGACGCCGGCCTGGCGGGTCGCGGCCACCAGGCCGGCCGGGCCCAGGGTGATCACCACCAGGGCCGGGCCGCTGGCGAGCCAGGACTCGGCGACCTGCTCGGGGGGCCGGCCAGCGAGCAGCCAGGCGAGGTCGTCGGCGCTGGCCTTGACCACGTCGGCCAGCCCGACCAGGGCCTCGATGCGGCCGCGGACGGCGTCGGGGGAGCCCATCAGCAGGGGCCGGCAGTTGGGGTCGTAGGAGATGGTCAGGTCGTTGCGGGCACCGGCCAGCAGCCGCTGGAGGACGTCGGCCCCTGGCGGCATGGTCAGGGCGATCGACCCCGAGTGGAGGGCCGCCACCTCGCCGTCAAGCGCCCTGGCGAGCTCGTGGTCGGCCCACTGCCAGTCGGCGGTGCCGTCGACCCGGAAGTCGTACTCGACCACCCCGTCGCGGCCGACGGCCACGATGGCCAGCGAGGTCGGCTCGGCGGCGCGCACGGCGAACGACAGGTCGACCCCGTTGCCGTCCAGGTGAGCGCGGAGCCGGTGGCCGAGCAGGTCGTCGGCGATCCGGGCCAGCAGCCGGGTCGGCACCTCCAGCCGGGCCAGCCCGACGGCCACGTTCGCCGGGCTGCCCCCTGGCGCAGCCCGGAACACCCCCGGCTCCCCGGCGGGCACGAAGTCCACCAGCGCCTCGCCGGCCACCGCCACCACGCCGGCGCGGCCGCCGGCGGCCCGTTCGCCCACCCACGCCTCCTCCCGCCGCCTGGCGGTCATTGTCGCCGACCAGGCGGCGGGAGGCACCTCAGGGCGTCAGGACTGGAGGGCCTCGATGAGCTCCTCCTCGCGGTCCCTGGTCAGGTTGGTCTGGATGACGGTCGGGTTGAACGGCTTGATGGCCTCGATCACCCGGTCGACGGTGGCCGACTTGGCCAGCAGGAACACGGCCGCCCTGCCCTGCTCGAGCTGGCCGCCGATCTGCTTGATGGTGTCGTCGTTGATGCCCACGTCGGCCAGCTTGCCGGCCAGGGCGCCGGTCCCGGCCCCGATGGCCAGCCCGGCCACCGGCATCAGGAAGATCAGCCCGATCAGCGTGCCCCACAGGGCGCCTGAGGCCGCCCCGGCCCCGGTCAGGCTGACGGCCTGGTGGATGCGGACCTTGCCCCGGTCGTCCCGGTAGGCGTAGGCGGCGTCCTGCAGCTGCAGCAGCTCCTGCTTGGCCAGGTCGCCGGCCAGGTCGAAGAGCCGCTCGGCGTCGTCGCGGTTGTCGACCCCGAGCACTACCAGATGCGCCATGGATGTCCTCCAGACAGAGCGCGGTCCCGTACCGCGCCCGATGATTCCGTCGGCGGCCGGCCTGGTCATCACCCTTTGGGGGTGATTCCCCGCCCCCCTGGGGAGTTGAGTTCGGCCCGCGGTTCGGGGGATGGTTAGGCCATTCCGGCATCGGCCACGCCGCGGTGGTCGTCGGGCCACGCGGTGGCTCCTTGAAGGGGGCGCAGGTCATGGCTCTGTTCAGCTGGCGTGTCGTCCACGATGGCAAGACCCCGCCCCCAGGGGCGGTGGTGCGGGCCGACGAGCGCCTGTCGTGGCCGCGGATGGTCGGCCTCGGCGCCCAGCACGTGGTCGCGATGTTCGGCGCGACCTTCGTGTTCCCGATCGTGATGGGGCTCAACCCGCAGCTCGCCATCATGATGAGCGGCATCGCCACGATCTGCTTCCTGCTGATCGTGCAGAACAAGGTGCCGAGCTACCTGGGCACCTCGGCGTCGTTCGTGGGGGCGGTGGTGGCCATCCGCGCCCAGGGCGGCGACTCGCCCGACGTGACCGGCGCCATCCTGGTCGCCGGTGTGGTGCTGGCCATCTGCGGCCTGATCATCCAGCTGGCCGGCTCGCGGGTCGTGTACTCGGTGCTGCCGCCGGTGGTCACCGGCGCGGTGGTGATGCTCATCGGCTTCAACCTGGCCCCGGTGGTGGCCAACATCTACTGGCCCCAGGACCAGTGGGTGGCGCTGCTCACCATGATCGCGGTCATGGCCATGGCCGTCGGCTTCCGCGGCTTCATGGGACGGATCGCGGTGTTCCTCGGCCTGGTCTTCGGCTACGTGCTGTCGTGGCTCTTCGACCGGGTCTTCGGCCAGATCACCTCCTTCGACCCCGCCGCCAACGAGGTCACCACCCACTACCGGGTGAACTGGGAGGGGGTGCGGTCGGCCGACTGGCTCGGCTTCCCGGCCCAGACCACCGTCGGCCCCGACGGCCAGGAGATCGTCGGCTGGCACCTCCCCGACATCAAGCTGACCTTCGTGCTGCTGGTGCTGCCAGCGGTGATCGCCCTCATCGCCGAGAACACCGGCCACGTCAAGGCCGTGGCCGAGATGACCGACACCGACCTGGACCCGGTGATGGGCCGGGCCATCGCCGCCGACGGCGTCGGCACCGCCATCACCTCGGCCGTCGGCGGGTCCCCGACCACCACCTACGCCGAGAACATCGGCGTCATGGCCGCCACCCGCATCTACTCCACCGCCGCCTACTACATCGCCGCCCTGGTGGCGATCCTGTTCGGGTTCTCGCCCAAGTTCGGGGCGGTCATCTCGGCCACCCCCGGCGGCGTGCTCGGCGGGATCACGGTGGTCCTGTACGGCATGATCGGGCTGCTCGGAGCCAAGATCTGGAAGGAGAACGGGGTCGACTTCGGCAACCCCATCAACCTGGTGCCGGTGGCCGCCGGGGTCATCATCGCCATCGGCAACACCACCCTGCGCATCACCGACAACTTCGAGATCTCCGGGATCGCGCTGGGGACGATCGTGACCGTGGCCGCCTTCCACCTCGTCCGCCTGATCGCGCCCCCGCACCTCCAGGAGGACCTGCGCCGCGAGCGCACCGGTCGCCCCCCCGAGGGCGCCGAGGGCGCGGCCATCATCATCGACGAGCCCGGCGCCTACAAGGAGCCCTGACCGCCGGCCCGCAATCCGGTTGACCCGGTCGACGCCCCGGCGATGGGCGCGACCAGGATGCACCCCGACGAGGTCGACACCGACGTCGGGCTCGTGCGCCGCCTGCTGGCGGGGCAGTTCCCCCACTGGGCCGACCTGCCCATCGCGCCGGTCGCGTCGTACGGCACCGACCACGACATCTACCGGCTCGGCGACCAGCTGGCCGCCCGGCTGCCGCGGATCGGCTGGGCCACCGCGCAGGCGGCGATGGAGGCGGCGTGGCTGCCGCGGCTGGCGCCGCACCTGCCCCTGGCCCTGCCGGTGCAGGTGGCCAGGGGGCGGCCGGCCGAGGGCTACCCGTTCGACTGGTCGGTGTACGAGTGGCTGCCCGGCACCGACGCCAACGGCACCATCGACGACCTGGAGCAGGCGGCCGTCGACCTGGCCAGGTTCGTGGCCGCCCTGCGCCGGGTCGACACCAGCGGTGCGCCGCCGCGCCCTCCCTACGGCCGAGGCGGACCGCTCGCCCAGCATGACGAGCAGGTCCGCCGGTCGATCGCCGAGCTCGGCGACCGGATCGACGGTGCCGCCGCCCTCGGCTCCTGGGAGGAGTCGCTCGACGCCCCGGCCCATGCCGGGCCGGAGGTGTGGGTGCACGGCGACCTGCTGCCGGGCAACCTGCTCGTCGTCGACGGCCGCCTGTCGGCGGTGATCGACTTCGGCGGCCTCAACGTCGGCGACCCCGCCTGCGACCTCCAGCCGGCCTGGAACGTCTTCGCCGGTGCCAGCCGCCGGCGGTTCCGGGCCGAGCTCCAGGTCGACGACGCCGCCTGGCTGCGCGGTCGCGGCTGGGCCCTCTTCCAGGCGGCGTCGGCGCTGGCCTACTACTGGGAGACCAACCCCGGCATGGTCCGCCAGGCCTCCCACGCCCTCGGCCAGGTCCTGGCCCGACCCGACGCCGTCAGCGACCCACGCCGGTCAGCCAGGCGGCGGCCTGGCGGGGCGAGCTGAACCGCAGCCGGCGGGCGTGGGCCAGCTCGGGCCGCGCGAACAGGGCGGCGATCTCGGCGTGGCGGGCGGCGTGGGTCGAGGCCGCCCAGCCGACCGGGTGGGCGGGCGCCCACCACCGCCACGGCGGGTCCGAGGAGCCATGGGCCCCGTCGGGACGGCGGGTCAGCCAGAGCCGCAGGGAGCGGGCCAGGACGCGGCGCATCACCACCCGCCGTGGATAGTCCAGCGCGACCACGGTGTCGACGTGCGGGTACACGGCCAGCTCGGCGTTGTAGGGCGCACCGTCGAAGACCCAGCGGGTGCCGGCGGCGGCGACCGCGCCCTCGACCCGGGCGGCGAACCCGGGGGCCTCGTCGTCGCCGAGGGCGTCGCGCTCCAGGTGCCGCGCCCCCAGCCGGGTGGCCAGGGCACGGGCCAGGGTGGTCTTGCCACTGCCGGCGCAGCCGATCACCACCACCCGTTCGGGGGTGGGCTGGGTGGGTGCCGGCCGTGTCGTCATCTCCCCGAGGCTACGGCGCGGCCGCCGGCGCGGCCACGACCGGCTCGGGCCACGTGCTGGTCAGGACGATCGGGAGAACTGGACGGTGGTCGGGCTCGACCCGAGCCGGGCGGCCAGGAACTCCTCCCAGGTGCGGCGGCCGACGGCCCGGTCGGGGGTCAGGTTGGCGCCGGCCCGGAAGGCGCGGGCGGCCCTTCCCGGGAGGCGGACGGGCAGGACCGGGCGGTGCCGGCCGCGGGCCCGCAGGTAGCCGCGGACCAGGTCGGCCAGCTCGTAGGTCCGCGGCCCGCCCAGGTCGGGGACCAGCCCGGCCGGCCGGCCGAGGGCCAGCTCGACCAGCCGGTCGGCCACCTCGCCGGCGTCGACCGGCTGGAACCGCCACCCGGCCGGCACCGGCGCCACCGGGAGCCTGGCCAGCTGGCGCACGGTCAGGAACGTCAGGTCGTGGAACTGGGTGGCGCGCAGCGTCGTCCAGGGCAGGCCGGAGCCGGCGATGGCCCGCTCGGCGGCCAGCTTGGCCGCGAAGTAGCCGAACAGGGCCCGGTCGACGGCGCTCGCCACCGGGACCCGGTCGGCGCCGACGACCGAGATGAACACCAGGTGCCGAGCCCCGGCCCGGGTCGCGGCCCGGACCAGGTGCCGGGCCTTGACCTCGTCACCCGTGCGGCTGCCGGCCAGGTGGACGATGACCTCGGTCCCCCGGACCGCGGCCTCGATCCCCTCACCCGTGGCCAGGTCGCCGGTCACCGGCTGGATGCCCGGCTCGGCCTCGCCGCCGCGCCGGCTCAGCACCCGGACCTCGCCGCCGGTGTCCCGCAGCCGCGGGACGACCAGCCGCCCGAGGGTGCCGGTGCCGCCGGTGACCAGGATCGGTGCGGTCATGGTTCCTCCTGTCACAGCCGTCGTCTCCGAGGGGTCACCTCTGTGACACGCGCTGGCGGGAAGATGTGACCGATGGACGACAACCAGTGGCTGGCGGAACGCTTCGAGGAGCACCGGGCCCGCCTGCGGGCGGTGGCCTACCGGATGCTCGGCTCCCTGGCCGAGGCCGACGACGCCGTCCAGGAGACCTGGCTGCGCCTCGCCCGCTCCGACCCGGCCGAGGTCGAGAACCTCGGCGGCTGGCTGACCACGGTCGTCGCCCGCGTGTGCCTCAACCTGCTCCGGTCGCGCCGGACGCGGCGTGAGGAGGCCCTCGGCGTCCACCTCCCCGACCCGGTCGTCACCCCCGAGGGCGTCCTCCAGCCGGACGAGGAGGCGCTGCTGGCCGACTCGGTCGGCCTGGCCCTGCTGGTCGTGCTCGACACCCTGTCGCCGGCGGAGCGGCTCGCCTTCGTGCTCCACGACATGTTCGACCTGCCCTTCGAGCAGATCGCCCCCATGGTCGGCCGGTCACCGGCGGCGGCCAGGCAGCTGGCCAGCCGGGCCCGCCGCCGGGTCAGGGGCGCCGAGCCACCCGCCCCCGACCCCGACCTGGCCCGCCAGCGGGACGTGGTCGAGGCCTTCTTCCTGGCCGCCCGCGGCGGCGACTTCGACGCCCTGGTGGCCGTGCTCGACCCCGACGTGGTCCTGCGGGCCGACTTCGGCGCCCGGCGGCCGGCCGCCCCCAGGCTGGTCCACGGCGCCGAGGCGGTCGCCAGGCAGGCGCTGCTGGCCGCGCTCCCGGCCGCCCGCCTGCACCCGGCGCTGGTGAACGGGGCCGCCGGCGTGGTCGTCACCGTGGGCGGCCGGCCCTTCGCCGTCCTGGGCTTCACCGTCGCCCACGGCAGGATCGTCGAGATCGCCGCCATCGCCGACCCGGACCGCGTCCGGCGGGTCGCCGCGCCGGTGCTCGGCGACCGCTGACCGGGTCGCCGCTAGGGGTCGAGCCGCAGCCGCCCGCCCGAGCGCTCCTCCAGCGCCCGCTGGAGGGTCGGGCGGCCGGTGTAGCCCAGGATCGTGGCCAGCTCGCTGGTGACCTCGGCCCGGTTGGCCGCCGGCACGTCCGCCCGGGCGCTGACGCAGCCGCCCGGGAACCGGTCGAAGCGGGTGGCCTGGAAGCTGGGCGCCAGGCGGTCGATGCGCTGGAAGCGCCGCACCCCCGGCTGGTCGGAGGCGACCTCGGTCGCCCCCCGGGTGTCGCAGCCCGCCGTCAGCCGCACGACCAGCACGGCCCGGCCGGCGCGGTCGTGGTCGAGGGGGATGACCGCCCGGCCGTCGTTGACGGTGATGCCGGCCAGCGACCAGCCGGCCGGCAGGGAGCGGACACACGGCACCAGCGACGCCGACGGCACCGCCTGGGCCAGCAGCCACTGCGGCTCCAGGTCGGCGCAGGTCAGGCCGCCGACCTTGGTCGGGGTGGCCACGGCCTCCCGGAGGTTGACCGTCAGCCCCTGCCGCCAGACCAGCACCACCACCAGCACCATGCCGGCCAGGAGCCCGACCCGGCGCAGGCTCCAGCGCTGGATCGGGATCGGCCGGGGCGGGGCCGGCAGCAGCCGCACGAACTCGGCGTGCAGGTCGCGGCCCTGAGCCTTGAGCATCCGCCGCAGCTGCGAGGGCAGGGCCAGCCCGCGGGCGGCGGCGAACCCCTCGGTGACCTCCTCCACCGAGAACCGCCGCAGGGCCCGCCGGTAGACGCGTTCGGGGCTGGCCCGCAGAGCCAGGCAGAGCATCATGTTGGCCAGGTCGACGGCCTGGCGCCAGGGGCTGGGCCGGGCCTCGACGAAGGCCACGTCGATCAGCAGCACCCGGCCGTCACGCACGAGCAGGTTGGCCGGCTTGATGTCACGGTGGGCCAGCCCCGCCTCCCACAGCTTGCCGACGATCTCCAGGCCGCTGTCGATCACGGCGTCGTCGACCTCGGCCTCGCTCAGCTCCACCGCCCCGTCGAAGAACTCGGTGACCAGCAGGTACTCCCGTTCGGGGGTGAGCTCGACGAACCCGTAGGGCCTTGGGGTGGGCAGGCTGGCGTCGCGGCACAGCCGCAGGGCGTAGTCCTCCTGCTGGACGAGGCGGCGGACGGTGTTGAACGGCCTCTCGTCCTCCAGGCGGCCGTAGAGCAGCTCTCGACCGAGCTTGTACCACCGGTCGGCCCGCAGGTGGCTGCGGGCGTACAGCTTGGCGAACAGGTGGCCGGGCGGGTCGCCCTCGAGGGTGACCCGCAGCGGGGTCGAGCCGGCCGAGCCGGCCAGCCCGAACGGCGTGACCTCGGCCACGGCCAGGCCGAGCTGTTCCTCCAGGCCCCGCCGGATGGCGGCGCCGCGCTGGCCGGTGACGTCCAGGTGGGCGGCCCGGCCACGCCGGTAGGTGATGGGGAAGACCTCGTTGGGGGTGAGCAGCCGGAACAGCACCAGCGGGACCGTGACCCCGATGACCGCGCCGACGAGCACGTCGGTCGGGGCCTCGGCCCCCAGCGCGACCCGGCCCAGCCCGGCCAGGGCGACCACCCCGGCCGCGGCCAGCTTGCCCAGCTGCCGCCGGCGGCCCTCGGGCACCAGCGTGTACAGGACCATCACCAGCGCGGCGGCCAGGGAGGTCACCTGCACCGACGGCAGGGCCCAGCCGCCCCAGCCCTCCCTGATCTCCACCCCGAACGGCCGTGGCCGCCGGGCCGACGCCCCCACCACGTCGTAGATGGCCATGGTCAGCAGCTGGTTGACGACCAGGACGACGACCAGGTGCCGGAACCGCCGCAGGGCCACCAGGGACAGCAGCAGCCCGATGCCGAGCCCGTAGAGGACCCACCAGGAGGCGAGGGCGGCCAGCGCCCGCCAGGTTCCCTCCAGCCCGGGGGCGTCCAGCCCGGCCAGCCACCCGACCACGGCGTCGTCGACGACCGTGACGGCGACGGCGGGGCCGCGCAGCCCGCCGCCGAAGACCACCATCGACAGCGTGACCAGGGCCACCGAGGCCACCAGCCAGCCGACCCCGCTGGTCCGCAGCTGATGGGGGAGCGGCGGCGCCTCCCCGGAGGGCCGCCGCCGGCGCCCCGACGGCCAGACCCGTGGGAGCGTCTGGCGCGGGGTCGGTTCCATCGCCCTCATCCCCTCGAACGACCGCTGCGCCCCGGATATCCTCCCCGATCAGGCCGCCTCACCCAACCCCCGACCGAGAGGACGCCGGTATGCGCCTGACCGCCCGGCGGCTGAACCGGGCCACGCTCGGCCGCCAGCTGCTGCTCGGCCGCGAGCGGCTGGACGTGGCCGAGGCCGTCCGCCGCGTCGTCGCCCTCCAGGCCCAGGAGCCGGCGTCGCCCTACATCGCCCTGTGGAACCGGCTGGCCGGCTTCGACCCGGCCGACCTGGACGCCGCCTTCGCCGGCCAGGCGGTGGTCAAGGCGACGCTGATCCGCATCACCCTGCACGCCGTCCACGCCGACGACTACCCGGCGTTCCACAACGCGATGCTGCCCAGCCTGCGCGCCTCCCGCCTCACCGACCGCCGCTACACGACCAGCGGGCTGACCACCGCCGACGCCGACGCCCTCCTGCCCCAGCTCCTCGAGCTCGCCACCCGGCCACGGACCAAGGCCGAGATCGAGGAGCTGCTCACGGCCCGGCTGGGCGCCCCGAACCCGCGCGCCTGGTGGGCGCTGCGGACCTTCGCCCCGCTGCTGCACGCCCCGACCGGCGGGCCGTGGTCGTTCGGCCCCCGGTCGTCGTTCGTGGCCGCCCCCAGCCAGCTCCCGCCCGAGCGTCAGCCAGAGTCGGTGCGGTGGCTGGTCCGCCGCTACCTGGAGGGCTTCGGCCCGGCCTCGGTCCAGGACGTCGCCCAGTTCAGCCTGCTGCGGCGCCCGGTGGTCCGCGACGCCCTTGACGCCCTGGGCGCCGACGTGGAGCGGCTGGAGGGCCCGGACGGCGCCGAGCTGTTCGACGTGACCGGGTCGCCGCTCCCGCCCGAGGACACCCCGGCGCCGCCCAGGCTGCTGCCCATGTGGGACAGCATCCTGCTCGCCTACGCCGACCGCAGCCGCGTGGTCCCGCCCGACCTCCGCCGCCTGGTCGCCCGCAACAACGGCGACGTCCTCCCCACCCTGCTCGTCGACGGCCACGTCGCCGGGGTCTGGCGCCCGGTCGAGGGCGGCATCGAAGCCACCGCCTTCCACCCCCTGCCCGAGCAGGCCTGGACCGGCCTCACGGCCGAGGCCGCCGCGCTGGTCGCGTTCCTCTCCGACCGCGAGCCCATGGTCTACCGCCGCTACGCCCACTGGTGGTCGACGCTGCCGAGCGCCGAGGTCCGCCTGCTCCCGGACTAGGCGGCGGCGGTCATGGGGACCAGGTCCTCGAGCGTGCCGATCCAGGGGACGCCGGCCGGTGGGTCGGAGGCGCGGACGATGGCCGTGCCGCCGTAGCCGAGCTCGATCGCCGCCGCGACCAGGTCGGGATCGTCGTCGACGAAGACGCAGTCGCGCGGGGGCAGGCCGAGGGCGTCGCTGCCGGCCCGGTACATGCGGGGATCGGGCTTGTTGCAGCCCAGGACCGCCGAGATGACGAACGCCTCGAAGTAGGCGTGCAGGCCGAGCTCGCGGTACAGGCCGTCCAGGCCCGGCCAGCTGTCGGACACGACGGCCATGCGGACGCCACCGGTCCGCAGCCGCTCCAGCACCCCGGGGACCTCGGGGAACGGCTCGACGAGGGGGCGGGCGGCGGGTTGCTCGAGCTCCCGCAGCAGCCTCGGGGCAGGCCGGGGGACGCCGAGCGCGTGCAGGACGGCCAGGTGGTACTCGGCCAGGCTGGGCGTGCCCGGGCCGGCGTCGAGGACCCGCTGGCCGGCCGCGAAGGCCTCCGGGAACGCGTCGGTCGCGAGACCGGGCAGGTGCCGGAGCACGATCTCCTCGAAGTCGGACCGTGGGTTCCAGCGACCCCCGACCGGGCGGATCAGGGTGTCGCCCGAGTCGAACAGCACGCCGCGGAAGCCCACCCTGGTCACGCCCCGCGACGCTCGAGGACCGCCGGCACCGTCGCCATGGCGGGGAGCTCAGCCGGGCCGGGTCGCGGTCGGGTGGCGCGGCTGGTAGAGGCCGAGCTCGACCCCGCCGGGGAGGGTGATGGCCGTCAGCAGGCCCCATCCCTGGTCGCTGATCGGCCGTGCCACCTCGATCCCCTCGGCCTGGAGGGCGGCCACGGTGGCGGCGACGTCGTCGGTCATGAGGTACAGCTCGGCCCGGCCGCCCTCGGTGGCCGGGTGGACGGCGATCTCGGCCGGCGGCAGGGCGAAGATCAGCCAGCCGCCCCCGGCATCGACCGACCGGGTCCCGAGCACCTTGGCCAGGGCCGCCCGGGTCGCGTCGGCGTCGTCGCTGTAGAGGATGGCGTGGGCCCCGTCGATCATGGCTCGTCGCCGCGTCGGCGGCCGAACAGGAAGTAGGCGAGCGGGCCGACGAAGTTGACGAAGGCCGCCGCCGTCCACAGCTTCTTGCTCCCCCTGACCTGCTCGGCGGGGCGGCGCCGCCGGTCCAGCAGGGCCGCCCCGGCCAGCAGCGCCTGCC
>Ga0081538_10005662_pt1 | contig 11193 bp, 12 predicted proteins | sample TabmetS5T2R1_FD_71022 | JGI IMG/M metagenome (GOLD analysis project Ga0081538, IMG submission 71022) | Tabebuia heterophylla rhizosphere microbial communities from the University of Puerto Rico - S5T2R1 | ecosystem: Host-associated > Plants > Roots > Rhizosphere ...
CCCGCTCGGTGAGGGACAGAGCCATGTCGATCCCGGCGGACACGCCCGCTCCGCTGACGTGGTTGCCCTGCAAGACGACCCGGTTGGCGACAACCTCGACGCCCATCGCCCGAGGGTTGTCGCGGAAGCCCCAGTGGGTGGTGGTCTTCTTGCCCGCAAGCAGTCCGGCGGCGGCGTAGAGGCACGCACCGGTGCAGACCGACGCGGTCCCTTCGCAGTTGGCGCCGCGGCCCGCAGCCACTCCACCAGCACGTCGTCCTCCATGACCGGCAGCGGATTCTCACTCCAGGGAACCACGACGAGGTCCGGGTCGGGCAGCGTCTGCGGCGTGTCGGGTCGGAATCACAGTCAGTCCGCGGTCGCAGTGCACAGGCTCGAGCGACCGCGGCAGAAAACCGACATCGGCGTCGGGCCAGCGGCTGATCACCTCATAGGGACCGACGAGGTCCAGCGCGGTGAAGTCCGGATACAGGACGTGAGCGATCTTCACTTCGTCACCTCGAAGCTGAACATCATGCCGCTCTCGTGGTGCTCGGCGATGTGGCAGTGCGCCATCCAGGTGCCCGGGTTGCTGACGTCGAGGAGGATGTCGACGGTCTCGCCAGTACGCACTAACACGGTGTCCTTCCAGACCAGGCTGTCCTCGACGGTTCCGTCCCGGTTTAGGACGAGGAAGCGCCCCGCGCCGTGGACGTGGAACGGGTGGTGCATGGGGTGGTCCCCGTCCAGCTCGTTGAGCAGCCGGATCTTGACCTGGTCTCCGACCCGGAACCACCAGTCGATCGCCGCGTTCTCGGCGCCGGTGTCGCGGTCGATCAGCTTCCAGCGCATGTTGGCCGGGGTGGTCAGCCGGTTTAGCTCGACCATGTCGTCCTCCCACTCGATGCCGCCGGCCGCCGCATCGCCGTGGCCCTCATGATCGTGTCCATGGTCGTGGCCTACGGCGGCCTCGGCGACGAGCTGGGCCGGCAGCAGCTTCATTCCACACGTCGGGCAGTGACCCGGCTCATCCTGAATCACGTCGGGATGCATCGGGCAGGTGTAGGTCGTGTCCGGAGCCGCCACGGCCACCAGCTTCATTCCGCACTGCGGGCAGTGGCCCGGCTCGGCACTGACGACCTCGGGATGCATCGGGCAGGCGTAGATGACGTCGCCTTGCGGCGCGCCCATGTCCATCTCGGCGATGAAGGCAAGGGTCTTGTCGGGCTCGGCGTCCAGATACTTCGCGACCCGCTCGCGCTCGGCGACCATGTCCTGGTTGGTGCGCAGCACCTCGAACCGGTCCCCGCGCGCGTGCTCGGCCCGATGCTCGGTCACGTGGATCGTGGCCAGCGGGTAGACGCGCGCCGGGGTGCGGTGCTCGAGCGTCAGCTCACCGGTCTGGTCGAACAGCACGTCGAGCACCACGCGCTCCGACGGCGCGAGGATGGCCTCGTCGAAGAACTGCTCGTGCTCGACCCGGCCGCTGTCGCCGCCGACCAGCTTCATGCGCGCCCCCGGAAGCACGACCCGGAACACCCGGGTGTTGGCGGTATTGGTGAGGTAGAAGCGGACCACCTCGCCGAGCCGGGCGGAGAGCGCGGGATCCGTCGCGCCGCCGACCAGCATTACATCGCCGAAGCGACCCATGGCCGCGTGCGTGGTCTCGGTGCGCCTGAAGGGCGCCACCCTGCCGTTCTCGAGCAGGATGTCATCGAGCGTCAGCGCGAGCTCGCGGTTGACCGGGGGCCAGTAGTCGGGACCGGCCGGTTCGACCAGGATGTTTCCGTACAGGCCCATCTCCTGGCCGTAGTCCTCGCGGATGTGGGGGTGGTACCAGTACACGCCCGGGTCCGGGAAGACGACCCGTGCGGTGAAGCTTCCCCCCACCGGAATCGGCGGCTGGGTCTGGGGCGTGCCGTCGTAGCGGTTGTCGAGCCGCAGCCCGTGCCAGTGCACGGTGGTGTCGAGATCGCCGCGGTTCTCGATGTCAACGATGATCTCCGAGCCCTGCTTGACTTTGAGGGTCGGGCCCGGGATCGATCCGTTGTAGGCGAGCATCCGGACCGTCGCCTCGGCGAGCCGCTTAGCGACCGGTCCGATGCGCAGCTCGAAGCGGTCGCCGTCGGCCAGCGCGACGAGTTCGGAGGTGCGGGCCTCGGCAAGGCCGGCGACCTCTGTCGGGAAGCGATCTGGGGTCGTGCTCATCTTGTTCTCCTGCGATTCGTGTGGGGCGCGGTCAGGCGACCGGCTCCGCGGCTGTGGCCGAGCGGTTGGCGGTGACCTGTTGGGCGATGTAGTCGGCGTCGTCCTTGACCCAGCCGAGCAGCGCCGAGCCCCTGGTGTCCTGCCAGGTCAGGCCGAGAAAGTGCCCCTGCCGGCTGAGCAGGTACGCTGAGCGTGCCCGTAAAGCCGCCGCTCTGCAGCTTCATCCCCGTACGGCGCCGCACCACGGCCTGCTCCCGGACGGGTCCACGCCGAACACCCGCACCAGCCCCGCGCTGGGTCGCTGCAGGTCCTCCAGAACCTCGATCGTCGTCGTCTTGCCAGCCCCGTTGGTGCCCAGCAGGGCGAACAGCTCGCCGCGCCGGCCCTCCCGCGACACGCCGCGCACCTCCTCCAGCTCACCGTAGCTGCGGCGCAGCCCGCCCACCTCGACGATGGCTTCGCCCGCGGCTTCAATCATCGGCGACTTGAGGCCGGGCTTCGGGAATCGCGTCGCGCAAGCTTGCACCGTCCAATGCTCTGGAAGTCAAGGCGCGGCCGCGCGTCAACAGCCCGGACGCGGTGATGGCGGCTCCGATCGCCGTCCCGACCACCGGCACGATGAGCGCGGCGTGGTGGCCGTCGAGCAGCCCCTGAGGCGATCCGGCCTCCGTGCCGGCGACGTTCACGGCCGTTGCGACCGCGAGCCCGAATGCCGCGCCGAACTGGAACGACACGTTCAGCAGCCCTCCGGCGAGCCCCTGTTCCTCTTCGGCGACGCCGTCGGTGGCGGCGATCGTCAGGGCGCCGTAGGCGAGCGAGAACGCAACGCCGACCAGGACCAGCGTGGGCAGCATCTGTGCGTAGGTCCAGTCGAGGCCGACCGGCAGGAACAGTGTGTAGCCAACGCTGGCCAGCACCATGCCGCCGAGGATCACCCGCAGGGTGCCGAAGCGGTTGACGAGCCGCGGCGTCACCGTGGGCGCGAGCACCGCGTCGCTTCCCACCACCAGCAGCGCGAGCCCCGTCTCGAGCGCCGACCAGCCCCGCAGCTCCTGGAGGTAGAGCACGACGATGAACTGAAACGCGATGAAGGAGCCCACGAACAGCATCGCCCCGAGGTTGGCGCGGGCGAGCGACCCCGAGCGCAGGATGCCAAGCCGGACCAGCGGCGAGCTGGAGCGCCGCTCGATCACCAGGAACGACGCGAACAGCGCGCCGCTGGCGGCGAGGGTCGCGATCGTCGAGCTGAGCGGGACGTCGGGCGCGCGCACGACGGTGAAGACGAGAAGCAGCATCGCGCCGGTCACGGTCACCGAGCCGCCTGTGTCGAATCCCCCGGGGGGCCGCGTCGGCCGCCCCGAGTCCGGCACCACGCGGACGGCCGCCACCAGCAACGCCGCGGCCATCAGGACCGGCGCGAAGAACACCCAGCGCCAGTCGAGCGCGGTCAGCAAGCCGCCAACGACGAGTCCGAGCGTGAAGCCGCCCGCGGCCGTGCCGGCGTAGACGAGGAGGGCCTGGTTGCGGGCCGGCCCCTCGGCGAAGCTGGTGGTGATGATCGAGAGCGCGGCGGGTGTCATGAACCCAGCGCTCACACCAGTCACGAACCGGGCGACGATCAACACCCAGCCCTCGGTGGCGAGCCCACCGAGCCCGGAGAAGGCGATGAAAACACCAAGCCAGACCAGGAACATCCGGCGCCGGCCGAGCAGGTCCGCGGCCCGCCCGCCGAGCAGCACGAAGCCGCCATAGCCGAGCACGTAGGCACTCACCACCCACTGGAGCGAGGCGGTGGACATGTCGAGCTCCGCCCGGATCGACGGCAGCGCCACGCCGAGCATCGAGACGTCGATGCCCTCGAGGAACACTGCTCCGCACAGCACGGACAGCATCGCCCAGGCGCGGGGGGTCAGACGATCGGGTGGAATCTCTGAAGGCGCCGGACGTGACATGGGCGGTCGTGTGAAGGGGGCGTGGATCGCCTCGGAACTTGACGCTCACTGGAGTGGCGGCCCTACGATCTCGATCCCGTGCTCGCGGGCGGCGGCCGCGAGGGCCTCGGGTTGCTCCGGTGTGGGCGGCGCGGGCTCGCGCAGTTCGCCTTGCTCAGCGGGCTCGCTGACCGAGCGGACGAGGCGCTCGAAGTCGCCGTGGGTGGTGGCCACCAGCCATCGCCCACGCTCCGACTCGACGCGATAGGTGTGCGGCACGCCCTTGGGGGCCAGCAGGCTCGCCCCGGCTCCCATGCGCAGCTCCTCCTCGTCGAGCCGGAAGCGGAACTCGCCCTCGAGGAAGTAGATGAGCTCGTCCTCGGTGTGGTGGACGTGCAGCGGCGGCGAGTCGCCGTGCGGGGCGAGATGCTCGATCAGCGAGAGCCCGTCTTCCCCCTCATCGCTGCTCACCCAGAGCGTGGTGAGCGTGTTCAGAAAGCGAAGCTGGGTCGGTGTGGCGGTTGCAGGCACGGCAGCGATCCTCCTGTGAACTCTGAATGTGGACCTGGACCTTGCCCCGATGCCGGACCCACGACAACACTGGCAGGCAGCGAGATCCGAAAAGAGCGTGACGCTGATCTGCGGATTCGGTCGAAGGTCGCGGCCGCGCCTACATCGAGGTAGTCACTCGATGACGTCGAGCAGACGCAGTGCGAGCGATAGCTCGTCCTGCCGTCCGAGGATCGGTTCCCCGAGGCGGTCCTCGATCTTCCGGATCCGATAGGCCACGGTGCGGTCGTTGACATTGAGTCGGCCGCCTGCGGCGGCAGCGTTCTGTCCGGCGTCGAAGTAGGCCCGAAGCGTCTCGCGGAGCAGTGCGGAGCGATCGTCGTCGGTTGCGAGCGGGCCAAGCTGGCGATGCACGAAGTCGCGTGCCATCCGCAGGTCCTGCGTGGTCAACGCCACGAACTCCACATCCTCGAAGCGCGTGACTCGCGCCTCGAGCAGGCGAGCCACACGCTGGGCCTCAAGGGCCTGTCGGTGGGTCGCCCTGAACCCGTCGAGCCCCTGGCCCGGAGCGCCCAGTGCGACGCATGTGTGGGACGGCAGCAGATCGGCGATTGCCTCAGCGCTCGGTAGCTGAATGGCCCGCCCACCGATCCATCCCCATGCGGCATTGTCCGAGCCGGTCGTGACGAGAACGGAGGCGACCTTCGCGTTGGCGAGCGCCGTCATCGCCTGCTCGGCATGGGCCCCCCAGGCGACGATCCCGATGTGCTCCTGGTCGATCCTGTAGCCGAGCTCTCGCTCGTCGACCGCGTCGCCGTCGAGCAATCGCCGAACGAACTGTCGCTTCCGGCGCTCGCGGCCGCGGAACTGCGCGTCACGCTCGCGCTGATAGGCCTCGGTGGCAACCGGTGTGATCCAGTCGAAGTACGTGAAGAGCCACCGGTGGGCGCGGCGTATCGCCGCCGAGCGAACTTCCGAGTCTGGAATCCGCGCCTCCGCCTCTTCCATGACTTCGTCGAGCTTCAGACGGTGGCAGATACGGAACGTGTGGAGGAGTGACTCCAGGCTGATTCCGAGCTGGGCCGCCCAGGTTGCCTCGCCCACTGCAAAGGGCGGCGGCGCCATCGTCCCTGGATCCGGTCCGGTCTTCAGTCCGGACCAGATTGCCTTGAGCAGGTCGGTATAGGAGCGGGTGTAGAGGTCGACGAAAGCCGGATCGTCGTCGGCGATCGCGAAGTAGGAAGGCGCCTCGGCGCGCATGACCTCCAAGCCGTCCTCGACGGAGCGAGGGATACGCTCGAGCAGTGCGTCGGCAAGCGTCGCAACCGCCTCATCGACCCGCATCCCCAGCAGGCTCGGCGGGGCCGCCGAATGCGCCATGAGGGGGAGAACGCTACCAGCCGTCGGCCGGATCACTGGTCCAGACAGCGCCGAGGAGACGGGCTCCGATGTATGCGCCGACATCCTCGTGTCGAGCCAGCTCGTCTACCCCGAGGCCCGCGCAGCGCTCGCCGCGGCTGCTCGCGGGGGCCGCATTGGTGAATCCACGCACGTGAGCGCGGTCGCGACCCTCGAGGATCTCTACGCCCAGCTGCGCACCGTCGGGATCGACGAAGCACTGGCCCGCGACGCCGCGTCGTATGCCCCGCGAACCGGCTCGGGATGTCGTCATCCCTCGGCGATCGAGCGGCTAGCTCGGCAGGTCGGCTCGCCGTCATGGCGTTCTCGGACCGCGGCTCTCAATCGCGTCATCGTCGCTCAAAGGACCTCCCCATGACGGGTGGCTCCATGGGCAGTACAACGGACAATCGGCGAGCTCGCGAGGATCGGCGGGCACGTCGACGGCCTGCTCCTTGAGCGCCGCGCGGTGAGATGCGGACCCTTCCGGACGCTCCCGAGCTGGTAAGACCGATGGAGCGCGGAGAAGCGCTAACGTCGTCGGCCGTGACGGAGGTCCGGCAACAGGCCGCGGGCTCCGGGCCACAGACGCGGGGCCCACCGGAGCCCGTTCGCCTGGGTGCGGACGAGACGGAGCGTGTGCGCACGCGCGTGCGCCTGATGGTGCAGATCGCATCTCAGATTGGGGAGTACCGGTCGGGCCTCGCCGTAGCGGCGAAGCGGCTCACGCCGTTCGAGGCCGCCATGATCGCGGACTTGGAGCGACATGGCCTCGATGTGCCGCAGCTTCGTGACGTGCTGTGCGGGGCTCACGTCCTAGTCGACGAGCCCGAGCTATACGAGCGCTGGCGCTTCCCGAAGAGCCGCGAGCGGCTGTCGAGCCATCACAAGACGATAGACAAGGCCCAGTTCCCGGACATCGGGCTGAAAGGCCCGCTGGTGCGGGAGAAGCTCCACGGCCGTACGCAGGTGGGTACCTGGGTCCAGTTGGAGAAGACGCCCGCCGCCATGGGCGCGGGCTTTCGCTTCCCGACTCTCACCGATGTCCAGCATCTCTGGGACTACATCGTCTACCGCCTGACCAAGAGCAACGTCGGGCCCTGGGGGCTGTCGAAGGCGACCGAGCGCCGGCCGATGTACCTCTCCCCGAGTCTCCGGGTCACAGTGCCCTTGCCCGCGGCTGCGGAGGCAGAGCTGACGGGCGCACTCGAGCGGATCGAGGAGGGAGACGACGTGACGTCCGCCTCACCGGACTTGGCCGTCCGGTTCCCGCCGCCGGCCCGCGCGAACACGCTCGACGAGTTGGTTTTCGTCCGCGGCACTCGCGGCGGCCGGGGCTTGTTCGGCGCCTCCGGCGTCTACGTCATCGAGTCACCCTCTACCGCTGCCTTGGAGGCGCTGACGGCGGAGCGGACGCCCCCACGGTGGACGCTGCCGGCGGCGGGGCGCGTCCGCGCGGGCACCGCTCGGGCCGGCGATCGCGAGCTGCGGTACGCGGTGCGTCGCCTCCCGGTCGAGGACCAGGAGGAGCGCACGTGAATGTAACGGAGCCGTCGGGCGACGCCGAGATCCCGAAGGGCCTCGTCGAAGCCGTCGTGGGGCTCGTCGCGACGGGTCCCGTGCCGCTCGGCGGGTACACCCTCGCGGAGATCGACGCGGTGAGTGGCATCATCCCCTTCCTCGAGCGCGAGCCGCCGGCGGAGCTGGTCGCAGAGGCGGCCAGGTCCCTTGCAGCCCGCAGCCTGATCACGACGTCGGCCGGCTCCGATCAGATTCAGGTGCGGGGGGACCTCGGCATTGCGCTGGCCTTTCAGCAGCGCGCGCGGACCGTGCTGGACGCGCGGGTGACGGGGACGGAGCCCGACCGCCCGTGGCGCTTCGTGCTCATGCCGCAGCCTGAGGGCGTCACGCTCGAGGTGCTCATTGATGCTCTCGGGATCCACTTCTATTCGCTGCGGGCGACACCGGACACGATGGACCGGCTGTGGCAGCGTCTCCCCTCGGGCGACCGCGCGCCTCGGGACGCCGATGCTCACGCCGTACTCGCCTCGAGCGCACACACAGCGCTCGTCAGCGTGAGTCACTGGGAGGACGACGGCGCGCGGGAGACGCACGATGTCGTGCTGGCCCGCAACGGGGAGCGATGCCACGTTTTCATGCGCGACCCCGAGGAGCCGTCGCGACTCGTGGCGCAGGGACTGGACGGGGACGAGTGGCGCGACCTCGTCACGGGACTCGCAGTTCCGCGCCGGGTGGCCTGAGTCGGCCGAACTTGGCCCGGAGCCGGGCTCGAGTCGGCTGTCCCCTCGACTGCTGACGTGTTGCCGCCCGGGTCGCTGAAATAACACTAATATGTGACATCTCCGTGAGAACTGTTATGTTGGACATATGCCGCGAGATGAGGAGATCACATTCGCCGATCACATGGGCCGCCACTACGCCCGCCGCTACGCGTTTCCGCCGATGGCCGGTCGCGTGCTGGGCTACCTGTTGGTGTGCGACCGGCCGGACCAGACGATCGCGGAGTTGAGCGACGCGCTGCTGGCAAGCCGCAGCGCGGTCACCGGCGCGCTGGACGTGTTGGAGCGCTTGGACTCGGTACGGCGCTCGCGCGCGGCGGGAGAGCGGATGGACCGCGTCCGCGTGGACTTCTCCTCCGCCCAGTCACGTGGGTTTGACGTCTCCGAGTACCAGGAGTTGGGCGATCTGGCCAGGGAGGGCCTCGAGGTGCTCAAGGATGCGCCGCCGGAGCGCAGGGCGACCCTGCTGGAGATGGAGGCGTTCGCCGACTGGCTGGTCGAACGGACCCGCACCCTGCAAGAGGAATGGGAGGCACACCGTGACGCCCTGCGCGCATCGGGCGACCTTCCCGGAAAGGCCTGACCGGATGTCGACTACGCCGATACAAGACCCGATCGGCAAGACACGAACGGCAGCTTCGTCGTCGTCGGCGGCGATCACCGCCGTCGACCTGCGCAAGTCCTTCGACGACAACGTCGTGCTTGACGGTCTCGAGTTGACCGTCGAGGAGGGCAGCGTGTTCGCGATGCTCGGCCCCAACGGCTCGGGCAAGACGACCACCGTCAACATCCTCGCCACCCTGTTGAACGCGGATGCGGGCGAGGTGCGTGTCGCGGGCCACGACGTCGCGCGCGAGGCCGATGCGGTGCGCGACGCGATCGGCCTGACGGGCCAGTTCTCGGCCGTCGACGATCTGCTCAGCGGGCGGGAGAACCTGCGGCTGATGGCCGACCTGCACCACTTCGCAGCGTCCGACGCTGAAGGGCGGATCGCGGAACTGCTCGATCGGTTCGAGCTCGCGGACGCGGCCGATCGCACCGTGTCCACGTACTCGGGCGGGATGCGGCGCCGCCTCGACCTGGCCATGACGCTGATCGGCGACCCCGAGATCATCTTCCTCGACGAGCCGACCGCCGGACTCGACCCGCGCAGCCGCTTCACGATGTGGGAGATCGTCCGCGGCCTAGTGAGCGACGGGACGACGGTGTTCCTCACCACCCAGTACCTCGAGGAGGCCGACCAGCTCGCCGACCGCGTCGCGATCCTGGACGGCGGGCGGCTGGTCGCCCAGGGCGCACCGGCCGAGCTCAAGGCACGCGTCCCCGGCGGCCACATCGGCCTCACGTTCGCCGACCGCGGCGCGTACGACGCGGCCGCGGCCGTCCTGGACGCGCCCGCGCGTGACGAGGATTCACTTGCACTCCAGCTCCCGACCGATGGCAACGTCGCGACCGTCCGTCAGGTGTTGCGCGAGCTCGACGAAGCGGGTGTCGAGGTCGGGAGCCTCTCGATCCACACCCCCGATCTCGACGACGTGTTCCTGGCGCTCACCGGCCGGCCGGCCACGAGCGAGCCCGAGCCCGAGGAGGTATCGCGATGACCGCCTACGCCGTGCGCGACTCGGCCACGATGCTGCGGCGCAACCTGCTTCACCTGCGCCGCTATCCCGGCCTGTCCCTGTTTCCACTCTTGATGCCGGTCGTGTTCCTGCTGCTCTTCGTCTACGTCTTCGGTGGCACGCTGGGCAACGGGCTGGAGGCCGGCGGCGGGCGCGACGCCTACGTCGACTTCGTCACGCCCGGGATGCTCCTGTTCGCCGTCGCCGGCGCCGCGCAGATCGTCGCGATCTCCGTCGCCATGGACATGACCCAGGGCATCGTCGCGCGCTTCAAGACGATGCGCATCTGGCGGCCGTCCGTGCTCGCCGGCCACGTCCTCGGCAACCTGGTGCTGACGGCGGTCAGCCTCGCCGTCGTCATCGCGGCCGCGCTGGCGATCGGGTACGGCCCCTCGGCCGGGCCGCTCGAGTGGCTCGCCGTCGTCGGGCTGCTGTTGCTGGTGGCCGTCGCGCTCACCTGGCTCTCGGTCGCGCTCGGCCTGGTCGCCAAGAGCGTCGAGACCGCCAGCAACATGCCGATGTTCCTGTTCCTGCTGCCCTTCCTTGGCAGCGGCTTCGTGCCCACCGACTCGATGCCCGGCGGCCTGCGCTGGTTCGCCGACAACCAACCGTTCACCCCGATCACCGACACGCTGCGCAGCCTGCTCGCCGGCCAGCACATCGGCAGCGCGGGGATCTGGGCCTTCGCTTGGTGCCTCGTGATCACCGCCGGTTCCTTCCTGTGGGCCGCGCACCTCTACAACCGCCGCCCGGCTCGCTGATCGGGTCTCGCAAGTGCGTCACCGCCGCGCCGGCAGCGATCGAGCCGAGGTCCGCCGGCCAGGCGGTGACGCTTGACGTGCCGAACGAGCGCCGTCAGCTCTCCGGTCGCTTCTCCCTTGCGTCAAATCCGAGCGTCAACCGCGGCCGGCGGTGCCTCTTGCTCGGGACGAGCACCAGAAGCGTGGACAACCCCGGCTAATCGATCAAGCGCTTCTCGAGCCTCCAGATCGCGAGCCGCCACATCAGCAGCGCGAACCCAATCAGCACGGCCAAATGCACCAGATCCACCAGCTCGAAGCCGAACACAGCGTCGCGGACCAGCTCAACGCAGTGGTAGAGCGGGTTGATGTTCGCCACGACCTGCGCCCACTGGGGCAGCTCCTCGATCGGGAAGAAGGTGCCGGAGACGAGGAACAGCGGCGTGATCACGGTCGTGGTCACGTAGTTGAAGCTGTCGATCTTCGACACGACCGCCGCCATCAGGAC
>Ga0081538_10005663_pt1 | contig 11191 bp, 11 predicted proteins | sample TabmetS5T2R1_FD_71022 | JGI IMG/M metagenome (GOLD analysis project Ga0081538, IMG submission 71022) | Tabebuia heterophylla rhizosphere microbial communities from the University of Puerto Rico - S5T2R1 | ecosystem: Host-associated > Plants > Roots > Rhizosphere ...
CTCGTCGGGGTGGTCGAGGTCGCCGGCCCGCACCGGGTGCGGGTTGAGGTCGATGCAGCCCAGGTTGACCACCCAGGCCAGCTGGGCCGCGTCCCGGACCACGATCTCGTGGGCGCTGCGCCCCGACGGGAACTTGAGCTCGACCGTCTCCACCCACTCGGGCCGCTTCTCCGGGGCCCGCTTCTGGAAGAAGAACTCGCCCTCGGCCCCGTTCACGAACCGCTTGAGGGCCATCGGCCGCGCCGCCACCCCCCGCAGGGCCCCGTCGGCCACGGCCAGGTAGTAGCGCACCAGGTCGAGCTTGGTATGCCCGGTCCGGGGGAAGTACACCTTGTCCGGGTTGCTGACGGTCACCTCTCGCCCGGCGACGTCCAGGACCAGCTTGCGGGTGGCCATGGCTCCAGGGTACGACACCACCCACGACGGGCGGGCTGTGGACAGCCGTTCGCCCCCCCTCCTCCCGTCGGCTAGGCTCCCACCCAGGGGCCCCCGCGCCCGGGGGCGGGGTTGCCGCGCGGCATCCGCAGGTCAGGGGTCGAGGGGCTCGACCCGCCAGCTCCCGCCGTCGTCGGTGACCAGGACCCCGGCGCCCTTGCCCAGGGGCGCGACCAGCTCGCCGGTGAGGCCGAGCACGGCCGCCTCGTTGGTCGGGCTGTGCCCGACGGCCAGGGCGCGCTCCCCGTCGCCGAGCCGCTCCAGCACCCGCCCGAGGGCCGCCCCCAGGGCGGCCGCCTCCTCGTCCACGAACCCGGGGTCGACGGCCCGCATGGCCGCCAGGTCGCCCCCCTCGGCCTCCTTGGCCACGGCCCGCCAGCGGTCCTCCCGCTCCGAGCGCAGCCCCGCCTCGACCACCACCCCGTCCGGCACCGGCTGCCCGAGCGCGGCCAGCAGGCAGCCGACCGTCTGGGTGGCCCGCTGGGCCCCGGTCGACACCGCCACCCGGTACCCGCCGGCCAGCCCGGCCCCGAGGGCCAGGGCCGCCGCCACCCCGTCGCCGCTCAGCACGTCGCCGTCGTTGTCGGTGTGCCGCCGCAGCTCCACGGACCGCGCCATCGTCCCCTCCTAGAGCTCGATCAGCCCGGCGTTGGTCGGCCGGAACCCGCAGGCGTCGAAGTAGAACCCCCGCAGGTGGTCGTCGAAGTCGACGTGCAGCCACTCACACCCGGCCGCCCTGGCCTCCCGGACGGCCACCTCGACCAGCCGGGTCCCGACCCCGCGCCGCCGCACCCCGCCCGTCACCATGGTGTCGAGCACGAACGCGTGCACCACCCCGTCCCAGGCCACGTTCACGAACCCGACCAGCTCGCCGCCCTCCCGGGCGCACACCCACCCGAGGCTGTGCCCCTCGACCTGCCCCCGCCAGTCCCACTCGTCGTCGCTCAGCACCGCATGGTCGAAGCACTCGGCATGCAGCGCGTTGGCCTCGGCGCTGGTGAAGTCGCCGCGCCATTCGTAGTCGATCGCCATGGGGCCGATGATATGGCGACGGCGGCGGCGGAGTCCCGGAGGCGCGGCATGGGCGACCTGTTCTCGGTGGAGGGCAAGACGGCGGTGGTCACCGGCGGGAGCCGGGGGATCGGGCTGATGATCGCCCGCGGGCTGGTGGAGGGTGGGGCGCGGGTGTACGTGAGCTCGCGCAAGGCGGAGGTGTGCCGGCGGGTCGCCGAGGAGCTGTCGGCGGCCGGGACGTGCCTGGCCCTGCCGGCCGACCTGTCCTCCGAGGACGCCTGCCGGGGACTGGCGGCGGCGGTGGGGGAGCGGGAGGGGCGGGTGCACGTGCTGGTCAACAACGCCGGGGCGACCTGGGGGGCGGCCCTGGAGGACTACCCGGGGGCGGCCTGGGACAAGGTGCTGGACCTGAACCTCAAGGCGCCGTTCTTCCTGACCAGGGCGATGCTGCCGCTGCTGGAGGCGGCGGCGGCGCCCGGCGACCCGGCCAGGGTGGTCAACGTCGGGTCGATCGACGGGCTGCGGGTGCCGGCGATGCCGACCTACGCCTACTCGGCCAGCAAGGCCGGGCTGCACCACCTGACCCGGGTCCTGGCCAGGGAGCTGGGGCCGCGGGGGATCACCGTGAACGCGATCGCGCCCGGGCCGTTCGAGTCCAAGATGATGGCCGAGACCCTGCGGCGGTTCGGCGACCAGATCGCGGCGGCGGCGCCGCTGGGCCGCATCGGCCGGCCCGACGACATGGCCGGGGCCGCCCTGTACCTGGCCAGCCGGGCCGGCGCCTACGTCACCGGGGCCGTCCTCCCGGTCGACGGCGGCCTCACCACCCTGTAGGGGACGGGTGGCCCCGGGGCCGGGGCGACCCGGGTCAGCCGGCGGCCGGGGCCAGCGCCCGAACGGTGTCGCGAATGTCGCCGCCGACGGGCATCACGTACAGGATCGGGGTGTGCAGGCCGGCCTCGACGTACTGCTGGACCCGCTCCCGGCAGGCCGCCGGGGGGCCGTGGACGAGCAGGTCGTCGACGACCTCGTCGGGGATGGCGGCGAGCGCGCCCCGGCGGTCGCCGGCCGCCCACGCCTCCCACATCGGGGCCAGGCGCTCGCCCCGGCCCAGCCACTCGTGGAAGGCCCGGTAGACGGGGACGTTGAGGTAGGCGGCCAGGACCCGGCGGCCCATGGCCCGGGCCTGGTCGAGGTCGCCGGTGGCGGCCACGAAGATGCGGGCCGCCAGCTCCCGGCCCGGACCGGCCCGGTGCACGTACGGGGCGACGGTGGCCACGTCGCCGGGGGCGAGCCAGTTGAGGACGGCGCCGTCGCTCTCGCGGCCGGCCAGCCCCAGCATCCCCGGGCGCAGGGCGGCGACCAGCAGCTTCGGCGGCGGGTCGGGGACCAGCCCGAGCCGGAAGCCGTCGACGGCGAAGGTCTCGTAGCGCTCGGTCACCTTGGCCCCGGCCAGCGCGGCCCGTAGGAACCGGGCCGTGTCCCGGACCCGCTGCAGCGGCCGGTCGAACTCGAGGCCGTTCCAGCGCTCGACGATCACGTCGGAGGAGGCGCCGATCCCGATGGCGACCCGGCCCGGGGCGGCCGCGGCCAGGCTGGCCGCGCACTGGGCCAGGGTCGCCGGGCCGCGGGTGAACACCGGCGCGATGGCCGTGCCGAGCCGCAGCGCCGGCGCCCACACGCTGGCCAGGACCAGGGGGGTGAACGCGTCGGCGCTGTCCACCTCCGACGACCAGGCGTCGGTGTAGCCAAGGTCGGGCAACTCGGCGACCAGGTCCCGCTGGCCGGCCAGGGGGATGCCGTCGACGGGGACGGTGATGCCGTAGCGTTGCATGCCATGAACCTACAGGGGACGGTCGTGGTCGTCACCGGCGGGGCGCGGGGGATCGGCCGGGCCCTGGCCGAGCGGTTCGCGGCCGAGGGGGCCCGGGCCGTGGTCGTGGCCGACCTCGACGCCGCCGGGGCAGAACGGGTGGCGGCCGGCCTGGCCTGCCCCTCGCCGCTGGCCGCCGGGCTGGACGTGACCGACCCGGAGGCGGTGGCCGCCCTGGTCGACCGGGTCGAGGGCGAGGCCGGACCGGTCGACCTGTGGTGCTCGAACGCCGGGGTGGCCCTGGGCCACGACCTGGGCGCTGACCAGGACTGGGAGCGGTCGTTCGCCGTCCACGTGCTCGCCCACGTGCACGTCGCCCGGGTCCTGGCGCCACGGATGGCGGCCCGGGGCCGCGGGCACCTGCTCCTCACCGCGTCGGCGGCCGGGCTGCTGGCCAGCATGGACAGCGCCCCCTACTCGGTGACCAAGCACGGCACGGTCGCCCTGGCCGAGTGGCTGGCCATCCGCTGGGGCGACGCCGGGGTCGGGGTGTCGTGCCTCTGCCCCCAGGGGGTGCGCACGGCCATGACCGAGGGGCTCGACCCCGGCTCGGCGGTGCTGGCCGCCGGGCCGCTGCTGGACCCGGCCGAGGTCGCCGAGGCGGTCGTCCGCAGCCTGGCCGACGGCCGCTTCCTGATCCTGCCCCATCCCGAGGTGGCGGAGTTCGAGCGCCGCCGGGCCGCCGACCGGGACCGCTGGCTGGCCGGCATGCGCCGCGCCCGGGGGCACGCCTGAACCTCGCCTCCCCGGCTGGCGGGCCTGAACCTCACCTCCCCGGGGGCGCATCTGAACCTCGCCTCCCCGGCTGGCGCGCCCGAGCCTCACCTCCCCGGGGGGCGCGCCTGAGCCTCGCCTCCCGGTGGTGGGGCCCCTTCTGGGAGGGTAGCCGAGCTGCCGGAAGGGTGCGCGCGGGTGTCCACAGGGTCCTCTGGGCCTGGTTGCCGGGCCTGGTTGGCAGGCCTGGTTGCCGGACGGTGACCACGTGGGAGCGCCCGGCCAGCAGTCGGCCGGGCGCTCCGTGTCAGGTTGGACGGCGCTACACGTCCAGGCTGGCGTCGCTCGGGCTCTCGGAACGCCCCCGCCCCGACTTGTCGGGGCAGTCGCGCCCGTCGTCCCCGGGCGACTGCTGGATCTGCTCGACGGCGGGCGAACCGCCGCCGGAGTCAGCTGACCTGCCGGAGCTGCTGAGCGCACTGGTGGCGAACAGCACCACCGCCAGCCCGGCGAGCACGGTGGCGACGAGGATGGCACGCCACGGCCGCCATCCCGTCCGCGCCGTCGTGACCGGCTCTTCTGGCAAGCGAGCCTCCTTCACTCGACGGCCCTGACCCGCCCACGGTACGGGCGCCCGGGTAAGGGTCGCCTAAACGGGATCCCGCACCCCGACCTCGTCGAGGTGGGCCAGCATGTCGGCCGGGTCCTCGTAGACGCGGTAGGCGCCGGCCCGCTCCAGCTCCTCGCGGCCGTAGCCGCCCGACAGCAGGCCGACGCCGAGCGCCCTGGCCCGCCGGGCCGCCAGCAGGTCCCAGACCGAGTCGCCGACCACGACCGTGTCGGCGACGTCGACCCCGAGGCGTTCGGCGGCGACCAGGAACAGGTCGGGGTCGGGCTTGGCGTGGGGGACCTGGTCGCGGGTCACCACCGGGACGCCGGCCGGCACAGCCAGCAGCTCCAGGGTCGGCTGGGCGGCCGCCATCAGCCCGCTGGTCGCCACCGCCCACGGCACCCCGAAGCGGGTGAGGCGGGCCAGCAGCTCGCGCGACCCCGGCAGGAGCCGGGCCTGCCCGGCCCGGCGCCGGTAGGCCTCGGCGTGGGCCTGCTGGAGCCTGGCCACCTGCTCGGCGTCGACCGGCTGGCCGGTCTCGCGCAGCAGCGCCCCGACGAACAGCCCGCCGCTCATGCCCATGCGCCGGTGGATGCGCCACACCGACAGCTCGATCCCCTCGCCCTCCAGGGCCTCCTGCCAGGCGAGGACGTGCTGGTAGACGCTGTCGACCAAGGTGCCGTCGAGGTCGAACACGAAGACGGTCCGTTGCATGCCGGCCATCTTCGCGGTTCGGCCCGGCCGCCGTCCACGGCGGTTGGTAGCCTGGTCCCATGGATGGTCCTCACCTCGGCGTGGTCCTGCCCAACTACGGCGAGGGGTTCGACCCCGGGCGCCTGACCGCCGCGGCCGCCGCCGCCGAGGAGGCGGGCCTGGACTCGGGCTGGATGACCGACCACGTCCTGCCGCCGTCGCGCCACGCCGGCATCTACGGCACCATCGCCGAGGCCCTGGTCACCGTCGGCTACCTGGCCGGGTGCACCCGGCGGCTCCGCCTGGGGGTGTCGGCCCTGATCGTGCCCCAGCGCGAGCCCCTGCTGACCCTGAAGCAGCTCGTCACCCTGGACGTCCTGTCGGGCGGGCGGCTGATCACGGCCGTGGCCGCCGGCTGGATGCCGGAGGAGTTCGAGACCCTGGGCGCGTCCTTCGCCGGCCGCGGCCGGCGCCTGGACGAGTGGCTCGACCTGGCCGGCGACCTCGTCCGGCAGGCGCCGGGCCGGGTCGTGGCCGACGGCCCGGTCGAGGTGTCGGACGCCTGGCTGGCCCCGGCGCCGACCCGGACCGAGGGGCTGGAGCTGTGGGTGGCCGGGGTGTCGCGGCACTCGGTCCGCCGGGCGGCCAAGACCGGGGTGTGGCACCCGGTGGCCCTGCCCCTGCGGGAGCTGCGGTCGATGGCGGCCGCGTTCCGGGCCGAGGTCCCCGAGGGGCGGGTGGTGCTGCGGCTGGCCGTGACCGTCCAGGACCGGCTCGAGGAGGAGGCCACCGACGAGCGGGGACGGCACATGGTGGCCGGGCCCGCCCGCTGGGTCGCCGAGCAGCTCAACGACTATCTGGAGGGCGGCGCCGACGGGTTCGTGGTCGACCTGGACCACAACACCCCCGGCCTGGAGGACCGCATCGCCCAGTTCGCCAACGAGGTCGGCCCCCTGCTGCTGGCCCGACGCCCGGCCGGCCTGGCCCGCGAGGACGGCTGACCCGCCTCGTGTCGTCTGACGAGGTGACGCCGTTCCGCGTCGAGGTCGCCGAGGTGGCCCTCGATGACCTCCGCGAGCGGCTGGCCCGCACCCGCTGGTCCGAGGCAGAGACGGTCGATGACTGGTCCCAGGGCGTGCCGCTGGCGTATCTGCAGGACCTCTGCCGCTACTGGGCCGACGGCTACGACTGGCGGGCAACCGAGGCCCGGCTGAACACCCTGCCCCAGTTCCGGATCGAGCTCGATGGACTCGGGATCCACTTCCTCCACGTCCGCTCACCCCACCCCGGGGCGCTCCCAGTCGTCATGACCCACGGCTGGCCCGGCTCGATCGTGGAGTTCCTCAAGGTGCTCGGACCCCTCACCGACCCGGTCGCCCATGGCGGGGACGCGGCCGACGCCTTCCACCTGGTCTGCCCGTCTCTTCCCGGCTACGGCTTCAGCGACAAGCCGGACCGCACCGGCTGGGGCGTGGAGCGGATCGCCGGCGCCTGGGCCACGCTGATGGCCCGGCTCGGCTACGACCGCTACGGGGCCACCGGGGCCGACTGGGGAACCAGCGTCAGCACGGCCCTGGCCCGGCTGGACCCCGACCATCTCGCCGGGATCCATCTCGTCCCGCCCCTGGCCCCGCCCGACCCCGGGACCTTCGACGACCTCACCGACGCCGAGCGCGCGGCCCTGGCCTCCCTGGAGCAGGCCGCCGAATGGGACTCCGGGTACTCTCAGGAGCACGCCACCCGGCCCCAGACGGTCGGCTACGGGCTGGTCGACTCGCCGGTGGCACTGTGCGCCTGGGTCGTGGAGAAGTTCTGGGCCTGGACCGACCACGACGGCCATCTCGAGGACGTGCTCGGCCGCGATGAGCTGCTGGACAACCTGATGCTCTACTGGCTTCCCGGGACCGGCGCCTCGGCTGCCCGCCTGTACTGGCAGAGCATGCGGCAGGTGAACCGGTGGATCTCCGGGCCGATCGACGACACCGTCTCGGTCCCCGCCGGCTGCTCGGTCTTCCCCAGGGAGCTGCAGCGCCCGTCGCGTCGCTGGGCCGAGCGACGGTTCCTCGACATCCGCTGGTGGAACGAGCCGGACCGAGGCGGCCACTTCGCCGCCTTCGAGCAGCCGGCGCTGTTCGTCGACGAGATCCGCTCGTTCTTCCGGCTCGTCCGCTGACCGCCGGAGGCTAGACCAGCAGCGACAGGCAGGTGGCGCCGCCGTCGGCCTTGGCGAACTCGCTCAGGTCGAGCTCGCGGACGTCGAAGCCGAGGGCGGCCACGGCGGCCGCGGTCCGGGGGCAGCCGGCCGGCAGGAGCACGGTGGTCCCGACGGCCAGGACGTTGGCGGCGGCCGCCTCCTCCGGGGGCACGACCACCTTGTTGGTCACGCCGTGCAGGGCCGGCTGCTCCAGCAGCTCGGCCGTGCCGACGACGGTGTCGTCGGCCAGGGCGGTGACGGCGCTCTGGAGGTGGAGGGTGCCCGGGGGGACGGCGGCGACCTCGACCCGCCCGCCGGCGGCGTCGGCGAACCGGGTCAGCTGGCCGATCCCGGCCTGGCTGGTCCGGGCCGAGCGGCCGGCGACCAGGGTCCGGCCCAGCCGGAGCACGTCGCCGCCGTCCAGGGTGGCCGGGGCGGTCATGTGGTGGAGGTCGTCGACCAGGGCGGCCAGGGTCGCGGCCAGGCGCCCGGGCTCGGCCGCCCGCGACGGGGCGCCGGGGCGGGTCAGCAGGGCCTGGCCGCCGAGCACGACCGCGCAGTCGTCGACGAAGCAGGCGTCGGGCAGGTCCTCGTCGGCGGGGAGGGCGACCACCTCGACCAGGTCGGCCAGGGCGGCCCGGTAGGCGGCGTGCTGGGCCCGGGCCCGCTCGGGGTCGATGGCCGCGCCAGCGGAGGAGATGGCCCGGGCGAAGGCGTCGCCGGGCGGGCGGACGATGGCCGCCCGGGGCGAGTCGGCTGGGGTGGTCATGGGCGATATCCTCCCACCAGCACATCCTCGAGGTCCCAGCGGAGGGGTCATGTCCCACGCCGAGCTGCTCGCCCGCCACCGCAAGGTGCTGCCGTCCTGGCTGGCCCTCTACTACGACGAGCCGATCGAGCTGGTCGACGGCAAGGGCTGCCGGGTGGTCGACGGCGAGGGCACCACCTACCTGGACTTCTTCGCCGGGATCCTGACCACGATGATCGGCTACAACCCGCCCGAGGTGGTGGAGGCGGTCCGGGAGCAGGCGGGCCGGATGATCCACACCTCGACCCTGTACCTGATCCGCCGGCAGGTCGAGCTGGCCGAGCGGGTGGCCGAGCTGTCGGGCATCCCCGACGCCAAGGTGTTCTTCACCAACTCGGGCAGCGAGGCCAACGAGGCGGCGCTGCTGCTGGCGACCACCTTCCGGCGCAGCAACCAGGTCCTGGCCCTGCGCAACAGCTACCACGGCCGCTCGTACGCGGCCATGGGGGTCACCGGCAACCGGTCCTGGTCGGCGTCCAGCTTCACCCCGGTCAACGTCAGCTACGTCCACGGCGGCTATCGCTACCGGAGCCCGTTCGGGCACCTGCCCGACGACCGCTACATCGCCGCCTGCGTCGACGACCTGCGCGACGTGCTCGACACCTGCACCGCCGGGCCGGTGGCGTGCATGATCGCCGAGCCGGTCCAGGGCGTCGGCGGGTTCGCCGTCCCGCCCGACGGGCTGTACGGGGCCATGAAGGAGGTCCTGGACGACCAGGGGATCCTGTTCGTCTCCGACGAGGTCCAGACCGGCTGGGGCCGGACCGGCGAGCACTTCTGGGGCTACCAGGCGCACGGGATCGTCCCGGACGCGATCACCTTCGCCAAGGGCATCGGCAACGGGCTGCCGATCGGCGGGGTGGTGGCGCGGGCCGAGCTGATGGACTCGGTGACGGCCAACTCGATCTCCACCTTCGGCGGCAACCCGCTGGTGGCCACCGGCGCCCTGGCCGTCCTCGACTACCTGGCCGCCCACGACCTCCAGGCCAACGCCCGCGTCGTCGGGGCCAGGCTGGCCGCCGGGCTGCGCCGCCTGGCCGAGGGCCGCCCGGCCGTCGGCGACGTGCGCGGCAAGGGCCTGATGCTGGCGCTGGAGCTGGTCGAGCCGGGTTCGCGCCGGCCGGCCCCGGCCCTGGCGGCCCGGGTCCAGGAGGAGGCCCGGCGCGCCGGCCTCCTGGTCGGCAAGGGCGGCCTGTACGGCAACGTCCTGCGGATCGCCCCGCCCCTCATCGTGACCGAGGCCGAGGCCGACGAGGGCCTGGAGATCCTGGCCCACGCGCTCACCGCGCTGGGGTAGCGCCGGAGGACGCACCGCGGCGGGGCGCGCCGGCAGCGCCAGGTGGGGGTGGTGTTCCGCGGCGTGCGCTGCTACAGTCAGAATTCTGTGCACGCAGCCTAAATAGGACGACGGAACCGCCGCATCAACGGTAGCGCGACTGGGGGCACCTGTCAAGGATGCAGAATCTCGCCGCTGAGCTGGAGCAGGAACAGGCGTACGTGACGATGCTGTACCGGCGGCTGGACGGCCTGCGCGAGCGGGCCAGGGCCGAGCTGGAACGGGCCCTCGGCCACGACGGCGGGGGCAACCTCCAGGCCAGGGTGGACCGGGACGCGTTCGTGGCCAGGCACAGCGCCCGCCTGGCCCAGCTGGACGCGGCCGAGCACGGCCTCTGCTTCGGCCGGCTGGACCACGCCGACGGCAGCCACCTGTACATCGGCCGCCTCGGGCTGCTCGACGACGACCGCGAGCCGCTGCTGGTCGACTGGCGCGCCCCCGCGGCCCAGCCGTTCTACCGGGCCACCTGGGCCGTCCCCGGCGGGGTGGTCCGCCGCCGGCACCTGCGGACCCGCGGCCGCACCGTCCTGGGGATCGAGGACGACGTGCTCGACCTGGACTCGCTGACCGACGCCGAGCGCGACGGGCTCAGCGGCGAGGCGGCCCTGCTGGCCTCCCTCACCGCCAGCCGCACCGGCCGCATGACCGACATCGTGGCCACCATCCAGGCCGAGCAGGACCGGATCATCCGCTCGGGCCTGCCCGGCGTCCTGGTCGTCCAGGGCGGTCCGGGCACCGGCAAGACCGCCGTGGCCCTCCACCGGGCCGCCTACCTGCTCTACACCCACCGCCAGCGCCTGGCCAGGCGGGGGGTGCTGGTGGTCGGGCCCAACCCGACCTTCCTGCGCTACATCGACCAGGTGCTGCCGTCGCTGGGCGAGACCGACGTGCTGCTGTCCACCGTCGGCGGGCTGTTCCCGGGGGTCACCGCGACCGGCCAGGAGCCGCTGGAGGTGGCCGCGCTCAAGGGCGACCCCCGCATGGCGGCGGTGCTGGCCGCGGCCGTCACCGACCGCCAGCGGGTCCCCGACGCCGACATCGTGGTCGAGGTCGGCGGGCAGCGGCTGCGCCTGGACCCGGCCGCCTGCGAGCAGGCCCGGCGCCGGGCCAGGGCCGCCGGCAGCCCCCACAACCAGGCCCGGGCGGTGTTCCGGCGCGAGCTGGTGCTGGCCCTGGCCGACCAGATGGTGGCCGCCCTCACCCGCGACCTCCCCGAGGTCGACCTGCCCGACGACGACCTGCTGGTCGACCTGTTCCCCGACGAGCGGCTGCTCGACCCCGACCTCGACGAGATCCGGGCCGAGCTGGCCGGCGCCCCGGCGGTGCGGTCCGCGGTCGACCGGCTGTGGCCCAGACTGACCGCCCAGCAGCTGGTCGATGGCCTGCTCACCTCGCCGGAGCGCCTGGCGGCGGCCGGCGTCGGGCTCGACCCGGCCGAGCGGGCCCTGCTGCTCCGCCCGGCGGCGGCCGACGGTGGCCCCGACCGGACGCCGGGCGACGTGCCGCTGCGCGTG
>Ga0081538_10005664_pt1 | contig 11190 bp, 10 predicted proteins | sample TabmetS5T2R1_FD_71022 | JGI IMG/M metagenome (GOLD analysis project Ga0081538, IMG submission 71022) | Tabebuia heterophylla rhizosphere microbial communities from the University of Puerto Rico - S5T2R1 | ecosystem: Host-associated > Plants > Roots > Rhizosphere ...
AGCGAAGGGGAGAGGACGACATGCCTATTCCTGTGAGGGAATGGGTGGGGGTAGGCGGCTATCCCGCTACCACACTGATGCCGGCGTCATCCGCCGCACGGGAAAATGCCTCGTCCCCCAGCACGATCGTCTTCCCCGCTTCGATGGCCAGCACGGTGGCCCGGCCTGCGCGCATCACCTGTAAGGTTTGCATGCCGACGGTCGGCAGATCGACGCGTATGTCCTGTCCGGGTCGACTGACTTTCACCACCACCGCGCCCTCATGTGCCAGGCGACAGCCGCGCGCGATCGCCTCATCCGTGCCTTCCATGCCTTCCACCGCCAGGATGGTGCCGTGTTTCACCACGACCGTCTGCCCGATCCCCAGTGTGCCCACACTCCGGGCGGCACTGAAGCCGTACTCGATATCCCGCCATTCACGCCGCGTCGGCCGTCGGCGGGTCAGGACTCCCCCCTTCGGACAGAGGTCCGGGAGAAAGTGGGATTGCTCCACGACACGCATGCCCTCGGATTCGAACTCGCGAATGATCTCCGTTAGGAGGGCATCGTCTTGAAAGCTCTTGGCCCGGCGTAAGACGCGCCAGGCACGGCTGTCAAAGCGCCAGCGGCGGAACAGCACGCCTTTGCTCACCTTGCCGATCAGCACCAGGTCCCGCACGCCCTCGCGTTTTAGCGCCTCGATGATCTTGTTCCCCTGGCCGGCGCCAAAGCAGTAAAGGCGCTGGACCAGTGGCTGTAACTGCAGATAGATTGGTTCACTGAGGGCGATGGCGACGATGTCTAAACCCCGGGCCAGCATCGCACGCACCAGGATGGCCGGTAATTCCCCTTCGCCGGCGACTAACCCCACGCACTCAGGCATCGTCGTCCGCCTCCGCCTGCTCCGACCTGTCGCGCTCCCCGGGGCGGAGCCCGCCACAGATGCCGCGTTTGGCCCCCTCAACGAACGCGATCAGACGCTGGACTTCGCCACTGGTCAAGCCCCCCTGACGCATGTCTTCCAGCGCTTGCGAGGTATTGAGACCGGAACGATAGAGCAGGCGATACGCCCGGCGTAGCTCCCCTCGCACCTTGGGGCTGAGGCCAAGACGACGCATGCCCACGACGTTGAGCCCGCGAATGCGGGTGGGGTTGCCCTCGGCGATCATGAACGGGGGGATATCTTTCACGACCCGAGACGCCCCACTCACCATGGCTAAATAGCCGATGCGGACGAACTGGTGCACGGCGTTATGGCCGGAGATGAAGGCGCGATCCTCCACCTCGACATAGCCCGAGAGGCCGGCATAGTTGACCATGATCACATGATCGCCAAGCCGGCAGTCGTGCGCTACATGGGTATAGGCCATCAGAAAATCGTGTGCCCCGACGATGGTGACCCCGTCCTCTTCGGCACTGCGGTGGACGGTGACGTATTCACGGATGCAGGTGTGGTCGCCGATACGCAAGAACGAGCGTTGTCCACGGTATTTAAGATCCTGTGGCGGCCCCCCCAAAAACGCCCCAACGCCGACGTCGCAGCTCTGGCCGATAGTGGTCCAGCCCTCAATGACCGCGTGAGGGCCGACGCTGGTCCCTGCGCCAAGCCGCACATGCTCGCCGATCACGGCGTACGGGCCTATGTATATCCCTTCCCCAAGCTCGGCCTTGGGATGGATGGTGGCCGTAGAATGGATGTTCATGCTGACTCTGTGAGCATCATCGCCTGCAGCTCAGCCTCGGCTGCCAGTTTGCCATTAACGGTGGCGCGGCCGCTAAACATCCATATGCGATCGCCGCGCCGCCGCGTGACTTCTAACTCCAAGCGCAATTGATCTCCCGGCACCACGGGCGTCCGAAATTTGGCCTTGTCAATGCCCGTAAAGAGTGGGATATAGCCACGGCGCCCACCCAGCGAATAAAACGCCAGTACCCCCGCCACCTGGGCCATGGCCTCCAGGATCAACACCCCCGGCATGACCGGCCGCTCAGGGAAATGGCCCCTGAAAAACGGCTCGTTGTAGGTGACGTTCTTGAGGCCAACGGCGCGTTTGTGCTGCTCGATCTCGATGATCCGATCCACGAACAGAAACGGATCGCGATGGGGCAGATAGGCCTGGATCGCCAGGCTATCCATGACCATGGATGGTGGCGTGGGTGCAGGCACTTCCGCGGCATCATCCATGCTCGGTCTCGTCCGGCTGGCGTGTCTGGTTGGCCTCGAGCGCGGCAATGCGCCGCTCCAGAGCGGCAACGGTGCGCAACAACTCGGGGAGCCGTGGGGTGGCGGCCTGCACACGTCGCCAGAGGTTATGCGGGATGGTAGGAGTACCGGACACGATGGCGCGCGGCTCGACATCTTTGGCGACGCCTGCTTGGGCGATCACCGTGGCGTAGTCGCCGATCCGCACATGGTCGCTCAAGCCCACCTGTCCCGCCAGCGTCACCTGCGTCCCCAGGTGGCAACTCCCGGAGATCCCGACCTGCGCCAGGAGCAGGTTATCCTCGCCGACCTCGACATTATGGGCGATGTGGACCAGGTTATCGACCTTCGTGCCACGGCGGATCAGCGTCTCGCCCAAGGTGGCGCGGTCGATACACACATTCGCACCGATTTCAACCTCATCTTCAACCCGCACACCTCCCACTTGTGGAATCTTCTGATGACGACCATCGGGGCCTAGCACGTAGCCAAACCCATCCGCGCCGAGCACCGCTCCCGCGTGAATGACCACTTGCCGGCCGATGGTCACGCGATCGTAGATGGTCACGTTGGCGTAGAGCACTGTGTCGTCGCCGATCGCCGATCCCGGACCGACAAACACACCCGGATACAAGACCACACGGTCGCCGAGTGTCACGTCATCGCCCAGCGTCACGAACGGCAGCAGCGTGACATCCTGGCCCAAGCGGACACGCTCGCCCAGCACCACGGGTTCCATGATGCCCGCACGCGGACGCGGGCGAGGGTGGAAGAGTGTCAAGAGGGTGGCGAAAGCACGATACGGTTGGTCCACACGAATCGCCGGTCGGTCGGCAGGCATCGTCCGATCCAGGACGACCGCTGAAGCCTTGGCGCTCGTGAGCGTACGCAGATATTTCCGGTGCGCGACGAAGGTGATCTCGCCCGGTTGCGCTTCCTGAATGCCCGAGACCCCAGTGATGACCAGCGTCGGCTCCCCCTCGACGCGGCCCCCGACTAGTTCAGCCAGTGCCTCTAACGTATACCCAGTAGGCGTGCCCATGACCGTTGATTCCGATGAGGACTTCACCCTGACCCCAAATGAGGTCACTATGGCGAAGAGCGCAGCGCCGAAGCCATCTCGACTAGACGGGAACGCGAAATCACCAGCGCCTTCGGCCTCGTGGTGGCACACATGCGTGTGACCATGCGCTACCGTCTCGCGGTTGTATCAAAGCGCTTGATGATTTTCTCGGTCAAGTCGATGGGCTCGGCCGCGAAGAGGAGGACACGGTCATTGCGCTCGAAGATGATCGTGAAGCTTTCCTCTCGCCCCACGGCTCGAACGATCTCAAGCAGGTCGCGCAACAGACGTGAGGTGAGCTCGGCCTCGCGCTCGCGCAGGTCGCGCTCGGATTCCTCGATGAAGCGATTCGAATCATCGATGAATTTGCGGAGGTCACGTACTTGCCGGCGATAGGTCTCTTCCTTATCACGCTTGGCGGAATCGCTGAGGACCATGCTCTGACTGGTTAATTCCGTTTGCAGATCCCGCAGCGTCGTTTCCTTTCCATCCTTCTGCCGTTTCTTGTCGTTAATCTCCTTAACGGCCTTATCGCGAAACTGCTTCAGCGTCGCCAGCGCTTGCTTTCCGGACGCTGATTCTTTCAGGGCGCGGTCCAAATCGACGATGCCTACTTTTATGGCCGCCGATGATGCTTGCCCAGCCCAGGCGTCGCCCAGTATCGCATAGTGGGCCAGCCATGCGAGGCATGCGTAGAGGAAAATTTTCAGGAGAGTCTGTTGCTTCATCGGCGCCCTCGGCATCACACCGGATGATTGAACCACCCCGCCGATGAGATCCCATGCGCGCGACTGATCTCGATGATCCCTCGGAGAAAATGTCTTCACCCCCACCTTCAAGTCTCCCCTTATCAACGCGAACGGTTTCACGCGTCTGGACGAGTCTCTGGGACACATCCCCGATCCGTAGCTAGCTGTCCTTTGCTGCCATCATCCCAGCGCATGGGAGCGACAACGCCTCACGTACACAGCCTGATGCGGGAAAGCACTGGGATGATCACAACACCTGGGGCGGAAACGAAACAGCCTCCTGGGCCCATACCTACGGGGAAGCTGGCCTCCAGGAGGGATAGGAACCCTCAGGCGCTATTTTAGTCGAGCCTGAGGCAGACTACCAGCTTAGAAGAGGGTGCCGACGTTGAAGTGAATTTCACTCGGCTTCTCGCCCGGTTGTCGATCGAGCTTGAAGCCCCAGTCCAGGGCCAGCGGACCGAGCGGTGTGACGTAGCGGATCCCCGCCCCTATGCCGGTCCGCAATCGCGTTGGATCGAAATCGTTCTTGTCATAGAGATTGCCAGCATCGATGAAAGCCACCAGACTCAGGCCTTCCGTGACGGGGAACCGCAACTGGCCGCTGAGCAGGATCAGCGAGTTGCCTCCGATGGGATCGCCGTTGATGTCTTTGGGCCCGACATCTTCGAGACGGTAGCCGCGGATGGTCACCGCCTGCGTGCCGACGAAGAAGCGCTCCTGCAGTGGGAGCTCCTTGCCCCCCCAGCCGTCGGCGTATCCGAGCCTCCCGCGGGCAGAAAACACCAGGTCGCCCACCACCGGATAGTACCAGTTTGCCTCGCCGACCGCCTTGTAAAACTGGTTTTCTGCGCCCAGAGGGCCACCGGCGAAATCCACCGACAGAAGGTTGTAAAACCCGCGCGTCGGATTGAGCGCATTGTCGCGGGTATCCCACGTGATCGCGGGTGTGATGGCGCTGGTCGTGCTGCGCCCGGCCAGGTCTTTGATGCGCTGCGAGGCATCCTCTGAGACGTCGGTGATATCGATATCTTCATAACGATAACCGAGGCCGATACTGGTATACTCGCCGATGGCACGACTGAAGCGCAGGACACCTCCGGTTTCGCGTGAGTCAAAGGAATCATAGTCGAAGCGTCGATTAAAGGCTTCCAACCCCAGACTGTACTGCGTGTCCAGAAAGTAGGGCTCCGTGAACGACAGCGTGAAGTCCGCGCTGATGCTGCTCAAGGCGGCGGATAATGATAACCGTTGGCCGCGGCCGAACAGGTTGTTTTGGCGGATAGACGCGGTGCCGATGACGGACTGCGTGGAACTGTAGCCGGCCCCGGCGGTAAAGGCCCCGGTCGGCTGCTCTTTCACCCGTACTTCCAAGTCGACCAGGTCTTCCTCGGGGCGGCGGCGCGTATCCAGCTTGATCTCTTCAAAAAATCCCAGATTGCCGAGGCGTTGCCGGCTACGCCGCAACTTACTGCTGTCGAAGAGGTCGCCCTCATTGAGCCGGATCTCGCGGCGCACGACTTTATCGCGCGTGATCTCATTGCCGACGATCAGGACGCGCCCGACACGCACCTGCGGGCCGCGGTCGATCTGCACGTCGATGTTGACCAGACGCTTCTCCTGGTCGATATTCGTCAGCGGGACGACGTCGGCGAAGGCATACCCCCGCTCGGTGTAGCGGTCGCTGAGCTTTAAGACGTCGTTGGCGAGCTGAGAGCGATCGAAAATTTCCCCTTCCTGGAGTCGCATCAAGTTTTTCAGCTCTGCCGCGCTAAAAAGATCGTCCCCCTCCACATGCAAGCGCCCGACGCGGTACTGATCCTGCTCTTTGACGGCGATAGTGATGAAGATGCCATTGGCTTTCGGGTCGACACGGACGTCGGGTTCGCTGATCTCCACGCGCAGGAAACCGCGCGTCTGGTAGAACGCCTCGAGGCGGCGGAGGTCGTTGCGCAGCGTTTCCCGTTGATACACCCCGGTGCCGGTGATGAACGAGATGAGGCTTGATTCTTTCGTCTCCATCACGTTCTTCAGCTCCCATGGCTCGATCGCCCGGTTGCCGACGAAGGTGATGCGTTTGATGAGGATTTTCTCCCCTTCAGTGATGCGGATGGTCAGGTCGATTTCACCGGGTCCAACATCGGCGTAGACGGCCTCAGCATCGGCAAAGTAATAGCCTTTTTCCTGATACAACTGTTTGATTTTATCGAGACTGTCACGGACCTGGTTGCGGTTGAGGACGGAATTGGCTTTCAGCGCCAGTTTGCCCTCGATCTCCTCGCGCTTAATGGCCTGCGCGCCCGCGATGGCGATGTCACGGACGAGGGGCTCCTCGACCACGATAAAGGTCACCTTGAGCCCCCCCTCGAATTCCTCGACATCGACTCGGACATCCTTGAAGAATCCCAGGCGGTAGATGCGCTGGATGTCCTCGCGAATGCGCGCGACGGAGAACTCATCGCCAACTCTGTTGCGGATATAGAATTGAATGGTCGAGGTCTCGACTTTCTGGTTGCCCTTGACCTCGATGGAGCGAATGCGGGGGGTCGGAGCCTCTCCTCCATGGCAAACCTGGAAAACCAGGAACGCCATGGAGAAGAGAATGAACGTACTGAGACGGCAGAGGAGCGCAGCAGGAACGGCGGGATCAGACCCGATCATTGAGCCGCGCTTTCTACCATATCCCTTTTCAGCGAGAACGCTAGCTCATCCCCACTATGCCTGACTTCCACAATGCCCCCTTCCTTGAAGTGACCGCGTACCACCTCTTCGGAGAGGGGATCTTCGATGTACTTTTGAATGACACGCTTCAGCGGCCGCGCGCCGTAGGCGGGGTCGTAGCCCTTCTCGGCCAGCCAGCGCTTGGCTTCCTCATCGACCTCGATCGTCAGCCCCTTCTCGATCAACTGCTTGTTGAGGCGCTCGACCTGAATGTCGACGATCTGCACGATGTGCTCGAGGTTTAACGGATGGAACATCACGGACTCATCGATACGGTTCAGGAACTCGGGGTTGAACACCCGCTTCAGCTCCTGCCTGATGTTCTCGCGCATTTTCTCCATGGCGCTCGATTCGCTATCGCGCTGGAAGCCAAGGGCCGTTTGTTTTTCGATCGTGCGACCGCCCATATTGGAGGTCATGATCAGGATCACGTTCTTGAAGTCGATGGAGCGGCCGTAGCTATCGGTCAAGCGGCCATCGTCCATCACCTGGAGGAGGATGTGGAAGACATCGGGATGCGCCTTTTCGATCTCATCGAAGAGGACCACCGAGTAGGGTCGGCGACGTACCCGCTCGGTCAGCTGGCCGCCTTCGTCATAGCCGACGTACCCCGGAGGTGCGCCGACTAAGCGCGATACCGCAAAGCGCTCCATGTACTCGGACATATCAATGCGGATCAGCGCATCTTCATCACCGAACAGGAATTCCGCCAGTGCCCGCGCCAGCTCAGTCTTGCCGACGCCGGTCGGTCCAAGGAAGATGAACGTCCCGACCGGGCGATTGGCATCCTTGAGGCCTGCACGGCTGCGGCGGATCGCGCGGCCGATGGCCTTAATGGCCTCATCCTGGCCAACCACCCGCCGATGCAACTCTTCCTCGATGCGCAAGAGCTTGCTGGCTTCGCTCTCCTCGATCTTGGAGAGTGGGATGCCGGTCATGCGGGAGACCACATAGGCGATATCTTCCTCCGTCACCACGGGTTCGACGTCATCCCGCATGTCTTCCCATTGCTTCTTCTCCGACTCGACATCGCGACGCAGGTCTTCCTCTTTGTCGCGGAGTTCGACGGCGCGTTCGAACTCCTGCTTCTCGATAAACTCTTTCTTCTGCCGCACGATCTCGGCGATCTGGCGCTGCAGGTCACGGACGCGCGCCGGTAGCGTTTCTTTCGCGAGCCGTACGCGTGAGCCAGCCTCATCCATGACATCGATCGCTTTGTCCGGGAGGTAGCGGTCGGAGACGTAGCGGTCTGCCAGCTTCACGGCCTGGATGATCGCATCGTCGGGGATTTTCGCCCGATGATGCGTTTCGTAGCGCTCTTTGAGGCCACGCAGAATGTCGATGGCTTCGGGCACCGTCGGCGGCTGCACGATGATGGGCTGGAAGCGGCGCTCCAGCGCCCCATTTTTCTCGATGTAGCGGCGGTATTCGTCGAGGGTGGTCGCCCCGATGACTTGCACCTCGCCGCGCGACAGCGCCGGCTTAAGCATGTTGGAGGCGTCCACGGAGCCCTCGGCGGCCCCAGCCCCCACCAGCGTATGGAGCTCATCGATGAACAGGATGATGTTTTCCGCCTGTTGGATCTCCTTCATAATGGCCTTCAAGCGCGCTTCGAACTGGCCACGATACTTCGTGCCGGCCACCAGCGCCCCGAGATCCAGGGCGACGACGCGCTTGTCGTAGAGGATCTCTGGCACCTCTTTGTTCATGATCCGCTGGGCTAACCCCTCGACGATGGCGGTCTTGCCGACGCCAGGTTCGCCGATGAGCGCGGGATTATTCTTGGTGCGGCGGCTGAGGATTTGCACCACGCGCTCGATCTCGTTCTCTCGGCCGATGACGGGGTCGAGTTTCGCTTGGCTCGCCAGCTCGGTCAGATCGCGCCCGAACTCGTCCAGGGCCGGGGTTTTGCTTTTTTCTTTGCTCTGCTGTACAGGTTCTTGGAGCAGACTCAAGATCTTCTCCCTCGTTTCCACCAAGCGGACGCCGAAGGTGTTAAGGACCTTAAATGCGACCCCATCTTTCTCCTTGAGCAGGCCGAGGAGGAGATGCTCGGTGCCAATATAGTTGTGGCCCATGAGACGGGCTTCTTCGACTGCAAATTCGAGAACTTTCTTGGCCTTCGGTGTGAAGGGGATCTCCCCCACCACCAAGGTGTTGAGGCTACGCGGGAGGTTGCGCTCGACCTCTTGCTTCAGCTGCTTGAGATCAACGCCCAGCTTTTGCAGGACGGTGATCGCAATGCCACCACCGTCCTTCAAAATCCCCAGCAGAATATGCTCGGTCCCGAGATATTCATGATGATAGCGCTCAGCCTCTTCCCGCGCTAAGATAATGACCCGCCTCGCTCGCTCCGTAAATCGCTTGAACATGCCTCCATTCCTCCTCAGCAGGGGAATAGCTCGCCGTCGATCAGTCGAACCGTGCGATCGAGCGCTTTGGCAAATGCCTCGTTATGCGTGACGACGATAAACGTTTGCTTGCGCTCCTGGTTCAGGCTGCGGAGTAATCCCTGGAGTGCTTCCCCACTCTGCCGGTCGAGGTTGCCCGTCGGTTCATCCGCCAACACAAGATCGGGGTGATTCACCAAGGCTCGCGCAATGGCCACCCGTTGCTGTTCACCCCCAGACAGCTCTCCAGGTCGATGCTCCATCCGCTCTGCCAAGCCCATTGTCGTTAACAACATCGTCGCCTCTGTCAAGACCTCGCGCCGCGCGCGGCGCGCCATGAGGCCCGGCAACATGACATTTTCCAAGGCCGTCAACTCCGGCAACAAGTGGTGGAATTGAAAGACGTAGCCCACATGCCGGTTGCGAAACTCTGCTTGTTCCTGCTCCGAAAGCTGGAACACATCTCGCCCATGAAACCGAATGATGCCTCGGTCGGGTCGCTCTAGAGCCCCGATGAGGTAGAGTAGCGTACTCTTACCGGATCCCGAAGGCCCCACCACCGCGACCATCTCTCCACCATCCACCTCGAGGGTCACCCCTTTCAACACGTCCAACCAGGTGTTGCCTTTGGCGAACCCCTTGTAGACTTCAACTACTTCCAGCAACACCAGGCATGCCCCTTCGCACTGGCCCCTCCTGCGGTAGGTGAGAGGTGCCCCTATTCATAGCGGAGAATTTCCACGGGGTCAAGTCGCGCCGCGTTCCATGCCGGATACAACGTCGCCAAGAAACTAAGCATGATCGCCGCCAGAGTGATCAGCGTCAAATCGATTCCCTGCAACTTCACCGGCAGCTGATCAAAGTAGTACACATCCCGCGGGAAGACATTGATCTGCAACAGGCGTTCGATGAATCCCCGGATCTGCTCCAGTGAAGAGGCCAACACGACCCCTCCGAGAGCCCCTGCCGCTGTCCCTGCCGTGCCGATGAGCAGCCCTTGCAGCACAAAAATCTTCATGATCGCGCGTTTGGTAGCCCCCATCGCCTTCAGGATCGCAATATCGCGCCGCTTTTCCATGACCATCATAATGAGGGTACTCACGATGTTAAAGGCGGCGACCAACACGATCAGCACCAAGATGACGAACATCGTGACCTTCTCCACGCGCAGGGCGGCGAAGAGGTTGCGATTCATCTCCGTCCAATCGCGTGTCCAATAGGGAAATCCCAGCTCGCGTCGCAACGCTTGCGCCACTTGGGGCGCGCGATCGACATCATCGACTTTAACCTGGAGGCCGGTCACAGCATCGCCGAGAGTAAAGAATCGCTGGGCAATGGGGAGGGAGATGAACGCCAGGCTCGCGTCGTACTCAAACATGCCACTGTCAAAGATCGCGACGACCTCGAACCGGCGATATTTCGGCATCATACCGGCAGGCGTGAGAGTCCCTATCGGGGAGACGACCGTGATCTCATCGCCGAGGAACGTGTTAAGATTCTTGGCCAACTCCCGCCCGATCACAATACCGGGAGGACGGGAGGAAATTTCCTCCTCCGCGCTAGCCGCTCGAGAGACCTCCTCGCTCAAACGCTCAAGCCCACCCTCGCGGATATTCTTGACGAGGTCGGTCACCAATTGTTCTCGCGAGGGTTCGATGCCTCGGATCACGACCCCCATCGCATTCGTGCGGGAACTTAGCATCACTTGGCTATAGACGAACGGGGTGACGGCGATGACATGCGGTGCTTGCCGCACCCGCTCCGCTAGTTGCTCGTAATCCTTGAGGCGGTGGCTATCGAGCTGCAATACTACCACATGAGCGTTCGTGCCGACGATCTTATGTTTCAGGAGATCCTCAAAACCGCTCATGACCGCCAGCACCACGATCAGCGCCATGACGCCGACGGCTACGCCGCCCACGGATATCCAAGTGATGAGGGAGATAAAAACCTGTTGGCGTTTCGCCTTGAGGTACCGGAGGCTCAGCGCCCACTCAAACGGGAGGTGCCTCATGCCTGATCCCCACGAATGCAGGTTCAATATACTGGAGGCGGCGCGCCGCAGTCAAGATGTTTTTCCGCACC
>Ga0081538_10005665_pt1 | contig 11181 bp, 11 predicted proteins | sample TabmetS5T2R1_FD_71022 | JGI IMG/M metagenome (GOLD analysis project Ga0081538, IMG submission 71022) | Tabebuia heterophylla rhizosphere microbial communities from the University of Puerto Rico - S5T2R1 | ecosystem: Host-associated > Plants > Roots > Rhizosphere ...
GGCCGCCATGACGTTTGGCATTCGGTCCCTCACTCGCTGTCGAACGCGTCGCGGAAGAGCGCGGTTGCTTGGGCGATCGCGGCTCGGGTCGCGTTGGTCTGGCTCAGCGGGTCGAGCATCATGAAGTCGTGGCAGATGCCGTCGTAGCGGACGGTCGTGACTGAGACCTCGGCGGCGCGGAGCTTTGCGGCGTACGCCTCGCCTTCGTCGCGGAGCACGTCGGCCTCGTCGACCAGCACGACCGTCGGAGGCAGACCCCTGAGCTGCTCGATCGTGGCCTGGTTCGGTGACGCGTTGATCTCGAAGCGCTGCGCGGGATCGGCGATGTACGCGTCCCAGAACCAGTCCATGGTCAAGCGGGTGTTGTAGGGACCGTCGGCGAACTGCCGGTAGGACTCGGTGTCCATCGCGGCGTCGGTGACGGGGTAGTACATCTGCGCCTGGACGAAGCGAACGTCGCCGCGGTCCTTGGCCATCAGCGTCAGCACCGTCGCCATGTTGCCGCCCACCGAGTCACCGGCCACCGCGATCCGGGCTCCGTCGAGGCCGCGCTCGGCGCCCTCATCGACGAGCCACTGGGCCGAGGCATAGGCCTGCTCGATCGCGACGGGGTAGCGCGCCTCGGGCGACGTCGAGTACTCGACGAAGGCCAGCGCCGCGCCGGAGCCGACCGCGAGCTCGCGCACCAGCCGGTCGTGGGTGCCGGCGTTGCCGAGCACCCAGCCGCCGCCGTGCAGGTAGAGGATGACCGGCAGCTTCCCCGCGGAGGCTTGCGGTCTGATGATCCGCACGCGGACATGGCCGACCGCGGCCGGCACGGTGACCCACTCCTCGTCGACCGGCAGCTTCTGGACCGGACCCGCTTGGATGTCGTCCAAGAGCTTGCGCGCCGCCGGGTAGCCCAGCTCGCTGAGGAACGGGGGCCCGGCCGTAGCGTCCGCGAGCTGCTGCGCTGCGGGCTCGAGGATCAATTCCGTGAGTACGTCGGATCTGACGAAGCCCGTCTCGCCGGTGAGCGCGGCGGTCATCGCGGAACCACCTCCACGATGTCGTAAGTGGTGTCGGGCGTCACGGGCGTCGTGAGCCTGGAGTTGAGGACGAACAGGCGCGAGGCGGTCACGTCCACGGACGACGGGATGTCGAAGCGTGGGTCGCGGATCGTCTCGACGACGCCGCCGGCGGTAAGCGAGCCGTTGAGCTGCACGATGGCGACGCTGTTGGAGAAGTTCTGGGCCGCGTACAGCGTGCGACCCCGGAGCGCGATGCCGTCGGCGAAGAGGATGTCGCCGCCGGAGAGCTCGACCTCGTCGGTCGCGCCCGTGTTCGGCTCGACACGAAAGAGTTTGCCGGTGTTCGTTTGGCCGACCAGCAGCGTGCCCCCGGCGACGACGATGCCGTTGGCGTTGAACGGGATCGGCGTGGTCGTGTACTGGATGTCGCCCGTCAGGGGAACGGTTCGTATCTGCCCCTGGTCCGGCAGCGCCCCGCCGCGCCCGAGCGGCACGACGTAGAGCTGCTGCAGGAACGAGTCGGTGAGATACGCCGCCTCCTTGGTGACGGCGACGTCGCTGATGAACCCGCCGCTGGGAACGAGGTCGAAGCTCCCCAGCGCCCGGCCCGTGTCTGCGTCGACGACTCGGACATCCCCTGCGTTGCCGCCGGTGATCCAGAGGCGGTTCCGACGGTCGACAACTAGGCCAACCGCCGTTCGACCCGGCGAGCCTGGTACGAGCACGCGACCCTCCCCCGTTCGCAGATCGCCGGCGTAAACCTGACCATCGCCGAGCGAGCCCACGTAGAACGTGGTCGCCCGGCCGAGGGCGATGTCCTCGGGCGCAATTCCGTTCGGGAGCGGGATCCGGTCGGCGAATCCGGAAGCGAGCGCGGACGACGACGACGAGGCGATCGCCGCGACGACGAGACCGATGACAGTCAACTTGCGCATGACAGTCCTTTCTCAGGTGGTCACCTTCAAGAGCCTGCGCGCGGCTGGGTAGCCCAGCTCGCTAAGGAACCGGGGACCCTGCCGTGGCGTGCGCGAGCTGCGCTTGGTGTTTCGTTAGCCGGCGGGAGCGGCCACGTCCATCTGCGCGACGAGGTATTCCACGGCGAGACCGGCCATCGAGCCGTGTTTCATGACGGGCGGATTGACGCGGTTTCGCTCCTCGGTCGTGAAGTCGGGGGTCCATTCGCAGATGACCGCCATCCAGTTGATCGGCGTCGCCCCGGCCTGGACCAGCCGCGTCTTGGCGTCCTCGTGGGCCTCCACGCTCATGCCGCCCGAGCAGTCGCTGATGAAGAAGACCCGGTAGCCCTCGGCGATCGCCGAGATCGCGGTCTGCGCGAGGCAGACCTCGGTCCACAGGCCGGCGATCAGCAACGTCCGCCGGCCTGTCGCCGCAACGGCATCGCGGATGTCCCCCCAAGCGTTCGTCGACACCCGATCGATCGGGCTGACGTCCGGGATGACATCGGCGAGGCCCTTGAGCGGCGGGTCCTCGAGGGGGCCGCCGGACGCGCCGACGGTCGTCAGGATCACCGGGACGTCGAGCGCCTTCGCGCTGGCCGCGATGCCCGCGAGGTTGTTGACGAGCAGGCTTGCGTCGATCGATTTGACCGAGAACGCGACCCACGGCTGGTGATCGACGAGGACGAGAAGGGAGTTGTCGATCGTGATCTCGTTGGGGTTGTCGGACATGCTGTCCTCCTGATGGTGGTGTGGGCTGTGTAGCTAGTGGGCGGGACGCGGCGTCGAGCGGCCGAGGAGCTTGTTCGCGGATGCGGCGATGCCGACGGTCACGGCGATCGCGAAACCCAGGAGCGTGACCTTCGGGGAGACGTCACGGGCGAGCGCGATCCCGGCGCCCACGACCGGCAGGGAGATGCCGATGTACGCGGACAGGAACACACCCGTGAGCGACTCGGCGATCCGCTCCGGCGGCGAGATGCTCATGACCGTCCCAACCGCGCCTCTGAAGATCGCGCCCGACCCGGCCCCGATCAGCGCGCCCCCGGCGATGAACAGGAACAGCGACGGCGACGGCAGCCAGACGGCTAGGACCGCGAGCCCGATGCCGATCACGATCGCGGCCATGCCGGCGGCGAGCTCGCGGGTGATCGACCAGGTCGCGGTCAAGAACTGCGCGGCGACGCCGGCTCCGAAGACCGCGGCGAGGGCCCCGCCCGCCAGCGCGAGGGACTGATAGCCGAGTTCCTGGGCGAGGAACAGCCCCGCGAGCCCGGCGAACAGGCCGTTCGCGGCGAACGCCATGAACGTGCTCAGGGCTGCTGCGAAGTAGCGGCTCCGATCGGCCTGCGGCACCGAGAGGCGCTGCGGGCGGTAGCGCGGGCGCGGCTTGGGCGACTCGCGCGTCTCCGGGGCGAACGCGACCCCGATCGTGCCGAGCACCAGCGCGCCGAGGAACACGAGATAGGGGGTCGTGAGCGGCTCCGCCACCCACTCCGCGAGAAGCCCCGCCACCAGCGCGCCGACGGCAAGCCCGCCGACGTTGACGGCCGACGCGGTGAGCGGTGCCGTGGCCGCGGCCGCCTGGGGCCGGGCGATGGCGTGCAGGTCCGCGAGGTACGCCGTCGCCGTCGAGGCGATGATGCCGATCGAGATGCCGCTGACGAGCCGGGCGATGAGCAGTCCCGCGAGGCTTTGCGACGACACGAAGACGACCGTGCTCGCGATCGCGACGCCGAGCGAGATGAGCAGGAGGCGCCGGCGGCCGTACAGATCGGAGAGGTGCCCGGCGAGCAGGAGCGCGCCGATCACTCCGACGGCGTAGATCGCGTAGATGACGGTGACCACGAACAGCGAGAAGCCGTCCCGGTCCTGGTACAGGCCGTAGAGCGGGCTGGGGACGGTGCCGAGCGCCATCACCGCGAGGAAGACGAACGCGACGACCCAGAACGCGCGGCGGTGGCGCCGGCTGCCCACGGCCTGGAGCGATCTCGCGCTATCCGCTGTGAGCGAAGTCGTCGTCATCGCGCCCGCTCAGCGGGCTCGGGGCCGGTCGCGAGCAGCAGCTTCTCGTGGGCCTCGCCGTCCTCGAGGAGCCGGTGCGCCTCGGCCGCCGCCGACATCGGGAGGGTCCGCTGCGAGCGCAGGCGAAGTTCGCCGGAGGCAAGGAGCTGCATGCCGAGGTCGACGGCGTCGGGAGCCCGATCGGGCGTCGGGACCGACAGCCGCACGCCGAGCTCCCCCGCGCCCTCGTCGGCCAGCGTGATCACGCGCTCGGAGCCGCCGGTGAGCGCGATGGCGTCCTGCAGGCCGCCCCGGCCCGCGGCGTCGAACGTCGCGTCGACGCCGTCGGTGTGCTCGCGGACGCTCGCGAGGAGGGTGCTGCCGTAGCGGACCGGTGTCGCTTCGAGTTCGCGGATGAGCGCCTCGTCGCGCTCGCCGACGGCGCAGATGACCGCGAGCCCCTGCCTGATCGCCAGCTGCGTGGCGATTATCCCGACGGAGCCACCCGCGCCGAGGATCAGCAGCGTCTCGCCCCTGGCCACCTCGAGCTGGCGCAGTACGCCGACCGCCGCCTCGACCGACGCGGGCAGCGCGGCGGCGTCGTCCCAGCTCACCCGCGGCGGCTTCGGCGTCCAGGCAGCGGCGAGCGCGTACTCGCCGTACCCGCCGAGCGACGGCAGCAAGGCCGCCACCTCGTCTCCGACCGCCACGCCGGTCACCTCGCGCCGACGGCGTCGACCGTTCCCGCGGTCTCAAAACCGAGAACGGCGGGCTCCGGAAGAGGGAACACCCCGTCGAGGTCGCCGCGGCGGATCTTCAGATCCGTCGGGCCGACGCCCGAGACACGGACCCTGATCCGGATCTGCCTCTCGGAAGGCTCCGGCAGCGGAACGTCCCTCCACTCCAGGACGTTCGGGTGGCCATATCCAGCTAGGACGCAGGCGCGTGGCACGGCTCAGGCAGTCGCTGCCACATGGGCTCCGCCATGGGCGGGTGCACCGGCGTAGACCGTTTTCGCGATCCGCTCGGCGATCATGATCGTCGTCGGGTTCAGCGCCACCGACGGAACGACGGGCATGATCGACGCGTCGACGACGCGCAGGCCGTCGATCCCTTTGACGGCGCTTTGCGAGTCCACGACCGCCCACGGGTCATCGGAACCGCCCATCGGGGCCGTCCCGGTTGGGTGCCCATAGGAGGCGAGGTTGGAGGCGATCGCGCCCGCGAGTTGGTCGTCCCCGACTGCCTCGCCGGGCCGAATCTCGAGTTCGAGGAACTGCGCAAGGGTCGGACTGCGGCCGATCTTGCGCGCCAACCTCACGCCTTCGAGCATGCGGCGCGCGTCCCTGTCCTCGGCCAGGAAGTTGCAGTCGATCTCCGGCTGCTCGCGCGGGTCGCGGCTACGCAGGGTCAGGGTCCCACGAGAGTCGGGCTTCACGACCGCGACACTCAGCGCAATCGCTCCGCCGGTTGGGCTGTACTCCGGAGGCATGAGGTGCGTGACGGCGATGTGCATGTCGAGTTCGCCGCCCCGGGCTTCGCTGGACTGTCTCCACAGAAAAGCGCCGACCGCCGGCCGCATGTCAAGCGCATCCGTCTTCAGGGCGTACGCGTTGTAGTAGAAGGGCTGGTCGTGCAGGTGCTGCCCGACGGGCAGATCGGCGACGACGTCGATGCCGAGCTCCGCCAGGTCCGCCGCCGGGCCGACGCCGGAGCGCAGGAGGATCGCCGGGCTCCCGTATGCGCCCGCGGACAGGATCACCTCGCCCGCCCAGATCTCGGCGCCGCTCGCTGTCACGACGCCGATCGCCCGGCGCTGGTCGAACAGGACGCGATCGACGAGCAGGTCGCCCGAGATCTTCAGGTTGGGGCGGTTGCGGACCTCCTGGGTCAGATAGACCAGGCCGGTGTTCTGCCGCACGCCGTCGATGACGTTGACCGGGTACCCGCCGACGCCGATCGGATTCGGCCCGTTGAAGTCCTCGATCGGTGAAAACCCCTCCGCTATCGCAGCGTCGATGAACCCGCGCAACGAGGTCGTCAGATCGTCGTACTTCAGGTGTCGGACCGGGAACGGCCCGGTCCGTCCGTGGACGGCGTCGTCGCCATCCGGTGTGTTCTCCATCTCCCTGTAGGTGGCCATGACGTCATCGACGGTCCAGTCGTCGAGGCCGTGTTGCTGCCACTCCCGTATGTCGCTCGGCCGTGCGCGCATCGCGACGGTGGCGTTGTGGGCCGAGCAGCCGCCGAGCACCTTGGCGCGCGGGGCCTCGATCTCGGGGGAGGCAGATCCACCGCGGGCGGTGAAGCCCCACTCGTGCTCCGGGTTAGCCGGGACGCGAGCGGCGTCCAGCAGGTCGCTTGGATAGCCATCGGCGCCGTAGGCCCTGCCCGCCTCGAGCAGCAGCACCGAGCGCGTTGGATCCTCGCTGAGACGGCTGGCAAGGACGGCGCCGGCTGAGCCTCCCCCGACGATGACTACGTCCGCGTGACTGTTACGGATGGACATGGCTCTCCTTTACGGGTGCACCTGCGAGCCGAAGCCCTTGTCGAGGCGCAGCGACTGCATCACGTGGAAGGTGGTGCTCGCGGTGAACACATCAGCCGCCGCAAGCACGCCCGTGTACTTGTCGATAACGGGCTCGGCGGCGGCCGCAGTGATCGCGTCGAGGTAGCCCCGCAGCGCGGCCCACGTGTTCTCGCCGTACTTGACGAAGTAGGGAGTGGGGTCGACGGTGTCGAGCGCTGTGCGCGAGTGCTCCGCGATGTCCGCCATGTACTGCTGGTGCAGCGCGATGTCGTCACGGGTCCCGAGCCTGCCCATGTGGCCGCCGATGAAGTGCTTCCACGAATAGGTGAGCGCGGTGTCAGGAGCCGCGATGTAGCCCTGCACGTCCTCGGTGAGGTTGCTCAGGTAGACCGGCGCCCACCCCGGGTTGACGATGTCGACGAGCATGAGCGCGTCGTGGTCGGGCAGGTGGATGAAGATGTTGTCGGGCGAGTGGTTGGAGCCGTGCCAGGCGAGCTCGATCCGCTCGCCGGCGATCTCGAGCGTGCGCTTGTCCTGGAAGGTCTCCTCCGGGGCGGGCCGCGCGGGGTCGTCGTCCCGGAGCAGCAGGGTGCGCGTCTCCTCGTGGCCGATGCGGGCGACGTTCCCGTCGAACAGCGACGAGGCGCCGGCGTGGTCGGCGTGGTGGTGCGAGTAGATGAGGTGGGTGACCCTGTTGCTGACGCCGTTCGCCGAGGCGATCTCGTCGACCGCGCGTTGGATGTTGTGACCGATGGTGGGCGGCGCGTCGAGCAGGACGACGCCGTCCGAGGTCGTCAGAAATGCTGACTGGTACGTGCCGTCGGTCACCCAGTACAGATTCCGCTCAACGCGCCCGACGAAGTAACCCTGCTCGTTCAAGGCGGGGCCGAACGCAGGCCGCGGGATCGGCGCGTAATCGGGCAGATCGTCGGCGTCGCTCGGCCGAGTGTTCGCATGTGCCTCGGTTGTCGTGTCTGGTGCGCTCATGAGTGCGATCGTGAACGCACCGGCCGGCGCTCGAATCCCGGAAATCCTTAGTCCGTGACCCGAGCCTCGGCCTCAGTCATGCTGTTCCGATGGCCACGACTCAGCTCGGCGAGCGCTTGCTCGGCCGACAGCGCGAGCAGGAGGCCTTGGACCGGCTCCTGGAGTCCGCGCGCCGCGGGGCCGGGGGCGTGCTGGTCGTCCACGGAGAGCCAGGGGTCGGCAAGACCGCACTACTCGACCACGCAGTAGACGCGGAACATTTTCGGGTGCTCCGGACGGTCGGCGTCGAGGGGGAGATCGAATTCCCGTACGCGGCCCTTCATCAGCTTTGCGCACCGATGCTCGAATTGTCGGAACGCCTTCCCGATCCACAGCGCGACTCGCTTGCCGTCGCGTTCGGGCTCGCGGCCGGGCCGCCCGCGAACCCGTTCCTCGTCGGGCTCGCCACTCTCGGTCTGCTCTCCGACGCCGCCGAGGACCGGCCGATCGTGTGCGTCGTCGACGACGCGCAGTGGCTCGATGTCGCATCAGCACGTGCGCTCGCGTTCGTGGCGCGTCGCCTGTTGGCGGAGAAGGTCGCGCTGTTGTTGGCGACCCGCGAACCGACCCCACTGCTCGCGGGACTACCGGAGCTGCGCGTCCCGCCCTTGGGTCATCACGATGCACGCGCATTGCTGGAGTCCGTGTTGCCGGCGCCGCTCGACGAGCGCGTCCTTCAGCGGCTCATCCTCGAGACGGGCGGCAATCCGCTTGCTCTGTTGGAGCTGCCGCGCGGATTGACTCCGGCGCAGCTGGCAGGCGGGTTCGGTTTGCCCGCGGCCGTGCCGTTGTCGACGAGCATTGAGGAGAGCTTCACGCGGCGACTGGCACGGCTGCCGGGTGATGCCCGCCGCTTCCTGCTTGTCGCTGCGGCTGAGCCGACCGGCGACCTGGCGCTTGTGTGGCGGGCCGCGCGGGCGCTCGGAATTCCCGAGTCCGCGGCCCAAGCGGTCGAATCGGACGCGCTCGTAGCGCTCGATGGCGGTGTGGCCTTCCGACATCCGCTGGTGCGGTCGGCCGTCTACCGGGCGTCGGGGGGCGGCGAGCGAAGCGAGGTCCACCGCGCGCTCGCCGAAGCGACCGACCCGGATCTCGACCCGGATCGGCGCGCGTGGCACAGGGCGCATGCGGCTTCGGTACCGGATGAGCACGTTGCCGCCGAACTCGAGCGCTCCGCCGGCAGGGCGCAGGCGCGCGGAGGGCTCGCGGCCGCGGCAGCGTTCCTCGAACGCTCGTCCGTGTTGACTCTGGAGCCCGCGCTGCGCGCATCGCGCGCGCTCGCTGCGGCCCAGGCGAACCTCGAGGCGGGCGCCTTCGATGAGGCTCTGACGCTCGCTGTGAACGCGGAAGCCGGGCCACTCGACGATTTCCAGCGAGCACAGATCGACGTCCTTCGCGCTCGGATCTCCTTCGCCGCGGATCGAGGCAGCGAGGCACCCGCGCTGCTACTGGCGGCGGCCAAGCGACTCGAGTCGCTGGACGTGCCGCTCGCGCGCGAGATCTATCTCGACGCGCTGACGGCTGCCGTCTTCGCCGGTCGATTGGGCGCGCCGGCGGACGCCCGGCAGGTCGCGAGCGCAGCGCGTCACGCGCCTCCGGCGCAGTCGCCACCACGCGCAGCCGATCTTCTGCTCGACGGATTGGCGCTCGTCATCACCGAAGGCCATGCCGCGGGAACGCGGACACTGCAGAACGCGCTGAGTGCGTTCCAGAGCGATGAGATCGGGACAGAAGAAGGGCTGCGCTGGCGGTGGCTCGCGGGTCGCACGGCGGGATACATCTGGGACTACGAGCGCTGGGATTCGCTGACAGCCGGCCAGATCCGTGCCGCCCGCGAGATCGGAGCGCTGGCGCATCTCCCGCTCGCCCTAAGCACTCGCGTCGGCGTGCACCTATTCGCCGGAGATCTGCGCGCGGCGGCGTCGTTGGTCGAGCAGGCCGATTCGCTCGCCGATGTAACGGATGGCCGCATCGTTCCGCCGTACGGCGCGCTGGCGGTGGCCGCGTTCCGTGGCCATGAGGATGAGGTCACGCGACTGCTCGAGGCCAGCGCGCAGGACTTCAGGGTTCGCGGCGAAGGACTGGGTCTCACCGTTTCGCAGTGGGTGACCGCGGCGCTCTACAACGGCCTAGGGCGCTACGAGGATGCCTTTGCCGCGGCGACAGAGGCGGCCGCGGATCCAAGTGAGCTCTGGTTCTCGACCTTTGCGTTGGTCGAACTGGTCGAAGCGGCCAGCCGGATCGGTCGAAGCGACCGTGCCACCGAAGCCCTAGGCGTGTTGAGCGAATGCACGAGCGCAAGCGGGACACCGTGGGCCGTTGGCGTCGAAGCGCGCTCGCGCGCGCTGCTCGAGGAGGGGGACGCGGCTGAGACGCTCTACCGCCAAGCGATCGACAGTCTCCAGCCGACGCGTCTCCGCTTGGACCTCGCGCGAACCCATTTGGTCTACGGCGAGTGGCTGCGACGTGAACGCCGGCGAATCGACGCACGCAACGAGCTGCGAGTCGCACACGACCTCTTCTCCGACTTCGGGATGGAGGCGTTCGCCGAGCGCGCGCGGATCGAGTTGCAGGCGACCGGCGAGAGGGCGCGTAAGCGGACCGTGGACACGGTCGATCAATTGACGCCGCAGGAGGCACAGATCGCGCGGTTCGCGGCGAGAGGAGATACGAATCGCGAGATCGCCGCTCAGCTGTTCATCAGCCCGAGCACCGTCGAGTACCACCTGCGCAAGGTGTTCCGCAAGCTGGACGTGAAGTCGCGCACGCAGCTCGCGCGCCGGATGTCCTAGGAAGGGAGACCAGATGTCCGAGACCGCATCGATCGCGACGTATGTAGACGCCGAGAACAAGGTGCTCGGCGCCTCGAACGGAGTTGACTACGCCTACCGCACCACCAGCGCCTCCGAAGGCACCCCGCTCGTGATGCTGCAGCAAATTCGCGGCAACCTCGACAACTGGGATCCCGCGCTGGTCGATGCGCTCGCGCGCGGCCGCCTCGTCGTCACCTTCGACAAGCGGGGGGTCGCCGCCTCAAGTGGGACGACGCCGAACACCGCGGGCGCCGCGGGTCAGTTCCTCCTGGGCTTGGCCACGTAGGTGCGGCGCCCGGGCGATCGTGAACGTGGCGGACGGGTACTGGAAGGGCAGGTAGCGGACGATTGGATGCAGCGGGTCGGTGCAGGCGAGCGTTGTGGTCACCGGGGTCATGTACGGGGTGCGCAGGGTCTGCTCGGGACAGCTGGGCGCGGCATCGGCCTCGGCACTGAATACACACCCGGCGGCCGCGGCGGTCAACAACGCCACCGCTATTCGGCCGGCTTGCCGTTCGATACAGGTGGCGAGTAGCACTATGCAGTCGGCCTTGGGTTCGTTCCACCCTAATCGCCATCCCGCGTCCGGAGGAAGCGGCCGCCGCACGATTGAGCCTGCGCGCCACGAGCAGGATCACGCCCGTCCACAATCGCCGCCGGCCGAGCGGGCTATATCGTCGCTGGCTCGGGTGGTCACGTAGTGTCGGGCCAGGGCATGGCCGCTGCTGGCTGGCCGGCGAAGGTCCGTGTTCGACGATCTGTCCGACCTCAGCGATTCGCCCGCGAGCTACCTCGCCGTGTTCGCGCTGGTGGCGCTCGACGCCGTGTTCCCGGTCGCGCCG
>Ga0081538_10005666_pt1 | contig 11179 bp, 11 predicted proteins | sample TabmetS5T2R1_FD_71022 | JGI IMG/M metagenome (GOLD analysis project Ga0081538, IMG submission 71022) | Tabebuia heterophylla rhizosphere microbial communities from the University of Puerto Rico - S5T2R1 | ecosystem: Host-associated > Plants > Roots > Rhizosphere ...
GCTTGTAGCGCCCGACCCGCGTGAGGTCGTAGCGCTTGGGGTCGAAGAAGAGCTGGTTGAGCAGGTTCTTGGCGGCGTCGATCGAGGGCGGCTCGCCGGGGCGCTGCTTCTTGAACAGCTCGATCAGCGAGCCGTCCTCGGACTTCGTGACCTCGGTGTCGGCCTCGAGCGTGAGGCGGATGTAGAGGCTGTCGTCGAACAGGCCGAGGATCTCCTCGTCCGTGCCCGTCCAGCCCTCGGGCACGTAGCCGCCCTCGCGGAGCGTGTCGCCCATGGCACGCAGGAGGACGCTGACCGGCAGCTTGCGCTTGCGGTCGATGCGGACGTAGACGCGGCCCTTCTTGTCGATCTCGAGCTCGAGCCAGGAGCCGCGGGCCGGCATCAGGTTCGCGATGAAGACCTGCTTCTCACGGTCCTTGGGCTCCATCACGTAGGCGCCCGGCGAGCGGACGAGCTGCGTCACGACCACGCGCTCGGTCCCGTTGATGATGAACGTGCCCCAGTCGGTCATCCACGGGAAGTCGCCCATGAAGACGGACTGCTCGCGGATCTCGCCGGTCTCGCGGTTCTGGAAGGCGACCTTGACGGTCAGTGGCCGGGCGTAGGTGAGGTCCTTCTCACGACACTCGCTGATCGGGGCGACGGGCTCGTCGAAATGAATGTCCTCGAAGACCACGGCGAGGTTGCCGGTGTAGTCCTCGATCGGCGAGACGTCGTCGATCGTCTCGCGAAGACCGCCCTTCTCGGTATCGACGAGCCATTCGAACGAGCGGCGTTGTATGTCAATCAGGTTCGGGACTTCAAGCGCGTTCTCGAGTCGGGAGAACGAACGACGGGTGCGAGCAGCGTCAACGCGTGCCAAGGCGGCGACTCCTTCGAGCTAGATGAGACAACAGCGGGCGAGGGCGGAACGGGCGCAAAGCGCGACCGACCAGAATAGCAGACAGAAACACGCCCCCGCAAGGGGCGTTTGCCGACCCGCATCAAACGGGTCTGCACGGCCATCACGGACCCCGTCCCGAGGCGCCGGGAGTATGTGCCGGCGCGGCTCTGAAAGGGACGGCTGCGGCTATAGGCCGACGGGTAGCGTAGCGCCTTTTCGCGAACTGTTCCTCTGCCCGTTGATAAGGAGCACACGTAGCGTGAGTGCGGTCAGCGCGGCGGCATAGAGCGGATAGGGCAGCTTCAGGTTGCGGCGGACGAGCGGCTGGAAGAGCGCCACGCCGGTTCCGACCGCAAGGTCGCGCGCGAAGTGGGCGAGCGTGCCGACGGCCGCGCCGGCTAGGGCGTCCCGGGTCGGCCCGGCGCCTACCAGCGTTGCGGCCGCGGCGAGCGGCGACGCGGCGAGCAGGCAGTGCGTCACGGGGCGCGGCTCGTCCACATCCGGATGGATGCGCGATAGCGCGAGCGGGACGTGGTCGAGATCCGGCAGCGCGCCGCCCGCCATGAAGCCGGCCGCCCATTCGGGCGAGCGGGGTGTCAGGTTGAGGAGGACGAGGCCCGCCGTGGCCAGGTGGGCGGGCTCGTCAAGGAGGCCGACGACGATCCATCGGGGCCGACGGGTGCGGATCGTCCAGTCGGCGGCTGCGACCGTGGCGAGGCAGGCGAGAGCGACGGCCGGGCGAATCCGCACGCGGCGGAATGCTAAGGACGTACCACCGCCGCGCTGCCGCCGCCGCGGCGGACCGGTTCGGCGGCGGCGAGGACCCTGCCGCGAGAGAGGAACTCGATGCCCGTGGCCGCGCCGATCTCGGCGGTCGGGGTGAAGCGGTGGCCGTAGGGCCCTGGATCGGCGAGCGCCTGGCCCTCGGGCGAGGCGATGAAGGCAGGCTCGGCCGACGTGGTAGGGGTGTTGCGCTGTGACGCCCGCGGCCTGGCGATGGCTTCGGGCAGCGAGGCCCCGAGGTCGAGCCGCTCCATCAGCACCTGCGCGACGGTCGTGATGATCATCGACCCGCCCGGCGAGCCAACCGCCAGGAAGGGCTCGCCGTCCCGGGTGACGATCGTCGGGCTCATCGAGCTACGCGGGCGCTTGTCGCCGTCGGCCCGGTTCGGGTGGGTGAGCGAGTCGAAGTTGAAGTCGGTCAGTTCGTTGTTGAGGAGGAAGCCGTATCCCGGGACCACGATCCCGTTTCCGCCCGTGGACTCGATCGTGAACGTGTAGGAGACGACGTTCCCGTGGCGGTCGGAGACGACGAGATGGGTGGTGGACTGGCCCGGATGCGAGGCGGCCGTGGCGTGGAGGCCGGGGCTCCCCTGGTCGTCGTAGGGGTTGCCGGGGGCCACCGAGCCCGGGGCGGCCTTGGCGGGGTCGATCAGCGCGCGACGCTCGCCGGCGAAGCCGTCCGAGAGCAGGCCGGCCAGCGGCACCTCGAAGAAGTCCGGGTCGGCCAGGTAGGCGTTGCGGTCGGCGAACGAGAAGCGCGAGGCCTCGAGGAAGAGGTGGAGGGCGCGGGTCCGGTCGGTGGACCTGAGGTCGGCGTAGCCCTCGAGGATGTTGAGAATCTCGCCGACGGTTGAGCCGCCGCTCGACGGCGGCCCCATGCCCCACACGTCGAGGCCGCGGTATCCGATGCGGGTCGGATCGCGCCTGAGCGCCTCGTAGGCCCGCAGGTCGCGCTCGGTCATGAGGCCCGGCCGCCAGACGTGATCCGCAGTCGGCGCCACCGGCGGGTTGCGCACCGCCCTGACGATCGCCTCGGCGATCTCGCCGCGGTAGAAGGCCCTGGGGCCGTCATCGGCGATCAACCGGTAGGTCCGGGCGAGGTCACGGTTCCTGATCGTCTCGCCGACGTCCTGAGGCGTCCCGTCCTCGTCCAGGTACAGCGCCGCGGTCGACGGGATGTCGTCGAACCAGGGGACCGCCGGCTGGGTCTGGTCCACGAAGGTCTGGTCGACAGTGAATCCCTCGCGCGCGACCCGGATACCGGCCCGCAGGGTGCGGGCGAGCGACTGCGTCCCGTAACGGCGCAGCGCCCGATCCCAGCCAGCGATCGTGCCGGGTACCCCGGCGGACAAGCCGCTCCAGCGCGCTGGCTCGAAGGCGAGTGGTGCGCCGTTCTCGAAGAACGAGTCGGGCCGCATGGCGGCGGGGGACTCCTCGCGGGAGTCGATCGTCGTGATCTCACCCTCCGCGGTCCGGATCGTCATGAAGCCGCCGCCGCCGATCCCACACGAGTAGGGCTCGGTGACCCCGAGCACTCCGGCGGCGGCGACGGCCGCGTCGACGGCGTTGCCGCCGCGCCGCAGGGTGTCGATGGCGGCCTGGGTCCCGAGCACGTCGACGGTGGCGGCCGCACCGCCGCGCCCGGTCGCCGTCGGCTGCTTGACGGGCTGGTCTTGGGCGAGCCCCACCTGGGGGTCGATCAAGACGACGGCAAGGGCGGCGACCAGGAGAACGCGAAGCGTCATCGCGTAATCGCTACCCGGGGCAATCGCCGTTCACGCGTTACGTACTGCCACGCGCGCCATGCTCGCGGGGGTCTCTTGACAGGTCCTGGGTCGAGCGAAAGAGGAGATTGCCCGCAGAGCGCGCTGACTCAGAGCAGCTCGGCGATCCGCGCGGCCGCGACGGCAGCGCCGTTGGTCTCGACGGGCCGGTAGTCCACGTCGCGGCCGATCTCCTCCGCGATCGCCTCGGCGATCACCTCCGGCGTCGCCGTCTCGAAGTCCATCCGCCGCCCGGCGCCGTAACGCTCCAGTCGGTGAGGCACGTGGGTGTTCTGCTCGAAGTGGTGGCGCAGCGGGAAGTAGAGGAACGGCCTGCGGTTCGCGGTGAGCTCCATCGAGGTGGTCAGTCCTCCCTGCACGACCGCGAGGTCGCAGGCCGCGAGGTGGCGGTATAGGTCGGGGACATAGGTGCGCACCTCGAGCCCGTCGTGCACCGGCAGCGACGCCGGATCGATGCGCGGCCCGGCGACGATGATCATGCGCAACTCGGGAACGAGCTGGTTCGCTGACGGGAACGCGGCCATCACCCGCAGCAGCAGCGACCGGCCCACGCCCGACCCGCCGACGGTCACGACGCACACCTGCTCCCCCGGCTCGTACCCGAGCTCAGCGCGCAGGCGCTCGCGGTCGCCCAGTTCGGCCGGGTCGAACCCGGTGACGTAGCCCGCGAAGTCGTAGTGCGTGCGGGTCCAGTCGGCGATCGCGGGCAGGTCGGGGCCGAACGCGTCGGGCACGATGTCGTCGAGGTTCCCGACGAAGATCGCTCGGTCTCGGACGCGCGGGAAGCGCTCGATGTGCTCGATCATCTCGGCGTTGTAGTCGGCGGTCAGGAACGCCTCGCGCTCGCCGCCGTCGGGCATCGGCAGCCAGCCGACAAAGTCGGTGAGCCACGCGTAGGCGGCGCGCTTCTCCTCCGGGTTCTCGTGCAGGAAGTAGTCGATCTCCCAGCCCTCGTCCGCGATCCAGAGGTCGTACTCCCGTTCGCTCACGAGGTCGTGGAACACCATGAAGTTGGCCACCAGGATCTCGTCCATTCGCCGCCACGCCTGGAAGCAATGCAGGTCGTGCTCGGCCGACTCGGACTCGATGTGGCCCGACTCGTTGGCGAGCTCGCGGCTAGCGGGATGGACGTGCTCGCCCGCAGCGTCGAGCGCCGCAGTGACGGGGTGCTGCGCGAGCCACTCGATCTCGAGGTAAGGGTGCAGCCGGCGCAGCTCGTGCGCGATTGCGATGTCGCGCCGGATGTGCCCGAGGCCAATCGGCGACGACACATACAACGCTCGCTTCGGGCGGCGGAGGGCGCGCCGCCAGCGTGGCGGCGCGGGCCGCGGCGCCACGAAGTCGCGCAGCAGAAGATTCACCCGCACCGGGTCGCGTGCCTGGGGCCCGTGGCCGGCGCCCTCCAGCGTCACCAGCTCGCCGCCTGTGGCTTCGGCGAGTGCCGCCCCCTGAGCGTGCGGTCGGATCAGGTCGGCGTCGCCGTGGATCACGAGCACTGGGCAGCGAACTCGCGCGCATGTCTTCTTGAACTCCTCGAGCCCGCACAGGCCGAGCGCGGAATTGGTGTCCGCGAGCGTCTCCGGATCGGTCTCGAGCGCCCATCCCACACAGTCCTCGATCTGCTTGGTCGAGTGCGGCTCGTTGAACATCCGGCCGAAGAAGAACTCAAGGAAACCCTGGTAGTCCCGCTGCCAGTAGTGGCGGTTGTACTTCGCCCAGTCGTCTTCGGTGTCGAGCTCCTCGTCGAAGCGCGCGCAGATTGCCCGCTCGGGATGCCGGGGCGCGAGCGACACCGCGGGACCGATGTACACGACCGCGATCGTGCGCTCCGGATGCTCGGCGGCGATCAGCGTCGCCCACAGGGCACCGCACGAGAGACCCACGAGCACTGCGCGCTCGGTACCGGTCGCGTCCATCACCGCGAGCGCGTCGGCCGCGAACTCGCTCTCCACGTAGGCGGCGACGCCCCGCGGCCGATCCGAGCGGCCGTTGCCGCGCCCGTCGAACGTCACGACCCGGAAGTGGCGGGCAAGGTACGGGATCTGCGCCTTCCAGTGGCGCGAGTGGATGATCGACCACGTCGGGAGCAGCAGCACAGTCGGGTCGCCGATGCCGTACACCTCGTAGAACAGGCGCACGCCGTCGCGCTCGATGAAGCCGTCCTCGTCCGGGTACCGCGCGCGGGTTTGCTCGCGCGGGGCGACGGTGGTCATGTCGCCTCCGGGGCTTCTCGCCACAGGTGCCCTCGTGCAGGCAGGCGACGTACAGGAACTCCTCGGCCGGAGCGCGGGTCACGTCGGCGGGCGAGGCGGAGATAGGAAAGGCTGCTCTCGCTAATCGCCGTCATCTTAGTCAGTTGACTAAGACAGTTGACCAAAGAATTCGCGAGGTGTCAAGAGCCACTAACGGCAGCCGCTCTCAGTTGCGTCAGGCCGCATACGAGATGAACTCGAGCAGGCTTCCGTCCGGGTCCCGGAAGTAGACGCTCATGCCCGTGCCGCGGGCGCCGTGCCGTTCCACGGGCCCCGCCTCGATCTCGATTCCTTGGCGTTGCAGGTGCTCGACGGCCTCCTCGATCGGTCCCTCCCACTCGAAGCAGAGATCCGAGTTGCCGGGCTCGACCGGCAGGCGGGCGAGGGGGTAGGGCTCGACGCCCGGTCCGTGCACGTTCAGCTGCTGCCTGCCGAAGCGGTAGCGGCAGGGGCCGTCGGTCTCGCCGATGAGCTCTGCGCCGAGCACACGCCGGTAGAAGTCGTTCGAGCGCTCCCAGTCGGACACGTGGATAACTGCGTGGTCGAGCCGAATCTGCATCGGGTTGGTCAGGCTACGGGGCCGAACGACGAGGGGCCGCGCTGTGGCGGCCCCTCGACGGAAAGCGTGTTTGTGTGTCGCGCTCCTACTTGAGCTCGACGCTTCCGCCGGCCTCCTCGAGCTCGGCCTTCAACTTCTCGCCCTCGTCCCGGTCGACGCCCTCCTTGATGGGCTTGGGGGCCTCGTCGACGAGCGCCTTGGCCTCCTTCAGGCCCAGGCCGGTGGCGGCGCGAACGACCTTGATCACCTGGATCTTCTTGTCGCCGGGGCCGGTGAGCACGACGTCGACGGTCGCCGACTCCGCCTCGGCAGCCTCACCGTCGGCGCCCGCAACGGCACCAGCCGGTGCGGCCGCGGCGACCGCGGTCGCCGAAACGCCGAACTCTTCCTCGAGCGCCTTGATCAACTCGGACAGCTCGAGGACGGACATCTTCTTGATCTCTTCGATCAGTTCAGTTGCAGTGGCCATGGGCCCTCCTTACTCCTTCTCGCCCTCGGAGGGCGTGTCATTTCCATCGGTCTGTTCGCCCTCGGAGGACTCCCCGGCGGGGGCCTCCGCGGCAGCAGCTTCTTCGGCAGGAGCCGCCTCGGCGGCGGGCTCCTCGGCGGTTGGAGCCTCCTCCTCCGCGGCAGGCTCCTCTTCGGCGGCGGGCTCCTCGGCGGCGGTTGCCTCCTCCTCCGCGGCAGGGGCCTCCTCAGCCGCCGGCTCCTCCACGGCGGGAGCCTCCTCGGTGGCCGGCTCCTCGGCCGCCGCCTCCTCCGCGGCAGGCTCTTCGGCCGCCGGCGCTTCACCTGCCGGCAGCAGGCCCTCGTCCACGATCTTCTGCAACTGGATCGCCAGCCCGGCGATCAATGCGTTCAGGCCGCGTACCAGGCCCGTGATCGGCGAGGCGATCATGCCCACGAGCTGGCCGTGGAGCACGTCCTTGGCGGGCAGTCGCGCGATCTCGCCGATCTGCTCGGCGGTCAGCGGCTCGCCGTTCATGACGCCGCCCTTGAAGTCGAGCAGCTCGTGCTCGCGCTTGAACTGAGCGAGCGCCTTTGCCGCGAGGGCCACGTCGCCGCTCTCGGGGGCCACGAAGGTGAACGCGGTCGGTCCCTCGAGGACCTCCTTGAGATGGTCGGCGCCGGCCTTGTCGGCCGCCAGCAGCGTCAGCGTGTTTTTGACCACGCGGAAACGCGCCCCCGCCTCATTCAGCTTGACGCGCAGGTCGGCGGCCTGGGGCACCGAGATCCCGCGGTAGTCGACGGCGAACACCGCCTCCGACTCCTGGATCTGGGCGGCCACCTCCTCGACGACCGCTTCTTTTTGGTCTCTGTTCATGTTCCGTTCCGTTCTCGCTCCCCGCCGGAAGGCGGGGCATTGAAAAGCCCGCACGCAGGCGGGCTCACGGAACGGGCCGAACGTATCGACCGGATTTCGCTCGCTCCACCTGCCCCGGACTTACGCCAAGCCGCCGGGGGTCTCGGGCAGAAGCTTCAAGGGCTCAGGCTACCGCGACCGGCTCCTCCACGATTCCTCGCGTGCGCGAGGGGTCGACCTTCACGCCCGGACCCATGGTGGTCGTGAGCACGACCGACTGCAGGTAGCGGCCCTTGGCCGCGGCGGGCTTGGCCCGCACGATCTCGTCGATCAGCGCCGCGTAGTTCTCGAGCAGCACCTTCTCGTCGAAGCTCAGCTTGCCGATCGGCAGGTGCACGATCGCGTGGCGGTCGGTGCGGTACTCGATCTTGCCGGCCTTTGACTCGGACACGGCCTTGGACACGTCCATCGTGACCGTGCCCACCTTCGGGTTCGGCATCTTGCCCTGCGGACCGAGGATGCGACCCAGCTTGCCGACCACCGGCATCATGTCCGGCGTCGCGATCGCCACGTCGAAGTCGGTGAAGCCGCCCTCGACCCTCTCGGCGAGGTCCTCGGCCCCCACGTGGTCGGCGCCGGCCTCCTCGGCCTCGCGCGCCTTGTCGCCCTTGGCGAACACGGCGACCGTCATCTCCTTGCCCAACCCGTGCGGCAGCGAGATGGTCCCGCGCAGCTGCTGGTCGGCATGCCGGACGTTGAGCCCGGTGCGGATGTGCACCTCGACCGTCTCGTCGAACTTGGCGGGCGGGAAGCCCTTGATCAGTCCGACCGCCTCTGCCGGCGAGTAGTGCTGCTCGCGGTCGACCGCCTCGAGGCTCGTGCGATAGCGCTTGCCGTGCTTGGGCATCGCTACCTGACCTCCACGCCCATCGAGCGCGCCGTGCCCTCGATGATCTTGGACGCCTGATCCACGTCGTGCGCGTTCAGGTCGGGCATCTTCTGCTCAGCGATCTTGCGGACCTGGTCCTTGGTGATCGTGCCGACCTTGTTGCGGTTCGGCTCGCCCGAGCCCTTCTCGAGGCCGATCGCCTGCTTGATCAGCACCGCGGCCGGCGGGGTCTTCGTGATGAACGTGAAGGAGCGGTCCTCGTAGACCGTGATCTCGACCGGGATGATCGTCCCCATGTCCTGCTGGGTCTGGGCGTTGAACGCCTTGCAGAACTCCATGATGTTCACGCCGTGCTGACCCAGCGCGGGACCGACCGGCGGAGCCGGGTTCGCCTGTCCGCCGGGAACCTGGAGCTTGATGAGGGTGAGTACCTTGCGCGCCATTAGATCTTCTTGACTTGGTCGAACCCGACCTCGACCGGCGTCTCCCGGCCGAAGATCGAGACGAGGACCTTGAGCTTAGCTCCGTCCTCGTTGATCTCTGAGATCTCGCCCGAGAAGTCGGACAGCGGCCCGGACACGACCTTGACGGACTCGCCGATCGCGAACTGCGCGCGCGTGCGCGGGCGCTCGGCGGTCTCGCGGTGGAGGAGGCGGTCGACCTCGACTTGGTTGAGCGGCACCGGCTGGTTTGATGCCCCGACGAACCCGGTGACCCCGGGGGTGTTCTTCACGAGCTGCCAGGAGTCGTCGGTCAGGTTCATGTTCACGAGCAGGTAGCCGGGCATGGTCCGCTGCTCCTTGGTCTGCTTCTGCCCGTCCTTCATCTCCTGCACCTGCTCGGTGGGGATGACGATCTGGCGGATGTTGTTCTCCTGGCCGAGCGAGATGCGCCGGTGCTCAAGGTTCTGCTTGACCTTGTTCTCGTGACCGGAGTAGGTGTTGACTGCGTACCAGCGGAACATGCGAAGAAAGACCTGCGCTCTAGAGAATTGCCTTGATGAGTTCTGAGAAGATCGCGTCGAGGAGCCCGAGGTATCCACCCGCGATCAAGACGAAGCCGAGGACGACACCGGTGAGCGTGATCATGGCCTGACGGTTAGGCCACTGGACCCGCTGTAGCTCGGCCCAGACTGCGATCAGGAACTGTATTACCCGCGGGCGGTGTTTGTGCTTCTCGGCCTCGTCGCGACCGCGGCGACCCCGCACCTCGAAGCCGTCCTCGCCGCGCCCGGCGAGCTCCTCCTCGGCATCGAGCTCGGCCTCGATCTCGTCCTCGGTGAGGTGCTCCTCCCCGCCGACCTCCCAGTCCTCGATCTCCTGGAGCGCCTCCTCCTCGGTGACCTCGTGCTCGAAGACGGTGTCGCTGCGACCCTCGTTCGGCGGCGGCGCGCCGACCTGCAGGCCGGGATCGATCCCGGGTATGCCGAGGATCTCCTGCGTGACGTTCCCCTCGTCCACGGGCGGGGGTGTCCGCTCGGGCCTGCGCTCCTTCGGGCTGTCCTCGTCGACCGGCGGACTCGGCTGCTTGCCCTGCTGCTCCAGCCGGCGGGCACGCCGCTCGGCCTGGCGCTGCTTCGCGCGTTGACGGTCTCGCGCCACCGGCTAGCGGGTTTCCTTATGCGGCGTGTGCTTGCCGCACCAACGGCAGTACTTGCGGAACTCGATCCGGTCGGGATTGTTCCGCTTGCTCTTCTCTGTCTGGTAGTTGCGCCGCTTGCACTCCTCGCAGGCGAGGGTTACGGCGATTCGAACGTCTCCGCGAGCCATGGCTCCTGGGAAGGTTAGGCGTGGGCGGCCGGAGGCACACGAACTTTCGCGGCCGGCCGCGAGGTCGACGGGTCAGTCTAGCGTTCTCGCGCCGCCATCTCGGTGGTCTGTCCCGTGATCAGCCGGGCGCCGCGACCGCGCGTCGCGAAGCTGAACAGCCAGCGAATCAGAACGAGCAGGCGGTTCTGGAATCCGATCAGGTACCAGAGGTGGACGCCGAGCCAGGTGAGCCAGGCGATTCCGCCGGCGAGCTTGAGCTTCTTGATCTCCGCGACCGCCCGCGCGCGGCCGATCGTGGCGAGGTTGCCCTTGTCCATGTAGTGGAAGGGCTCGTGCGGATTGCCCGCGAGCCGCCGCTTGATCGTCTTGGCGGCGTAGCGACCCTCCTGCATCGCCACCGGGGCGACCCCGGGCAGCTCGGCGCCGGCGACGTTGACCATGTCGCCGATGGCGAAGACCTCGGAGTGGCCGGGGAGCGTCAGGTCGGGCTCGACGATCAGCCTGCCGAGCTTGTCGAGCTCGGCATTCGAGCTCTCGCTGAGCTCGCGCGCGAGTGTGGAGGGCGTGACGCCCGCAGCCCAGATGACGGTGCGCGCCTCGATGCGATCGGTCTCGTCGCTGCCCGCGCGCCCGATGTCGACGCCCTCCTCGTCCACGCCGACCACGGGCCGGTCCGTCTGGGTCGTCACACCGAGCTCCTCGAGGAGCCGCACTGCCTTGGTGGAGAGCGAAGGGTCGAAGGAGGTCAGAATGCGGGGCCCGGCCTCGACGAGCATGATGCGCGCGTTGCGCGGGTCGATCTCGCGGTAGTCGCCCGGCAGCGTGTCCTTGGCGAGCTCTGCTATCTGCCCTGCCATCTCGACCCCGGTCGGGCCTGCCCCGACCACCACAAACGTGAGCCACGCGTTGCGTGCCTCCGGGTCGGTCTCGAGCTCGGCCGCCTCGAACGCGCTCAGC
>Ga0081538_10005667_pt1 | contig 11178 bp, 8 predicted proteins | sample TabmetS5T2R1_FD_71022 | JGI IMG/M metagenome (GOLD analysis project Ga0081538, IMG submission 71022) | Tabebuia heterophylla rhizosphere microbial communities from the University of Puerto Rico - S5T2R1 | ecosystem: Host-associated > Plants > Roots > Rhizosphere ...
TCTCGCAGGCGCGGGGGCGTGCGTCGCTGAGGTCGCCGAGGGGTTGTTCCTGTGCATGCTTCAGCCACTGTGGCTGCGGTGTCTCAGCCAGCCCGCAGCCGCCGTGGCCAGCCGCTGTTTCCAGGGCGCGGGGTCGGCTTGGGCGATCTCCTCCCACAGGCGGGAGCTCACTGTCGCGAAAGTGTCGATGGCCTGCTCGCAGGCCAGGCTCCAGGCGGGGATCTGCCGCGCCCACGTCTCGGCCTGCTGCGGGGTGTGGCCTGCGGCCATCAGCATGAGGGCCAGGCATGCCGGATCGATCCAAGCGACCCCGCGTGTCGGCCAGGCCCAGTCGACAATGCGCGCCGTGCTGTTGACCAGAATGTTGTGGGGGTTGAGGTCGGTGTGCAGCAGGTGGTTACCGCTGAGCAGTTGCAGCGTTGGTTTGTCGTCCGTGTAGCCCGCCCAGCGTTGCTCGGCTTGTTTCAGTGGCAGGTCGGGAGCTGGAATCTGGCTGAGTTGCCGCATGGCCTGGATGACTTTCGGGAGGTCTTGGGATCCGGGCGAGTAGTCCGCGTGGTGGCCTTTGATGTGCTCGAAGCCGAGGATGTCCCATCCGTCGGCCTGTGTCTGCCAGAGCAGCCGGGGGGTGACCTGGAGGACCCATGGGTTGATCATCGCCTCCATGTGTTGTGTCCAGGCTCGTGGGTGGTCGTTGCGCAGCCCTTTGATGAAGATCTTCCCTGTGGGTGTGTGCAGGGACGCGGCGACCTCGCAGTTGAAGCCCTCCGATGCCGTGTGGGCTTTCAGCACAGGACCGGTCTGCGATTGGATGGCGTTGCGGACGCCTTCGGGCAGGTCGTCCCAGCCGATACGGTCCATGGCGCTTTCAATCAACCGAGACGCGGGCTTTCTCAGCAAGTCCTTCTTGTGTGAGGTCGGCCAGGCAGCGCAGGCGCGCGATGTTTTCGCCGATTGGTGGCCATGGGTACATCGCTGATCCCTCCAGTGAGCCGTGGGGGCGTGTCAGTCGGCGACGCCGAGGTAGGTTGCCAGCTCTCGTAGCCCTGGAAGCCGGCTTCGTGTCGCGCCTTGTTTGGTGAGCAGGGAGCGGGTGATCTCGCGGGCGAGGACTTGGTAGCGCATCCACTCTGGCGCCAGCTCGTGGACCTCCCGCAGGGTGATGAGCGCATCCGCGTTTTTGTTCTCAGCGCACTGCGCGAGCGCGACGTCGAGCAAATAGCGCGCTCTAGCCGTGAGCGGCACTTTCCCCGCTTTTGGGACTTGCTGTGCCAGATGCAGCGCTTGCCCGAAGGCACCGCGGTCCACGGCGAGGCCGACTGCTTGCATCGCCACGCTGGTGGGGCCAAACACCATTGAGTAGTCGTAGCGGTCCTCGCCAACCCAGTGGGCAACCGCTTGAACCAAGCGAAGAAGATCCGCCGCCTGATCAGGCTTGTCATTCCGTGACGCCGCCGTCATCCCACTCCATAGCAGGATGCCCCACACTGATAACTCAACCGGTGTCGCCTTCGCAAGGCTCGGCTCACTCTCGTTGGTGAGACTCAGCGCGGTTTGCTCTGCCTCAGCCAACCGGCCCTGGCGTAGAAGCACCCATGAGAGGGTGCTGAACGTGACCGCTTGAAGGTTAGGATCATTCGAATGATTCGCGGCTGCGATCGCTTTTTGCGCGGCGATATATCCGAGATCCTCGTGACCCAACTGCGTCACAAGCTGCGCCGCTACTTGGTAGGCGTCCGTAAGGGCCGCGAAGGCCGCCGCTCGCTGGCCACCGCTCAGCTGCTGAGTTGCGAGTTCCCCTGCGTTGATCAGCTCGGGGAGCAGCGCGGCGAGGGTGGAGAACTTGCCGGTGCGGTAGAGCCGCCATCCCTCCTGAGTGGACTGTTGCAACTCAACGACCGACAGCGCCTCTGGCTCTTCGCCAGTGCGGCTGGCGCCATTCTTGATTGTGATAGGTGTCACTGCTTGGCGGATGGCAAGCATGCCGTCCTGGTTGTCGTGGCGCTCGGGGCGCAGGATGTTTTCTTGCGCGAGCAGGATGGACAGTGGGACGTCGAGGGCGTTGGCGATGTGGTAGAGGCTGGTGATGCGGGCGGTCATGCGGCTGGTCTGCTCGAGCCGGCGGATCAGATCGACTGAGACGCCTGCTTTCTCGGCCAGCGCCTCTTGCGTGAGGTCGGCAAGGGTGCGCAGGCGCGCGATGTTCTCGCCGATTGGTGGCCATGGGTGCATCGCTGATCCTCCAGTGAGCCGCGAGAGCGTGTCAGTCGGCGACGCCGAGGTAGGTTGCCAGCTCTCGGAGCCCTGGGAGCCTGCTTCGTGTCGCGCCTTGTTTGGTGAGCAGGGCGCGGGTGATCTCGCGGGCAAGCACCTTACAGCGCATCCACTCTGGCGCCAGCTCGTGGACCTCCCGCAAGGTGGTGAGCGCATCCGCGTTCTTGTTCTCGGCGCATTGGGCGAGCGCGACATCGAGCATGTAGCGTGTGGTGGTCGTGAGCGGCACCTTCCCATTCTTGGGGACTTGCTGCGCCAGCTCCAGCGCCTGCCCGGAGTCACCGCGGTCTACGGCGAGACCGACTGCTGACATCGCCGCCACGGTCGGTCCAAAAGCCCTTGAGTAGTCGTAACGGTCCTCGCCGACCCGGTAGGAAATCGCCTGCATCAAGCTGAGAAGGTCTGCCGCCTCTCCATGCTTGTCATTGCCTGATGCCGCCCACATTCCACTCCCGAGCAGGATGCCCCATACCGACAGCTCCGCCGGTGGCGCCTTCGCAAGGCTTGGCTCACTATCCTCCGCCATACCAAGTGCGATCTGCTCCGCCTCGACCAAGCGGCCCTGGCAGAAGAATACCCAGGACAGGGATGCGAATGTGACCGCGTGGAGGTTTGGGTCATTGGAGCGTTCGGCAGCCGCGATCGCTTTTTGCGCGGCGATGTAGCCAAGATCGTCATGGCCCAAATGTGTCATAAGCTGCGCCGTTACTCGGTAAACGTCCGCAAGAGCCGCGAAGGCCACCGCCTGCCTGGCGCCGGTCAGCTGTTGGGTCGCGAACTCTCCCGCGTTGATCAGCTCGGGGAGCAATGCGGCGAGGGTTGAGAACTTGCCGTTGCGGTAGAGCCGCCATCCCTCTCGCGCGGATTGTTGCAGCTCAGCGGTGGAGAGCGCCTCTGGCTCTTGGTTGGCTCGGGAGATGCCCTTCTCGATCGGTGTCAATGCTTGGCGGATGGCGAGCACGCCGTCTTGGTTGTTGTCGCGCTCGGAGGGGCGTAGGACGTGTGGTTGGGCGAGCAGGACGGACAGCGGGACGTCGAGGGCGTTGGCGATGTGGTAGAGGCTGGTGATGCGGGCGGTCATGCGGCTGGTTTGCTCGAGCCGGCGGATCAGGTCGGCTGACACGCCTGCTTTCTCGGCAAGTCCTTCTTGCGTGAGGTCGGCGAGGGTGCGCAGGCGCGCGATGTTCTCACCAATTGGGGGCCATGGGTGCATCGCTGATCCCTCCAGTGAGCCGTGATTCCAGGCTCAACGACAGTGCACTTCTGGGACGAACGAGGTCGTACAGCGTACACCCCAGCCGAATCGTCTTGAGAGAAGGTCGCAGAGGGGGTGTTGGTCCGGTCAAGCGTGCGTGGAAGCGCTTTGTTCCCTCAGCTCTCCACCTCTGGACAGCTCGACCGGGGCGGCTCGGAGAGCGCGGCAATCCACCGCTCGGTTGCCAGCGTGTCGGGGTGGTCGGGGCCGAGCACCCGGCGGCAGTCGAGCAACAGTTCGATAAATAGGCGCAGCGCCTTTGTGGGGTCGCCTGCCTGGACGGTCCAGTAGGCGATGTTGTTGCGGGTGGTCAGGGTGTCGGGGTGGTCGTGGCCGAGCACCCGCTCCTGGTCGAGCAGCAGCTCGGTGAATAGGCGTAATGCTTGGCGGGCGTCACCCGCCTCGCCGGTCCAGTAGGCGACGTTGCTGTGGATGCCCAAGGTGAAGGGGTGGTCAGCACCCAGCACCCACACATAGTCGGGCAGCAGCTCGGTGAGCAGCCGCAACGCCTCGCGCGTGTCGCCCGCCTGGCCGGTCCAGTAGGCGATGTTGCTGCGGGTGCGGAGGGTGTTGGGGTCGTCATCACCCAGCACTCGCATCTGATCGACCAGTAGCGCGGCGGATAGCCATAACGCCTCCCGGGCGTCGCCCGCCCGGCCGGTCCAATAGGCAATGTTATTGCGGGTGGCGAGGGTGGCGGGGTGATCGGCGCCCTGCACCCGCACCCGGTCGGGCAATAGCTCGGTGAGCAGCCGTAACGCTTGGCGGGCGTCACCCACCTCGCCGGTCCAGCTGGCGATGTTGTTGCGGGCGAGCAGGGTGTCAGGGTGGTCGGCGCCCAACACTCCCTCGATGCGGTCGTGCCATTCCTCCCAGCGCGTGAGGTTCTCGCGAAGGATCGGTAGCTCGCGTGCGACGAGGCTGGCGATGACCTTCTCGGGGTAGCCGGCGGCCCATAGGTGGTCGGGCTCGGCGGCCATCGCGTAGCGGTGCAGGGGATCACGCCAGTCGTGGCGCTCCATCGGCGCGAGCTCCGCGATGGCCTCGGCGACCGCGCGGTGCGCGTTAGTGGCGTCGATCGAGAACTGCCCGTTGCCCGGCACAAGCAGGTAGTCCTTCGCGAAGGTGCTGTGGAACAGGCCGACGTGCTCATCGGAGGCACCAGGGTTCGATCGCACTGCCAGGCCACGCAGGCGGGCGAGCACGTCGCGGACCGCCACGGGCGAGCTGGGGCCGCCGAGGCGGCGGCTGGCCTCGCAGGCCAGCGGCAACGGCAGCACCGGGCCGGCGCCGGCCGCGGCGAGCGGTCCCAACACCGGCCGGAGCTGCCCCTCCCACCAGGCCCGTTCGGCGGCGCCCGCGGCGAGCAGCTCTTGGTCGTACAGCTCGGTCAGGCTGGCCGGCAGGTCATCAGCCTCGACGCGTCCATCAAGCGCAAGACCAGCCATCAGGCTGGCCACCAGCCAGTTCCCGGCCGCCCGCTCGACGATCTGGTCGCGATACTCCGGCGAGATCTCCCGCCGCACCAGGTACGCGCGGACCGTCGCGGGCTCCACCTCGCCCAGCCGCAGCCGCTCGCAGCTTGCGGGCAGGGCCGTGTCCGGCCGGCTCGTTACCACGAGCTGCACATGCGCGAGCGCGGCCTCGCGCGCAATCGCCCCCAGCGCGTCCATCAGCGGCGCCACCGACACCTCAGGCAGCTGGTCCAGCCCGTCGATGACCACCCGCACCTGCCGGCCGCCTCCAAGCTGCTTGAGCGGCCCGACCACCAGCCGCTGCAACGCATCCAGGCCCTGCCACTCCTGCAGGCTGGTCATGGCCTGGAACCGCCGCATCGCGTCCGGGAACCCCTCCACTGTGCGGCTCAGTTGGTCGGCGAGCGCCTGGGCCAGCTCACCGGATGTGCTCGACCGCGACACGAACACGATGGCGTCCACGAACCCGCCGGGGACCTGGCCTCCGGACTGCTCCGGGCGCGCCAGGGCCGCGGCCAGCGTGGACTTGCCCTGCCCCGCATCGCCGATGACCGCGACGCAGCGATGCTCCACCGCGCTCGACACCAGCTGCGTCAGGGCGTCGGTGGGCTGCAGCCACGCGGTCAACCGCTCGATCTCCGCCACCACCGCGCCCGCCAGCGGCAACCCGCGGGCGACGTTGCGCGCCAGCCACAGCCCCTCATCGACGTCGCGGTCGACGAACACGCGCACGCCGTCGCTCGCGGCCCACTGCGGCGCCTGCGCGGGGCAAGCGCGCCCCACCCGGTACCTCAGCGGCTCGCACCGCAGCGTCGCTCCCAGGCTGCTCACGCCGTCACGGAGGTCGCCGACCAGCGCCCTCGTGAAGCAGCCGTCGAAGGCGGCCTGGTCGTCGGTGGAGGTCAGGATCTGCCAGCGGATCCCCAGTTCCTGTGCCGCCTTGATCCACCGGGAGGGGTCGGTGACGCCCGAGTGGCACGCGTCCACCAGCAAGATCAGCCCGTCGAGCCGGCCGCCCCCGCCCGCCTGCGGGCGCATCAGCTCGGCGAGCCGGTGGGTGACGTGGTAGGCGGTGTCCGAATGCAGCTCGCCGTTGAAGTCGAATGGCAGCAGGTAGAAGTCGTCATCGGCGTAGGCGCCGTGGCCGACGAAGGCCAGCACCAACGTGGCCTCCTCGGCCCGGGCGCGGGCCACCGCCTGCCGGATATGGCAGCTCATGTCCTCCATCGCCGGGTCGATCAGCAGCCCGCCGTTGCCCGCCACGTCGATCGCTGGCTCGCAGGCGCCGCGCTGCGGGTCGATCAGCTGCGCGTACAGCTCCTGCGCGACCTCGGGGAGGAAGCTCAGCCGCTGCCGCACTCCGCACTGCGACCCGATCACCAGCGCCACGCGACCCGCCATGCCCGCAGAGTATGCGCTCGGCGCATACACACAGCAACGCCGCTCATATGGTGAAGGGGAGCAGCGAGCGAGAGGAGGCAGCGGTGGCGGTCGTGGTGATGGTCCACGGGATCGGCCAGGAGCAGCGGTCCGCGGACACGCTGGAGGGCGAGTGGCTAACCAACCTGGCCGGCGGGGTCCGCACGGCGGGGGACGGCGATCTGGCCGACCGCCTGTGGCGGCTCCGGGCAGGGCCGCAGGGCGTGGACGCCCGCATGGCGTTTTACGGCGACCTGTTCCTGGCGCCCGGGCAGCAAGGCGACGAGCCCGGCGTCCTGTCCCCGGAGCAGCAGGAGCTGGCCGGGTCGCTAGCCCAGGAGTGGCTGCGGACCGCCGCCACGCGGTCGTCGAGCGTCGCGGACCGGCAGGAGGCCGCTCGGCAGCTCGCGCTGTTGGAGGCGCAGGGGGAGGAGATGGGCTGGCGCGAGCGCCTGCGCACGCCGATGAGCGCGCTCGCGCGGATCCCGTGGTTCGCGCACGCCTCGATGGGCCTCGCCGGCCTGCACTGGCGGGCGCTCGTCCAGGTGACCCGCTACCTGACCGAGCCGGATCTCCGGCGCACGGTCCTAGACCGGGTCGCCGCGCTGATCGGACCCGAGACCCGCGTGCTGATCGGCCACTCCTTGGGCTCGGTCGTGGCGTACGAGGCCGCCTGCCTGCTCGACCGGCCGCTGCCGCTGCTGCTCACCCTCGGCTGCCCCCTGGGCGTGCGCACGATCGTCGCCGAGCGGGTCCAGCCCCACCCGCCCCGCTACCCGCCGCGGGTCCAGCGCTGGGTGAACGTCGCCGACCGCGACGACCTGATCGCCGCCGAGCCCGATCTTGAGAAGCTGCTCGCCGGCAGCGTCCCCCAGGGCGCGGTCTTGGAGGGCGGGGTGACCGTCGACAACGGCGCCGAGCCGCACTCGGCGGCGTTCTACCTGGCCAAGCGTCAGGTCGGGGAGCCCGTCGGCGAGGCCTTGCGCTTGGCTACCAAACCGGCCGAGTCAGTCGACCCGCCCGCGGGCTCGACCACCGCCGGCCTGTGGCGGGCGATCACCGGCATCTACGCGGCGATCCTCGCGCACCCGTTCATCACGGGCCTGACCGACGGGTCGTTGCCACGGGAGGCGTTCCGGTTCTACGTCGTCCAGGACGCCCACTACCTGCGCGAGTACGCGCGGGCGCTGGCGGTGTGCGCGGCGAGGGCGCCAGCCGAGGCCGACATCGAGATGTTCGCCGAGCACGCCGCCGGCGCGCTGGCCGTCGAGCGGGCGCTGCACGACAGCTTCTTCGCCGACTTCGGGATGTCGCCAGGGGAGGTGGCCGCCACGCCGATGGCGCCGACCAACCGCGCGTACACGAGCGAGCTGCTGGCCACCGCGTACGGCGGGTCGTTCCCTGAGGCGCTCGGCGCGGTCCTGCCCTGCTACTGGATCTATTGGGAGGTCGGCAAGGAGCTGCTGGGGCGGGGGTCGCCCGACCCGCTCTACCAGCGCTGGATCGACACCTACGGGGGCGAGGAGTTCGCCGCCGTGGTCCGCCAGGTCCTGGCCCTGGCCGACCGCATTGGGCCGGGGCTGTCCCGCGCCGAGCGCGAGCGCCTGCAGGCTCACTTCGTCCTGACCAGCCGCTACGAGTGGATGTTCTGGGACATGGCCTGGCGCCAGGAGGCCTGGCCGGTCTGAGCGCGCGCATGGGAGGTCAGGGTCCGCCCACGAGGAGCCTGAGACTGAATCAACCGACCGGAGCGCGATCCACGCTCACGTCGGCGCAGATGAGCGTCAGTTTTCCTCCGGATCCGCGGGAAAGTTGACGCTCACTCCGCAGGTGCGGCGCGCGGGATGCGGTTCTCCTCCGGATCCGCGGGAAAGTGTCTATGGCCCTGCGGGCCACCTGTGCTGATGAAATTGGGTGCGGGTCGGCTCGGAGACGTCGGCGCCGCTTGGTGCTGGGAGCCCGTAGGAAAGTGTGACGTGAGGACCTGAGGAACTTAGAGCTTGCGCCAAAACCCTTCACCAGCGGTATGAGATCTTGGCCTCGCGGATCAGGCAGCGGACCACGATGATCGCCATCACCAGCGCTAGGAACAGCTCCACACAGCTCTTACGCCGCTCAGTGCACCGCGACAACTTCTTGAAATGATTCATCCACGCATGCGTCCGCTCAACCACCCAACGCGTGCCCGCCTGGATAGGCGCAGGCACACCCTTGACCGCGATCTCGCCGACCATCCCACGGCCATCAAGCTCGACGCGGGTCTTATCCGAGTCATAACCAGCGTCCAGATGCGCAGTCACATCCTCGCCCAACACACCCAAGTTGCGCTCGACAGCGTCCAAAGTCGGCGCCAACAACGGCGAGTCATGCCGGTTGGCCGGCGCGGGCACACCCGCGATCGGCACGCCTTTGCCCTCAGTGGCCACCGACCGTTTCAACCCTTGTTTGCCTCGGTCAACAGGGCTTTTTCCAGCAACCTCCCCGCCGCAGGGCGCTTTGGTGATGCACCCGTCGATGGCGATGTCCTCAAGGTCCAAGCCGATCATCCGGTCATAACCCTCTAATGCGATCTGGAGCAGCTGGTCTATCAGGCCCGCGGCTTGCCACTCATCGCGGCGGCGGCGAATGGTGGTGGCCGAGACTTGATGGTCAGCCGCGTCAGCGTAGGAGATGCCGGTTTTGGCGATCAGGATCAGCTTGTCGAAGACGAGCCGGTCCGAGCGGCGGGGGCGGCCGGGGGATCCGGCCGGCTTGGGCGGGGCCAGCCTGGCGGAGAGCTCGCTCCAAAGTCCCTCGATCAGGCATGATGGCAACGCAGCCACGGGCGTGTCCTTTCGGCGTCGGTGATGTGACTGCCGAAGGATGCCAGCTCGTGGCTGCTATGTGTGGGATGTCATGTTCGAGAGGTTTTGGCGCAAGCTCTTATGACTGCTGCCTCGAGCGCGAATCTCAGACTCTTGTGAGCAGGTCCTTGCGGGTCGGCCTGGTTGTTGCCGGATCGATCATGGAGGGACTAATGGACACGGTTGTGGAGCGCTGCGCCGGTCTGGACGTACACAAGACACCGTCGTGGCCACCGTCCGGGCTCCTAGGCCAGAAGGCCCCTGGCGCCAGGAGACCCGAACGTTTGGCGCTACCACCTCACAGATCAAGACGCTAGCCGGGTGGCTGGCCAGCCTCGGCGTCACCTTGGTGGGCATGGAGTCCACTGGGGTGTGTTGGAAGCCGATCTTTTACGGGTTGGAGGACCAGCTCACGTGCTGGTTGCTCAACGCCCATCATCTGCGCAACGTGCCCGGCCGCAAGACTGATGTCGCGGACTCGATGTGGATCGCGCAGCTAGTCGCCCACGGCCTGGCGCGCCCCAGCTTTGTGCCGCCACCACCAATCCGTGACCTGCGCAACCTTGCCCAGATACCGCAAAGCCCAGATCGCCGAGCGCAGCCGCGCGGTGCAGCGTCTAGACAAGGTGCTCCAAGACGCCGGGATCAAGCTGACCAGCGTGGCCTGTCACACCCTGGGAGTGTCAGCCCGCGACATGCTCAACGCGTTAGTCGCCGGCCAATACGACCCGCTCGCCCTGGCCGAGCTTGCCCGCGGCAGGCTGCGCGCCAAGATCCCCGCCCTGCGTGAGGCGCTGGAGGGCCGCTTCCGCGGTGATCATCACGGCGTCATCCTCGCGCGCATGCTGGCCCATATCGACACTGTGGACGAGGGCATCGCCGCGCTGGAGGAGCGTATCGGCCAGGCCATGACCCCCTACGTCGACATTTTGGAGCTAGTCACGACCATCCCTGGGGTCAAGCCCTGGGGTCAAGGCCCGCATCGGGCAGACGCTGATCGCCGAGTGCGGCGTGGACATGTCGATCTTCCCCAGCGCTGGGCATCTCGCGTCGTGGGCGGGGATCTGCCCCGGCAACCGCGCCTCGGGCGGCAAACGCCGCTCGGGCCACACCCGCCCTGGGTCGAAGTGGCTGCGATGGGCGCTGACCGAGGCTGCGCATGCTGCCGCTGCGACTACCGACACCTATCTGCGCGCGCATCATGCGCAGATCCGCGGCCGCCGCGGCGCCCCGAAGGCGGTCGGCGCGACCCGCCACGACATTCTTATCGCCTACTACCACATCGTCTCCGATCGGGTGGCGTTTCGTGAGCTTGGGCCGGACTGGTCCCGCCGGCCTGAGACTGTGGAGCACCGCACCCGCCGGCTGGTCCGCCAGCTTGAGCAGCTCGGCCACACCGTCACCTTGCAACCCACCACGGCCGCCTAACCCAACCGGCAGCTGAGCCAGCCCCGGAGGCAGACCTGGCCACGGGGTCAGTCCCCTGCTGCCCGTAACGGGGGAATTTCATCTCAGTTGCGCATGAGGGCGATCGCCAAGGGCCGTCACGGCCCAGGGGACGCGTCGACGGTGAAGACCTTACCGACTCCGTTGAGCCCGGTGTCGGCGTAGAGGGTGACCCTCCAGCCCGCGTTTCCGCCTTTATCCTCAATATTCGTGGATCCTTGCGAATTGGACGTGATCGTGTCATACTACAAACATGCGTACGATCCAGGAGGCAGAGGCGCAGGTCGAGCAACTCGACGACCACGCCCTGCTCAACTTGATCGAGCGCAGCCTTACCGCGCTCGCCGCCAGACCGCTGGGCGGGCAGATCGACGATCTGGCGTTGACCGAGCGCGTCGAGCGGCTCCACCGAGTCGAGACCATCGCCGCCGCGGAGAAGCTCCGCTGCGTCGCTGAGGTCGACGTC
>Ga0081538_10005668_pt1 | contig 11178 bp, 10 predicted proteins | sample TabmetS5T2R1_FD_71022 | JGI IMG/M metagenome (GOLD analysis project Ga0081538, IMG submission 71022) | Tabebuia heterophylla rhizosphere microbial communities from the University of Puerto Rico - S5T2R1 | ecosystem: Host-associated > Plants > Roots > Rhizosphere ...
AGAAGTTCCCCATTTTTATTCTCAAGGTTCAGGTTTTTATATTATTTTTATTGCTATATTATTATCACAATGGTCAATTCTATCTTTTCAGATATGTCTTGATGCTGGCTAAGTATAGCCGTTGCCCTATTCAACAAAATTTTGCATTATAACTTTAATTGCATATTGTTACATCCATATAGGATTCTTTTAATATCGCATTAGTAAAATTATGGTCCTGCTGACCATGGATGGTCGAGTAAAAGAAGCCGTCATTGCTAAGATACACGAAACAATATCAAGTACTGACGAAATTCTAAAGATTCAACAGATGTTACGACACATCTCTGTAACCAGCCTCGATGATTTTGCTTTCGGTATAGCTGTTGGACGTATTTACAACTCATTTCACTATCAGACGAGACGAACGTTGAAACGCAATGCAACTAAGGACGAATTTGCAGAATTTCTCGACATTTTGGCTAAGCGAGCCGATGCAATCAAAAATGCATTAAAACAGTAGAAATAATACGTCTCTTTTGTCTGACAAATTATACTTTTTGAAAGAATCAGTATACAAGAAAAGGAACTTTAAATAAACCTATGAAAAGCAAGATTCAATTTCATTCCTATTGCACAAATCAATTGTGTCGCATGGAGAATGTAAGTTCCATACTGCTTAGCGAAGAGAACCTAAAGATTATAACTACAAAGTCTATGATACAGCTCTCGGAGATGGATATAACGTTTGGCAAAGCCTACCACAATCTCTCAGTTCCGTCGCTAGTTGAGGTCACTATCAAAAGAAAGGAAGGCATGCTTTCTTCAACAGGTGCTCTGTCCGTGAAAACGGGAAAGTTCACGGGCAGGTCACCTGATGACAGGTTTATAGTTGATGATGAGGAAACACACAATACCATCGACTGGGGCAAGGTCAACCATCCAATTTCTGAGGAGAATTTCGAAAAGATATTTCGCATGATGAAAAAACATATCGAGGACAAGGAATTATTTATCTTCGATGGGTTTGTCGGAGCTGATCCAGAGAATAGGCTGCCTATAAGGATCATAAATAATAGGGCCTGGCATAATCTCTTTGCCCATCAGCTATTCGTTAGACCTCGACCCGAGGAATTGGAGATGTATCCGCCCGAGTTCACCTTATTGTCGTGTGACGACTTTGCCGCAAACCCAAGAGAAATGGGCACAAGAACAGAGACCTTTATAATTATAAACTTTAAGAAAAAGTTGGTCCTGATTGGGTCAACTTCGTATGCTGGTGAGATCAAGAAGGCTATGTTTTCAATTATGAACTATATTCTGCCAAAAAAGGGCATATTTCCAATGCATTGCTCTGCTAACGTGGGTGTGGCTGGTGATACTGCCTTATTCTTTGGGTTATCTGGAACTGGCAAGACTACACTCTCTGCTGACGCTCACCGCAGGCTGGTGGGAGACGATGAGCATGGTTGGTCTGACGACAGCATCTTTAACTTTGAGGGGGGTTGCTATGCCAAATGCATCAATTTAGATAAACAGAGTGAGCCTCAGATCTGGAACGCAATACGTTTTGGCTCGGTCATGGAAAATGTTGTAATGCATGACTGCACGAGGGAACCCGATTTTGACAACGGAGGTCTTACAGAAAATACACGCGTCGCATATCCTATCGACTATATTGATGGAGCAGTAATGCCTAGCATCGCAGGACATCCTAAGGTGATTGTCTTCCTTACTGCAGACGCTTTTGGTGTCATGCCTCCAATAGCCAAATTGACAAAGCAAGGAGCAATGTATCATTTCATGTCTGGTTATACTAGCAAGCTGGCGGGTACTGAACGCGGCATCACTGAACCAAAGGAGACATTTTCACATTGCTTTGGAGCGCCCTTCATGCCTCTACATGCGTCCAAGTATGCAGATATGCTAGGCAAAAAAATAACAGATCATGGAACGAGAGTATATCTTATCAACACTGGATGGACGGGGGGCCCTTATGGCATAGGCAGGAGAATGAACCTTTCATATACAAGGGCAATGGTTACTGCAGCGATCAACGGCAAGATTAATGCTGTGCCTACCCAACATCATGAAATATTCAACCTTGACATGCCTACTTCTTGCCTTGGCGTGCCTGATGATGTGCTAAACCCAAGGAATACGTGGTCTGATAAGGACAAGTACGACGCTGCAGCAAGGAGACTAGCAGCTCTCTTTGTGAAGAACTTTGAAAAGTTCGGCCAAATGCCAACAGAGATAGTCAAGGCGGGCCCAAGAATCTAAAAAAAGATGGTAGCCCGGAGCAGATTCGAACTGCTGTCTCCAGGTTTCTTTTCTCTATCTCTACGAGATCCAGAGCCTGGAATCCCTAGCCCTCAACCATGGAGATTGGCCACTAGATTCGGCACCCAAATTTTTTATTGGGTTCGACCGGGCTAACACGAGCTACATCAAGCCCGGCTGTTTATCGGATATTTTAACGCTTAGTATAGATTTCTCTCGTTACAATGCCGTACTCAAGAACAGCCTTTTTTCTCATGTATGGAATGAGGCGATAGTGTATAGAATAGATATTCTTGCTTCTGACAATCATACCTTTTACCAGCAGTGACACAAAACCTCCAGCAACTCTTGAAGGAGAGGTTCCAGTTTTTTTACAAAAGGAATCTCTCTTTGCATGATATTCTCTTAAAGTAAAGTATGATCTATTCAACTCTAAGACAAGAGGCCAAACCACATTTTCCCAGACCATCCGCCGGTTCTCTGTAGAAGACGCATGTTTGCCCTTCGTCCTGATTACTGTCTGCTGTTGCTCCTCCTCTTTTTTAGGAGGTCGTGATTGCTGGCGGCTGAGCAATTTGAGAGTACGTTTAAACCTCCGGTTTTATAACCTTATAATAGCGTGGAAATAAACGATAACCCTGTCAGGGATGCGCTTGATCTTCTTTCCAGAAACTGGAAAATCGATCCCAGGTTGTATGATTTTCAGATTGGGAAGTATAGCAATGCGGTATCTGATACTTCAGTTAATGTCGGCGGCATCACTTTCCATATACCAATCTTGCAAAATTATGGGTTGTATGTACTCTGGAAATGCCTCTGGCCAGACTGCCACAACTGTTGCGAGCGGCAGGGTAGGTTACCCTTGACGAAGGACGACATCAGCAGAATAGCACAAAAGTCCGGTTATGCCTCAAAAGCAGAATTTGTCAGAGATGAGACAACGATCTCGAGTTGGCAAGAGGAGGAACCCTTTGGAAATGTTATTACAACACTCACTATGCTCTCCCTCAAAAGAAAAAATGACGAGAAGCCAGAGGAGGATGGGACGCCGCTTCGCTGCAGGTTCCTAGATACAGGAGGTAATTGCAGCATCCACCCGGACAAGCCAGGAGTCTGCTGGCTTTATCCATTTGCATCCTGGGTTGAAGCGGACGCAAGAGGACAACCTGCAGTACATGCCACATTTCAATTTACCGGAGACTGCCCCGGTTTTTATCTTGACGAATCGATAGACAGCATGATGCCAGTACTTAGTGAATACTCTCATAAGATTTATAGCTACAATATGGAAGTAAGCAGAACCGTCCGTGAAGGATATGGCTTTGTAAATTTGATAGACCTGCGTAAAAGTTGACAACTTCTTCCCACATATTTTTAAGTCCTGCATAGGGCCTTCTGAGCTGACGGCCATTATGGAATTATTAACATGGCCTGCTTATTACGAGATATGTATATCTCTATAGAAAATGACTTGAAGCCGCAGAACATAGGAACCAGTATTGGATTATATACGCATCATAAGCGCAGTTGTAGAAGATAAGTGGGTTTGTGAGCTCCTATCTGTTCTCGTTATGTGGTCAAAAAGATAAAGAACGGCAAAATTACTTTCCTAGTCCTTGCTGAAAGTTTCTTTTTACCTGATCCCAGTTTACCACATTCCACCAGGCGGCGACATAGTCAGCTCGGCGGTTCTGGTATTTGAGATAATAAGCATGTTCCCAAACATCGAGACCTAAAAGCGGAACTACCTTTTCTGTCTTCCATTTGGTCCAAGGGCTCGTCTGGTTAGGCATGGTAATGAATTGTACGCCGTTAGTATTCTGGTTGTATACAAGCCACCCCCATCCGCTACCCTGAATTACAACAGTGTCCTTTGAGAACTTGTCTTTAAAGTCGTTGAAGCTGCCAAATGTTTTATTGATTCCATTTGCGAGTTCGCCATCAGGCTCCCCGCCCCCGCCATTTTTCATAGTGTTCCAGAACAATGCGTGGTTGTTATACCCTCCGCCATGGAAATTCACAGCGCCCCTTGCGCTCTCTGGGATGGAGTTAATATCCTTCAGTATTTCAACAATATCATTCTTGTTCTGCCATTCCGGACCAAGCGTGCTTAGCGCTTTGTTCAGACCATCAGTGTACGCCTGGTGATGCTTTGTATGATGAATCTCCATTGTTCTTGCATCAATGTGTGGTTCAAGTGAGTCGTAGGAGTAAGGCAATGCAGGAAGAGTAAAGTTAGCCATGTTCGATAGAAATACCTAAGAGAATATATATTGTTTATTCATCAAAAGGCTATTGATATTCGCTTGCTTGGGGCATGACCGTGGACAATGAAATCGCATGATCGTCTATCATTGTGCCTACGCTACCACTTATACTCTCAATTACTATTTGCAAATTGGTACGCTCTTGAGTGGACAAACCGTATTTTGCAGCAAGCACATCTTTAGCTTTACTCTCTGGATCAGAAATTTGATTTAAGCTACCTGGCACAGTAATATCAAGAGTCTTATTCATCAATTCCAACGGTATCTTACCGCTACTATCGTTGACGATTGTAAGGATTATCTTGTCCACCAGTATTGGATGCGGAAGCTCGTCAAGAGCATTTGCTGTATAGAAAGCCTGTACTTCGATAAAGTTGTTCATATCTTCAAAATTTTGACCTAGGATCTGAGTTCCATGGGACAGCGATCCCAAAAGTCCAGGCTCAAGAGGCACATTAATTATGACAAACCCTTCAACAAAGTTCTGATCGTTACCAATAATATTTCGCAGGTCTTTGCACACTATATTAGTAGAACCTTGTCGCTCAAGTGTTTGGATTATCGAATTTGTATTTTTGCTATTGTTTGCTGTGATGCTCCATTGGATTTGTGTTGCAAAGTCCTGTTTGTTCAAGATTCCAATATCTGTGTCATAGTGACCAGGTCTTAAAGGCCCCTCATTTCCGGAAATCGTGCCGCACTCAAATTTTACATAGTAAGTAAGATCTCTTATCAAAGCCGTTTGATTTTGTAGTTGTTGCGGTTGCTGTAGTTCTTCTGCTCCCACTTCCATGCCTACACTCCTGAATGAAGTAACGCCATTTCTATTCTGATTCATTATATCCACTATCTTCGGAGTATTGCCTGTCTGATGTTGTGAGAAGGCTTCTTCACCATCTTGAATTGTATAATTAGCAAAATTCCCAAATGGATCAGGTGAAATGACATGTTTTGATTGCTCTACATGGGAGTTATCGGAGAGTGAAACCATTGCAAGCTTTCCTTCATCGGAGCTATTTGCATCTGGAATTCTTAGAATGTTCTTACCCTGTGGCAGCATGAAGAGCGAAGATATGATAATTGATGTCGCTACTATTGACGCTATAACAGCGATCCTGTATCGCAACACTTGCTGCTATACGTATCTGCTTTGAGATAATTAAATCATTGGCGGTGCTGCATGACAAATCACGTCATGTTAAGGATTAAATAATACACTGCAAGAAGTCTTTCTTGTGCGATCACGCAGACAAAAGGTTCCCAGTTTTACCTTTGCTGCGGTTTTTGCAGTATTATTTATGATTGCTGCGGCGTATCCCTATCAGAACGCTCTTGGAGATGGCCTCACCTCAGAAACATTCAGTGCCACCCTTGGTGATAGGAACGCAGAGATGTTAGTACAAGTAAACCCCCCTATCTTAACTGATGAAACCCGGGATGAAGCATACATTCTCTTCAGGCTATATGATGCAAATACGAATGAGACGATCCCTTATACCACCTTCTTCATAAGTATAGAAAAGGGAATAGAAGAAGATGCTGAGACTGTAATGCCTCCTACTCTCTTTCATACAGAAAGCGGCCTGCTCAGACTCAAGGTGCAGCCTGCAGAGGGCGAATTGCAGATCTTTGGAACACAGGAGCAGTTCCTGAATGCTTGGGTTGCAGACCCTGGAGGAACCGTGAATATACAGGGCCCTATCTTCCTTGAAGGGGGCCTATATCATATTAAAATAGAAATCTTTGGGGTTGATAATATACGCAACATATTCGCAGATGAGGATATCCCGCGATTTGATTCTTATCTAAGTGTAGGAGATGTCTATATGCAAAATATTGATTATCAGGGCCAACCTTATGATACTACCATAATATCATATTACGATAGGGTAGGTAACTTTAGCTTCGATGCAGGTAATCAGCAGTTCTCATGGTCTATGCCATTTGATTGGAATGTTTCAAGATTCGAAGATACAAACGTATTTGTACATGAGGAAGTGAGAATTCCTAAATCTCTCCCAGGAATAGGAGATACTGCTTCGTTTGCTGCTACCGTGAATGGTAATCCAATATCGGGAAGAATGATTACAGTCGATCCCTATTCCTCACAGCAGGATCTTACTCTGCATTATTTGCTCAACGAGAATGATATAGTACGTATGGCCGGCGGCGATATCTCTCAAGGGGATTCTGGTATGACATTTACACTTGCACCATCCACAAGTGCGGCTGCACAGACAACAGGTGAAATAGTTACAGAGACAGGAAATGTTCTAGTTCTATCAAGGTGGGCTCCAAATCCGCTTGCTGCAAATACAGAATCAACGCTGACACTTGAATTCCACGACGGCTTCTCTGGTGAACGAATTGGAGATAATGTAAACTACAATCTGCACATATTGGACAATAATGGCACTCAAGTCTACTCTCAGACAGGGCTCGTTGCAGAGGGTGGAACTGCCACCCATACAATTGATTTTCCTGCAAATCAGAATTATCGTATGGAGGTTGAAGTCACAGGTATAGCAAGAGATGGACAGTCGTTAGACCAAACAAGAAACGGCATTGCAAGAGGCGTTGTAGTTGTGCCAGAGTTTCCCACTGGCTCTCTTATCACATTAATAGCAGTCACAAGCATCATGAGCGGAGTGATCATCATGCTACGGAGATTTCTAAAAATAGAATCAGGCTTGGGCCTTACATGAACAGCTTTTATGATAACCTTTCGGAAAAGCTGTATAGAGAGATTCCTGAAACGATCTCTGCAACTAATAAAGTGATGCTAAATATTGAACATTTCGAAATAGGGCAGAGCTATGTTATCGCCAAAGTGGAGAACAGATATGGGGACCCTGTCAAGGTAAACATTCAAGGTGGGGCACAGGGCATTGAATTGCAGGACAGCCTCTTCAACACCGAGGGTAGATGGCCGAGATTTGCATACATTATGACTACCCTAAAAGATACCGGAGAGGTGGCTGTACGTAAGTTGCCTGTAATAGGTGTAAAAGATTGGCTCTTAATCTATGAAGATGACCTCTTTCTGCTCGCAGTGAAGGATGCATATGACGAGTTAGATATTAGAATAGTTGAGTAAGATAGTGTCTGGCGAAGCGCAGAGTTTCTCACCTGCTGCACTTCAACCAGACCGTTTGTTCCCCATCGGTTTGGTCGATGTAAGAGTAGTACAACACAATGAGAATTTAAATGTGATGATGTTTGAGGTAGATTTGACAAAAGTCTCAGCAAATACTGTAAGCGTCTATTTATTGATCTTTTTATAATCGAGATTTATTATCATTCTCTTTAATTGTAGACTGCTTGGTTGATAGACCACGTTCAATTCTGATTTAATAGAATTAACGGCTACAAGAACCAAGAACCTTAGAATTAAGCATGAAAGGGTCCTTAGGCTGCAGCAGATTGTAAATTAATTTTAAACCATATACATTTCATGAGTATTATATTATATTCCAGACACGGCTCAATCTTTAAGCGCTAAGTTTGCATTTTACCATGATTCAATTTCTTATGCTGCCGACATATTCATGACGATAATGGGGCAGCAAGATATTACTTTGCTTTTAATGCATATTTGACAGAGATGGATCGACCGATACGACGACATATGTAGCTAGACACACTCTTTTTTTAGATTTTGCTCAAACAAATTGGTATACCTAGGTCAATAATATTTCTAGATATACCTTTAAATGACTATCAGCATTAGTGCGATGTAGAAATGCCCGTTGTAGGTGTTGATGATCTTGCAATGTATATCCCCAAGCTTTACATCGATTACAAGGATTTTGCCGAGGCAAGAGGGATGGATCCCCAGAAACTCGAGTATGGTATTGGGATTAGGAAGATGGCCATTGCTGACACTAACCAGGATTCTGCCTGCATGGCGGCAAACGCATGCATGAAACTGATGCAAAAGAACCGCCTCCACCCTGAGGATATTGGAAGGCTCTATGTCGCCACTGAATCATCGTTGGATGAATCGAAGGCAATGAACTCTTTTGTTATCGGGATGTTAGAACAGATCTATGGGGAGGGCTCATTTGAACATGCTGGTGGTATCGAATGTAAATTTGCATGTGTGAGTGGTTCTTATGCGCTCTATGATAATGCAAACTGGATAAGGGCGGAGGAAAATAATGGCAAGGCTGCTATAGTTGTTGTAAGCGACATAGCGAAGTATGATATTGGTTCAACTGGAGAGTATACCCAAGGTGCCGGCGCCGTTGCTCTGTTAGTACAAGAATATCCGAGGCTCTTGGCCTTTGATCCAAAAGTTCCCTCGACAACGATCAAGAATGAATACGACTTTTACCGCCCATTTGGTAAAGAAACACCACTTGTCAACGGAAGCTATTCGAATTTGTTATATCTGATATCTGTTAGAAAGGCATTTGATGCTTACAAGGAGAAGGCAATCAAAACAGGCCTTATTAACCTAAAGGACAATGAGTCGATAACTGATTACATAGATTACTTTGCCGTACATCTTCCATATAGAAAGATGGGCGAAAAAGCTCTTGCCTATCTGTTGAGGCACGAATGGCGCCATCTCCCCAGATGGAAGAATGTTATCAAAGAGGTTGGAATGTCCGAGCCCCACCCAAAGGATCCTCGTGGAACTATTGAGTCAATTCTTGCGGACACTGAATTCATGAAAGCTGATGAGCGGTTTAGACGGGCGTTTATGCAGACCTCCTTCTATAATGAAGTATATGAAAAGAAGATGGCCACCTCGCTTGAAGCATCTGCAATCATTGGCAATTTGTATACTGCATCAATGTATATGGGGCTGCGAAGTATGCTGGAATTTGAATTCAAGAAAGGGGTAGATCTTGACCAAAAGCGGATTGGCTTTGGCTCTTACGGTAGCGGAAGTAGCGCAATGGTCTTTAGCGGAACGATACAACCACAGTATAAGGAAATAGTAAGCAAGATGGACTTGGACACAGAAATTGGCCCAAGACAAAAACTGACGATGGAAGAATACGAGAGACTCCACAGGAATGAGCGCAACTTTAGTGATTCTCTTGTTCAAGCACACAAGGAATTTGTGCTCGTCAAGGTAGGCGGTAATACTGCCGAAAAAGCAGGATTACGAGAATACAGCTATCTTACTTAGTTGGCCGGCTAACTAACTACCTTGAACTCTATTCCTTTTTGTTTCAGAAATTCTATCAAGCGTTGAGCGTGTTTTTCATTCTCCAATTCCAGACTCAAGTAAACGCCGGCCGTTCCAGCAGGAATATTCGCGCTCAGCCTGTCATGATCCACTTCGACTATGTTAACGCTCAGCTCTGCAATTCCATCTACTAAACCCTTAAGTGCACCGGGCTTGTCAGGTAGTAGGATAAAAACCTTAAGTAATCTTCCCATTTGCATCAAGCCTTTAGCCACTACTTGACCCAAGAGATACATGTCAACATTCCCTCCTGATAGAATAGTGGCAACATTGTCTTTTATACTGCCTGCTAGGGCTGCATTAGATAGAAGGTAAGCAAGGCTCGCTACTCCTGCAGGCTCGGCCACCAATTTGGCACGTTCCATCATAAGAAACATTGTCTTTACTATTGATGCATCGTCAATTAAGACAATCTCATCAAGGTACTTGCTTAGTATTCTATAGGTGAGTTCGCCTGGTTGCTTGACTGAGATCCCATCCGCTATGCTGTAGCCTCGCTTTGTAGACTGAAGAGATCCTTTAGCAATAGATTCTTTCATGGCGGGAAATGCCTCTGATTCTACTCCTATTATTCTCACATTTGGTTTTCTTGACTTGACTGCAATTGCAACGCCCGCAGCAAGGCCCCCGCCGCCTACAGGCAAGTATATGGCATGTACATCTGGGAGATCTTCAAGAAGCTCAAGACCTATGGTACCCTGGCCTGCAATGATATCAGGATCATCAAAAGCATGGATTATTGTACTCCCCTCTGCCTTGGCAATATCCTGCGTCGCCTCCCATGCATCATCGTAATTTGCCCCGCGCCGAATTATTTTAGCACCATATGATCTGGTAGCCGCAACTTTAGCTGGCGAGGCATTCTCTGGCATGACGATTGTGCATGGGATTTTTTTTATCATAGCGGCATATGCCACGCCTTGAGCATGGTTACCGGCTGATGCAGCAATTACACCATAGCCTGACTGCTTTTCGGATAGCTTGCTTATCTTTACAAAAGCCCCACGAACTTTGAAAGATCCAGTCACCTGTAGGCATTCGAGCTTGAGAAACAAATTTTTCTCTGCAATACCTGAGAACGTTCTGGAAGCTTGCAGTGGTGTTCTTCTAATTGTTCCTGATAAGATATCCTGTGCCTTGACAATATCTTCAATGGTCGGTATACGCCTCTCTTTTTCGGGGTTCCATACACTTGCTTCATTCATCTATTTATGCAATCCATCAGGAGTCCATGCCTTAATTATAATTTGTGTTGGCCTAAGGTTCAAAAACGGCCGTCAATTGTAACGACAAACAGCTTTCTTTGCTTTGAAGCTCTGTTCGTGGGTTCGACATGTTAACCCATAACGTTGCAGTTAACTAGGAACTCCGAGGAGCTAATTGTTGCCGAACTTGTCATGACCTATATCTTGTTCATCCCTCATATGACAGGCTATCTTTATCTGC
>Ga0081538_10005669_pt1 | contig 11178 bp, 8 predicted proteins | sample TabmetS5T2R1_FD_71022 | JGI IMG/M metagenome (GOLD analysis project Ga0081538, IMG submission 71022) | Tabebuia heterophylla rhizosphere microbial communities from the University of Puerto Rico - S5T2R1 | ecosystem: Host-associated > Plants > Roots > Rhizosphere ...
CGACCCCAACGCCACCACGGCCGCGGACGTCGCGGCGCTGCGGGAGGCCGGCTACAGCGACGCCCGGATCTTCGCGGTCACCGTGTTCGTGGCGCTGCGGCTCGCCCTGTCCACGGCCAACGACGCACTCGGCGCGCGCCCCGACGCCGCCCTCGGCGCCGGCGCCGCCGCCGTCGTCGACGCGGTCACCTTCGGCCGGGCGATCGCGAGCGCGGCGGACGGCTCCGACGCCGACGATCTCGAGGGCGGGCGAGCCGGCAGCCCGGCCGGTGCGGTCACTCCACCATCGTGAGCAGGTACGCCAGGGAGAATCCGAGCACGGTGAACAGCCCGACCGCGCGGCCGCCGTACTGGAAGGCCTGCGGCATCATCGTGTCGGCGAGCATCGTGAGGACGGCGCCTCCGGCGAAGGCCTGGATCAGCGCCACGGTGTTGCCGGAGGCGTTCTCGAGCAGCCCGTACCCGGCGGCTGCCGCGACCGCCGCGGTGAGCACGACCCAGCCCCAGGTGACCAGGATGTGTCCGGTGCTCGAGCCGCTCCCCTTCATGCCGCTCGACGACGACAGGGCCTCCGGCAGGTTGGAGATGAACACCGCCGCCAGGACCGCGACGCCGACGGAGCCGCCCTCCAGCAGGGTCAGGCCGATCACGGCCGACTCTGGAATGCCGTCGAGGACGGCGCCGAGCAGCAGCGCGGTGCTCGCCGTCGATGTGGGCCCGGCGGGTCCGGTCATTCCGGTGGCGCCCATCGGGCTCATCCGGTCGCCGGCGCCGCGTCGCTCGACGAGGTAGTCGCCGACGAAGTACGCGAGGGCGCCGGCGGCCAGCCCCGTGACGACCGCGTCCGCGCCACCGAGGTCGAAGGCCTCCTCGGTCAGCTCGAACGCGACGGCGCTGATCAGCGTCCCGGCACCGAATCCCAGGACGAGTCCGATGACCCGCGTCGGCAAGGGCAGCACCAGGCCGAGCACCGCGCCCAGCAGCAGCGACGAGGCACCGATCGCGCCCCACATCGCCGCTTCGAGCATGCCCGATTCTCTCGCGTCGGGACCGCACACGTGCGCCGCACATGCCGCGTCGGCCGAAGCTCGGTCGTGAGATTCTGACCCTTTCGTGTTGCACGATGGCCCGCATGCCCCAGTCCTCGCCGACTCGTCGTGCGTTGCCTCGGCGACTCACCGGGGCACTCGCCGCGTGGGCGACGACGGTCGCCGTGGTCGCGCTCGCGGGCTGCGATTCGAGCTCGTCGGACGACCTCGCCGCCAAGCCACCCGACTACGTCGATGTGGTGCCGGCCGGGACGCCGCTCTCCGACGTCGAGGCGGTGGACCAGAGCAAGAGCTCCCTGGTCGGGCCGAACTTCGGACTCCGGATCGACACGGTGGGCGTCACCGACGCCGTCTCCGAGACCGACGCCGATCTGCTCGGCCTCGACGAGCCGTTCCGCGCGGCCGACGGCCATCAGCTGCTTCTCGTCCGGATGTCGCCCGACCCGCTGTCGGCATCTGGTCGCTGGGACGAGTCGAAGGCGAAGCCACGAGCCGAGGTCGTCGTGGGCGGCCAGCGCACGGCGCTTCGGCGTGTTCCCGCTCCGGGGAGCATGCTCGTCGTCAGCGCGGCCGAGGACGAAGCCGCCCGGCTCGACGTCACCGACCGGGGGCGGACCCAGTCGATCAACCTACGGACCGGAGCTCGGGCGCCGAACGCGGTGAGCTCCTTCCCCTCCCAGGAGCTGAGTCTCGACTACGACGGATCCGGGTCCGTTGGCGGCTACGGCTCGAGTCGACGCCTGCAGGTCGCCATCACGGCGAGCGCGGCCACACTGGAGGCCTACGTTCCCGGCCTCGGATGGGCCAAGAAGGGTCGTCGCTGGCTGGTGCTCGACCTGAGCCAGGTCAGCACGAACGGGCTGTTGCAAGCCGGCGCCACCGAGCCGCTCGTCGGGTTCTTCCTCGATCCGGCCGAGAGCTTCCACCTGAGCTGGGACGGCGGCGGGACCTCGGCGCATCCCGACGCCTACCTCAACGCGTCCGCGCCGGCGGCGAGCTACATCGTCGTCTTCGACGTCCCGGAGTCGTTCCGCACCGGAACCCTCAGCCTGCGACCGGAGGGACCGATGTACACCTACACCGGCGTCTCCACGCTGGCGTCGTACACCGACGTCGACACGGCGCCCGGCTGCGGCGGGCAGGTGGTCTGCCTCGACTGGCAGCGGCGCCCGCCGGCCGAGCGGATCCGGCTCCACCTCGAGGAGTAGCCCGTCCCGCTCGGTCGGGCCTAGCCGCAGACGGCGCCCTCGGCGGCCGAGGCGACCAGCTGGCGGTACTTCGCGAGTACGCCGCGCGGGAAGCGCGGAGCCGGCGCGGTCCAGCCCTCGCGACGAGCGGCGAGCACCTCGTCGTCGACATCGACGTCGAGCCGCTTGTTGGCGACGTCGAGAACGATCGGGTCGCCGTCCTCGACGAAGGCGATCGGCCCGGCGTCGACGGCCTCCGGGGCCACGTGCCCCACACAGAGTCCGGTGGTCCCTCCGGAGAACCGCCCGTCGGTCAGGAGGAGCACGTCCTTGCCGAGACCGGCACCCTTGATGGCCGCGGTGATCGCGAGCATCTCCCGCATGCCCGGGCCCCCCTTGGGCCCTTCGTACCGGATGACGACGGCGTCGCCGGCCGTGATGGTGCCGTCGGCGAGTGCGTTCATCGCCGCCTGCTCGCCGTCGAAGACCCGAGCCGTGCCCCGGACGACGGTCTCGTCGAACCCGGCCGACTTCACGACCGCGCCGTCGGGGGCGAGCGTGCCCTTGAGGATGGCCAGGCCCCCGGTCCGGTGGATCGGGTTCGAGATCTCCCGGATGACCCTGCCGTCGAGGTCGGGCGGGGCGATGTCGGCGAGGTTCTCCGCGATCGTCCGGCCCGTGACGGTTCGGCAGTCGCCGTGCAGCAGGCCGGCGTCGAGCATCGCCTTCATCACCACGGGTACGCCGCCGACGTGGTCCATGTCGCTCATGACGTACCGGCCGAAGGGCTTGAGGTCGCCGAGGTGGGGCACCTTGTCGCCGATCCGGTTGAAGTCGTCGAGGGTCAGCTCCACCTCGGCCTCGTTGGCGATCGCCAGTAGGTGCAGCACCGCGTTGGTGGAGCCGCCCAGCGCCATGACGACGGCGATCGCGTTCTCGAACGCCTCCTTGGTCATGATCTGCCGGGCGGTCAGGCCCAGGCGCAGCATCTCGATCACGGCCTCGCCGGAGCGGTGGGCGTAGCCGTCGCGACGCCGGTCGACCGCCGGAGGCGACGACGAGCCGGGCAGCGCCATGCCAAGCGCCTCCGAGACCGCGGCCATCGTGTTGGCGGTGAACATGCCGGCGCAGGCGCCCTCGCCGGGGCAGATCGCTCGCTCGACGGCGTCGACCTCCTCCTCGGTGATCAGCCCGCGCAGACAGGCGCCGACCGCCTCGAACGCGTCGACGATGCTGACGTCACGGTCACCGAGCCTGCCCGGGAGGATCGTGCCGGCGTACAGGAACACGCTCGCCAGGTCGAGTCGGGCCGCGGCCATCAGCATGCCGGGCAGGCTCTTGTCGCAGCCGGCCAGCAGGACCGAGCCGTCCAGTCGCTCGGCCATCATGACGGTCTCGACCGAGTCCGCGATCACCTCGCGCGAGACCAGCGAGAAGTGCATGCCCTCGTGGCCCATCGAGATGCCGTCGGAGACCGAGATCGTGCCGAACTCCAGGGGATAGCCGCCCGCGGCGAAGACGCCCTGCTTGACGGCCTGCGCGAGGCGCTGCAGCGAGAGGTTGCACGGGGTGATCTCGTTCCAGCTCGACGCGACGCCGATCTGCGGCTTGGCGAAGTCCTCGTCGGTCATGCCGACGGCCCTGAGCATGCCACGAGCGGCGGCCCGTTCGATCCCGTCGGTGACGTCGCGGCTGCGCGGCTTCAGGTCGGTCATGACACGACAGCGTACGACCGCGGGACGGCCGCGACGCCGGCAGTACGCATCGCGGTCGAGAGGGCCGCCCGTGTCCAGTGATACGTGACGGATGCACCACGTGCGTCGGGCGGGTGGTGCATCCGTCACGTACCAACGGGCAGCGGCCGCCGAGTCAGTCGAGCACGGCCGCCCGTACGCACAGGACGTCCGGCAGGTGGGTCGCGACCTGGCGCCACGACTCGCCCTCGTCGGCGCTGGCGAACACCGAGCCGTCGCGCGAGCCGAAGTAGATCCCGGCCGGGTCGGCGCTGTCGGTGCACATCGCGTCCCGCATCACCGCGGTCCAGAAGCCGTCCGGGAGCCCGTCGCCGAGCGCCTGCCAGGTCGCCCCGGCGTCGTCGGACCGCCATACTCGCGCTCGCGCCTCCGGTGGGAACCGCTCTCCGTCAGCGACCAGCGGGAAGAGGTAGACCGTTTCCGGCCGCCGGGGATGCACGATGACCGGGAACCCGAAGTCGGACGGCAGCCCGTCCGCGATCGACTGCCACGATCCGCCTCCGTCGTCGGTGCGGTAGACGCCGTGATGGTTCTGCGCGAACGCTCGCTCCGGCGCCTCCGGATGCGACGCCACCTTGTGCACGCACTGGCCGAACTCGGGCCACGGGTCCGGAAAGAAGTACGCCTTGATCCCCTTGTTGGCCCGCTCCCAGGTCGCGCCGTGGTCACTGGTGCGGTAGACGCCCCCGGTCGACATCGCCACGAGCATGCGGTCGCCGTCGTCGGGATGCGGGACGACCGTATGGATCGCCTGGCCGCCGAAGCCCTCACCCCACTCGGGACGGTCCGGGTGGTCCCACAGCGGCCGCACCATCTCGAAGTGCTCGCCGCGATCGTCGGAGCGGAACAGCGCCGACGGTTGCGTCCCGGCGAAGACGACGTCCGGCTCCGACGGCCGGCCCGGTTGGAGCTGCCAGATCCGCTCCAGCGCCGTGTCGGTGTCCTCCGGGAAGCGGATCGCGCCGTTGGGCGTCTCGGTCCAGGTGCGGCCGAGGTCGTCGGACCGGAAGACCTGTGGCCCCCAGTGCTCGCTCGTCCCACCGGCGAACATCCGGGGCGCGTCCCCGCGAGTGTCGATGCAGACCGAGTAGACGCCCTCCATCAGGAAGTGCGGCTCGTCCCACGTCCAGTCGGCCCGGTCGCCGTCGGATCGCCCGATCCACAGCCCCTTACGAGTCCCGACCGCCAGAATGCTCTCGCCCATGTGCTGATGCTCCCGTCGTGAGTCAGGGCCGGCGTGTTCCAGTTAGGAATAGTACGCTTCTCACCCGTGCGTCAAGGGCAGGACAGCGAGTCCGGGTCGGGCGGCCGCGAGCCGTCGACCACGTCGTACGCCCTGCTCGGCCTGCTCGCGTTCGACGCCGAGACGGAAAGCATCGGCCTGACCGGGTACGAGCTGAAGCAACGCGCCGACAGCACGCTGCGGTTCTACTGGGTGTCGCCGGCGATGAGCCAGGTGTACTCCGAGCTCACCAAGCTCACCGAGCTCGGCCATGTCGACGTCCACCAGGAGCCCCGCGGCTGGCGCGTCACGCGGCACTACCGGATCACCGAGGCCGGCCGCCGGGCCCTCGAGACCTGGCTCGCGGAGCGGCCGCCGGAGTTTCCGATCCTCAAGCACTCGGTCGCCCTGCGCCTGATGATGGGGCATCTCGCCGGCGACGCGGCGATGCGAGAGATGCTCGAGGCGTACGCCCGGGACCTGGATGTGCGTCGCGGCGAGCTGGCCGCCGTCCGCGAGTCGCTCGGCGACCAGGACGCGTTCCGGTTCGCGGCGATGGTGGCCGACTGGGGTCTCGCGTACTACGACGCCGAGCGGGCCGTCGTCACCGGGCTCGCCGAGCGACTGGAGTAGGCCCGGCCGCCGAACGTCCGTGGACACCCAACCGTTGCCAGCACCCGCACGTTTAACGACCGTGGACGGGATGACTCCCCGGCAACGGTTGGGTGTCGGGTTCGGCGTACGCACCGGCCGTCGGCCCGGTATCGGGCACACTGACGGCATGTCCGTGACACTCGAGACGCCGCCGGTGTTGACGCCACGGCTGCGGTTCTCCGACGTCACGAGCGAGGACGGCACGCGACTGCGGGTGTGGACCAACGACGCCGACGGGCCCGCGGTTCTCGTCTGCAACGGCCTCGGCACCAACGCGTACGCCTGGCCGGCGCTGCTCGATCCGGGCTGCGGCATCCGCGTCGTGTCGTGGAACCACCGGGGCGTCGGCGGCTCGGCCCGACCGACGGACCCGACGAAGGTGGGCATCGACGACTACGTCGACGACGCGATCACGGTGCTCGACCACGCCGGCATCGACTCCTGCGTCGTGGCCGGGTGGTCGTTCGGGGTCAACACCGCGTTCGAGCTCGCGGTGCGCCATCCGCATCGGGTGCGCGGGCTGTTCGCGGTCGCCGGCGTGCCGGGCAACACCTTCGGGGCGATGCTGGAGCCGCTGCGGATGCCTCGCGTGGTGCGGCGAAGCATCAGCCTGAGCAGCGCCCGCGCCCTGCGCCGCGGCGGCCGGCTGATCACGCCCCTCACGTCTCGCATGCCGCTCACGGCCTGGGGTCTCGCGATGCTGCGGTACAGCGGGTTCATGTTCCCGACCGCGCGGCCCGACGTCGTACGCCTGGCGGTTCGGGAGTTCCTCACCACGCCGGTCGACTGGTACATGCACCTCGCGCTCGAGGCGTCGCGGCATCCGCGGGTCTCGCTGTCGACCATCGAGGTGCCGACGACGTTCGTGGCCGGCCGCTGGGACATGCTCAGCGGCGCGCGAGAGATGGCCGGCGCCGCCACGCGGATCCCGCACGCAACCTACGTCGAGCTGCGCGGCGGGCACTTCCTCCCCCTGGAGCAACCGGAGGCCATCCACCATGAGCTGCGCGCACTGATTCGGCGGGCCCAGGCACGTGACAACTAATCCCACGCGGCTTCGTGCCGGACTCCTCGCCGCGAGCCTGCTGATCTCGGTCGCCGCCTGTGGCGATGACGATGACGACTCGGACGCGTCCACACCGCCGACCTCCGCCGAACCCTCGTCGGCCGAGCCGTCGCCGACCGACGACCGTCCGACCACCAACGAGCCGTCCCGGCCACCGGTGCCACGCGTCGCCGACACGATCGCCACCGGGCTCACGTCGCCGTGGGACATGGTCTTCCTCCCGAACGGCGACGCCCTCGTGTCCGAGCGGGACACCGGCCTGATCAAGCGCGTGACGGCCGACGGCGAGGTCGAGACCGTCGGTGAGCTGTCCGAGGTCGAGCCCTCGTCGGAGGGCGGGCTGCTCGGGCTCGAGGTCCATCCGGACTTCGAGGCGGAGCCGTACGTCTACGCGTACTTCTCCACCGACGACGACAACCGGCTGGTCCGGATGCGCTGGGACGGTGCCCGCCTGGGCGAGGCGGAGGAGCTGTTCACCGGCGTACCGGTGGGCGAGATCCACGACGGCGGTCGGCTCGCCTTCGGCGGCGACGGCATGCTCTACATCTCGACCGGCGAGACCGGCGACGAGGCCCTGGCCCAGGACCGCGACTCCGCGGGCGGCAAGATCCTGCGGCTCGAGCCCGACGGCGACATCCCGAGCGACAACCCCTTCCCGGACTCCGCCGTCTGGAGCTACGGCCATCGCAACGTCGAGGGTCTCGCCGTCGACGACGGGGGCCGGCTCTGGGCCAGCGAGTTCGGCTACAACACCTGGGACGAGCTGAACCTGATCCGACCCGGCGTCAACTACGGCTGGCCGATCCGCGAGGGCGACGAAGGGGGATCCTGCGACTGCGTCGACCCGAAGGCGCAGTGGTCGGTCGAGGAAGCGTCGCCGTCCGGCCTCGCGTACGCGGACGGCGCGCTGTGGATGGCGTCCCTGCGCGGCGAGCGACTCTGGCGGATCGTCGTCGACGGCACCCAGGTCGTCGGCGAGCCGGAGGCGTACTTCACCGGCGACTACGGCCGACTGCGGGCCATCGACGTCGCACCGGACGGATCGCTGTGGCTCGGCACGTCCAACACCGACGGCCGCGGCGCCCCTGCCGAGGACGACGACCGGATCCTTCGCATCGAGCTCCGTTAGCGTCCGCTGGTTGCTTGCGTCCCCACCGCTTCACTCGGCTGGGTGCTCGGCGAAACGGGCATATCGGGGCGCCGACGCGCATCTGAACGAGTGAAGCGGGCTCCCGGCCGGCTGCCCGGGGCTGCCGCCCGCCCGGCGCCGGGTCAGTCGGTGTCGAGGCGCTCCAGGATGAGCTCGCGGACCCGCGCCGCGTCGGCCTGGCCGCGCAGCTGCTTCATCACGACGCCAATGAGTGCCCCGGCGGCGGCGGTCTTGCCGGCGCGGATCTTGTCGGCGACGTCGGGGTTGTCGGCGATCGCCTGGTCGACGGCCGCGCCGAGCGCCGAGTCGTCGGAGACCACCTCGAGTCCTCGCGCCGCGACGACCTGCTCCGGCGACCCCTCCCCCGCGAGTACGCCGTCGATGGCCTGCCGGGCGAGCTTGTCGTTGAGCCGTCCGGCGTCGACCATCTGCTGCAGCGACGCGACGTCCGCCGGCGCGATCGACAGCTCGGTCAGCTCGACGCCGTCCTCGTTGGCCCGCCGGCGTAACTCACCGAGCCACCACTTCGCGGCCGACTGCGGCGACGCCCCGGCCTCGACGGTCGCCTCGATCAAAGGCAGCGCCCCGGCACCGACCACGTCGCGCATCTGCAGGTCGGAGAACTCCCACGCCTCCCGCAGTCGGGACCGGCGCTGGCCCGGCGGCTCCGGCAGCGTCGTCCGCAGCTCCTCGACCCACTCGCGGGACGGCGCCACCGGCACCAGGTCGGGTTCGGGGAAGTACCGATAGTCCTCGGCCTGCTCCTTGCTCCGCCCGGGCGTCGTGACCCCGGTGTCCTCGTGCCAGTGCCGGGTCTCCTGGATCACCCGCCCACCGTCGGCCAGCACGCTCGCCTGCCGGCAGATCTCGTGCCGCACGGCCCGCTCGACGCTGCGCAGCGAGTTGACGTTCTTCGTCTCGGTCCGCAGGCCGTACTCGGCCTGCCCGTGCGGTCGCAGCGAGACGTTGGCGTCGCAGCGCAGCGACCCCTGCTCCATGCGTACGTCGGACACGCCGAGCGCGGCCATCAGCTCGCGCAGGTGCGTCACGTACGCGCGGGCGACCTCGGGTGCCTTCGCGCCGGTGCCCTCGATCGGCTTCGTGACGATCTCGATCAGCGGCACCCCGGCCCGGTTGTAGTCGAGCAGCGACCCGACCGCGCCGTGGATCCGCCCGGTGGCGCCACCGACGTGTAGCGACTTGCCGGTGTCCTCCTCCATGTGGGCCCGCTCGATGCCGATTCGGTACGTCTCGCCGTCAACGTCGACCTCGGTCCAGCCGTCGTACGCGATCGGCTCGTCGTACTGCGAGGTCTGGAAGTTCTTCGGCATGTCCGGGTAGAAGTAGTTCTTCCGGGCGAACCGGCACCACTCCGCGATGGAGCAGTTCAGCGCCAGCCCGATCCGGATCGCCGACTCGATCGCCCGCTCGTTGGCGACCGGCAGCGCGCCGGGCAGGCCGAGGCAGACCGGGCACACCTGCGAGTTGGGCGGCGCTCCGAACTCCGTCGAGCAGCCGCAGAACATCTTCGACGCGGTGTTGAGCTCGACGTGGACCTCGAGCCCGAGCACCGGGTCGAACTGCGCCACGGCGTCGTCGTACGACAGCAGCGTCGGGGTCGTCATCGGGTCGCCTCCAGGTCCGGTGCCTGCTCGATCATCGAGGCGCCCCAGTGCTCGACCAGCAGCGCCTCCAGCGCGGCGCCGACGCGGTAGAGCCGGTCGTCGGCCATCGCCGGGGCGAGGATCTGGATGCCGGCCGGGAGGCCGTCCTCGTCGGCGAGCCCGCTCGGCAGGGAGAGGCCCGGCATGCCGGCCAGGCTGGCGGGAATCGTCGCGATGTCGTTGAGGTACATCGCGAGCGGGTCGTCGACCTTCGCGCCGAGCGGGAACGCCGTCGTCGGCGCCGTCGGCGACACGAGCACGTCGACCCGCTCGAACGCGGCGTCGAAATCCTGGCGGATCAGCGTGCGCACCTTCTGCGCCGACCCGTAGTAGGCGTCCCAGTAGCCGCTCGACAGCGCGTACGTGCCGAGGATGATGCGGCGCTTGACCTCGGTGCCGAAGCCGGCCTCGCGAGTCGCGGCCATCACCTGCTCGGCGCTCGGCGCGTCGACGCCGTCCGGCAGGGTCCGCAGGCCGTAGCGCATCGCATCGAACTTCGCCAGGTTGCTGCTGGCCTCGGCCGGCAGGATCAGGTAGTAGGTCGCAAGCCCGTACGTGAAGTGCGGGCACGACACCTCGACGATCTCGGCCCCGGCGTCGGTCAGCAGCTTCACGGCGTCGTCGAACCGGGCCTCCACACCGGGCTGGTAGCCCTCGCCGCCCAGCTCGGTCACGACGCCGATCCGGACGCCCTTCAGGTCGGCATCGCGAGCGGCGGCCACGACCGCTGGCACGGGCGCGTCGATGCTGGTCGAGTCGCACGGGTCGTGCCCGGCGATCGTCTCGTGCAGCAGCGCGGCGTCGAGGATGGTACGGGTGACCGGCCCTGCTTGGTCGAGACTGCTCGCCAGGGCGATCAGCCCGTAGCGGGAGACGCCGCCGTACGTCGGCTTCACCCCGATGGTGCCGGTCACCGCGCTCGGCTGCCGGATGGATCCGCCGGTGTCGGTGCCGACGGCGATCGGTGCCTCGTACGCGGCGACCGCCGCCGCCGAGCCGCCGCCGGACCCACCCGGGATCCGGTCCAGGCTCCACGGGTTGTGGGTGGGCCCGTACGCCGAGTGCTCGGTCGAGCTGCCCATCGCGAACTCGTCCATGTTGGTCTTGCCGAGGATCGGCAGGCCGGCCGCCTTGAGCCGGGCGACGACGGTCGCGTCGTACGGCGGCACCCAGCCCTCGAGGATCCGCGAGCCGCAGGTCGTCGGGATGCCACGCGTCGCGAACACGTCCTTGACCGCGATCGGGATGCCGGCGAGCGGCGCCAGGGGATCGCCGTCCGCACGTTTCCGGTCGACCTCGGCGGCGGTCCGCAGGGCTCCTTCGGCGTCGACCTGCAGGAACGCGTGGACCGCGTCGTCGACGGCGGCGATCCGGTCGAGATGCGCCCGGGTGATCTCGACCGACGTGGCCTCGCCGGCCACCATGAGCTCGG
>Ga0081538_10005670_pt1 | contig 11177 bp, 10 predicted proteins | sample TabmetS5T2R1_FD_71022 | JGI IMG/M metagenome (GOLD analysis project Ga0081538, IMG submission 71022) | Tabebuia heterophylla rhizosphere microbial communities from the University of Puerto Rico - S5T2R1 | ecosystem: Host-associated > Plants > Roots > Rhizosphere ...
TCGGCCACCTTCTCGCGCGACGGCTGGTCGATCAGCGGACCCACCTTCACGTCGTCCTCGGTGCCGCGCCCCACCTTGAGCGCGCCCATCTTCTCGGCCAGCCGGCGCTGGAACTCCTCCTGGACCGACTCGGCCACGTGAAAGCGGTTGGCGGACGTGCAGGCCTCGCCGATGTTGCGCATCTTGGCCAGCAGCGCGCCGTCCACGGCGGCGTCCAGGTCGGCGTCGTCGAAGATCAGGAACGGGGCGTTGCCGCCCAGCTCCATCGAGGTCTTGAGCACCTGCTGGGCCGAGGCCTCGATCAGCTTGCGGCCCACCTCGGTGGACCCCGTGAACGACAGCTTCCGGAGGCGCGGATCCTGGATCAGCGGCCCGGTCGTCTTGCTCGACGACGACGTCGTCACGATGTTGAAGACGCCGCCGGGCAGCCCGGCCTCCTCCAGGATCTGTCCGAGGGCGAGCATCGAAAGCGGCGTCTGCTGCGCCGGCTTCATCACGATCGTGCAGCCCGCCGCGATCGCGGGGCCCACCTTGCGGGTGCCCATCGCCATCGGGAAGTTCCAGGGCGTGATCATCAGGCTCGGGCCGACCGGCTGCTTCATCACGAGCACCCGGCTGGTGCCGTTGGCGAACTGCTTGTAGTTGCCGTCGATGCGCAGCGCCTCGCCCGAGAACCAGCGGAAGAAGTCGGCGGCGTAGACGATCTCGGCCTTCGACTCGGCCACCGGCTTGCCCATCTCGAGGGTCATCAGGAGGGCCAGGTCGTCGGCCCGTTCCGTCAGGAGCTCGAAGGCCTTCCAGAGAATGCCGGCGCGGTCGTTGGGGGGCGAGGTGCCCCACTCGCGCTGCTTCTCGACGGCGGCGTCGAGCGCCGCCATGGCGTCCTCGGGCGTGCCGTCGGCCACCTCGCAGAGCGGCTCCTCCGTGGCCGGGTCGAGCACCTCGAGCGTCTCACCGCCGGAGGCGTCGCGCCACTCGCCTCCTATGTAGAGCCTCTTCTCGACGCTGTCGACGACGGTCTGTTCCTCGGTGGCAATGCTCATGTCGCAACTGTCTCCGTTCCAAGTTCTTCGGATATGGCCACATCGATCGAGTAGTCGATCGGGAGCACGATCAGCGACGGCACGTCGAGCGTGAGCGCGTGCCCGAGCCGCTCGCCGAACTCGTCCGCGGATCCGCAGCGCCAGCCCGGGATGCCGAAGCCCTCGGCCAGCTTCACGAAGTCGGGGTTGGCGAAGTCGGTGCCGAAGTGGGAGCCGAACTTCTTGTCCTGCTTCCAGACGATCGAGCCGTACTGCTGGTTCTCCCAGATCACGTTCACGAATGGCGTCTTCACGCGCACGGCGGTCTCCAGCTCCTGAGCGTTCATCAGGAAGCCGCCGTCGCCGTTCACGGTCACCACGCGCCGGTCCGGGTGGACGAGCTTCGCCCCCACCGCGGCCGGCACCGCGAAGCCCATGCCGGCCAGCCCGTTCGCGATCAGCACCGTGTTCGGCTCGTAGGCCGGGAACATCCGCCCGATCCAGAGCTTGTGTAGCCCCACGTCCGAGATCAGGATGTCCTCGCGCCCGAGCGCCTTGCGGATCTCGAACAGCGCGCGCGGCGGCTGGACCGGGAAGGAGTCGTCGTCCTTGGCCTGCTCGAAGCGGCCGAGCACGACTTCGCGCAGCTTGGTCGACCCGCCCTGGTGGGGCACGTGCCGGCACTCCTCGCCGAGCCGCGCGAGCACGTGGTAGATGTCGCCGACCAGTTCGACCTCGGGCATGAAGTAGGCGTCGATCTCGGCCGGCACCGAGTCGATGCAGATGATCTGCTTGTCGCGCCGCGGGTTCCAGTGCTCGGGCGAGTGCTCGACGAGGTCGTAGCCGATCGCCAGCACCACGTCCGCCTCGTCGAAGCCGGCCATCGTGTAGTCGCCCGACTGCAGCCCGACCGCCCCGAGCGCCTTCGGGCTTTCGGGCGGCAGGAGGCCCTTCCCCATGAAGGTCTCGGCGACCGGGATGCCGGTGGCGCGCACGAACTCGCGCAGCGCCGGCGCGGCGTTGCCCCGGATCACGCCGTTGCCGGCCAGCGCGACGGGATTGATCGCGCCGCGGATCAGATCGGCGGCCTTGAGCAGCTCGCGCGCCGCCGGCTCGGGGCGCACCTGGCGGCGCCGCGGCAGCGGCTCGGCGTCGATCTCCGCGGCCATCACGTCCTCCGGCAGCTCGATGTGCGTGGCCCCCGGCTTCTCGCCCTCGGCCAGCTTGAACGCCTTGCGGACGACCTCGGGGATGATCGCGGGGTCGGACACGCGCGCGTTCCACTTCGTGATCGGCCTCATCACGCGCAACAGGTCGATGTACTGGTGCGACTCCTTGTGCATGCGCTCGAGGTCGCCCTGGCCGGTGAGGGCCACGAGCGGCGCGCGGTCGAGGAAGGCGTCGGCCACCGCGGTGACCAGGTTGAGCGCACCGGGCCCGAGCGTGCCGAGGCAGACGCCCGCACGGCCCGTCAGGCGCCCGTAGACGTCCGCCATGTAGGCGCCGCCCTGCTCGTGGCGGACCGGGATGAACTCGATCGAGGAGCGCGAGAGCGACTCGTTCAGGTCGAGCGTCTCCTCCCCCGGGATGCCGAACACGTGCCCCACGCCCTCCGCCTCGAGGCACTCCACGAAGACGTCCGATGCCTTACGGCTCGCCATGGTCTCTGACGATACCCGGGCTCCAGTCCCGCTACCTTGGGCCGATATAGGCGTTGTAGGGAACCGATGCGCCGAACCCTCTCTCTCATAGCCGCCCTGACCGTGCTGGCTGCCGCCGCTCCCGCGGCGGACGGCGCCGTGCGCCACGTGATCCGCGGCGCCGGCTTCGGCCACGGCATCGGGATGAGCCAGTACGGGGCCTACGGCTTCGCGCTCGAGGGCGCCGGCTACTCGGAGATCCTGGCCCACTACTACAAGGGCACGCGCCTCTCGACGGCGCCCAGCCGCCCCGTGCGCGTGCTGCTCCAGCCGAACGACCCCTACATCCGCGTGCGCGGCGCCACCTCGATCGCCGGCCGCAGGCTGAACCCGAACCGGATCTACGTGGCGCGTGAGTCGGGCGGCGCCATCCGCGTGACCACCTCCTCCGGCAGGCGCATCGCTCGCGTGGGCGACGGTGCGCAGTTCAAGGGGCCCGAGGCGCTCAGGCTGATGGGCCCGGCGCTCAACTACATCACCGACGGCCTCTACCGCGGCGCGATCGAGCTCAGCATGGAGGGGTCCGGCGTGACCGCCATCAACGTGCTCGACCTCGACACCTACGTTCGCGGCGTGGTGGCCGGCGAGATGCCCAGCTCGTGGCCGCTCGAGGCGCTGAAGGCCCAGGCGGTCGCGGCCCGAACCTACGCCCTCGCCACGCGGAAGACCACGGGCCTGTTCGACCAGTACCCCGACACCCGCTCGCAGGTCTACCGGGGCGTGACGGGTGAGAGCGTGCGGAGCGACGCGGCGGTGTCGCAGACCGCCGGCCGCATCCTCACCTACGCCGACATCCCGGCCGTCACCTACTACTTCTCCACCTCCGGCGGCCACACCGAGAACGTCGAGTACTCGTTCGTGGGCTCGCTCGCGAAGCCGTGGCTCGTCGGGGTGCCGGACCCCTACGACACGCAGTCGCCCTACCACCGCTGGACCGTGGAGACCTCGGCCACGCGGCTCGACCGCGCCCTGGGCGCGCCCGGCCGCTTCAAGAAGGTCAAGATCCTGGACCGCGGCGTCTCGCCGCGCGTGGTGCGCGCCCGAGTGGTCGGCACCTCCGGCTCCACCACGCTCACCGGCCCGCAGATCCGCGCCCGCCTCGGCCTGCGCGACACCTGGTTCACGTTCGTGCGGGTGTCGAGCGCGGCGCGCCGCGCCCGCTCGGCGCGGCCGGCGAGCTGGGGCCCGCGGCTGGTGGCGCCGGCGCTGGCGGGTCGTTACACCCCGGCTCCGAAGCGGCGCCTGGTGCTCGAGCGCAAGGGCAGCGAAGGCTGGCGAGCCGTCACCAAGATTCGGACGACCTCCGGCGGCCGCTACCGCGTGGACATCGGACGCGCCGGCGTCTACCGCGTCCGCGCCGGACGCGTGGCCGGCCCGAGCGTGCGCGTCCGCTAGCGCACGGCGCCGGGCAGAGCGCGCGGGATCCGCTACCCGTCAGCCGGTAACCGGCCCGTGCGGGGCGCCGGTCGCGGGGTTCTCCGGCGCCGTCTCGGTTGCAGGCGGCGGCAGCGGCGGTCCGGGACCGGGGCCGGCGCTCAGTGCCGGGTCCGGGCCGGTGATCGGCGGGAACTGCTCGTCGACGAGCAGGGCGTAAGCGTAGGCTCGCTGCTGGTAGCTCAGCCCCAGCGCGATCATGTCCTGCAACCCGCGCGGCTGCTTGCCCAGGATGACGATCGCGAACCACGCGATGAGCGCACCGATCTGCCAGACGAGCGACATCGCAAAGAGGATGATCACGACCGGGATCAGCAGGAAGAGGCGCAGGCCCACCTTGAGGCGGTCGTATCGCGGCTTGGGCTCGCCGATGTTCAGGCGGACCGGGTAGCGCTCGTCGGCGCCGCCGCCGAACGGCGGATAATCGTCGGTGAGGAGCGCCAGGTATCCGTAGAGGTACGTCATGTAGCGCATGTAGCTCGCCGTGAAGTCGTAGAGGCCGCGCGGCCACCCGCCCGTGAAGAGCAGGGCGAACCAGGCGACGATGACCACGAAGTAGATGGCGATGCCCCACGCCCACGCCAGCACGAAATGCGGGATCGCGAGGATCAGCCGGAAGAACGTGGTGAGCCGGCTCCGCCGCTCGACATAGCCGGTCTCGAAGCTCAGCGGGGTGATGGACACGACCACTCCTCTCGGGGGATCTGCGTCGTCGTTGCCACACTAACCCGCCGAAGGGGTGAAGCGGAAGGTGACCACTTCGCCGTCCTGCACCACGTAGTCGCGCCCCTCCACGCGCGTGAGCGCACGCTCACGCGCCGCCGCGTAGCCGCCGGCCTCCACTAGCGCATCCCAGGGCGTCACCTCCGCGGCGACGAAGCCGCGCTCCATGTCGGTGTGCACCGCCCCCGCCGCCTGGCGGGCTCGCGTGCCGCGCCGGATTGCCCGGGCGCGCGCCTCGGCGTCCTGGCCGGCCGTGAAGAACGAGATCAGGTCGAGCAGGGCGAAGGCCTCCCGGATCACGGTCGCGAGGCCCGACTCCCCCGCGCCGAGCTCGTCGCGCATGGCCGCGGCCTCGGCGTCGTCGAGCTCCGCGAGCTCGGCCTCGAGCCGCGCGCTCACCGCGGTGGCGCGCGCGCCGCGGGCCCGGGCGTGCTCCAGCAGCTCCGGCGGCGGCTCCAGCGCCTCGCCCTCACCCACGTTCGCCACGTAGAGGACGGGCTTCGAGGTGAGCGCGGACAGGCGCACCGCCGCCCCGGGCGCGTCGGCCGGCTCGGGCACGGTGCGCACGGCGCGACCCTCGCGCAGCGCATCGACCACCCGGCGAAGCCAGGCCTCCTCGGCCACCAGCTCCTTCTCGAGCGAGCGCGCCTGCCGCGTGACCCGCTCGAGTCGCCGCTCGGCCTGCTCGAGGTCGGCGTAGAGCAGCTCCGTCTCGACCGTCTCCACATCGGCCAGCGGGTCCACCCGGCCCTCGGGGTGCACCACGCTCGAGTCGTCGTGGAAGCGGACCACGTGCAGGATCGCGACGGTCTCGCGGATGTTCGCGAGGAACTGGTTGCCGAGCCCCTCGCCCTGGTGGGCACCGCGCACCAGCCCGGCGATGTCGTGGAACTGGATCACCTCGTGGATCACCGGAGCGGCGCCGACGGTCTCGGCCACCCGGTCGAGCCGGTCGTCCGGGACCCCCACGACCGCCACGTTCGGCTCGAGCGTCGTGAACGGGTAGTTCGCCGCCTGGGCGCCCGCGCGGGTGAGGGCATTGAAAAGCGACGACTTCCCAGCGTTCGGCAGCCCGACGATGCCGATTTTCACAGGAGCCTCTCGAGCGCCCGGCCGAGCAGGGCCCCGGCCACGATGTCGGACGGGTAGTGCACGCCGAGGTAGGGGCGCGACAGCGCCATCGCGGTCGCCGCCACGTACAGCGGCGGCGCCGGCAGAGCGCGCGACAGGGCGCCGGCGGCCGCGAACGAGGTCGAGGAGTGGGCCGACGGGTAGGAGCGACCCGAGAGCGTGGGGACGAGCTGCGGCAGCTCCTCCTCCAGCACAGGGCGAGCGCGCCGGACGAGCTGCTTGACGGCGCTGTTCGCCACCAGCGTCAGCACCGTGATCCTCATCGCCCGGCGGTACGCGGCGCTGTGACGCCGGTGGAGGACGAGGCCGGCGGCCGACACGCCGTGCCACAGCATGCCGTTCTCCCCGCTCATCGCGTAGACCCGAACGGCCCGCTCGAACGGCGGCCAGTGGCCGCGGGTGCGCAGCAGGCGCAGCACCCTGAGGTCGAGCGCGGCCAGCACCGGCGGGCTAGAACCCGACGCGCTGTGCTTCGGTGTCGATGCGGACGTAGACGACCTGCGACAGGTCGATCGAGATCTTCGAGTCCACCGTCTCCAGCTCGAACCAGCGGTCCGACCGCTCGTCCCTGAGCGCGGTGCTCAACCCGTCGTACGTAGCCTCGGTCACGCGAGCGGGCAGCACCTGGCCACCTTGAAAGCCGATGTCGATACGCCTGCTCTGGTCTGCCATCAGTGGGCCGCCTCCACGAGCTCTGTCAGCACCCCGCCGGTCGACCGGGGATGCACGAAAGCTACGCGACTGTTCCTGATTCCCGTGCGCGGGTGCTCGTCGATCAGTCGCAGCCCCGCGGCGCGGGCCTGCTCGAGGGCGGACTCGATGTCGTCGGTGCCGTAGGCCACATGGTGCAGCCCCGGTCCGCTGCGCTCGAGGAACCTCCCCACGGCCGTGTCCGCGCCGAGCGGGCGCAGCAGCTCCACGTGGCTGTCGCCCACGCCCAGCAGCACGGCCTCGACTCCCTGCTCCTCCACGGTCTCGCGATGCTCCACGGGCATCCCGAGGCGCTCCGAGTAGAGCGCTACGGCCTCGTCGAGGTCGTCGACGGCCACGCCGATGTGATCGATCCGCCCGAGCACGGGCGTGAGATTAGCTCCGCGGGCATCCATGCCCGCGTTCTGACGCGATTGGCGACCTCCGGCCGCCTATCAATCAGCCTCGCTCGCGGCGATGTCGGCCGGGCCCGGTTCCAGCACGCGCGGGAGGGGAGAGGACGTCTCGCCCTTGTAGCGCCCCACGAGGCGCTCGATGTCGTCGCGCTCGAGCACCTCGTTCTCGAGCAGCGTGAACGCGAAGCCCTCCAGCAGCGTGCGGTTCTCCGCCACCAGCTTCATCGCGCGCCGGTGAGCGAGGTCGGTCAGGTACTGCTGCTCCTCGTCCACCATGCGGCGCGTGTGGTCCGACATCGAGTAGTCGTCGGCGGGCAGCTGCTTCGACATCAGCTCGGTCCCCATGCCGTACTGGGTGACCATCGAGCGGCTGATCTCGTGCACCTTGCGCAGGTCGTCCGACGCGCCGGTCGTGACCTGGCCGAACACGATGTGCTCGGTCACCCGGCCGCCCAGCAAAACCACCAGGTAGTCGAGCAGCTCGTCACGGGTCTTCAGGTAGCGGTCCTCCTCGGGGAGGTTGAGCGTGTAGCCGAGCGCCTTGCCGCGCGGGATGATCGAGATGCGGTGGACCTTCTCCACCGACGGCAGCAGCTCCGAGCAGAGCGCGTGGCCCGCCTCGTGGTACGCCACCACCCGCTTCTCGTGCTCGGTGATCACGCGGCGCGACTGCACGCCGGCGATCACCCGCTCGAGCGCGGCCTGGAAGTCCCTCGTCTCGATCTCGGTGCGATGGTCGCGGCCGGCGAAGATGGCGGCCTCGTTGCAGATGTTGGCCAGGTCGGCGCCGGTCAGGCCGCTCGTCTGGCGGGCCACCAGCTCGAGGTCCACCCCGGCCGCGAGCGGCTTCGCGCGGGTGTGCACGTCGATGATCGAGCGGCGGCCCTTCAGGTCGGGCGGCGCGACGAAGATCTGGCGGTCGAAGCGGCCCGGACGCAGCAGCGCCGGGTCGAGCTTCTCGAGCAGGTTGGAGGCGGCGATCACGACGATCTCGTCGCGCTCGTCGAAGCCGTCGAGCTCGACCAGGAGCTGGTTGAGGGTCTGGTCCTTCTCGCCCGAGATGTCCTTGCCGCGCGTGGCGCCGACGGCGTCGAGCTCGTCGATGAAGACGATCGCCGGCGCCTCCTTGCGGGCGATCCGGAACAGGCGCCGGATGCGAGCGGCGCCGAGGCCCGCGAACATCTCGACGAACGACGAGGCCGACTGGGCGAAGAACTTCGCGTTCGACTCGTTGGCGACGGCCTTCGCGAGCAGCGTCTTGCCGGTGCCGGGCGGACCGTGCAGCAGGATGCCCCTGGGCACGCGGGCGCCCAGCTTGCGGAAACGCTTCGGGTCGCGCAGGAACTCCACCACCTCGCGCAGCTCGTCCTTCGACTCCTCGACCCCGGCCACGTCCGCCCACATCACCGCTCCCGACGACGCCGGCTTGATCTGCTGCGGCTTGGTGCGCGGCATGTAGCGCAGCGTCATCAGCAGGAACACGGCGATCAGCGCCATGAAGATGATCGGGAGCCAGATGACCATCCAGTCCTGGATGTCCGCCCACTGGAGGCCGCCCTCCTCGGCGGCCACGGGTGGCATGACGGGACTGATCGAGAACGCGTCGGAGCCGTCGTCGCGAGAGAAGATCCGACCGCCGGGGTCGACGCGCCAGCCCTCGGGGAGCTGGCCGCCGGGCTCGGCGAGGATCTCGCGCAGCTCCTCGCGGGCCTTGTCGCAGGTCAGGTCGGCGGTCTCCTGGACCGTTATCTCGTAGCGCCCGGGGTCGAGCGCCAGGCCGCCGACGTTCTGGGTCTTCCCGACCTTGGCGGGGGCCCTGCAGTCCGCCATACCCCCCTGTGCGTGCGCCGCCGCCGGTGCGGACAGAACGGCAGCCACGATCAACAGGAGGGACGCCCGCCTCATCTCATACCCCAATCGGCAAGGTGCTCCATCTGGTTGAGCGTCACTCCACGCGCTCTAGGCGGGGGTTGGGATTGAAGCGGCGGCCGGCCTTGGCGCAGTCGCGGCCCTCCAGGCGAACAACGTCCGACGTGTAGTCGTTCTCCCCCCGCACGAGCGACGAGCCCACGCCGTAGGCGTCCACCGGAGCGCCGACCTCCTCGAACTCGCGGATCTTGGCCGCGTCGAATCCGCCCGAGACCACGATCCGGACGCGCTCGTGGCCGGCGCGGTCGAGCGCCGCGCGCACCCGCTCCACCAGCACGACGTTCACCCCGGTCGGCTTGAAGTCGCCCATCTCGTGCCACAGCGCGCGGTCCACCATGCGCTCCGAGGTGTCGAGCCTGACGCCCCAGAGCTTGTCGCCCAGCGCGTCGGCCACCTCCAGCGCGGTGCGAGCCGAGTCGTTCTCGAAGTCGGCCAGCACCGTCACGTTCATCTCGTGCGCGTAGCGCTCCGCGAAGGCGCGCGCCGCCTCCACGGTGTCGCCGTTGAACGCCGCGATCAGGCCGTGGGGCACCGTGCCCACGCCCACGCCGCCCCACCACGAGGCCTGGGCCTCGGTCGACACGCCGATCGCGCCCGCCACGTGCGCGGCCCAGCCGTCGCCGGTCTGGACCAGCCAGTGGTCGTGGCGGGCGGGGAAGTACAGGATCGGCTTGCCGCGCGCCGCCTCCACCACCTCGCGCACGTTGCGCATGATCAGCGTGCGCCGCGCCATGCAGCCGAGGTAGACGGTCTCGAGGTGGGCGAACAGCGCGTAGTCGCCCTCGATCGTCAGGACGGTCTCCCACGGCTCGATCGCGTCGCCCTCGTGCAGCGCGTGAACCTCGAGCTCCTTGAAGCCGTTGACCCACTTGCCGTCCTCGCCGCGGTGGCCGGCGCACTGCTTGAGCACGGCGATCGCCTCGTCGATCCCGCCGAGGATCGAGTCCTTGCGCTGGAAGACCTGCATCACCACGTGCGGGTCGCGCCGCTCGTGCTCGAGCAGCTCCTTCGTGTAGTTGAAGTACGCGTCGGAGTAGTAGCCGTCGCGGATCCGCTCCACCGGCAGGCGGAACACCGCGGGGGCGAGCCGCTCGGCGCGCGGGGTCACAGCCACTCGCGGCGCCTCCTCCAGAAGTAGATCGCGGCGAGCACCGTGGGCAGCACGAGCCCGAGGCCGTCGTAGATCAGGAACGCCTCGAGCGAGTCGATGTGCCGGACGAGCCAGCCGAAGTTCTGGCCGAAGAAGCTCGTCACCAGCGTCCAGATGAGGAAGAACGTGGCCAGCACGGTCAGCCGCGTGGCCAGCCGCGCGAGCCGCGCCTGGCTGGCGCTGAAGTAGGTCGACGTCAGCGCGCCGAGGTCGTCGGTCTGGCGATAGAGCTCTGCCGTCACCTGCGCGAGATGGTCGCTGATGTCGCGCAGGTACGGACGCGACCCCTGCGTGAGACCCGGCAGCGAGAGGATCGCGTCGGTGGCCGCGGCGAACTGCTCGCGCTGCGGCACCAGCAGGCGCAGCTGCGACTGGACCTCCTGCTTGAGCCGGTAGATGTCGCTGAGATGGCGCCGGGCGGGGTCGCTCAGCACCGCCTCCTCGAGCGCGTCGACCCGCGTCTCGAGCGCGGACACGACCGGGAAGAGCTCGTCCGCGAGCGCGTCGAGCACGCGGTACACGATGTACTCCTCGGTCGCCGCGTCTTCCGGGTCCAGCGCGCCGTGGAGGCGGTCGAACACGTCCCACTCGGCGCGCCGGGCGGTGAACAGGAAGCCGCCGGAGATGTGCAGGTGCACCTCGACCGGCTCGACCGGCTCCGCGACGCGCGCGCTGTAGAACACGAGCAGCACCGACTCGGGATAGCGGTCGAGCTTCGGCCGCTGCCCGAACTCGCGCGTGTCCTCGAGCGCGAGCTCGTGCAGCCCGAGCAGCTCGCCGACCGCCTCGAGCTGCGCGTCCGACGGCGAGGCGAGGTCGAGCCAGAAGAACTCGTCGTGCGCTCGCAGCGCCTCGATCCGGCCGCGGTCGACGTCGGTGAGGACCTCCATCGCGCCCGGACCCTACCCGGGCCGCGCGCGCGGCTCAGCAGCCGCAGGCGACGAGCTCTTTCGTCGGCGCCAGCGCGCCGACCACTCGATCC
>Ga0081538_10005671_pt1 | contig 11176 bp, 10 predicted proteins | sample TabmetS5T2R1_FD_71022 | JGI IMG/M metagenome (GOLD analysis project Ga0081538, IMG submission 71022) | Tabebuia heterophylla rhizosphere microbial communities from the University of Puerto Rico - S5T2R1 | ecosystem: Host-associated > Plants > Roots > Rhizosphere ...
CTCGCGCTCTTCGCCGGCGGGTTCGTCCTCTACCGGCCGTAACCCTGGGGGGGCCTCGCCCGTTTACCTATTGAAAATGGTACGGCCCGGGGGACATGAAGCGCCCGCTGGGCTGCGCCTGCTGCGCGCGCTCCCACGCCCCACCGACGAGTTCCGCCGTAACTCGTGGCTGGCCTTCCAGGTCGCCCTCGCCCGCCACCTACTCCGCCGCCGCAAGCCGGGCAAGGGTCTCTTCTCGCCCTAGCAGCTCGATCGATTCGAAGAGCCCGGGAGAGACCTTCGAGCCCGTGACCGCGACGCGGATGGGCTGAAACGCCTGTCCCGGCTTGAGCTCGAGGCTTGCTGCGAGGCCGCGAAGCGCCTCCTCGATTCGCGGCGCATCGAACGGCTCCACTCCTGCGAGAACTTCGCGCGCTTTGGCGAGGAGCGGGCCCGCGCCATCGAGGAGGCTCGGATCGGGTGAGACCGGTTCGAAGAGAAAGCGGGCGAAATCGGGGAACTCCGCGAAGGTGGCTATCTTCTCCTGGACGAGCGGCGCCGTCTGCCGGACGAGCGTCTGGTCCCACTCGTAGCCCTGTTCGCGCAGATACGTGGCCAGGGCCTCGGCGTACTCCTCCACGGGAAGGGCGCGGAGATAGAGGCCGTTCAGATGCGTGAGCTTCTGGTGGTCGAAGACCGCAGGGCTCGCGCCGACGCGCTCGAGGGTGAAGAGCTCGACGAGCTCCTCGCGCGAGAAAATCTCCCGCCGGTCGTCGTAGCTCCAGCCGAGGAGCGCGAGGTAGTTGAGGAGAGCCGGCGCGTAGTAGCCGCCCGCCCGGAACTCCTCGACCGAGACCGCGCCGTGCCGCTTCGAAAGCTTGCGCCCATCGGCCCCGAGAACGTTCGCCAGATGCGCGTACTCGGGAACCGGGGCCCCGAGCGCCTCGAGGATCCGGATCTGTTTCGGCGTGTTGGAGATGTGGTCCTCGCCGCGGATCACGTGCGTGATCCCGTCCAGCCAGTCCTCCACGGGTGAGGCGAAGTTGTACGTCGGGCGGCCGTCCGCCCGGATGGCGACGAGGTCCTCGAGCTTCTCGTTCGGATAGTCGATGCGTCCACGCACGAGGTCGTCCCACGCGGTCGATCCCTCGTCGGGCATTCGGATCCTGATCGCGCCCTCGTCCTCGTAGGCGGCGCCCTCCGCGACGAGGCGGCGGGCTTCTTCTTTGCAGCGCTCCAGGCGGTCGAGCTGGAAGGTGACCGGCCCATCCCAGTCGAGCCCCAGCCACCTGAGCGATTCCTGGATCTGCTCGGCGGCTTCTGCGACCTCGCGGCTCGTGTCCGTGTTCTCGATCCTGAGCCGAGACTCCCCGCCCTCGTGCCGGGCGAAGAGCCAGTTGAAGAGCGCGGTGTGGACGCCGCCGATGTGGAGGAAGCCCGTGGGGCTCGGCGCAAAACGGACTCGCGGAGGCACCAGGCTATGGTAGTCCGGTGATCCCGGGGGCCCATGTCTCCGTCACGGGCGGAATCCACACGGCGATCGACCGCGCCGAGGCCATGGGCGCCGAGTCGGTTCAGGTCTTCACTCAGAGCCCGCGGACGTGGCGCCCCACGAACCACGATCCCGCCAACTTCGAGCGGTTCAAGAAACGCCGGCAGGAGGCCGGCATCCAGGGGGCCGTGTGTCACGCGGTCTACCTCCTGAACCTCGCCGCGCCCGATGAGGCGATCTACGAGAAGTCGGTGGCGGCGCTCGTCAACACCGTCGACGTCGGCTGCGCGATCGAGGCCGAGGGCGTCGTCTTCCACGTCGGCTCCCACCTCGGAGCCGGACTCGAGGCCGGCCTGGAGCGCGCGGTTCCTGCGCTCGAGCAGGCGCTCGCGCGGTGCTCCGAGACGACCTGGCTCCTGATCGAGAACTCAGCCGGCGCCGGCGGAACGATCGGACGCTCCATCGACGAGCTGGCAACCCTCGTCGACCGGCTGGATCGGCACCCGCGCGTGGGGATCTGCCTCGACTCGTGCCACCTCTGGGTCTCCGGAGTCGACGTCACCGATGCCGGCGCCTTGGACGCTTGCCTCGACGAGGTGGACGAGCGCATCGGCCTTGAGCGTCTGCGCGCGCTGCACGTGAACGACGCCGCCGCCGAGCTCGGGTCGAACCGCGATCGTCACGCCAACGTCGGCGAGGGCGCCCTCGGGGACAAGCTCGGCGTCTTCCTCGCCAACCCCCGGCTACAGGGGCTGCCGACGATCCTCGAGGTGCCGGGCAAGGACGGCCACGGGCCGGACGCTGAGGAGGTCGCGAAGCTGAAGAAGCTTCACGCCAAGTGGATGAAAAAAGCGCCGGTCAGGCGCTCTGGGACTGCTCCACGACGCGGAAAGCGGGCCGCCCGCGCGGGATCTCGAAGAACTCGGGGTTGACGCACCCGAGCTCGTCCTCGCGATTCGAATAGCAGCTCGCCACCTCCGCCTTGCACATCGGAAGCGGCTGGCGCACCGTCTTGACGGCACCGAAGCCGCCCTTCCGCTCCTGCGCCTCGTGCAGGGCCTCGAGGTCGATCTCGACCTCGTAGATCTTCTGCATGCAGCCGATGAACGTCCGTCCCCACTCCTGGTACGCGTAGACGAACGGGCACGAGCGCGCGACGCACGCCGCCGGGTAGACGACCTTGTCGCAATGGACCCCGCAGCGCCGGCATTCGGTCTCGTCCTGGGGCCTGAGAGGGAGCTCTTGGACGATCGGCAGTCGCCGTTGCATCGCTTGAGATTGTGGGCAACCTGTGGATTACTCGCAAGACTTGACTTTGCCTCCGGCCGCATGTAGGGCCGAGCCCTACGTCTCGCCGACGAGGCGGCGGACGACGTTCAGGACGTCCATCGGTGTGAAGGCCTCGAAGTCGGGTTCGAGGCCCCGCTCGTCGTCGTCCGCGCGGAACCAGTACGCCTGCACCGTGGTCATGCCGACCTCTTTCGCGCCGCGCACGTCCTCGAAGCGCCGGTCGCCGACGAAGAGCGCCCTCTCGGCGGCGACGCCGAGCGCGTCGAGCGCCGCCGCGAAGATCGCCTGGTGCGGCTTGCGCTTGCCGACCTCCGAGGAGAAAACGGCGACGTCGAGCCGGTCGGCGAGCCCCATTCGGTCGAGGTCGTTATGCAGCAGCCAGCCCGGGTCGAACGCGTTCGAGACGAGGCCGGTGCGGAGGCCCCTTTCCCGCAACGAATCCAGGAGCGCGTGCGTCGAATCCCCGAGCTGCCGCGCGGGCTCCCAGGCAGCGTGCTCGGCTTCGAGGAAGCGCGCGAGCTCCTCGTCGGAGAGCTCGTGCTCGAACTCCCGAAGAAGCTCCCGCACCATGCCCGGGTACTCGACCTCGTCGAGTGACCCCGGCACCCAGAGCAGCGGCATGTAGCGCTCTCGGAACCGGGCTGCCGTCTCCTCGTGTCGGGGAAGGTCGTCGCGCCCGATCGCGGAGAGACCCGCCTCCCAGCCCGTCTCGAGGAGATCCTCGTCCCAGGCGAAGTGCATGAGCGTGTCGCCCCAGTCGAAGAGCACCGCGTCGATCACAGTGAGCGCAACGTTAGGGTGCGCGCGGCGTGATCCGCAAAATCCTCTACGCGCTGCTCGTTTTCGGGCCGCTGACGGTCCTAGTCGACCGCTTCACCGATGTCGGCGACATCACGCTCTTCGTCATGGCGTCCGCGGCGCTCATCCCGCTCGCGTGGCTGATCGGCGAGGCGACGGAGCACGCGGCGCATCACACTGGCCCCGGTGTCGGCGGCTTCCTGAACGCGACCTTCGGCAATGCCCCCGAGCTCATCATCGCGCTGCTCGCGGTCTCCGAGGGCCTGACGGAAGTGGTGCGCGGCTCCCTCACGGGAAGCGTGGTCGGAAACCTTCTGCTCGTGCTCGGGTTCTCGCTTCTCTTCGGGGGCTCCGGACAGCTCGATCGCGAGTCGAGCCTCACGTCGTTCGCCCTGGTCGCATTCGCGACGCTTCTCTTCCTCATCCCGGCGATCCCGGGACTCGAGGGGGATCCGGACCGCCACTCGTTGGCGGTGGTCTCGTTGCCCGTCTCGATCGTGCTCCTCCTCGTCTACCTCGCAATCACGTGGGTAGCGCTCAGGCGCCATCACCTGCTGCACGTGTCCGACGAGCCGACCGAGTTTGCCGCTTGGTCCTTCCGCATCGCGCTGGCCGTGCTCGCGGGCGCCACCGTCGTGACGGCATTCGTGGCGGAAACGCTCGTGCACTCCCTGGAGGTCTTCGCCGAAGAGCTCGGGCTGACCGAGTTCTTCGTCGCGGCTGTCATCGTGGCGATCGTCGGCAACGCAGCCGAGCATGGAGGAGCCGTCGTCGTCGCCTACCGCGGGAACATCAAGCTGGCCGCGGAAATCGCGCTTGCCTCGAGCGCCCAGGTGGCCGTGTTCCTCATCCCTGCCGTCACGATCCTCTCGTGGGCGATCGAGCCGCTCGCGCTCTCGTTCCGCCCCGTCGAGATCGCCGTGCTCGGCGGCTCCGTCGTCTTCACGTCGCTGCTCCTCTTCGGCGGTCACTCGACCCGTTGGCGCGGAGTCGTCCTGATAGCCGCCTACGTGCTCGCGGCGGTCGCTTTCTTCCTTGCCGGCGACCGCTAGGAGCCGGATTCACAGGGTTCGGTTAGCCGAACATTAAGAAGACGGCTGTCCGCCTTGGATTCCTGCGCGGGATTTGATCTTCTGTCCGAGACCGATTTCAGGGGAGGCCTGATGGCATCGACGATCACTGAGAAGCCAGACACGACAGAGGCGACGGCAGGCGCGGTCGTCGCAGCGAATGAGGTGACACGCGTCTACGGGGAGGGCGACACGGCGGTGCACGCGCTGCGCGGCTGCTCCATGCACATCGGACGGGGCGAGCTGACGGCCGTCATGGGGCCCTCGGGATCGGGCAAGTCGACCCTCATGCACATCCTCGCCGGCCTCGACCGGCCGACGACCGGCACCGTCTCGCTGGACGGCACGGACATCACGACGCTCGGCGACAACGAGCTCACGAAGCTTCGCCGCGAGCACATCGGCTTCATCTTCCAGTTCTTCAACCTGCTTCCGATGCTGACCGCGGAGGAGAACATCGTCCTGCCGCTCGAGCTCGCCGGCACGAAGCTCGACAAAGCCTGGGTCAATGACGTCATCACGAAGGTCGGGCTCGCCGACCGTCGCACGCACCGCCCGTCGGAGCTTTCCGGCGGCCAGCAGCAGCGCGTGGCGATCGCGCGTGCCCTCATTTCGAAGCCGACGGTGATCTTCGCCGACGAGCCGACGGGGAACCTCGACTCCGCGACGAGCGCGGAGATCCTCGACCTCCTGCGCGCCTCGGTCTCCGACTACAACCAGACGCTCGTCATGGTCACGCACGACGCGAACGCCGCGGCGATCGCCGACCGGGTGCTCTTCCTCGCGGACGGTTGCATCGTCAAGGAGCTCCGCGGTGGCGACTCCGGCGCGATCCTCAAGGTGATCGAGGAGGTGGGCTCGGCGTGATCCGAGTCGCCCTCAGAGGCCTCCTCGCGCGCAAGCTGCGCGCCACTCTGACGGCGCTCGCAGTCGTTCTGGGAGTCGCGATGGTGAGCGGCACCTTCGTTCTCACGGACTCGATCGACCGAGCCTTCGACAACATCTTCACGGACTCGCGCGCGGGATCGAATGCGGTCATCAGCGGCAAATCGGCCTTCGACCTGAGCGAGGGAAGCGGCGCCACAGCGCCCTCGTTCGACCAGTCCCTGCTCGAGAGGGTGCGCGGGCTGCCAGAAGTGGCCGCCGCGGAAGGCAGCGTGGACGGCGAGGCCCAGCTCATCGGCGACGACGGGAAGGCGATCGTCTACGGCGGAGCCCCGAACCTCGGGTTCTCCATCGCGGACGGTGAGAGCAGGTTCAACCCGCTCCAGCTGGTCGAGGGCTCGTGGCCGTCGAGCGGCGACGTCGTCATCGACGGAGCGACCGCCGACAAGGAAGGTTTCGAGATCGGCGACACGGTCGGCGTGCAGGCTCAAGGTTCAGTCCAGCAGCTCCAGATCTCCGGCATCGTCAAGTTCGGCTCCGTCTCGACCATCGGAGGCGCGACGCTGGCCGGCTTCAGCCTCCCGACTGCGCAGCGGATCTTCGAGGAGCCCGGCAAGCTCGACGAGATCGCTGTCGCGGCGGAGTCCGGCGTTTCCGACCAGCAGCTCGTCCAGCAGATCCAGACCATCCTCCCGCCTAACACGGAGGTCAAGACCGCGGCGGAGCAGGCGCGAACGGACGCCGAGGACACGAACGAGTTCATCTCGTTCCTACGGACGTTCCTGCTCGTGTTCGGCGGAGTGGCGCTCTTCGTCGGCGCCTTCGTCATCGCCAACTCGCTCTCGATCACGATCGCTCAGCGCACTCGCGAGTTCGCCATGCTCCGGACGGTCGGAGCGTCGCGGCGCCAGGTCCTCCGTTCGATCCTTCTCGAGTCACTCGTTGTCGGCGTCGTCGCCTCGGTCGTCGGCCTCTTCCTGGGTCTCGGACTGGCGAAGCTGCTGTTCTGGATCTTCGACGCGGCCGGTTTCACGCTGCCGAACACCGGGCTCCTGTTCCAGACGCGCACGATCATCGTGTCGCTGCTCGTGGGCATCCTCGTCACGCTCGCGGCAAGCCTGCGCCCGGCCATTCGCGCGACTCGCGTTCCGCCGATCGCGGCTGTGCGAGAGGGCGCCACGTTGCCGGAGTCCCGGTTCGCCCGGTTCCGTACTCCCGTCGCCCTCCTGCTGACGGCCGCGGGATTCGCCTCGCTCGTCTACGGGCTGTTCGGTCCAGGTCTCGGCACCGGCGCGATTCTCTTCTTCATGGGCGTCGGCGCTCTGCTCGTCTTCTGCGGGGTCGCGCTCTTCGCCTTCAAGCTCGTCCCTGCGATGGCGACAGCCCTGGGATGGCCGACCGCGCAGGTCGGCGGCGCTCCGGGTGTCCTCGCGCGCGGGAACGCGAAGCGCAACCCCCAGCGAACCGCGACGACCGCGGCGGCGCTGATGATCGGCTTGGCGCTCGTGACGCTCGTCGCACTCCTCGGAGCGGGGATCCGGTCGAGCTTCACGGGCGCGGTGGACAAGATCTTCGTCGCGGACTACGCCATCACGGCGCAGAACAACTTCTCGCCGATTCCGATCGATGCCGCCCAGGCGGCCGAGAGCGCTCGAGGCGTCGAAAGCGTCGCGAGCGTGCGCACCGGCGAAGCGCTCGTCTACGGGAAGGCGGAGTTCGTCACCGCCGTGACGCCGAATGCCGGTGAAGCGCTCCAGCTCGAGTGGAAGGACGGGTCACAGGCAGTGTTCGGAAATCTGGGGACGGACGGCGCCATCGTGGACGACGGCTTCGCGTCGGATCACGATCTGACCGTTGGCTCGCCGATCCGCGTCACGGTCCCGTCCGGGAAGGTTCTCACGCTTCGAGTCGCCGGGATCTTCGACCCGCCGGCGGGCGGGTCTCCGTTCGGCGTGGTCACCCTCTCCAGCGCGACCTTCGACGCGAACTACGACCAGCCCCAGAATCTCTTCTCCTTCGTGACCATGGAGGGGGGCGTCACCACCGAAAACACCCAGGCGCTCGACGCCGCGCTGGCCGACTTCCCGAACGCGAAAGGGCAGACTCGCGAGGAGTTCAAGGACAACCAGGTCGGCTTCCTCAACAACATCCTCAACATCCTCTACGTGCTACTCGCGCTCTCGATCATCGTGAGCCTCTTCGGGATCGTGAACACGCTCGTCCTGACGGTCTTCGAGCGGACCCGGGAGATCGGCACGCTTCGCGCCGTGGGCATGACGCGTCGACAGGCGCGGAGGATGATCCGCTACGAGAGCGTCATCACCGCGCTCATCGGCGCCGCTCTCGGGATCGTGCTCGGCGTCGCGCTGGCCGGACTCCTGGTCACCCGGATCGACTTCATCACGTTCTCGTTCCCGACCACGCAGATCATCGTGTTCGCCATCGCCGCCGTCATCGTCGGGATCCTCGCTGCGATCTTCCCCGCGAGGCGGGCGGCCAAGCTGAACGTGCTGCGAGCTCTGCAGTACGAGTAGTAGGAGTAGTCGCAGAACCGTTACGAAGCGGTCATGGGTCTGTTGTCCTCGAGAGGGACGATGGGCCCATGCACCTGCGGGAACTCGCACACCGGAGCGGCGACGGGCTCGAGGTGTCGCTCCTCTGGGACCCGCGTGACGATTCGCTCACCGTGCGCGTAAGGGACGCACGCGAGGGCGCTCGCTACGACATTCCAGTGGAGGACGCGAAGCCACTCGACGTCTTCGAGCACCCCTTCGCGCATCTCGCTCGGTACGAAGCCGCCCTGCTGGCCGCCTAGTACGGCGTCGGGGCGTCGCCGGCGAGCTCGACCGGGCGGTCCGTCGCGGCCAGGGCGCGCGGGATCGCCTCTGCGGCTCCGTCGATGTCCTCGGCCGTGACGTCGAGGTGGGTGACGGCGCGCAGGACGTCCCTCTTCGCTGCGAACGAAAGCAGGACCCCCTCCGCGCGCAGGCGCGCCACGGCATCATCGGCACCGAGACCCAATCGTCCGACGTCGACGAGCACGAAGTTCGTCTCGACCTGGTCGAGATCGACGGGCAGTCCCGCCTCGGCCAGCGCCTCGCCGAGCCTCCGGGCGTTCACGTGGTCCTCGGCCAGGCGCTCGACGTTGTGATCGAGCGCGTAGACGCCGGCCGCGGCGACGATGCCCGCTTGGCGCATCGCGCCGCCGAAGAGATGCTTCATGCGCCGCGCCTTCGTCATCCGCTCGCGCGAGCCGGCGACCACAGCGCCGAGCGGGCAGCCGAGCCCCTTCGAGAGGCAGAGCGTGACGGTGTCGAACTCCCGTCCGTACTCCGCCGCCGGAGTGCCGCTCGCGACCGCGGCATTCATGAGCCGAGCGCCGTCGAGATGCACTTGGAGGCCGTGCCGCCTCGCCTCGGAGACGACGGAGCGAAGGTGCTCCAGCGGCCAGACGCGCCCGCCGCCGCCGTTGTGCGTGTTCTCGAAGCACACGACGCGAGTCGGGGCGGTATGCAGGTCGCCCGGTGGGCTGACGGCGTCGCGCACCTGCTCGGCACTGAAGATCCCGTTGTCGGTCTCCAGCGCCTTCATCGCCAGCCCGGAGTGCACCGCCGGACCTCCGAGCTCGTAGCGGAAGACGTGCGCCATCCCCTCGGCGACGACCTCGTCGCCCGGCTCCGTCAGGACCCGCAGCGCGATCTGGTTCGCCATCGTCGCGGTCGGGACGTAGACCGCCTCGTCCTGGCCGAGTAGCTCAGCCGCTCGCTCTTCCAACGCGATGACGGTGGGGTCTTCACGCTTCTGCTCGTCCCCGACGACGGCCTCGGCCATCGCCTTGCGCATGCCGGCGCTCGGCTGTGTCAGCGTGTCGGAGCGTAGATCGATCACTGCGGCGGTCTCTCCTCACGAGTCTCGATCTTCCGCATCGTCCGGCGGAACCAGCCGCCCTCGTGCATCCGGTGCTCGAGGACGTCGAAGCCGGCCGTCTCCGGCTTCCGTTCCAGAAGCACGCGGCCGAGGAGCTCCCGGTCCTCGTCGTCCAGCGTCTGGCCGAACTCCTGCACCGCCTCGACGAACTCCTGGCGACCCGGATGGGCGGCACGAAGCTCGTCGACGCGCGTTTCGATCGCCTCCCGCTCCACCTAGGCCCCTTTCTGCGCCTCGAGCGCCTCGCCTTCGGACGGTTCCCCTTCGAGCTCCGGATGATCGTCGAAGCGGTACCGGACGATGGCGCGCTTGGCCGCCTTGACCTCGTCGAGACGCCGGACGGGTCGGTGATGCGGCGCCTCCTTGAGGAGCTCGGGCCGCTCCCCGCCCTCGCGCGCGATCTCGAGCATCGCGTCGCAGAACTCGTCGAGCGTCTCCTTCGCCTCGGTCTCGGTCGGCTCCACCATCAGGGCTTCCGGGACGATGAGCGGGAAGTAGATCGTCGGCGGATGGAAGCGGTAGTCCATCAGGCGCTTGGCGACGTCGAGCGCGGTGATGCCATTGTCCCGCTTGAGGTTTCGCGCCGAGAGGACGAACTCGTGCATGCACAGCCGCTCGAAAGGCAGGTCATACGCGTCCTTGAGCCGCGCGAGCATGTAGTTCGCGTTGAGGACCGCGACCTCCGACATCTCCCGCAGGGCGGGCCCGTAGGAGCGGATGAAGGCATACGAGCGCACGAAGACGCCGAAGGGCCCAGTGAAGCCGCGCACCTTGCCAATGGACTTCGGCCGGTCGTAGTCGAGGCGGAACGCATCCCCCTCGCGGACGACGGCCGGGACCGGCAGGAACGGCTCCAGCAGGTCACGGACGACGATCGGGCCGCCACCCGGGCCGCCGCCGCCGTGCGGCTGCGAGAACGTCTTGTGCAGGTTGATGTGAACGATGTCGAAACCCATGTCGCCGGGCCTCGAGATCCCGCATACCGCGTTCAGGTTCGCGCCGTCGTAGTAGAGGAGCGCGCCCGCGTCGTGGAAGATCGCGGCGACCTCCTCGATGTGCTCGTCGAAGAGGCCGAGGGTCGAGGGGTTCGTGAGCATCAGCCCGGCGGTCTCCTCGTTGACCTTCGCGCGGAGGTCGTCCAGGTCGAGGTTTCCGCGCGAGTCGGTCTCCACCTTCTGCAGCGTGTAGCCCGCCATCGTCACGCTGGCCGGATTCGTCCCGTGCGCCGTGTCGGCCGTGATGACCGTGCGCCGCTGCTCCCCCTCGCCGCGGTCGGCGAAGTAGGCCCGCATGAGCATGAGGCCCGTCAGCTCACCCTGCGAGCCTGCGGCGGGCTGCAGCGAGACCGCGTCCAACCCGCACACCTCTGCGAGGATCTCCTGCAGCCGCCACATGAGCTCGAGAGCACCTTGCGCGCCCTCCTCCTCCTGGAGCGGGTGCAAGTCGCGGAAGCCCGGAAGCGACACGACGCGCTCGTTCACTCGCGGGTTGTGCTTCATCGTGCAGGAGCCGAGCGGGTAAAAGCCCGTGTCGACGCCGAACGTGCGGTCGGCGAGCGCCGTAAAGTGGCGCACGATTTCGGGCTCTGCGAGCTCTGGAAGCCGCGGCGGCCGCCCGCGACGGAGCTCCTCCGGGAGCTCCGGGATCGGCAGGGTCGGCTTGGGGAAGGGGCCCCCCCCACGGGCGGGCTTCTTCTTTTCCGAGATCAGTTTTTTACCACCCCCTCCGCCCCGAC
>Ga0081538_10005672_pt1 | contig 11176 bp, 11 predicted proteins | sample TabmetS5T2R1_FD_71022 | JGI IMG/M metagenome (GOLD analysis project Ga0081538, IMG submission 71022) | Tabebuia heterophylla rhizosphere microbial communities from the University of Puerto Rico - S5T2R1 | ecosystem: Host-associated > Plants > Roots > Rhizosphere ...
GGGATGGCGCTGCTGCCCGTACTAAACGCCTGCCTGAAGTTCTGCATGTACCCCTCGGCAGCCACGGCGAGTTCTGCGGCGTGCCAATCGCCGGCAGCGACGCGGGCTGCGCTGTGCGAAGCAGGCCTGCACCTGGCGGCGGGCTCGGACGCCGGCGCAAGGGCGCCGATGACCGAGCCGGTCGCGACTGGACGCCGCGGCGCTGCCTACCCGCCGGTTCGCGGGCCGACTGGAAAGTACGCCGCACCCTGCTCGGTGATCGCGGTGATGTTGCCGCGGTCCATGCGCGGTCGGTCCCCCAGGTTCATGCCGCCGAGAAAGATCGCCCGGTCGCCGGTCCAGACGGTCAGCGGCAGCGCTCGGCCGGGGACCGGCGCCTTCGCCAGCGGGCGCCAGCGGTTGCCGCGGGGGTCGTAGGCGGCGCCGTCATTGGGGTAGGCGAGCTTGCCGCCGGGAAGATGCCGGATACCGCCCCAGACAAGCAGCCGATCGCCGGCCCAGACGGCCCCGGCCAGCCGGCGCGGGGTGATCGGGGCGGGTGGGAGTGTGCGCCACCGCCGGCTACGCGGGTCGTAGGCCCTGGCCATGTTGCGGATGCGCAGCCCGTCCTGGCTGGTCGTGGAGGACCAGATGATCAGCTCGCTGCCGGTCCAGGCGCTGGCCGCCTCGGGCGCGATGGCCCCGCCAGCCAGCGCCGGGATCGGTGTCCAGGTGTTGGCAGCTGGATCGTAGGCGGCGCCGTCCTGGCAGCGGATCCGTCCCTCATCCCCGCACGATCCGGAGATGACCAGCAGCAGCCGGCCGGTCCAGACTTGGATCGACCAGGTACGGTTGCTGAGCGGCGACCGGGGCAGTCGCCGCCAGCGGTCGGTCGCCGGGTTGTAGGCGGCGCCGCGGCCGCCGTCGATCCACTTGCCTGAGGTGTCGTCGATGTTGGAGCCGTCCCAGACCAGCACCTCGGCACCGGTCCAGATCGGGGCGGGATCCGCGGCGTGCGAGATGAACCCTGTGGGGGGATGGGCAGACCGTCGCCAGGTGTTGGCGTCCGGGTCGTAGGCGATGGGCGCGCCCGTTGCGTACAGCAGGATCACCTCTTTGCCCGTCCACACCGTTCCCACGCGTCCGCCTCCAATTGACTGGTCGGGCGGCGGCTCCGGAAGCGCCCGCCAGCGGCCAGTAGCCGGGTTGTAGGCAAGCCCGTCGGGCGCCCTCCCCGAGGGGATCGGGGGGCTGTACGCGAACTCGGCGAGCAGGATCAGCTCCCTCCCGGTCCAGACCGCCGAGCCCAGTTCAGGCCCGCGCAGCACGTCATTGGCCGGCGGGCTGGGAAGCTGCGCCCATGGGCCACCGCCGCTCGGGGTGTCGGACTCGTCGTCCAGCAGTCCACGAGCGACCAGGACTCCCAACCCGACCGCCATCAAGATGACGATCGCCCCCGCGATCGCGCCGTCGGACCGCGGCCAGCTCCGCCTCCGCCCGCGCTCCTGCGGCCCGACTGGCAACGGCATCCGGTCGCCCATTGGCGCAGCCCTTCCTGACAAGGCTCCCAGCACAGAGCTTACGAGGAAGGCAGGGCTCCTGGAACCAGGCAGGTCCACGCCGTCTTGCGGGCTCGCAGCCCGCGCAGGCGGCTGGCGACCGCACCGCTCACCCTGGCCCGGCCAGGGTTACGTGCAGAACCTTCGAGAGGCCGCTTAGAAGACCCGATCGCCCTGGCCCGGTTCCGCTGGGGTGATCGCTTGCGCGACCTGGAGGACAAGCACCAACCGGAGGTCGACCGCTTGGACGATCCGGGCGGCCATCTCTGGGGTGGTGTGCCGGTAGCGGGCGCCGATGCGGCTGCCACCCTCCAGCTCCCCACCGCGGCTGCGCTGGTGGCCCATGAGCTCATCGATCACCCGGGCCGGGATGCCTTCATCCTCGAGCCAGGTCGAAAAGCTGTGCCGAAGATCGTGGGGTCCGCGAAGTTGCAGATGCTCAAGGTCACTTCGGGCGCGATGAATGGCGTGCTGGTAGAGACGACGAAAGCCATGGCGCGACAGTATCGTCCGTGTGCCAACGGGCACGCCGTTCCCGCCGCCGGGACCGGCAAAGACCAGCGCGTTCGAGTCGGCCTCAGGCGGCAGCTGGCGGCCAATCGCCTCCACCACCAACGGGGCCAGGGGATCTCGCGGAGGCCGGCGTCGCTCTTGGGCCGGGGCTTGAAGCCACTGCCGAACCGACCGGCCTGGTAGCGGGTGTCGACCACCTGGAGAACCGGGATCGCCCGATCCAGATGGACCCGACGCACGCGCAGGCCGGCGAACTCCCCGAAGCGGAGCCCGGTGCCGAGCAGACACAGCACATGGTCCCACCAGAACACCGGGAATCGGGCGAGCAGCTGGCCGGCCTCCTCGGGGTGAGGGCGCGGCGCGTGGCGTCGGCGAAGACGCGCTCGGGATCCACCCGCCGCTTGGGGGCGGGACCTTGCGGATGGGGTTGGCCGCGATGGCTCCTTCATCCTCGGCCAGCTGCAGGATGCGGAACAGGATCGAGCGGCAGGCCATCAGGCTCTTGTGGCCGAGCTGGCTGGCGAGCTGGTTCTGCCACTGGCGGATCAGCGTCGGCCCGATGGTCTCCAAGGGTCGTTGCCCGAACCGGGGTCGGATGTGGCGCCGCAGCCGGTTTTCCGTTGCCGCCAGGGTGGTTGGGCTGCGGTCGGGTTCGGTTGACCACACCGCCCACCACTCTTCCGCCCAGCGGTCGAAGGTCAGTCGGCCCCGCCGCCGGCCCTGCCAGGCGCCCCGAGCGATCTCCAGCTGCTTTTCGGCCTCCAGTTCGCGGGCCTCGGCCGGTGTCGCAACCGTCTGGGCGCCCTGGGAGCCGTCGTCCAGGAGCCACCACACCTGGTAGGTGACCCGGCCGGTGCGGGCGCTGACGCGCTTGCGAACGCCTACCGAGGCCATCGTCCTCGCCCACCGACGCGCTCGGCCGCGACCACGCCATACCAATCGGCTGCGACCCTTGTGCGGCGCCCCGCAGATGCTCCAGACCAGGGTGTGGTTGGAGCTGCCCTGCGGGACCTTGGAAGGCGCGTGGCTGGCCGAGACGGCCGGAGCCGGGTGCCGACATGGCCGGAAACGGCTGAGGCCGTTCTCGTTGGATAACGTGACAGCCCGCGGTGCGGGCAGCGATGGGTCCGGTGGTCCCTCACGGTTTGGTGACGGTGAGCCTTGGCGTCGTCACCGCGGGCTCCGGTTGGTCGTCTCAGAAACCTCAGAAACCACAGAAACAGGTGCGGCAGAGGTTTTTGTGGTTTCTGAGGACGGGTGCAAGGGGTTGACCACGAACCGGGGGGAGGCGGGTCGGCCGCGACCGTGGGGATCCCGGGAGGGTTCGGGGTCGACCCGGCGCAGGTAGCCGTGCTCCTCCAGCAGCCGCAGGGCTGGCTCCAGGTCGGTGGCCTTGCGGAAGCGGCCGCGGGCGGCCTGGTGGGCGTCGCGGCGGCTGAACTGGATCTGGTCAGTTCGGCTGATCCAGTCGAGCAGCCACCGGGCGTCTCCCATGCGAGGGTCGGCGCCCATCAGGTCGAACACCGCCCGGGCATGCTCGACCAGGTAGTCGGCCAGCCGGATGGCGGCGGCGAGGGTGTCGGCGCTGATCGGGTGGGCCCGGGGCGCTCAACATCGCCGATGCCAAGCGCTTCCAACTTGAGGATGTCGTGCGCATCGGCCCGGATGTACGGCTGACCGCGACGCCACTGCGTTGACGTCCTCGGTCACTGCTGCATCGATCGAAGGGCGTACGAAGTCAGCGTTGATGCAGTCGTTAGAAGTTTCTCTACCACTTCAAGGCCGGCCCTGCGGGCGGCCGCCGGAGGCGGCCGCCCTCGGCCGGCAGACTGAGGGGACGGCCAAGGACCGTCCCCTAGCTAACGTCCGCCGACCGCTGCTACCGTATCGCAACGGTCGTAATAAGTCTGTTCTGGGCAAGCTGCCCGAGTTCGTCGAAGGCGAAGAGGGACGCATCTAGCAGCGCTGACCCGCGGTGGAGCGGCCCCCCCGTCACGACAAGGGAGAACGGCGTCGGGGTGGGACCGCAACTCACGCTCGTAGCCCCAAGTGCCTCCCGGAACCCGAACACCCCGCCTCGCTGCCGCAAAACGACATCAACGAGCGCGGTTGCCGGCGCGTCGCAGGTGACCGTGCCTTCCACTAGTGCATGGGCAGGGTCAATCAGCGTCACCGAGGTGATGGTGGCGTTCACCTCGGTAACGTCGGCGAGCGCCGCCCCTGCTTGGGTGGTGAGGAGAGCCACCACCAGCCCCGTGGTTACGAGCAGTTTCCTGAGCATCCCGCACCTCCATCGGTCGCGGGCACACGCCAAGGCAGCCTCCCGAAGCGGTGGACCACGCGCCCTGGCAAGGCTTGCGCCGGGCCCGGTGGTGTCAGGATCGCCCATTACCATGGAGGAACGGCTGAGGAGCCTTTCGGCTGATAACCTCCGCTGGCGACCGCCACCTGGACCAATCAAGGGACGCCTGGGCCAGCACATCGCGTCGCCACCAGGGAACCGTCTGATTGCCGCACTTCGGCTGCCCTCTTGACGTTGGCTCCGCCAGTGAGTTCGAGGTCACTGAGGGATGGCGTGAACCACTCGATCTTGCTCCCATCCCTAGATCCGGTCAATGGGGCATCCCGTCTTGAGATGACCGAAGCAGGCCATGCTGCTCATCGCGCGCAGAGGACCTGACGGGTGCTTGGCGGCTATCCAAACGATCGGACTTGCCGGCGAACAAGGGAAGCAATAGCCCCCGTGGCGACGCCGACATCTGCGGCCGTGAGGACCAAGGCGGATGCTCACAAGAGGAGGAACCGGCCCTTGGCAACGAGGCAGATGGCCGCCCTGGCTGCCCTCGCCTTCCGGTCCAGCCGGTGACCATCGCCGCCAGGCTTGGAGCAACGTCGTCCTCACCGGCCCCGGACGTGCCCTATGCATCGGTCCGCAGCGGTCATCCACGGTCAATATCGGTCAGTGACCGCACCCGCTGAGCCGTGGTACCAGCCAACAGCGGGCGGATGATGGATGCTTCCCAAGCTCGCGGTACCACGCGAATCTTTGTCCGTGCGGGTCCATACCGCGCTGAGGTTCACGGCGCGACCGTCTATAGTCGTCAAGCGTCATTCCTTTACCCAAGCCCTGAAAGCCTTCCAACCCGTGTCGGCATGCAAGTGGGTGATCGGCGCAGCATCACGTAGATGAAGGTCACCACGCGCAGTCTGCACCAGGCGCTCCCTGGACTTGCGCAGCATAGCGCGCTTGGCCTCTCGTTCAACTTGTTCGGCGGGATCTTCAGTGAAACTGACCTCCACCAGACGATGCTCAGCCCCGTGTAGAGCCTCTGCCTCCGCCACAAGCGCCGAGGAGGCTAGGAGCCGAAGGCGCGTTAGCGTGTAGGTTTCGATGTCATAAGCCTCAATGACCTGCCAGGGCGAGGTCGCGGCTCTCCTGGTCCTTTCGCCCGAGCCGTGCTCCAGCCGTGCAAGCCGCGTTAAGAGTAAAGCTGGCCCCTAGAAAAGTTACGAAGGCCTCGATAAGCGCTTCGCGATTCCATCGGTGCTCCTCACGGCGTCCACTGACGTACAGATTGATTCCGGATAGCAACGCCGCAATCCCTGCGGCTCCGGCCGTAACGAAGTCTGCGGCGACTGCCATGGAAGGCTCCTCGTTGCTTCGGTTGACTTCGCACCAACGGCGTGGCCACTATCGACGGTGTCAGACCAGCCTGCGTCCCTACTGCGCCCTCACACTGACCATCCTTGCCTGATTCCGCTTGCGCAAGGCCTCATCCTTTGCCGAGCGGACGCTGAGAGTCGAAGATGGCCAACTTGGATCGCGCTGGAGTGACCATGATTGTCCGTGGGTGCTGGAGGTATCTGTCCGACGTGCCACACGGATCGCACGGCCGGTCCCGCCGCGGGCCGGCGCCAGGTCGGCCGGAGGGTGAGGCTCGACTACGGCAACAACCGCCTGACACGCCCTCACTGCCAGGCCCATGAACGTCGTCCTTGCCGGCCGTGCCACTAGCCTGCCTTTCACAGCAGTCCTAACCGGTCCCCGGCGGACAGCCACGGACAACACCGAAGCGGCCTCCACCTGCGTCGTTCGCCGCCATAGCAGGTAGCAATCCTGCCCGATCTGGCTTTGGGAGCAAGGGGTCAAGGTTTCCGACGTGGCTATCGAACTATCGCAAGCTGCGCAAGTCGGAGCACACTGACGAGAGGAGCCCAGGGACATAGAGGTGATGCAGATGCAGCTGCAACGGCGCCCGAGCGGTCTTCCCGATTGGCTGTATGTCGCGATCGTGGCGGCCCTTGGCCTGTACTTCGTCATTGGTGGCATCGCCTGGACGACGTTCATCTACAACGGGACCCCGGTGCCGGACTCGTTCACCACGATCCTTGCCACCATCGCGGGCGGGCTGGTCGGCGTGCTCGCGCCCACTGGTGGCCAAGCTCGGTCCTCGCCGCCCAGCCGGGAACAACGGCCACCGGCGGAGTGATAGCGTCGAACCTCCCGCGTCGTGAGCACCGACCACCGGAGGCGCCTGCGACCGGACGGGTCGCAGCCCGCCGGTACACAGTGGGTACACGCGGAGCCGGCAGATAGCGGAGTGCAACGGGCACGAGCGGTCACCACGGGGGCTAAGGAACCACAGGTCAGACTGCCAACACCACCGCCACCAGGCACCACTTCAGGAGGCGGGCCAGCGTTCGAGTCTCCCCACCCCCACCAAACTGGGTTACTGCTCGCCGCAGCCGCGAGGACGGCCGCCTGGCCGACCCCAGCAACCTGCTTGTCGGCACCGCCCATAGCGTCCTGTTGGATGATGGCAGCGGCCCCGACCCCTGGCCCACAAGCCCACACGCCAAGCGGATCGGCGGCCACGTCGGCCAGGGCGCCCGCCCCACCCACCGATCCCAACGAGGAGCTGTGGGCCTCATCCAATCCCGGACCCGCTAGCTACGGTGCCACTGGTACCGGTGGCTCATTGTGAGTGGGATGACCAAGTCGTAGGCTCGCTGCCCGTTCGAGCGAATTGGAGGAGTTCATGGCCCACCCCAACGAGGAACTCACCCGCAGAGGCTTCGATGCCTTCGCCAAGGGCGACGTCGACACCCTCCGAGAGCTGACGGATCAAGACGCCGTCTGGCATGTGCCGGGCCGCAACCAGCTTTCCGGTGACCACCGCGGCGTGGACGCGATCCTTGGCTTCTTCGCCAAGACGATGGAGCTCACCGGCGGCACCTTCCGCATCGAAGTCCACGACGTCGTGGCCAACGATGACCATGCGGTCGCGTTGTTTGTCTCTCGCGGCCAGCGCGAGGGTCGAACCTATGAGAACCGGAATGTGGTCGTGCAGCACATCCGCAACGGCAAGCTGGTCGAGGTGTGGCTGCTGTCCGAGGACCAGTACGCGGCCGACGAGTTCTTCTCCTAGGCGCTGGTCGGTCTGCACTTGGGGAGGCCACGGCTTCGGTCGTCGGCCTCCCGTCTCCCCAGGCTGGACCCCCAGATCCTCATGACTTACTTACGGGACTAGCTGAAACCGGAAGGAACAGGGCGGGACGGTTGCCCGTTGGTAATCAACCAAGGCCGCGGTAGCTGGGCTATTTCGAGTGGGTGAGCACCCAGCGGAATGCTGCTCATCAAATGACTCATAACCCAGAGGCGCCTGTGGCATGCCGGACTGGCTATGGGTCGGCGGCTGGAGTCTGTCGGCGGTCGAGGTAGCCGCCCCGGCGCCGGCCGTAGGCCTTGGGCCGGAGCTGGCGCTCGAGCTGCATCAGGCTCCAGATCCTGGTGCCGTCGGCGCGGATATACGGCTCAACGTTGGCGGCCAGCTTGCGGAGGGTGGCCAGGTCGACGCCGAGCAGCTTCGCGCACCGCTCCAGCGGCGCCGCGATCGGCCGGCCCACGTCTGGGTCGTGCCAGGTCCCCACCGGATCAGACTATCGAACACAAGTTCGAGAGTTGATCGGCAACGCTGCGTAGTCCGACGGGGCCGTTCGGAGTCTGGGTGGGCCGCGCTGGGGCCGCAACTCGGCGGAACCTGGGGGACAGCAGAGGACAGCAGGGGATAACGAACCGAGAGGTCAGCGGCCGTTCGGAGCGATTGACCTGGGCGGCGAAACCGCTGGAGTGAGCTTTCACACGGCAGAGCCCACAGGGTTCTGCCAGTCCTAACACGATCATCACGATGACCCTAGAGCTTCCGGGCGTTCCTTGCCGCTGATCGTGGTCGCCGGTTCCTCTCCTACCGGCATTGGTGAGGAGTCGATTAGCGACAGATCTCACCGTGCCCGTGAACGCCCCGGCCAGGATGTGTAAGAAGATGACGCCATCCGAGCAGGACCCGCCTGCGGTCACCGCCGCCGAGCCACCACCGGCTGGCGGCCAAGTGGTCGCGGCCGCTGTGGCGCTGCTGGAGGCGGCCGCGTTGATCGCCATGCGGCGGGTGGCGAGCTGGAACCCGCTCCTACCCCTGTACGCGGCGGCCGATCGGAGGTGGACAGCATCAACAGGCGAGGACCAACAGGACTGGCGGACCGACCCGAGCAGGCACGGGGCCGGCGTGCGCCTGGCGGTGCTGGTCGCCGAGGCCACCATCGGCCTCTGCTTGGCCAAGGACGGGCATCTCAGCGCCCGGGAGCTGTCGGTCGATCTGCGCCACGCCGCGGCCAGGCTTGCGGCTAGGCGCTCGGTTCGGCCCGTAGCTATCGTTGTCCCTGGCCTGTGGGTCATCCGCAGGGTCCCATCAAAGTCGCGGTCTGCGCTAAATGTCCGAGTACGCCTGCCACTGGGCTCTGGCTCCTACCTGGGCCGAGCACGGCCGCGTGGCATCGGCCCACGAGGTAGGCCGTCGGACGAATGGGACGAATCGCGACTCTAACAGGGTCCTGCGCGAGGCCTGAACAGTTGCGACGCTGATTCGTGCGCCCACGACGGTGTCGCGGAACCATGTGTCGACGAGACGTCGAGACCTTCAAGGCCGCTCCTCGTCGACCCAGCCGAGCTCAACTGCCCGCTCGTGCAATGGGCCTTCGACCGCGGGCAGCGTTAGGAACGAAACGGCATACAGAACAACGAGGAGCCCGATCGGAACGGCCCAAGCGCGAGGACGGGTTTCCCAAGCGCGAGGACGGGTTTCCGGCGGACCGGTCCCATCCTGTCCAGCGTCGGCAGGGCGGTCCCGACGGAGCCTCGTCTCCGGGAGCCGACGGTCGGGTGGCCTCAGCACCCACGACGCGATGGCGCACGTCGCGAACATCAGTGGCACCGACCACGACTCAACACCGTCGCCGGCTGACAGGTGCGACGCCACGGCACCCGACCACAGGAAAAAGGAACCCGCGTACGCCCATTCCTTGATCAGCGGGACCCCGGGCGCGATGATCACGACGGCCGCACTGGCCTGCCACGCGCCGATAATGTAGGTGAAGAAATGCGGGTATCCCAGGTGGTCCAACTGGACTTCCACCCATTCGATCGTCAGAAGGTTCCACACCGATCCAGCAGTCAACTCGAAGACCACTACAAACGTGGTGGCCCAAAAGGCTATCGGGCGGATCCGGCTCCAGCTCCAGCGGCTTCGTGCGACGGTGGCCGACTTCTCGTCGGTCGCGTGCTGGAACGTTCTGGTCGTTTGAGATTGCATCTCAGCCTCCTCGTCAAGTCTGGTGGTGACGGATTTTGCCTAAGCGCTTACGCCTCCGTAGGGCCTCAGCGTCCTCGATATGTCCAGTTGGTGAGGTAGGGACCCAATGGGTGTGCGCCTTACCTCAGGCCGGTCTGTTCTACGTCGGGCGCTATCGGTTCCACGCCGCAAGCAGTGGGATCGGGATCGACTCGATTGTCGACCCGCCTGGGAGATCCGCTCGCGACCCTTCACAGGACGTTCGGCAGGTCGTGGACGGTGGCGACCAGCTTGCAGACGTGGACCACGGCGTTCTTCCCGGAGCAGCATGTCCGCCTCCTCTTGGGGTCGTCCTCGTGCAGCTGGCTTGATCGCCCGGGGTGAGCCACGCTGCGCTCGTCGCTGGTTGCGACACCGTGCGCAGCACGAACGGACCGGTCGATCCGTTTCGACCCTGGATGGTGTCGGTACCGGTAGTGGAGGCGAACGGCGAAGGCATGCTGGAGGCGGCGGTGAGCGAGCCCATCCTGGTTCGTGCTCGTTCCGGGGACGCGGACGCGTTCCGAGAGCTCGTCGACCCCTACCGCAGTGAGCTGCAGGTGCACTGCTACCGGATCCTCGGCTCGCTGCAGGACGCCGAGGACCTGCTGCAGGAGACGCTGCTGGCGGCCTGGCGCGGGCTCGGACGCTTCGAGGGGCGAGCCTCGCTGCGCGCCTGGCTGTACCGCATCGCGACCAACCGCTGCCTGAACGCGCTGCGCGATCGCGGTCGCCGCCCCAAGGAGATGCCGCCCATGGTCCAGCCGCCCGAGCCCACCCGCCGGAGCGAGCCCATCTGGCTGGAGCCCTACCCCGACGTCCTCCTGGAGGGCGTGGCGGACACCGCGCCCGGCCCGGAAGCGCGCTACGAGACCAGAGAGGCGATCGGCCTGGCGTTCATGACGGCGCTGCAGCATCTCCCGCCTCGCCAGCGTGCCGCGCTGGTCCTGCGCGACGTGCTCGGCTTCCGCACCACCGAGGTCGCCGACATGCTCGGCAGTACCGAGGCCTCGGTCAAAGGCGCCCTGCAGCGCGCCAGGGCGACCCTGGAGGCGCGCATCCCGGCGGGAGGGCGCGAGCTGGCGCCGCTGCCGCACTCGCCGCGCGAACGCGACCTGGTGGGCCGGTTCGCCGACGCCGTCGAGCACGGCGACACCGACGCCATCGTCGCGTTGCTGGCCGAGGACGCGTGGCTGACGATGCCGCCCGAGCCATATGAGTACCAGGGTCACGCCGCGATCGCCGCCTTCCTCGACGACCGTCCCGCCCTGCGCGGCGCACGTCTTCGGTTGGTGCCCACGCGGGCCAACGGGCAGCCGGCGTTCGGCTGCTATGCCCCCGACCCCCGGGCGGCGATCGTGCGCGCTTACGGGCTGCTGGTGCTCACCCTGGAGGGTGACCGGATCTCGGCCATCACCTGGTTCGGCGACCGCGGCGTGTTCCCCCACTTCGGGCTTCCTC
>Ga0081538_10005674_pt1 | contig 11175 bp, 7 predicted proteins | sample TabmetS5T2R1_FD_71022 | JGI IMG/M metagenome (GOLD analysis project Ga0081538, IMG submission 71022) | Tabebuia heterophylla rhizosphere microbial communities from the University of Puerto Rico - S5T2R1 | ecosystem: Host-associated > Plants > Roots > Rhizosphere ...
CGACGACACGCTGAAGCGGCTGCTCGGCCCCGCCGGGCCGGAGCTGCTCTGCGACGAGTGCTTCGAGAAGCTCGACGAGTACGTCGAGCTCGAGCTGCGCGGTGCGGACGCCGACGGGCGGATCCCCGGCATGCGCGCGCATCTCGAGGGCTGTCCCGCCTGCCACGAGGACTACGACAGCCTGCGCGAGCTCGTTCAGGGCCAGCCCCGCAGCTAGCGCCCTCCCGCACGGCGGCTCCCGCGGATCTCCCGCCGCCGTGAACGCCCGCCGGTAAGAACTCTCCTCGCTCGGCCGCTAAGCCCGGTAACCGAACGAGAAGGAGCCGGCCATGAACAGCAACACCCACACCGACAGACGACGGTCGAGACTGCCGCTCGCCGCCCTCGTCGCGACGGCGAGCGCCGTGCTCGCGCTGGCCCTGGCCGGCGGCCACGCCGCCCAAGGCCATTCCGACCAGCACGCCGACGCCGCTAAGAGGAGCGGGACGAGCGAGGAGCGGCTCGCCTTGCACGACGAGATGCGACGCCTCTGGGAGGACCACATCACCTGGACGCGGCTGTTCATCGTGAGCGCCACCGACGACCTCCCCGACACCCCGGCGACGACGCAGCGGCTCCTGCGAAACCAGGACGACCTCGGCGACGCGGTCAAGCCGTTCTACGGGCGCGCCGCCGGCGAGCGACTGACCGCCCTGCTCAAGGAGCACATCACCGTCGCGGCCGACCTACTCGGGGCGGCCAAGGCCGGCGACCAGAGCGCCGTCGATCGCCACAGCAACGCGTGGTACCGCAACGCCAACCAGATCGCGGACTTCCTCCACGAAGCGAACCCGCGTCACTGGCCCCGCGGTGAGATGCGCTCGATGATGCGCCGTCACCTCGACCTGACGCTGGCCGAGGCCGTCGCCCACCTCGAACGCGACCACCGCGCCGACATCCGCGCCTACGACCGCATCCACCGCCAGATCCTGAAGATGGCGGACATGCTCAGCGACGGGATCGCGGCCCAGTTCCCCAAGCGGTTCCGCTAGCCGGTCCGGGTGCTCAGGGGCGGGGGCGCTCTGCGCGCCCGCCCCTGACCAGCCCGCTGTTTAGCTGCCCGGCAGCGGCGGCCGGGTGGTGCCGAACAGCCATGCGTCGAAGAACGCGTCGAGCTGCTCTCCGGACACGCGCTCGGCCGTCTCGATGAAGTCGCCCGTTGAGACGTTGCCGTACTTGTTCTCTGCGTACCACGTGCGCAGGAGGGCGAAGAAGTCGGCGTCGCCGATCGTCTCGCGCAGCGCCTGCAGCGTCATCGCGCCGCGGCGGTACGCGGGGTCGTCGAACATGTCCTCCGGCCCTCCGAGGTCGGCCGGGGGCTGAGTCCAGTACGCCTCCGACCGCGAGGCGTAGTTGATTCGGAACGTGGTCGCCGCGGGCGCGCCGCCGGTCCGCTCGGTGAAGAACCACTCCGACCAGCGGGCGAAGCCCTCGTTGAGCCAGATCTCACGCCAGCGGCTCAGCGTCACCGCGTTGCCGAACCATTCGTGCGCGATCTCGTGGACCACGGTGCTCTGGCCGGGCGAGCCGTCGTAGCTGGCCTTCGTCGCGGTCTCGAGCGCGTAGCCGACCCCGCCGCGGTCGATCACCGCGCCGGTCGCTGCCCACGGGTAGGGCCCGTAGACCTCGGTGAACAGCGCGTGGATCTCCTTCTGGCGCGCGAGGTTGTTGCCGTTCAGGCCGGGCGCGATCGCGTTGTAGATCGGCGTCCCGTCGGCCAGCTGGTCGATCGTCAGCGCGAAGTCGCCATTGGTGGCGGTCGTCAGGTACGGCGACATCGGCAGCGCCTGGCGCCAGCGCCAGGTGGTCCTGCCGTCCTCGGTCGCGCTGCTCGTCAGAACCCCGTTGGCGAGCGCGGTCTTGCCCTCGGGGACGGTGATCGCGAAGTCGAACGTCGCCTTGTCGTTGGGGTCGTCGTTGACCGGGAACCAGCTCGGCGAGCCCTGCGGCTCGTTGACGACGAACGCACCGTCGGCGGTCTTGACCCAGCCCTCGGACGAGCCGTCGGGGTCGACCACGGTCCGCGGTATGCCGCTGTAGTCGACCTCGACCGTGAACTTGTGGCGGGTGATCAGCGGCGTGTGCGGAGTGATCTCGAGCTCATGGACGCCACTCCGCGTGTAGTCCGACGGGTGCCCATTGACCTCGAGGCGCGAGATGTCGAAGCCGCGCAGGTCGAGGTTGAAGCGCCGCAGCTTCTGCTCGGCCGTCGCCGTGATGGTGGCCGACGCGTCGAGCACCTGCGTACGAAAGTCGTAGTCGAGATCCAGGGCGTAGTGCGAGACGTCGTAGCCGTCGTTGCCCGCGAACGGGAAGTAGTCGTCGCCGAAGCCGGGCGCGCCCACCGCGAACGGCCGCGCGTTGGGGTTCGGCGCAGCCTGCGCGGGTGCCGCCGCGACTGCCAGTGCGGTGATCAGTACGGCTGCGACGGCGGTGGTCCGTCTGCGATCCATCGCTTCTCCTCAATCGCCATGTGCCCTTCAGATCTGGGCCCGACGCGGTAACCCTAGCGGCGCGTCGGGGCATCAAACGTCACACGGACGAGGGCACCGGTACGGTCGACCTCCGGCCCAACGCCGAACGGAGGCTACGTCGTCGCCTTTTGGCTGTCCTCGGTTGGGTGGGCGGGAGTGAAGAAGTCGATGAGCAGCTGTGTGACGCGCTCGGGATCGTCGTGATGGACCCAATGCGAGGCGTCGGGCAGGCGCTCGACGCGATCGAGGTTGGGCACGTCGGCGCGGTCCGGCTCGGCGAGCTTGGGACCGAGGTAGCGATCGCGCTGCCCCCAGATGACCAGCGTCGGCGCCGAGATCGGGCGAAGCTGCGCTTGGACTTGCTTCGACTGTCGCACCGCGGCGCGGTAGTAGTTGATGATCGCGGCTTCGGCGCCTGGCTGTGACCACGACTCGATGTAGCGCTCGGTGTCCTCCGGCGTGTACGGGGGCCGCGCATCGCGCTGGTAGCGCCGGAAGAACCGCCAGTGCCCGGCGCGCACGATGCGCTCGGGCAGCCCTGGGAGCTGGAAGAAGAAGAAGTACCAGAGCTTCCGCAGCTGGTTGGGATTGCGCAGTCCCTCGTTGAGCGTGCGCGGATGGGCCGCGTTCAGGATGGCCAGCCGGTCCACGACCTCCGGGTGGCTCATCGCGGTGGCCCAGGCGACCGTTCCGCCCCAGTCATGGCCGACCAACAGCGCCGACTCGGCACCGAGCTCTCGGATCAGGCCGCGGACGTCGGCGGCCAGCCGGTCGGCCGAATAGGCCTCGACACCGGTCGGCCGCGATGACAGGTTGTAGCCGCGCAGGTCGGGCGCGACCACTCGAAAGCCCGCCGCCGCGAGCGGCGCGATCTGCAGCCGCCAGCTGAACCAGAACTCGGGGAAGCCGTGCAGCAGCACGATCAGCGGCCCATCGCCGGCCTCGACGTAATGCAACCTCACGTCGCCGACCTCGGCGTAGTCCTCCCGCAGGTCGGTCGGAAGGCCCGGCGCCGAGACGGACGCGGACCCCGTCGGGGCGGACTGGCGAGTGGACGATGAGCTCACGAGGGGTCTCCTTTCCGTCGCCGCCCAGGCTCGGCGGCGACCTGGCGCTCACCCGCGAGCCGTGCGTCAACACTCGCAGAGCCGAGAGGCCAGAGCAACCCTTGCGCGTCGGCCTCCCCTGCACGGCGCCCCTCGGTGCGGGACTTCTTTCGCCGGCTCCGGTGACACGAGGCCACGCGCTGCTCAATGCTCACGACACGATCCGCGCGGTCGCGGTGCGCAGCGCGTCGAGGCTTCCTTCCCACGCTTGGAGCTCGGCCTCCTCGAGCTCGGGCATCATCGCCGGGCCGGCCCCGTCGGGGCCGAGCACGGCCGGGAGGCTGGCGCAAACGTGCTCGTCGACGCGCACGCTCACCGGCACGATCGCTCCGTGCTCCCGTATCACGTGGGCCGCGAGCCGGGCCGCTGTCAGCGCGACCGCGCTGCTGGTCGAGCCCTTCAACTCGTGCACGTGTGGGCCTGCGCGGCGCACCTCCTCGGCAAGCGCGTCGGTGTCGAGGGACAAGCCGTTGCGAGCGGCGAACTCGCGAAGCGGAAACGGCCCGACCCGTGCGAGGCTGAACGGGAAGACCGCGGAGAGCCCGTGCTCGCCGATCACCCAGGCATGGACGCTTCCGGGATGGATGCCGAGCCGCGCCGCGAGGAGCTCACGCAGCCGCCAGGAGTCGAGCGCCGTGCCTGTGCCGAAGACGTTCACGCCGCGCGGCGCCCACGCGCGCGTGAAGAACTCCGTCAGGACGTCGACGGGATTCGAGATCACGATCGCCACCCGCGGCAGGGCCCCCGCCAGCGCCTCCGCCAGTTCGGCCGCCACCTCCAGGTTCTGGTCTATCACGGTCATCCGCGAGGCACCGGGCTCGGGGGACGCCCCCGCCGTGATCACGGCCACATCGGCCGCCGACGCCTCGGTCAACGGACGTCCGTCCACCGGGCAATCCGGCAGAAGTGGAGCCGCATGCTGAAAATCGAGGGCCTCTCCCAGCGCCTTGTCGCCGTGGCGGTCGTAGAACACGAGCCGTGAGGCCAATCCCTGCCCCAGCACCGCGCCGGCGCACGCCACACCCACCCTGCCGGCGCCGACGATCGCCACCTCGGCCACCTTTCAGCCCTCCGATGGCGCCTCGGCCGCGACGGGAAGCGTTGCCTCGTGGGCGTCGGGCAGCGCCGACTGCAGCTCTCTGCGAGAGCTGATCCCGAGCTTTGCGAACACCTTGCGCAGGTGCCACTCGACCGTGCGGGGGCTGATGAAGAGCTGGGCGCCGATTTCGGGGTTCGTCCTCCCGTCAGCCGCCAGTCGCGCGATCTGAGCCTCCTGGGCGGTGAGCTCGTCGCGCGTTTCGACGCTGCGCTTGCGGACCTTCTCGCCGCTGGCCGCCAGCTCGCGGCGGGCGCGCTCGGCGAACCCTTCCATGCCCATCGTCGCGTATGCCCCGTGCGCGGTGCGCAGCTGCTCGCGCGCATCTACCCGCCGGCCCTCCCGGCGCAGCCACTCGCCATACAGGAGATGGGCGCGGGCGAGGGCGACCTTGATGCGGGTGCGTCCGAGCCGGTCGATCGCCTCGCGGTAGAGGCGCTCGGCCTCGTCGTCTTCGCTCAGTAGCGCGCGCGAGCGGGCCTCCACCCCCAGCGTCCAGTCGGACCCGCTCGCCCGGCTGATCTCCTGAAGCCGCCGGAGCGGCGCGGCGGCGCGCTCTGGCTGGCCGGCCCGCACGGCGGCCTCGATGAGCTCGGTCGGTACCCAGGTCGACACCCCGAGCTCTTCGCGGTCCTCGCCTGCCCGCTCGGAGACCGCGAGGGCCTCCTCGTAGCGTCCGAGGCTGTTGAAGAGGACGGCGCTCGCCCACCCGGTTGCGATGAGCCAGAGGCCCTCGCCGCGGCGCACCACCTCGTGTCGGCTGGCCTCGATCAGCTCGGAGACCTCCTTCTCCGAACCGCGCCACGCGGCCAGGGCGATGGCGCCCTGCGGTGCGAGGTGGCTGCCCGAGGCCTCGATCACGGCTTCCGCCTCTGTGACCAGAGACTGCGCCGCACCGAGGTCACCGAGGAACAGCTGTACCCCAAAGCGCTCGACGAGTGCGATCGGGAGCAGGGAGAGGGCGCCGCGTTCGCGGGCGAGCCGCACCTGGCGATCGGTCAGCTCGTCCCAGCTCGCGTCGTCACCAAGGGCTCGCGCCACCCGGCACGCGAGCCAGAGCCAGCGAAGTGCGTCCGCTTCTGACATCGGCTCGTCACGGAATGCGCTCAGAGCGCGCTTCAGCTCCGGCGCTCCCGCTGCGTAGCCGCGGGTGGTAAGCACTGCCACACCCTCGAGGAGCAGGTCGCACGCGCGCGGCAGTTCCGCGTCCGACTCGCTCCAGTCCGCGGCAAGGACCGCTTCGGCGACCTCGCGCACGCCACCACCTCGAGCGAGGCGACCCGCGAACAGCGCCGCGGAGAATGCGTCGAGGTACGTCTCGCGTGACAGCTTGGCGTCGAGTCTTTCGAGCCGTCGGGCGGCCGCGAGCAGTAGCGGCGGGGCGTCGCGGCCCCGGTCGACGGCGAATCTGATCTGACCCCGGAGAAGCTCGGCACAGGCGCGCTGAAGTTCGTCGAGAGGACCTGACTCCGCCATGGCGAGGAGGTCGAGGGCGGCATTGGGTGCGCCGGCCTCGTGGCTGCGCTGCGCTGCGGCGAGCGCGCGACGGGCCCGGGGCTCCAGCGCGGGCGTCAGGTCGGCAGAACGTCTGAGGAAGGCCGCCGCCGCCGCGAGTCCCCCACGTGCCTGGGCTCGGCCGGCGGACAGCTCCAGCTCGGCTGCGACCGTTTCGTCCAGCGCCGGAGTCGCGTTTGCGAGATGCCACGCCCGGCGGTCGGGGTCGGTATCGCGATCGGTCGCCTCGGCGAGAGCGCGATGTGCCCGTTGGCGGTCCTCCGACGACGCCGACCGGTAGACGGCCGAGCGCACCAGCGGATGTCGGAACCGCACCCGGCCGCTGAAGTCGACCAGGCCCGCCTCCGAGACCGGCTCGGCCGCCTGGGCCCCGACGCCCAGCAGCTCGGCCGCGTGCCAGACGACCAAGGGGTCGCCGACCGGCTCCGCCGCGGCGATGAGCAGGAGCTCCCGGCTGGTGGAGGGGAGTGGCGCCAGGCGCCTGCGGAAGCTCTCCTCGATCTGGCCTGACAGTGCGGCTGCGTGAGGGAGCCCGAAGCCGCCGGCCAACTCGGCGTGCGTCAGGCCATGCGGCAGCTCCATCAGCGCCAGCGGGTTGCCCCGAGTCTCGGCGACGATCCGGTCGCGCACCCTTTCGTCCAGCGGCCCCGTGATCGCGGACTCGAGCAGGGCCCGTGCGTCCCGCTCCGCCAGGCCGTCGACCGTCACCTCCGTGAGCCCCGCCAGCTCCTTGCTCGGCTCGCGCTCCGCGAACACGACGGCCACCGCCTCGGCTCCCAGCCGGCGTGCCACGAAGGCGAGTGCCTGTGCCGAGGCGCGGTCGAGCCAGTGCGCATCGTCGACGAGGCAGAGCAGCGGTCGCTCCTCGGCCACTTCGGACAGGAGAGTCAGGGCTGCGAGCCCGACGAGGAATCGATCGGGCGATTCACCCGAGCTGAGCCCGAAGGCCGTGGCGAGCGCGTCGCTCTGAGGGTCCGGCAGATGCGTGAGACGATCGAGCATCGGCGAGCAGAGCTGATGCAGGCCGGCGAACGCGAGCTCCATCTCGGACTCGACGCCTGCGGCACGCGCGACCCGACATTCCGACGCGCGTGCGGCCAGGTACTCGAGCAACGCGGTCTTGCCGACGCCCGGCTCGCCACGCAGGACGAGGACTCGGCTGTGGCCCGCGAGCATGTCGTCGATGACCTGATCGAGGGCCTCGCACTCGCTCCGCCGGCCCCTCAGCCGTGACCCGGGGCCGCGGGTCGTCAAGACCACCTGCCAAGGCTACTTTCGCGCGACTGGGTCTGGCAACCGCCGCCGGGCCGGCGATCCGTCAGCCGACGACCATCCACTCCAGCACCCACGTCGACTGCAGGTAGACGAGCGCGCAGACGATCAGCAGCAAGACGATGCTCCAGCCGACGACCTTGCGGAACAGCGCGCCCTCTTGCCCGGCGACAGCGACTGCCGCGGCGGCGATGGCCAGGTGCTGAGCCGAGGTCACCTTCCCGAGGACGCCCCCCGAGGCGTTTGCGGCGGCGAGCAGCTTGGGAGAGATCCCGATGTCGTTCGCCGCCGCCACCTGCACGCCACCGAACAGCGCATTCGACGCGGTGTCCGAACCCGTCACGGCGACGCCCAGCCAGCCGATCACCGGCGCGAGGAACGCGTAGAACGAGCCGGCTCCCGCCGCCCAGAGACCGAGCGTGAGCGTCTGGCCGGACTGGTTGACGACATAGGCGAGAGCGAGGACGGCGGTCACGACCAGGACCGCGCCCCTGAGCTGGACCAGCGTCGCGCGGGCCACGCGCAGGGCACCTGCCGGGGCGAGCCCGATGGCCGCCATCGTGATCAGTCCAGATATCAGCATGAGCGTCCCAGCGGCGGGCAACCAGTTGAAGTGGAAAGTGAGGCTGGGCAGGGCGTCCCCGTCCGGGTTGCGCACGTCGAGGCCGGGCCAGTCGAAGCTCGTGGTCCAAGGCGAGCCGGCCAGCTCGTCCTTGACGGGCGGCAACTGCGCGATCGAGAAGACCGCGACGATCACGAGATAAGGGGCGTACGCTCGCAGCACTTCGAGCGGCGGGTCCTTCGTCGCGTCCTCGCGAGGCGTGAGCTCGGCGAGAAGCGGATCACTCGGCGTCCAGACGCGCAGGAGCGCCACGATCGCCGCCATGCTCGAGAGCGACGCGACGATGTCCGTCAGCTCCACCGAGAGGTAGTTCGAGCAGGCGAACTGGGCGAGGGCGAAGGTGAGTCCGCCCACCGCGGCGACGGGCCACGCCTGCCTGATCCCCCGCGGGCCGTCGACCATGGCGACCAGGATGAAAGGGACGATCAGGCCGAGCAGCGGCGTCTGGCGGCCGACCATCGCACCGAGATCCCCCTTGTCGAGCCCGGTCACTTCGGACAGCGTCGTGATCGGGATACCGATCGCGCCGAACGGGACGGCCGCCGTGTTCCCGAGCAGGGCGAGGGCCGCCGCCTTGATCGGCTTGAAGCCGAGCGCGGCCAGCATCACCGAGGTGATCGCGGCCGGGGCGCCGAAGCCGGCGAGCGCCTCCATCAGCGTGCCGAAGCAGAAGGCGATGATCACGGCCTGGATCCGCCGATCGTCCGAGACGGAGGCGATTGATCGCCGCAGGACGCCGAAGTGCCCGGTCTCGACGGTCATGTTGTAGACCCAGATGGCCGCGACGACGATCCACATGATCGGGAACAGACCGAAGGTCGCCCCCTCGGCGGCGGACAGGGCGGCCTGGTCCACGGGCATGCCGTAGACGCCCGCGGCGATCGCGATCGCGGTGAGGAGGGCAATCGGCGCGGCCCACCGTGCCCTCATCTTCACGCCGCCGAGCAGGACGATCAGCGTGAGGATCGGCAGCGCCGCGATGATCGCGGTCAGCCCGAGCGAGTCCGAGACCGGATCGAAGTCCTGGGTGTAGACAACTCCTCCTCGTCGCCGAAGGGCTGTGTGACCCTCCCAGGGATCGCGCCCGTGCGCCACTCATGACCGAGGGCATCCGCCCCGCCCTCGCCACCGGCGCACGCGAGGGGCAGGGGGTTACCAGGGCGGCTGACCAGGGACCTCACGGGCGCGAAGTGCCGGCGGGGCGGTCAGGTTACTTCGTGCCCATCGCTCCGACCAGGAGGAGAAGGAGATGTCGATTCAGACCACCACCGCCACGGAGATCCGCCCGTTCGAGTTCGACGTCTCGGACGACGAGCTCACCGACCTGCGCAACCGCATCGACGCGACGAAGTGGCCCGACCGGGAGACGGATGCCTCCCAGGGCGTGCAGCTCGACACGATCCAGGCCCTGGCCGGCTATTGGGCGACCGACTACGACTGGCGCAAGTTCGAGGAGCGCTTCGCGGCCCTGCCGCACTTCATCACCGAGATCGACGGGGTGGACATCCACTTCATCCACGTTCGCTCCGAGCACGAGGACGCGCTGCCGCTCATCGTCACCCACGGATGGCCGGGCTCGACCGTCGAACAGCTGAAGATCGTCGATCCGCTCACCAAACCCACGGAGCACGGCGCGAGCGCCGCGGACGCCTTCCACCTCGTCATCCCGTCGCTGCCGGGCCACGGCTTCTCGGGAAAGCCCACCGAGACCGGCTGGGACCCGATTCGCATCGCACGGGCGTGGGTCGTCCTGATGAAGCGGCTGGGATACACCGAGTACGTCGCCCAGGGCGGTGACTGGGGGAATGCCGTCACGGAGCAGATGGCTCTGCTGAAGCCCGACGGGTTGCTTGGCATCCACACCAACATGCCGGCGACCGTTCCGCCCGACGTGTCGAAGGCGCTCGCCGCCGGCGGCCCGAAACCGGACGGTCTCGCACCCGATGAGGACCAGGCGTACGACATCCTGGAGCACTTCTTCGCGACCGGCGTGGGCTACGCCAACGAGATGGCCAACCGCCCGCAGACGCTCTACGGCATCGCGGACTCGCCGGTCGGCCTGGCGGCCTGGATGCTCGACCACGACGAGCGCAGCTACCAGCTCATCGCGCGCGCCTTTGCCGGGCAACCCGGCGGCCTGTCGCGAGACGACGTCCTCGACAACGTCACGCACTACTGGCTCACCAACTCGGGAGTCTCGTCGGCTCGCCTCTACTGGGAGAGCAAGCTGGCCTTCTTCGACGTCAAGCGGGTCGAGATCCCGGTCGGCGTGACGGTCTTTCCGGACGAGCTCTACCCGGCCCCACGTAGTTGGGCGGAGAAGGCGTATCCCAACCTCATCCACTTCAACGAGGTCGACGAAGGCGGCCACTTCGCCGCCTGGGAGCAGCCGCAGATCTTCTCCGAAGAGATGCGGGCGACCTTCAGGTCACTGCGCTAGCCATGGAGCGCTCCACCGCAGCGGACCTGCCGATCGCGGGAGAGTTCCCGGAACTGGACGGCGCGACCGCTTGGCTCAATTCAAACCCCCTGACGCCGTCAGGGCTACGGGGGAAGGTCGTCGTCGTCCAGTTCTGCACCTTCTCCTGCGTCAACTGGCTGCGCACCCTCCCCTACGTCCGCGCCTGGGCCGAGAAATACGGGGACGACGGGCTCGTCCTGATCGGCGCACACTCCCCTGAGTTCCCTTTCGAGCACGACGTCGAGAAGGTCCAGCCCGCCCTCGACGCGATGGGGATCGAATACCCCATCGCGGTGGACAACGAGTTCGCGATCTGGAGTGCCTTCGAGAACCTGGCATGGCCGGCGCTCTACTTCATCGACGCGCGGGGGCGGATCCGGCACCGCCACCTCGGCGAGGAGGACTACGAGCGGTCCGAGAGGGTCATTCAGCAGCTGCTGGCCGAGGCGGGACACCCGGCCCGCGACGAGAATCTGGTCTCCGTCGATCCCGGCGGGGTGGAGCTCGCGGCAGACTGGAATCAGCTCGGCTCACCGGAGACCTACGTCGGCTATGCCCGGGCCACCGGGTTTGCGTCTCCAGTCGACGTG
>Ga0081538_10005675_pt1 | contig 11172 bp, 10 predicted proteins | sample TabmetS5T2R1_FD_71022 | JGI IMG/M metagenome (GOLD analysis project Ga0081538, IMG submission 71022) | Tabebuia heterophylla rhizosphere microbial communities from the University of Puerto Rico - S5T2R1 | ecosystem: Host-associated > Plants > Roots > Rhizosphere ...
CCATAGAACACGGCTGCCATTGCTGTGTCGGATGCTCCATGTTCCTGGGCCTGAAACAATGTCATATGCGAGGCACAATTTTCGACAATGCGGGGTTCGCCAACAGTATCCGCTCGTTTGGTGAGAATCCGTAACAGAGATGCTCAAACACACAAAACGTGGGGAAAAGCCTCTCATCTTGCCATCTCAATAATCAACGTCTCATCAACCCGTTAGAAGCAGAGGTTGATGAGAGTGCTCATCTCATCGAGAGTACGGAGGTGGCCCCACCGTACAAAATTTCGCGTTCATGTTAAGTACCGGATCATGTAGAGCAAACGTTCTCAACTCTGGTCTCAGAAAGCAAATTGGCGCCTTCTGTGTGATAAGGCTCACCATGATCCTGAGAGCTTCTCCGACACCTCTAGTGGTCCATCAGGCGAGAAGAAGCGTCCGAAGAGGGCCATATACGGGTCAAATGCCTCTTTGCGAGGCAGAAACGGCGAGTGTGTCCCACCTTTTACACGAGGCATTATGGGGCATGAGATCGGTCTTGTTCTGGCCCGAGAGTTGAGGCTGCTTGTTTCTGGTCACCCCTTGCCACTATCCTCTCCACAACGTATCCAGTGGCACGTCTGTGGGAGGCGAAGGGGGCAGGATGGCTGTGACGGTGCAGATGCAGTTTGAGTCGGTTGTCACGGAGATATACCAGGACGCCTTTGTCGGCTCCTCGATCGAAAATGGTACGACGGTGATCCAATCGCTCAATTTCTCGCGGTTTGTAGCAGGTTGAAGTGGTCCAGACATTGGACAAAATCGCCCTGTCTGGCTCTGCTGGCAATGGCCGGGTCCAGCGCCGCATACACAATCATCTCGGCCTGCTCGAACGCCGTCAGTTGATGAAAGTTGCGCAGGAATTGGAAGAATCCCACATACCCCGGCAGATTCGTTTTGCTGATGCCTCGAAACACTCGTAAGTAGGGCTTGAGCAAGGAAAACAGGCACTCGGCCCGATTCTCGTGGACCTCCCCGCGAGCGTATTCCTTCTTGGTGTGATTGACATACGCATGGAGGTATCCCTGCAACGCCCGATAGCTACTCGCCGAGTCCGTATAGAGTCGACTGCCTACTTGGACGGCGAGGTCGGCGGCCTTCTGTACTGTCTTAACAGTAAAATCCCGCGTCGCTTGGACGACGACACCCCCCTGGCGGCTGATCCAGGCGATGATCGCGGGTCGGTCTTTGTCGTAATGGCCCCGCCCGGGCTCCCGTTTCTTGCGGCGCCCCCGTGGCTTGCGACCCAATGATTTGGCTCCGCCCTGCTTGGCCTGGCCCTTGTGGCCCGCAGTATGGTAGAGGTCATCGGCTTCGACCGTCCCGTCCAACTGGCGGCCGATCTCATAGGAGAGGGCGGCATTCCGGAGCCACCAACACCAGCGATAGCTGGTGCGGACATGGACCCCCAACTCTCTGGCGATGCGCCGCGATGAACACGAAAGGCACAGCAGAAAGGTCGCGAGAATCCAGTGTATGAGAGAGCGCTTGCTACTGTCCAAGAGCGTGCCTGTGAGGTCATTGAAGGTGCGCTTGCAGGCCTTCTCTTTACAGCGGTAGCGTTTCAGTCCGGGCTGGTAGTGATACGTGCCCCAGGGCCCGACGTTGTGGCTGTGACAGCGGGGACACTGGAGTGGGCGGTCTTTCCACCGCAACGTATGGATATACGATTGACACGTGTCGGCGTTGAAGAGTTGGTGCAGATGCGACACCATCGACATGGCTGAGCTTCTCCTTGGATCACGGGTTTGGTTAAGAACCGGATCGGAGATTCTCAGCTCACGATTGAATGTTTACGATGCTACAAACCGCGAGAAATTGAGCGAACAGTATTTCCCAAAGGAAGACAGATGGCGGAAAAGCGCTTTGAAGTCGAGCTGCCCGACGAGGTGCTCACGTGTTTCGGTTGGCACGAGACGGAGGTGCCGCAGAAGGTGCGGGAAGCGCTGGTGATGGAACTCTTGCGGCGTGACCAACTCTCTGAGGCCCAGGCCGCGGCGTTCTTGCATATGGATCGGTGGGAACTCCTGGACGCGATGGGCCGTGCCCAGGTCCCAGCAATACGCATGAGCGTCAAGGAACTGAAGCGTGAGTTAGGCCGGGAGATACGGCGAGACTAACCTGTATGATCGTGGCCGACACCGGACCTATCATCGCGTTTGCCCGTATCGGACGTTTGGGACTCCTACACGACGTAGCCGGTGTCCTGATGATCCCTGAGGCCGTGTATGAAGAGTTGGTGGGCAGAGGTCACAACAGACCTGGCGCAGCAGAGGTGGCACAGGGCATATGGATTCACCGCAGGACGGTGAACGATGCTGCCGCTGGGGCCCACCTGCCTCGCCTACTGCACGCAGGTGAGCGCGAGGCCATTATCCTCGCCACCGAACTCAACGCTCAACTCCTCATTGACGAGACACGCGGCCGTGAACTGGCCATCGCCCGGGGACTAGAGGTGCTCGGCAGTCTGCGCATACTCGGCGAGGCCAAGCGGGGCGGCCTGATTCCGGCAGTGCGACCCATCATCGCAGAGCTCCTCGCTGCTGGATACTGGATCGACGAGGAGGTCATTCGTGTCTTTCTTCAAGAGATGGGCGAAGAGCCGCTGACGCCTGCACCGCCTCAGGAGTAAGCGTTGCGACAATCACTCCCGCAGGATGGGCAGCGGAGGATGGTCATGGACCAGCAACCGCCGGCGGTGGAGACGAGCGCCCAGACTATCCCGGCTGGCTGTAGACTCGGGCTAAAGTCCGTATAACCTCTGGGGATTGTCGCTGATAATCTTCTGTTTCGAGTCTTCGCTGATGTCCGCCCGCTGCCGAAATTGCGCGATAGCGTCCACGTCGGACGACGTATCGGTGTGCCCGTAGTCGGTCCCGATCACCAGACAATCATCGCCGGCCCGGCTGATGATGTACGGCACGTCGTCACGGTTTTGGCACGCCACATAGACGTTCTTGGCGCTCAAGATGTGCTGTGGCATCTCTTCTCCCCGGCGCAGATAGCGCTCCTTGACGTCGTTGAGGACATACGGAATCCACTGCGCGTTCGCCTCAATGATGCCCCACCGTAACCTGGGAAACAGCTCGTTAATGGGGCTGATAAGGAGCGCCTGGGTGGCAATCACCGCTGGCACCAAAAAAACTGGGAAGGCCGCACCGACGGCGCTGCTCCCCGGGTACATGGCCCGAAAGAGGTCCACCATCCACGGGGTGGCGTTGGCAATGTGGGAGGCAATGGGGAGGTCCAAACGCTCGGCCTCCTCAAAAAGGGGATAGAAAGAGGGGTCGGTCATCAGACGGTTCCCAGCGAAGGGAGGGATCTGCACGCCCACGGCCCCATGCGCCTTCCCAAACCGGATCTCGTCGATGGCATCCGGGATACTTTGCAAGGGCGGTACGCACACCCAGCGCAGCCGTCCCTGGCCCAACTTCCAGACGTCGGCCATCCAACGGTTCCACGCCCGGCACAGGGCCACCTCCACCTCAGGCCGGTCGCTGACGGACTCAATGAAGACGGTGTTGTGGAGCACCTGGACATGGATGCCCAGGGCATCCATGTGCCGAATCCGCAGGTCCACATCACCCATCTCGCGGGATGCCTGCTGGGTGTTCATGTCTCGGCCGAGTTTTGCGGACAGCGCGGCTAGCTCCTCCGCGGTCAAGAGGGGGAAGCGTAGGCCACGTATCTTCCCATCTATCACCCAGGCATCGCGGCGTCCACGCCCGATCGCAGGGTCGGCGGGAACAGTGATGGGGACGGGCCGATATTTGCGGTCCGCTGGCTCGAGGTAGTCCCAGGTGCGCTCACTCTCCAGGACGTGTGCATCCGCGTCGATGACCATGGTCTGGGTGTGTAGCATCGTGCTTTCCTCCCTTTGTCACTGCGAGAGACGTGACGGTGAACCGCCCCATGCTCTCTCCACCCTCCCCGCGCCAAACTGGCGCGGATACTGCAGTGCGCAGCACTAGTGTAGGTAGTCTCCTCCATTCACCGCAATGGTCTGGCCCGTGAGGAAGTCACTGGCGGGGGAAGCCAGGTACAGGAGCGTGCCGATGAGGTCTTCAGGGACCTCGACGCGCTTGATGCTCCGACGCTCGATCTCCCCTACCCTGGCGTTGGGCTGCACCGCCAGCAGCGTGGGACTGGCCGTGCCGCCGGGAGCGATGGCGTTGACCGTGATGCCCGTGTGACCTAGGGCGTGGGCCATGCTCCGCGTCAGGTTCACCACGGCCCCTTTCGAGGCCGCGTAATGCATCAGCCCCGGCGACCCTTTGAACGCGAGGCCCGACGCGATATTGATCACCCGTCCCCACTGCTGCCGCTGCATCAGTGGCAGGCACTCCACGGTGCAGCGGTAGATGGCCCGGACGTTCACAGCCATGACCTCATCGAACTCCGCGTCGGGAATGTCCCAGGGCGACTCACGTCGTGGCAGAGCGGTGAACAGCGCGGCGTTGTTGACCAGGATGTCCAGGCGCCCCCAGCGCTGGTCGATCTGGTGCACCATGGCACGGATACTGTCCTGGCTGGTCACGTCCAGATCTGCGGCCAGGATGCGGCCGTCATGCTCCTTGGCCAGGCGCTCGGCGGTCTGCGCCACACTTGCCGGGTCGATGTCCGCTACCACCACAGACGCTCCAGCCTCGGCCAATGCCTGGGAGTAAAACATGCCGATGCCTTTAGAGCCTCCAGTAACGACGGCGACCTTGCCGTCCAGCCGGAAGAGGTCGAGAGCTCCGTTCATGGGATCGCCCTCCTTTCGCTGAGTGCAGGCGGGTATACCGGTCGACCTTGTGTGAGGCATGGTCATGGCCTAACATTGTACTCTATTGCAATGTCTTACTCTATTGTAGGGTAGCGGAGGGTGACTATGACACCCCATGTCACACAACAACTCGCAGAGTTTGTGGTCTCTACTTCCCTGTCCCACATGCCAGACGAGGTGGTTGACCGGGCCAAGTACTTTGTGCTTGATTATCTTGGCGTGGCGTTGCGTGGCTCACTGGTCGATTCAAGCGCTGCCATGCGGGCCTTTGTAGACCATTTTGCCCCGCCTGGCAATGCCACGATCATTGGCTGCGACCACGGCGCCCATCCGGCCTATGCCGCGCTCGCCAACGGTGCCGCGGCGCATTGTATTGAGATGGACGATACGCACCAGGAGGGCTCCATCCACCTGGGCGCTCCGGTGATCTCGGCCATCATTGCCGCCTCAGAGATGCAGCCAGTGGGCGGCGAGGAGTTTCTCGCTGCCGTGGTGCTGGGCTACGAAGTCGCGGCGCGGCTGGCCATGGCGGTTGGCCCTGAGGCGCACTACCGGCGCGGCTTTCATCCGACCGGCACGTGCGGCACGTTTGGCGCCGCGGCGGCCGTGGCGCGTTTGTGGGGCCTGGAGGCGCGGGCCATGGCGCAGGCGCTTGGCATTGCAGGCAGCCAGGCGGCAGGGTCAATGGAATTTCTGGCAACGGGCGCCTGGACCAAACGCTTCCACCCCGGCTGGGCGGCCCACAATGGGTTGATTGCCGCAGCGCTGGCACGCCAGGGTTTTACAGGCCCTGATACCATTATCGAGGGCCAGGCAGGCTTTGCCCAGGCCTACTCACAGGCGCCGTGCCCCGAGCGGGTGACGCAGGACCTGGGCACGTCGTTTGCAATCCTGGCAACAGCGGTCAAACCGCACGCCTGCTGTCGGTATATGCAAGCGCCGATTGATGCCATTCTGGAGCTGGTGCGAACGCACAATATTGCGGCCGACGACGTGGCGCAGGTGACGCTAGGCATTCTGGACACGGCGTTTCCGATTATCTGCGAACCCGCCGCCATCAAATACGCGCCGCGTTCGGTGGTCGATGCGCAGTTCAGCATGCCGTTTGGCGCTGCAGTGGCGCTGCTGTGCCGGCGCGCCTCGCTGGCGGAGTTTACCCCTGAAATGGTCGTCGCCCCGCGCGTGCGTGCGCTGATGCAGCGCGTCGCGCATGCCCGCGATCCGGAGCTGGAGCAGCACTTTCCGCGTGAGTGGCCAGCCTGGGCCAGCATCGAGCTGCACGATGGCCGCACGGTGTCCACCACCGTCCGTTATCCCAAGGGCGATCCGCAAAATCCCCTGTCGTGGGACGAGTTGCTGGCCAAATACCAGGCACTGGGGCGCAGTGTGCTGCCTGAGGACCGGCTTGACGTGCTCTCCCAGCGCGTGCGCGATTTGGAGTCCGCCCCGGACGTGGCGCCGCTCTGGCGTCTGCTCCGTGGCGCGACTGTGTCGGCGCAGGGCGCAGCCCTTCCCCCTGTGGTCTCAGACGCGTAACGCCGCACTTACACCGGGTAACGTTCCAGCAGCCGGCGGGCGATGATGAGCCGCTGGATCTCATTTGGGCCCTCGCCCACGGTGAGGAGCTTGGAGTCGCGGAAGTAGCGCTCCACGGGTAGCTCTTGGATGTAGCCCATGCCGCCGTGGATCTGAATGGCCTCGCTGGCGCAGAACTCGGCGGTCTCGGAGGCGAAGAACTTGGCCATGCCCGCCTCAAGGTCGCAGCGCCGGCCCGCCGCCTTGAGCGAGGCCGCCTGGTAGGTCAGGAGCTTGGCGGCCTCGATACGCGTGGCCATCTCGGCGAGCTTGGCCTGGATGAGCTGGTGCTGCGCGATGGGCTTGCCAAAGGTCTCGCGCTGCTGGGCGTAGCGGATGGAGTCCTCGAAGGCCGCCCGGGCGAGACCCACACTGCGCGCCGCCACATTGATGCGCCCGCCCTCCAGGGCACTCATGATCATCGGGAAGCCGGCGTTCTCCTCGCCGAGCAGGTTCTCCAGCGGCACGCGCGCCTCCTCAAAGACGAGCTCGCTCGTGCGTAGCCCGCGGTAGCCCAGCTTCTTCAGGTGGCGGCCGACCCGGAAGCCCGGCGTGCCCTTGTGGATGAGCAAGCAGGAGATGCCCTGCGTCTTGGGCCGTTGCGGGTCGGTGCGTACAAACACACTGAACATGGTGCCGTGCTCGGCATTGGAGACAAACATCTTCGCGCCGTTGACGACCCACCGGTCCTGCTCCCGGCGTGCTGCAGTGCGCAGCGCCGCGGCGTCCGAGCCCGAGCCTGGCTCGGTGAGCGCCATGCCCGAGTGCCATGCGCCCGTGGCCATCTGCGGCAGGTACGTCTCGCGTTGCGCGTCGGTGCCGAAGTGCAGAATCATCCACGCCGTCATCATGTGGGTGCCGAGGATGCCGGCAAGGCTCATCCACCCAACCGAGAGCTCCTCCATCAGAATGGCGTAGCACACTTCGTCCAGCCCGCTGCCCCCGTACTGCTCCGGGATGGTGAAGCCGAAAAAACCCAGCTCCCGCATCCGCTCGACCATGGGTGCGGGATAGCGGTCCTCCAGCTCGTATTCCATCGCGACAGGCCGGACCTCCCGGTCTACGAACGCCTTCACCATGTGGCGGATGCTCTGCTGTACCTCGTCGAACTGGAAATCCACGACGCTCCTCCCCTGCCACTGCGTGGGCAGAGGGCCGCCAGTTTAACGGCGGCCCTTCCCCTAGCCGATAACACCCCCGTCGCGTAGGGCGGCGATATCCTTGTCGTCCATGCCCAGCTCGCGTAGCACCGCCGCCGTGTCCGCGCCCGTCTTGGGCGGGTGCGCCAGGCGCGTCTGTAGCCCGCTGAAGCGCACGGGGAAGCGGCACAGGCGGATGTGGCCGTAGGGCCCCTCGACCTCGGGGAACAGCTCACGGTGCTGTGCCTGGGGATGCTCGCACACCTCAGCCAGCGAGTTCACACTCGCGCAGGGCACGCCCTTCTCTAGAAACACCCGCCGCCACTCCTCGCGCTCCCGCGCGGCAAGGATCGGCAAAAATGCCTCCTCCAGCTCCGCGCGGTGCGCGTACCGGGAGGCGTTGTCACGGAAGCGTGGCTCGTCCTTCCACTCGGGGTGGCCCAACGCCTCGGCGAAGCGGTGCCACGTCGCCTCGCTGGCGCAGGCCACGGCGATGAGCTTGCCGCCCTTGGCTGGGTAGGCGCCATAGGGGGCGAGCAGGTGATGCCCCATGCCCACGCGCTCGGGGACGTAGCCCTCGTAGAAGTGCCGGAAGGGAAAGTAGCCGAGCATGCTCGTCATGCAGTCGAACATGGAGACGTCCACCTCCTGGCCCTCGCCCGTGCGGTCACGCTGGCGCAGGGCCATCATCACGCTCAGGGTGACGAACAGCGCCGTCACGCCGTCGCAGATGGACAGCGCCACCTTGGCGGGCGACTCGGGTGTGCCCGTCATCTCCATCACCCCCGTTTCGGCCTGGATCAGCCCGTCGAAGGCCTTCATGTCGCGGTAGGGGCCGTTCTGCCCGTAGCCCGAGGCGTGGATATAGATGATGTCCGGGCGGAGACGCCGCACCTCCTCGTAGCCGAAGCCCAGGCGCTCGGCCGTCCCGGGACTGAAGTTCTCAAGAAAGACGTCCGCCCCGGCGATGAGCCTGCGCAGCACAGCGCGGCCACGCGCGTCTTTGAGATTGAGCACCACGCTGCGCTTATTCGGGTTCACCCAGAAATGGGCCGATCCCTCACCGCTCACCGCGCTGTCCCAGTGGCGCACCATGTCGCCGCCCGGTGGCTCGACCTTGATAACCTCCGCACCGAAGTCGGCCAGGTGGCGGAGTCCCAGCGGACCGCTGATCGACACACCCAGCGAGACGACGCGCACCCCATCGAGAGGCAGCACCATAAAACACCTCAAAATCCCTCGGAGTTTTCCCGCGAAATCCTCACGCCACCACATCGGTCAGGGACCAGCAGACCCCTGTGACCATTGGCGGCCTGAAACACGCAGAGGCCGCTGGCACCTGCGGTCATGCACTGTCGCGCCCCAAGCGCGGGCCACGCCGGCCAGCGGGCGGGATCATGCCGGCCCCTATGATACAGTTCGAGGGTTTTTTTGACAATTACGCGGAGAAGATCGTGGCATGATACGATGTGAAGGGCCTGACGGCCCGAAATCGGGCCATACCGACGACCCGATTTCCACGCCGACGCAGTCGCGCCAAGGGCCACTGCTGCGAGATCGTCGTGCCAGAAGATGGCGACGCACAGTGTCATCAGGACATTCTGGACCTATATGAGGAGAGTCAACCGTATGACTGCTGCCGTTTTGTATGACCAGTACGAGCATATCGTGCTTATCACGCTGAACCGTCCAGGGGCCCTTAACGCCATCAACCGTCAGCTCAGACAAGAGCTGACAGACGCCCTGCGGCGTTATGACCAGGACGACACGGCGCGGGTGGCGATTCTCACTGGGGCAGGACGGGCGTTTTGCGCCGGCCGCGACCTCAAAGAGCGGGCAGCCGATAATGCTGCAGGCATCCAGGCACGCGCCAGCGATAGCCTGGGGAGCGAGACGCTCGGCCTCTTTCCCCGGACCTGGAAACCCCTCATTGCCGCCATCAACGGCTATGCCATGGCCGGTGGCTGGGCCATCGCTCAGATGTGTGACCTCCGCCTTGCCGCAGCCGAGGCCATGCTGGGCATCTCCGAAGCACGCTGGAGCCTGTTGCCGCCGTTTGCTGCTGCCCTGACGAAGCTCATCCCCATGGCCCATGTGTTAGAGCTGGTCTTCACTGCCGAGCCTATCACGGCGCAGCGGGCCTATGAGATTGGCTTTGTCAATAAGGTGGTGCCCCAAGAACGGCTCCTGGAGGAGGCCATGGCCCTCGGGCAGAAACTGGTGGCGAACGCCCCACTGTCGCTGCGCCATTTCAAGGAGCTGGCCTATCGCAGTGTGGACATGAGCGAGTCAGCAACTGCCGCGCTCACCATGCGCATCTACGATCAGCTGCTCCTCAGCGGGGACGCCAAGGAAGGCCCGCAGGCCTTCGCGGAGAAACGTCCGCCGCAGTGGCAAGGGCGCTAGGGTTGTAGCAAAGTGCCTCGTTCCGCCCTTTTTTGCTCAGTACCACGGTGACGGCACCGACAGGACGCCAACCCAAGCGCGTGTGGTACGTCCAAAACGTGCTGCGGCCTGTGCCGATGGTGTCTCTGGGACCCCGTGTGCGCTGATCAGAGGTAGGCGGCACGTGGGTTCGGGCCATCGCTTCCAAGGTGCGTCGTCCTGGGTGCACCTGAGGTTATCACGATTTATGATATACTGTGCCTCCTATGAAAGGAGGGAAGGTGTTTCAGATTTGTTGATCTGCTATTCTTGACGGGCGTCTGGGGCGGCACCTCCCAGTCCCAGTGCTCGAGGTTGACGAGGACGGCGCGGGCGACGCGGGCGTTGTCCGGCCATCGGAGCACTGGACGCGTGATAATCGGGGACCACGGAGATACCTCCTGGTCCATGCCATAGGCGCGTTGTGCCGGCATAGCTCCTCCGCCCTCCCTTGGAGCGTGATGATTAAAAGTTGTGGCTGAGGGCCAAGGCGGCGTATCCTGGTGGTGGTCCAGCTCACCCTCCGTCCGCAGTAGGAGTGGAGACGCCATACACGAACATACTACGATTCCTTGTCCACAGCAACAGCTCCGCACCGAGGACCCCTTAACCAAGGAGGACCCATGGCTCTCGCACTGGAACTCGCGCACCGCATCACCTCGCAGCGCTTCGCCGACTTGCCCTCACAAGCCGTGCACTGGGCGAAGGTGGGCATCCTGGATACCGTGGGCACCACGCTCGCGGGCTGCCACGAGGACACCGCCTGCTTGGCCGCCCGGGCCCTTGCCTCCGGGGCTGGCCCCAGCCTCCTGTTTGGACACCGCCGGCGCGTCCCGGCCCTCGAGGCGGCACTGGTCAACGGTGCCGCCTCGCATGCACTCGATTTTGACGATTGCAATAACACGATCGGCGGGCATCCGTCGGCCCCGGTCTTGTCCGCCCTGTTTGCGCTGGCCGACGACATCGGCGCCAGCGGCCAGGACTTCATGACCGCCTATGTGGTGGGCTTTGAAACCGAGACTAAAATCGGGCTGGGCGTCAATATGTATCACTATACCAAGGGCTGGCACCCCACGGCGACACTCGGCGTCTTCGGTGCCGCGGCGGCGTGTGCGTCTCTCCTGCGCTTGAGCGCCGCGCAGACGGCGACCGCCCTGGCGATTGCGGCGGCGTGTGCGTCGGGGATCAAGGCGAATTTCGGCACCATGATGAAGCCGCTGCACGTCGGGCATT
>Ga0081538_10005676_pt1 | contig 11171 bp, 12 predicted proteins | sample TabmetS5T2R1_FD_71022 | JGI IMG/M metagenome (GOLD analysis project Ga0081538, IMG submission 71022) | Tabebuia heterophylla rhizosphere microbial communities from the University of Puerto Rico - S5T2R1 | ecosystem: Host-associated > Plants > Roots > Rhizosphere ...
ATCGGTAGGCGACGAGGCGCGGACACTGCCTACACCACATTATCTTCTTTTGCAATTGGGTAATGGTCACATCTACCCCCTTTCCATCCTTCTCCCCCTCAGGGAAGAGACAAAAATGGCTGGGCACACACTCCTCACGCCTCAGGACCATATTCAGCCCGTTGCCGGAAGCATCGCTTCCGGCAACATATGTTACACATGGTTTGCAAAGAAGCTCGGGTCGCAAGAGAGGATGCAGATACGTTTTCATCGACTATCTGGGGGAGGAGCAACACGGTTGGCTAATAGTAGGAACGAAAAAAGAAAGCATCAGATTTTGCATAGGGCGACCTCCTGGGTCGCCCGCTCTACCAAGAGTCAGATTAGTTCTTTTCGGCAGCCGGCTTGCTCGGTTTGTTCGTTTGGGCCAGAGCGAGCTTCTCAGCCTCGGCTTTTGGCGTGGCTGCCTTAGCCACTGGCTTTGCCGCATCGACTTTGTCAGTCTGGGCCTGATTCACATGCGAGCTCGAATCGCAGAACCCAAAGCCACCGGCCAGGCTCACCCCGCTGAACACAACGACTACCGCCAACACGACCAGTAAGGCTACTATCCTGCGCATCTTGGTCTCCTCTCTTATCTTACAGCCTTGCCGTTGCACCCTATCCATGTAATCCGCACAAAATTACTCTTCTTTGCTTGCCCTGTCAAGTCTCGCCACTGCCGGCTGCCTTCTGCACCACGCCGCGTCTAGAACAGGACCACTGAAATGCCACGTACAGAACCAGGGCGTTGACTAGCAGGGCAACGCCACGCGCCAACGCAATACCCCAATGGCTAAACCATTGTATGAAGAGGAGATCACACGCGACATTTACTCCCAGAGCGCCAAGGCCAATGAGTGCTGGTGTCAGCGTATCTTGCATGGCATAAAAGCTCCGACTGAGGAGATGCACGGCGCTATAAAACGGCAACCCGAGTAGATAGACGCGCACAGCCTGTGCCGTGCGTACAGTATCAGCCGCCTGAAAGCGACCGTACTCATACACCAGGCGGGTCACGGGCTCTGCCAGTAGTGCGCCGCCTAAGGTAATGGGCACGGTTAGGAACAGGACCCAGCGCAGGGCAGCAAGGGTGCGCTGCCGTAGCCGCGCCATATCTCCTTGATGATAGAGGCTGGCGAGGTCGGTGAGCAGTACGGTTGAGACCGGCACAACACAGAGGCTTGCCGGCAAAAGGAAGAGGAGAAAGGCATAATTCAGGGCCGCAATCGCGCCGGGAAAGAGGAACGAGGCACAGACCCGATCAATCAGGGCACCCATGGGAGCAATCATGGTACTCAGCAACGCTCCATGGGTGAGGGAGACCATATGACGCAGGCTCGTACCGAAACGAAGGCGCGGGCGGTACACCACACCGTGGCGCGTTAGATAGGGAAACTGCATGAGCAATTGCACCAACGCACCTGCCGATGCCCCATAGGCGAGGCTGACGATTCCCACATAGGGAGTCAAGAGGACTGCAGCAGCAATCATCACCACGTTAAACACAGCCCCAGCAAACTCCGGCGGACCATAGGAGTCCAGGGTATTGAGCCCCCCTTTGCAGACCGACAGAAGCGCTTGCGAGACCAGCATCGGCAACATGAGGCGAAAGAGCAGCGTTGCCAAGGCCTGCGTATCGGGTGCCAGTCCGGGTCCGGCCAGACGCATCAGGGTAGGCGCGGCAAGGGCAGCGGCTCCGCCCAGACCAATCCCGACCAGTAAGCAGGCAGTAAACACGGTATTAAACAGCTCATTCAAGGCCCGCCGGTCGTGCCGGACAGCACTCAGGGTTGGTACCAGCACGCCGCTCAGCGGACCACTGAGAAGCACGACTTGCAGGATGCTAGGCACCGAGAAGGCAAGCACAAAGGCGTCCATGGCTGCAGTGGCACCAAAGAGCCAGGCTTGTACTGCAGCACGCCCATAGCCCAGCGGACGACTGATGAGCGTGGCGATAACTATCGGCATGCCACGTCGGAGCATGGAAGGAAGACGGAAAGGAGAAGTGTTCAGAGGCGCTATGCTCCCAATAAAGACCGTCCACATCCAGGACAGAACGCATATTCCGGCTGTAATTTCCGCCCACATGTGATACAGAAATTGGGCCCTGGAGATAAGACAGACACCGCAGAGGCAGCGTTTGCAAGGTGTGGTGCCGATGGCACGGGCTCACGCCGCCGCCAGTACCCTTTCCAGAAGAACATGCCACCCGCGTAAAGCACGGTGACCCCCGCTAGCAGTTCAAATGCCACCAACGTCTTGTTCATAGGAGACAGAGGAGCAACGGCGCTCGCTGGAGGTTGCGACTTTGGCACAGAGGGTTGATCGCTGGTTTTGCTATAGCTCACCGTAAAAGACTTTGTTTCACCCGCCTGTAGGTCGCGGTAGGAGAAACGATGATACATCCCTCCTCGGTCATCTGCATCGCGCTTCATCGCGGCCGGCTCGGTCACGAAGTTGCTTGCTTCATAAGGCTTCTGAATATCGACGTCTAACTGTTCAACTGGATAAGGAACGGAGAAGTCGAAGGTAAAACGTTTCTCGCCACGCCGCGTGGCAAATGGATCGTAATACAATTCGACAAAAAAACGTGGCGCTGGCAGATTGAGCTCCAACATGTCCTTTGTCTCTCCAGGGAGCACCTGGTGCGGATGCAGCAGCAACTCATTCTGGGCCGAGATCAACCCGGCCCCTATCAACTCTGCCTGCTTGGGAATGGGCAGCGTGATGTACGTAGGAAAAGCATTGGCTGGCATCATTTCGCCCCGTACCATGACCAGCACGCGCGGGTCGTCATACTCCGGCCAGAGCGATAGACGCAAGGATACCATGCGCAGGGACGTCGTCTTTGCACCTGCTGTCGTTGCCTCTGTGGGTGCGGGGTCAGCAGTGCGGTCACCGACCGTTGCCAAGGTACGGACATAGGCGACAGTGTCCCAGATCTCTTGCTCCGTCAACTGGCTACCAAAGGCTGGCATGGCGGTAGATAGTCCAGACCCCGCCCCTCCATCCTTGATGACATGGAAAAGCTGTGCCACCTGACGGCCCTGCATATAGGCGGAATCTGCAAGATTGCGCGGTGCTACTGCTAGCATGCGAGCCATCGACCCACCCCGACCGTCTTGCCCATGACATCCGACACACAGACGCTCATAGATACGCTTGCCAGCAGCCACTTCTCCGGGTTCTGCAGGAGCCGCAGAGACTGTCTGCAGGGTGACGAAAACAACAATGCATAGATAACCAAACATGCGCGTATACAAGACAACGCTCTCCTTTAATCGGCAGCGAGGTCGTGGAGGAAGCGCTTTCTCTCCTGGTCGACGGGAATATGGGTAGCAAGCGCATGGTAGAGCTCCTGGACGTCTTTGGCTGTTTTGGCCTCACGGCGCACCAGGATTGTGGCGACAGGCCCAAGATACTGCGCCAATCGGTCTGCCACGGTTTGCAACAGCGTGGTATCCCAAGACGAGCCTGACGGATGACTGGGCGATGCGGCAGGCGATCCCGACACCGGCGGCCCTGCATCCTGCTGCGGTGACGGCTGCATACTGAGAAACAATCGTTGCTCGCGCTCTTCCGGGATGGCCTCGGCCAGCAGGCAATAGAGCTCATTGACATCTGCCGTTTGTCTTGCAGCTCGTTGCACCAACACCCGTGCCAGCGGCCCAATATAGCGCGCCAGATGTGCTGTTGCGGTTTGTAATACCTCCTTATCCCAGGAAGGCAAGCTCCACGATAGCTCTGTCGCATCGACAAAAGGCTCCGCAAGCTCCAAACCCTCACACGCCTCAGTGCCCTCAGCGGATACGGCAAGAGGAGCACCACCACGCATGACCACCTCATAGACAGCATGCTCGCGCACGTGCTTGTCTTTATGGAGTCCTCGATACCGAAAGAGCTGATCGTATTCTTGCGACAGGCGAGAAATTACCTCGTAAAACGACCGCGAGACCAGTACCTGATTGGGCCGGGCAAAGCTCATCACCCGTTGTGCCACATTGATGCCATCGCCGATAATATTGAGCTGACTGTTAATATCTCTGACAATGCGCACTGGCCCCAGGTTAATGCCGATGCGCACCAAGGGGGTGTGCGCCGCATTTGCCCTGTGATCAACCAAAGCAGCACGCAATCCCAGCGCCACGAACAGGGCCTCTTCAGGATCTCCCATGAAACATAAGGCCGCCCCATCTCCCGTATCCAAAATGATACGATCATTGACATTGATATGTTCGACGGTGCGCGAAATACATCGGTTGAGATAGTCTTTAAAAGCAATTTGTTGTGTGACCGTTTGTTGCGAGTATCCGACGATGTCAACGAAGACTACGGTACACAACCAGGTTCTATTGGACCGATCGGCTGCATCCATGTGTGGAGATGCCTTCTACGGTTAGGTCTCTTCCATCATTTTCATGGCTTTCTCAAGGCTGCGACGCAGGCGATTAAACGACCTGGCGAGCACGGAAACCTCATCCTTCCCGGTGGCCGGGAACTCAGGGAGGTTCAAGCTTCCTGTGCTGATCTCATCGGCAAGCTGTGCCATGCGCGCCAAGGGTTTGACGATGATCGAGTTTAGCATGAGGTTGAGAACAACAAAAATCAGTACAAATATACCCAACAAAGAGCCCATGAAGGTATAAAAGGCACTGGTGGCTTTTTGAATGGGCACCGACATGGGAATGGAGACGATTTGTGCCCCAACGATTTCGTTGTGTTGCCAGCCAAAGCCGTTCGCCGTTCCGTAGAGTTTGATCATGGTCTCAGGCGCGGCGTCAACCGTACTATGACAGACCAAGCAGTTTTGGTCCTTGATCTGAATGGGGCGTGCCAGATAGAGGGACTTCCCGGTCGGCGTGTCCCTCTCGCCAATGATCTGTAACCTGCTTGAATCATTGCGAAATTTCTGCACAATATCGGCTTCCCAATCCGTGGCGCGGTCACGCGGATTCGTCGGGTTGAGGGTCGCCTCTTTATACGTGTAGTCCGCATAGTTCGTCCGCAGCATGTTAAAGATCTCCGTGGCTGCATAGGCGGGCACGGACTGCGGCAGAAAGACGCGTTGTAACTGCATCTCCAAGAGCGGTTTGACCTGTTGCACTGTATAACCACGCATGGAGAAAGCGGCTTGCATCATAATGCCCGCATTTTGGATCACTTCATCGCGGGCATTGTGTTGCAACATGCGATATGAGATGAGTCCAGTGATCACGAGACTCACCAAGAACACCATGAGCAATACCAGGTTAAACTTTGTGCGCAGCCTCATGCCTCTCCCCCAGCTATGACGAGCCCTATGGCGTACATGCCAACATTTCCGTATAAGCTTTGGTGAAACCAATCAAGCTAAAGGTCACGTTGTGGGTACCAGTCACCGGCCATGTGGGCCAAAAACGCAGTTGCACCCTAACCATGTAGCCTTTTTTGAATTGTTCGATAAGCGTCGCGTAGTCTGAGGTAAACAAAGCCGTTTTGCGCTCTGATACCGTGTCCATAGGAATAAACCCCTGCTTGTCCACCTGTATGCCAATGTCAGCAAAACTTGCGTCCAGAGGCGCTGCCGTTTGCACAAGCACTGCATCCTGCTGCACCAGCAGCGTCGCGCGTGTCTCCTGATAGCCATCATTGACGGGCTTGGTGTCGGATTGCAGGTGACAGTTGGCTTTGCCCTCCGCTATGCCCGTGTTACGCTGCACTGTCCATGCTGCATCGGCAGCACGATGACAGAGCAAGAGACACATGCCGACACAGACGACCATCCAGCCGGGTCTGCGACATGAGAAAGGATACGTATTTATAAGCTTCATGCGTTGCCGCGCTTTTCTCATACGGAAAAGGAAGTTTGCTGTGCGTGCACAGATAACGAGCCTTTTCGTTCTCTGTTTATACCACCAAGCACGACACAATGCCACAGTACAATACCGACAGGAGGAGAAAAATCCCCTTGACTACTACACCTTTGTGCAGTATTTTCTAACTCTCGTATGAGAGATGACAACGTCTTTGCATGCAAGGGGGTACGCTGTGCGGCTCACGAGTTTAGGTTCGATGCTGGACGAATTACAGGCCGTCTTCGCCGCCAAAGGCTGTAGACTGACCGAGGTGTCCGTGACCTTGTATCCACCTCAAGACTGCGAGGGGCAGGCACCCGATGACGACGCGTGTCATCAACCCGTGACCACAACTGATTGCACACGTCATGCACAATGTCTATAGGTGGCTAAATTGGTATGTAAACAGTACCTGAGACAATTGGTAGAGAGAAGGGCACGCAACCCCTGTGACCCCAGTAGCTGGGGCGAGGGCAATCGTCGCGTCAGGTACAGGGCAGCCGAGCGGGGGATCTAGACGGTTCTAGAGTCATGTAGCCTCTGATATAGCGCGATCGTTGCTGACGCTGTCTCACCTAGGCAAACGCGGGTCGACGGGTAGGCGCCAGTGGCCACAAGGCGTGCCTGGTCTGCGGCATTCGTGACCATAGCCATGGAAACGTGGTGGGCGATCCATTGCCATTCAAAGGGGAGGAGAGAGCCCTGGTCAATACACGCCGCATGATACGATGCCACGATTGGCACACCTAAGAAACATGCAGTATACACCGTAAGAAAAGTGACAGATACGTCTCCCCAAACGTGCCAGACAGCACTGGGAAGCTCCCGCTGCAAGAGACAGAGAAACGTAAAGAGACGTGTATGGAGGGCACGCTGTTGCCACAACGTCCTATCGACACAGAGGAGTGGCATGCCGGCAAAGCGATACGGCTGACACGGTACGACATACCGACAGGTCGCGGGTAAACTATCGACTCCCTCTGGCACCAAAGCGGGATCATCACGCAAAGCCTCGGCAGTAGCGGTTGAGGTGAGCCAAAAGGCTGGCAAACCCTGTTCTGCCAGGGCCATAACCTGCTGACGGAGGATGCCGAAGTCACTTTGGCAGGTTACATCAGAGCTTGCCGGATACTCACTAATGAGTCCGATACGCATAAGAGCACCTTCTAGCTTCAGAGGCACACCTGTTGGTAGAATTAGCGAGCGCGGGTCAGGCCATAAAACGACGCGTGGGTGGTAACATCAATGCCTTTCATAAGGGGAGAACACCGCATGGCTGTTTCCTTGCAGCTTTTCCATCGCCAATCTGAAGCACCCGACACCTTGGAGGTGACGCCGGTGTTTACGCGTATCCAAATTCAGACGGTATCGTGGTGCAACCGCAGTTGCGCCTTTTGTCCGGCGGGGAAGTTTCCCGTGCCCAAAGTCTTTATGCCAGTGGCGGTCTATCACCGCCTGATCGATCAGTTGCACGATCTCGACTTTGCCGGGCGTATTTCCCCCTACCTGATGAACGAGTCACTCCTTGACAAGCGCCTTCCTGAGCTCATTGCCTATACCCGCAAACGCTGTCCTAACAGCTGGATTGCTCTCAACACCAATGGCGATGCGCTTTCTGAGAAACTCCTCGGCCGCCTGTTCGATGCGGGTCTGAACTGCCTGGACATTAACGCCTATGACGACCGGGCGCAGTATGATACCTATGTCGCCTTAGCCACACGCGTGGTGGCCCAGCGTGATGACCTTACCTACACAAGCGGCTATCACGATTCCGGCTTTAATAACGAGGACAACCTGCCGCGTACCGCCAAGATCGTGCATTGCCGTGACATGACGGACTGGGAAGAGCGCTTCCGCGCCAAGCTCGCCACACCCGATATGACCAACCGCTCTGGCAACGTTCCGGCATCCCGCCGCCTCAATGCCTCATTGGCCTTAGGCTGCCCCCGTCCGTTCCAACAGATGTATATTAACTATCTTGGGCAAGCCGTCTTATGCTGCAATGACTGGCGTTTCGAAGTCATTATGGGCGATACTGCAACGTCCTCTCTCCTCGACATCTGGACGAATGCCGCGTATCAAAGGTATCGCCGACATTTGCGGCAAAAAAACCGTGGTCTGCCGTTGTGTGCCACTTGTGACTATCTTGGCGAGCCCACAGCATGGGACTAAAAAGTCTGCGTGGAGTCGCTACCCCTTGGTGACGGTAATCAGCATGCGATGCGTGGCCATACCGTAATCCCTGCCGTCGTCAGGATCATAGATGAAGGCATTATGGTGTACCCTGGGGTGGCCAAATCCAACTGCTTCAAGCAACGTGCAGAGGTGTTCGGGACGGTACAGACGTTCTGCATACGTACGATCGCGTAACAGACCCTTGGACTTGGAAAGAACCATTTCGCGTACCCGGATGACATCACCGGTACGCTCACGCTTCCAGCACACCACGACATCCTCGGTGGCTTCATGCCACGATTCTGGTAGAAAACGGCACACCGTATAGTCGTAGTCCATGAGATCAAGCAGAAAGCGTCCGCCACGCCGTAGTACCCGCATCACTTCAGCGAGGAGGCGCTGATCATCGGCCGCATCGATAAAATAGCCAAAGGAGTTGGCCATAAGGAGTACAACGTCCAAGCACGCCGAGCGCAAAGGCAGGCTCCGGGCATCGCCCCGGCAGAAGCTGACCTCGAGCCCGAGATCAGCAGTTTCTTGACGACCGCGCTGGAGGAGAAATGGCGCGTAGTCGAGCACCATCAGATGCTGATAACCGTGCCTCGCCAGTTCTAACGTATGCCGTCCCTGGCCGCCACAGAGGTCGAGGATGCGATCTGACGGGCGTAGATGTAACGCCTGTTTTACCACATCGACTTCGCGTTTGGTAAGAGCCGGATTGCATACGAGAGGCGCATCGGTCACCAGGTAAATGTCGTCAAAGAGCGACTTCCACCAATCCGGGTCCACGTGAATCATACGTCTATGCCCTTAACCATATTCCCTTCCTTGCCTGGTAGTGGAGTATTATATGCGGCCCTGCCGACGACAAGGGATCAAGAAGGATACCATTTTCAGGCACTGTGGATCCAGTCTAGGACAGAGAACCGTATAAAGATCGCACACGGCTACTCACCCGTAGACGTCAAGGGAACGTCCTCGTTCCGAGGTACGATATGACATTCAAGATGATAGTGAGCAACTATTTGACTGTTGATCACATACTGACCCATATCCGGTGGGCAGTATGATATCACAACATAGAAACGAAGGTGCGGCAGGAAATCATTTCATCTCGTGCAGAGGAAGCTCCAGAAGTTTTTCGGCGAGATCCTCTCCTTTCAGGGGGAGAGTACCGTTGCGCAGAGCGCGCTTTGCGCTGGCAACGCGTTCTTTGCGTACATCCGGGATATCACGCATCACCTCTCGCGCATAATAGAGGAGGTCGTGGAGGCAACCGGAATTGTCATCACTGGCATGGCTCATCGTCCAAAGACCTTCTCATCTGGCATGCAGATGGGTACACTTCACCTCAAGACCCGTAGATACCCTGGCTCGTTCTTGCTTCCTCGCCCTTTTAGAGAGAAATAAGGAAGGATACAAGATAATAAAGAATAGGAAGAGAAAAAGCAAGACCCTACGCAGATGCTGCCCGCTATGGCCTCCCTTGCACTTGCGGTGTCATCAGGTATACTGCGACGGGGCGCCCCCCGGGAGAGCCATGCATGACCCTTGCTGTCTTTTCGCTCGCCCTCTTGGCCGCTGCTGCTCACGCCCTGTGGAACGTTGCCGCCAAAAAGGTGGGCAGGGAAGCGGTCTCATCTTCAGGAAAGTAGCATATGACGCAAGAGCCCTCAGTACATGACGTGCCCGACTATCCACCCGATGTGCAGGTGGTATCTGGACAGGGTAGAACGTTTATTCTGGTGGGTACTGCCCACGTGTCTCAAGCATCTGCCTTGCTCGTCCGCGAGGTCATTGCGAGAGAAAAACCCGACTGCGTCTGCGTCGAGTTAGACCACCAACGATACACGGCGTTGTCTCAGCAGCGGCGTCTGGAAGATCTTGACCTGAAGACGGTTATTCGCAACCGGCAACTCAGCCCTCTGATCGCGAATGTGGTGCTGGCCTCGTATCAAAAGCGACTCGGCGGCCAACTCGGCGTATTACCAGGTACGGAGATGCTCGAAGCGATCAACATCGCCCAGGCGTATAATATCCCTATCGTCTTTTGCGATCGCGATGTACGCATTACCTTGAAACGAGCCTGGCGCCTCACCCCGTTCTTCAAAAAATTTCTCTTGCTCTCGACTCTTCTCAGCAGCATCTTTGATACCACGGAGCTTTCGGAAGAAATCCTGCATGACATCCGTCAGCACGATGCCCTGTCGGAGATGCTGCGAGAACTGGGAAACATTTTGCCCACTCTGCGTACGGTCCTCATCGACGAGCGTGACCTTTACCTAGCGCAGCACATGCGGCAGGCCACAGGCGAGCGCATTGTGGCGGTGCTGGGCGCAGCGCATATCCCGGGCGTGCGCCAAGCCCTGATGGACCAGCATCAGCAGGATGTCGACGCACTCACCGTTGTTCCCCCTGTGGCGCCACTCTGGCGCTGGCTGCAGTGGAGTATCCCAGCCACCATTGTGGCGGCGCTGTGCCTCATTGGCTGGCAAAAGGGTGCTGCAGTGGCAGGACAAAACATTCTCTTCTGGATCCTGGCCACTGGCATTCCGAGCGCTCTCGGCGCTTTGGTGGCGCTAGCACATCCCTTGACCATTGTCACTGCCTTTGTTGCCGCCCCTGTTACCACTCTCTCTCCGGTCATTGGCGCTGGCTATGTGACCGCGTTCGTGCAGGCCTACCTATGTCCCCCACTCGTGCGCGAACTGCACAGCGTGGCGGACGATATACGTCGTCTGCCGCAGTGGTGGCGCAACCGCTTGTTGCGCATTTTCCTGTCGTTCATGCTTCCGAGTATTGGCAGCATGATTGGCATCTGGATCGGCGGTTACGAGCTTGTCTCGAATCTGTTCTAGGGCCGGCTTGCCAGCAACTTCTCTACATACTTGCCCAGGATGTCGACCTCAAGATTGACCTGTTTTCCTGGGATGTAATGCTGCACGATGGTGACCGCACGCGTGTGTGGAATAAAGGAGATGGTGAACCAATCCGGACCGGTGTCAACCACCGTAAGGCTCATGCCGTCCAGGGCAACATAGCCCTTGGGTACCACGTAACGCATGAAAGCGGTTGGAACACGAAACGTCGTCATTACGCCTTCGCCGTCCGCCTGCATGGCGACGATCTCAGCTATGCTGT
>Ga0081538_10005677_pt1 | contig 11169 bp, 11 predicted proteins | sample TabmetS5T2R1_FD_71022 | JGI IMG/M metagenome (GOLD analysis project Ga0081538, IMG submission 71022) | Tabebuia heterophylla rhizosphere microbial communities from the University of Puerto Rico - S5T2R1 | ecosystem: Host-associated > Plants > Roots > Rhizosphere ...
GCTGGCGCGGGCGTGGGCCCTGCCGGGCACGCCCGACCTCATGCACCGGATCGGTGGCCTCGAGAAGGAGGAGGGCACCGGCAACGTCAGCTACGACCCGGCCAACCACGAGCAGATGGTGCGGATCCGGGCCGAGAAGGTGGCACGCATCGCCGATTCCATCCCCGATGTGGAGGTCACCGGCGACGTCGAGGACGCCGAGCTGCTGGTCGTTGGGTGGGGCTCGACCTGGGGCGCCATCGACGGTGCCGTCAGCCGGGCCCGTCACGCCGGCCACAGGGTGGCCCACGCTCACCTCGTGCACCTCAACCCGTTCCCGCGCAACCTGGGCGACGTCCTGCGCCGCTACCCGCGGGTCCTGGTCCCCGAGCTCAACCTGGGGCAGCTCGCCCACCAGCTGCGGGCCGAGTTCCTGGTCGACGCCCGGACGGTGTCCAAGGTGCGGGGTCTGCCGTTCACCGCTGCGGAGCTCGAGCAGGCGATCGTCGACCACCTCAAGGACGGTGCGTGACCATGACCGACACCGCCATCCCCGTGACGACCCGGAAGGACTGGACAAGCGACCAGGAGGTGCGCTGGTGCCCGGGCTGCGGCGACTACTCGATCCTCGCCGCCGTCCAGCTGCTCATGCCCGACCTGGGCATCCGACGTGAGGACACGGTGTTCGTGTCGGGCATCGGCTGTGCCGCCCGCTTCCCGTACTACATGAACACGTACGGGATGCACACGATCCACGGGCGCGCGCCCGCGATCGCCACCGGGCTGGCGCTGGCCCGGCCCGACCTCCACGTGTTCGTGGTGTCGGGCGACGGCGACGCCCTCTCGATCGGCGGCAACCACCTCATCCACGCGCTGCGCCGCAACGTGAACATCACGATCCTGCTGTTCAACAACCAGATCTACGGGCTGACCAAGGGCCAGTACTCGCCGACGAGCGAGGTGGGCAAGGTCACCAAGTCGACGCCGTTCGGCAGCCTCGACCATCCATTCAACCCGGTGAGCGTGGCCATCGGCGCCGAGGCCGCGTTCGTGGCCCGCACCCACGACATGGACCGCCAGCACATGATGGAGGTCTTCCGGCGGGCGTTCGAGCACCGGGGGTCGTCGCTGGTGGAGATCTACCAGAACTGCAACGTCTTCAACGACGGCGCGTTCGAGGAGATCACCGCCAAGCAGAACCGTGACGACATGCTGATCCCGCTGCGCCATGGCGAGCCGATCCGCTTCGGGGCCGACGGGGGCAAGGGGGTGGTGCTGGATTCGCAGCGGGGTGCCCACATCGTCGACGTGGCCGATGTCGGCGAGGAGGCCCTGCTCGTGCACGACGAGACCCGCGACGACCCCAGCGTGGCGTTCATGCTGTCGCGTCTCGCCCGGGGACCGCACGAGCCGACACCCATCGGCGTGTTCCGCGACGTGGTGCGTCCCGACTACGGCGAGGCCGTCAACCAGCAGATCGCCGCCGCCCAGCAGCAACGGGGCCCTGGCGACCTGGCGGCGCTGCTCCGCTCGGGCGCCACCTGGAACGTCAACTGACGAATTTCGGCGGCAGGTAGGGTCGGCGAGATGCCGCTGACCCTCCGTGTTTTCACAGAGCCCCAGCAGGGAGCGAGCTACGACGACCTGCTGGCGGTTGCCCGGGAGGCGGAGCGCCTCGACTTCGATGCGTTCTTCCGCTCCGACCACTTCCTGAGCATGGGTCCGGGCAGCGGTGAGCCGGGTCCGACCGAGTCGTGGGTGACGTTGGCCGGATTGGCCCGCGACACCGAGCGCCTCCGCCTCGGCACGATGGTCACGTCCGCCACCTTCCGACTCCCGGGCCCGCTGGCCGTCGCGGTGGCCACGGTCGACGCAATGTCCGGAGGGCGGGTCGAGCTGGGCCTCGGCGCCGGCTGGTTCGACGACGAGCACCGCGCCTACGGCGTCCCCTTCCCCGCCACACGCGAGCGCTTCGACCGGCTGGAGGAGCAGCTCGCCATCGTCACGGGCCTGTGGACGACGCCGGAGGGTGAGCGCTTCGACTTCCAGGGGCGCCACTACCAGCTCAGCGACTCGCCGGCCCTGCCCAAGCCCGTCCAACGACCCCGGCCACCCGTGATCGTGGGTGGCCTCGGCAAGCGTCGGACCCCCGCGCTGGCCGCCCGCTACGCCGACGAGTTCAACGTCGCCTTCGCACCGCTGGGCGACTTCCGCACGCTGGTGGCGACCGTGACCGAGGCCTGCGAGCGGACCGGACGCGACCCGTCCACCATGACGTGGTCGACGGCGCAGGTGCTCTGCTGCGGCAAGGACGAGGACGCGTACCGACGCCGGGCCGCCGCGATCGGCCGCGAGCCCGAGCAGCTGCGGGCCACCGGGCTGGCCGGCACGGTGGCCGAGGTGACCGACAAGCTCGGGACGTTCGCCGACGGCGGCGCCGAGCGCGTCTACCTGCAGGTCCTCGACCTGTCGGACCTCGACCACCTGCGGCTCGTTGCCGCCGAGGTGGCGCCGGCGTTCCGCTGAGCGCCGGAACGTGGCCGGCCGCGTGGATCAGCCGTGCACCGTCGGGCCGGCGCGCTCGACCGTCAGCCGCAGGAGCACCCGGCGATCTCGCTCCATCACCGCCCGGTACTCGGCCCAGTCGGGGTGTTCCCCACTGATCCGCCGGTAGTACTCGACCAGCGGCTCCATCGCCTCCGGCAGCGACAGGATCTCCACCGGACCCTCCACCTGCACCCAGTCACCGAAGAACCGGTCGGGGACCGCGCACAGCGCGGCATACGGAAGGGCCCGCAGGTGCCGCACCTTGTAGGCGGTCTCCCGCGTGGAGATCACGACGCGGTCCTCGTCGTCGACGCCGGCGGTCACGGGGGACATCTGCGTGGTCCCGTCGGCCCGCGTGGTGGCGAGCACCGCACGATGGTTCTTGCGGATGAAGTCGAGCGCGCTGGCAACGTCCATGGTCGCCACTTCTAGCCCAGATCGCGAAAGACCAGGCCCGTCCTGACCTTGGGATGGAAGAACGTCGTCTTGGGGGGCATGCGCTCGCCCCCGTGGGCTGTCGCCTCGATCTGGGCCACGCTGGCCGGCCTGAGGAGCACCCCCGCCTGCGCCTCGCCGGACTCGACCGCGCCGCGGACGTTGTCGGGACCGTGCTGGAACGTGACCTCGTGGGCCGGCAGCGACGCCAGGGCCACGTCGAGGCGGGCGGAGTCGAGTTCGCGGGCGTCCGCCAGCGCGTCGGGTCGGGGTCGGAGCAGGACCTCGCCGCCGGGCAGCACCGCGCACAGCGCGCCGGCGTCGGTCATGGCGGCGGTCACGGGCATGCCTGCCGGCGGGGGGCCCGCCGGCTCGAACCAGGGCTCGAGCGCAGCCACGAGATCGAAACCGGGCGGCAGGCCGTTCAGGAGGCGGTGGATGGCGCGCACGGTGAGCTCGTCCTCGACCAGCTCGACGACGTACGCCAGGGTCGCCGCGGCCTCGCCGGCCTGACCCTCGGACCGCTCGCGCTCGGCCAGGTAGGTGAGGCAGGTCTCGTAGCGATGGTGGCCGTCGGCGATCACAACCGGTTGGACCGTCACCGCTTCGGCGATGGCGTCGCAGTCCCCCGGCCGGTCGACGATCCACACCGTGTGGCGCACCCCCTCGTCGTCGGCGACGTCGGCCACCGGGTCCGCGTCGACAGGAAGCAGGTCGGTCAGGCCCTTGGCGAGGGACAGCCCCCAGATCGCCGAGAGGTTCGCCCGACACGCCCGCAGCAGGTCGAGCCGGTCGCTGCGGGCCTTCGGGGTCGTCTCCTCGTGCGGGAGGATGTCGGCGCCGGAGGGGCGCAGGTCGAGGGCGCCGATCACACCGGTCGTGTGGCGGGCGACACCGGCGTCGTCCCGGTAGGACATCCGGTAGACGGTGAACGTCGGCCGGCGATCGCGCACCAGCACGCCGTCGGCCTGCCAGCGAGAGAACAGGCGGCTGGCCACGGCGTAGCGGTCCTCGCTTCCCTCGTCGACGGGCAGGTCGATCCGCACGGCGTTGCACGGGCTGCGGGCCGCCAGGCGGGCGCGCTCCCGGTCGTCGATCACGTCGTACGGGGGGCTGATCACGTCGCCGAGGCTCACGCGCCGCAGGTCGTAGCGGATGCCGGGAAACGGCCGGAAGAGGGGCACCGGCCCATCCTCGCAGAACCGCCCACGGGCGGGCCCTATGCCGCCCCGCTGGCCCTCTAGCCTCCCACCGATGACGTGGTTGCTCGACCTCGACGGCGTCGTGTGGCTCGCCGAGCGGCCGATCGACGGCGCTGCCGACGCGGTCGGGCGGTTGCGGGAGGCCGGCGAGCGCGTCGTGTTCACCACCAACAACTCCTGGGCCCGCATTGCCGACCAGGAGTCCAAGCTCGAACGGATGGGGATCGCCGCCGCGGGCGACGTCGTGACGTCGGCCATGGCGGCGGCCAACCTGGTGAAGCCCGGCGAGCGGGTGCTGGTGGCGGCTGGACCGGGTGTCGTCGAGGCGGTGGGCGGCCGGGGCGCAGAGCCGGTCCGGGAGGGTGACGCCGACGCCGTGATCGTCGGGTTCCACCGTGACTTCGACTACGAACGGCTTCGGCTGGCCATGACCGCCGTCCTCCATGGCGCGCGCCTCATCGCCACCAACGACGATGCCACGTACCCGACGCCCGACGGGCCGATCCCGGGGGGCGGGTCGCTGGCGGCGGCGGTGGCGTATGCGTCGGGTGTCACTGCGACGGTGGCCGGCAAGCCTCACCGCCCCATGGCCGATCTCGTCCGTGCGATCGCGGGCGACGAGGGAACCGTCGTGGGCGATCGACCCGAAACCGACGGCGCGTTCGCCGCCGCCCTCGGCTACCGCTTCGCGCTGGTGCTCACGGGGGTGACAAGAGCGTCCGACCTCCCCGTCGAGCCCGAGCCCGCAATCGTGGCCGCCAGCCTCGCAGAACTCGTGGTTTAGTAACGGCCGCCGAAGCGGCGGTAGTCGTCGCCCCAGGGATCCGGATACCGAGCCGTGGGCGGCCGGGCGCGATCACCGAAGCCGCGCAGCAACAGCCCGACCACCACGCCAAAGATGAACCCGCCGACGTGCGCCACCCAGGCGACGCCCTCGTTGGGGTCCGTGAAGAACTGCAGCACGAACCAGGCACCGAGCACGATCTTGGCGGGCACGTCGACCAGGATGATGAAGACGATCGTGCGTACCCGCGCGTTGGGGAACCAGATCAGGTACGCGCCCATCACCGCAGCGATGGCCCCCGACGCGCCGATGGAGGGAACGGTCGAATCCCGGTTGACGGCGACGTGCGCCAGCGTCGCAACGAACCCGCCCGCCAGGTAGAAGGCGGCGTAGCCGAGCCTGCCCAGCCGGTCCTCCACGTTGTTGCCGAAGATCCACAGGAACAGCATGTTGCCGCCGAGGTGCAGCAGGCTGCCGTGCAGGAACATCGAGGTGACGATTGCGAGCCACACGTTCTTGCCGGGATCGAACGGCGGCGTCTGTCCCCGGTCGACATTGCAGGCGTTGTTGTCGCCGATGTTGAACGTCGCCCCGACCTCGACTCTCGTCAGCGGGCGGTTCTCGAGTATCTCGCAGGGGATGGCGGCGTAGCGCAGGTCGAACCGGATGTCGTCGGTCGTCTCCTCGAACGGCGACGGCTGCCAGAAGAAGTACGCCACAACACAGGCGGCGATGATCAGCAACGTGACGACGGGCCGCCGCGAGACCGGGTTGTCGTCGTAAAGGGGGAGCACTGCTGCGAACCGTATCCGGCCCCCGGCGGGCCGGAATCGCGCGTTCCCGGGAACCGTCCGTGCGCCAGGACAGGTGCGGTCGTATCGTTCCCCCCATGCCAGAGAACGATCTCCTCAAACGCCTCCTCGATGCCGGCATGACCTTCGCGGCGATGACCCAGGCCCGGGCGGAGGATCTGGTCCGCGACCTCGTGCGAGCCGGCGAGGTGCAAGCGGAACAGGCCCAGGCCGTCATCGACGAGCTGGTCGACCGCAGCCGCCGCAACAGCGAGCGACTCATTGATGCCGTACGGGCCGAGATTCGCCAGCAGATGGCCAGCCTCGGCCTCGCGACCAAGAGCGATGTCGAGCGGCTCGAGCGACGGGTCGCCGACGTCTCTACGGCGCGGGGCTCCCGCAAGGCCACGTCGAGGAAGACACCCGCCCGCAAGGCGACGAAGACTACGAAGGCGGCTGCGAAGTCCGGCGCCCGCAAGGCCGGCGCCCGCAAGGCCGGCGCCCGCAAGGCTGGCGCCCACAAGGCCGGCGCCCGCAAGGCCGGCGCCCGGAAGGCCGGTGCCAAGAAGGCCAGCAGGGCGACCAAGTCGGCGAAGGCGTCACGCACGACCAAGGCGACCCGCACGCGGTCGACCAGCTGAGCCCCGGGAGGGACCGCCACGGCCCCGGTCCGCCGCAGGCTCGACGCCGAGCTGGTCCGTCGGCGGCTGGCCGCGAGCCGGGCGGAGGCACGGGAGGCCATCGACGCCGGCCGGGTCACCGTCGACGGCGCTCCGGCGCTCAAGCCGGCGCGGCAGGTGGCGCCTCACGAGGCCGTCGTGGTGCGCGGCGAGGGCCCGCGCTTCGTGGGCCGCGGCGGCGAGAAGCTGGCCGCTGCCCTCGACCGCTTCGTCGTGACCGTGGACGGGTCGCGGGCGCTCGACGCCGGCGCCTCGACCGGCGGCTTCACGGACTGCCTGCTCCAGTACGGCGCTCGCTGCGTGGTGGCGGTCGACGTCGGCTACGGGCAGCTGCACGAGCGCCTGCGCGCCGACCCCCGGGTTGAGTCGGTCGAGCGCACCAACGTGCGCGACCTGGTCCCCGGCGATCTGGGCCCTCCGTTCGATGTCGTGGTGGCAGACCTGTCGTTCATCTCGCTGCGCACGGTCCTGGCCCCGCTGCTCGAACAGGCGGCGCCCGGCGCCCACGTCGTGTTGCTCGTCAAACCGCAGTTCGAGGCCGGTCGCGAGGAGGCCGCCCGGGGCCGCGGCGTCATCGGCGATCCAGCCGTCTGGCGGCGCGTCCTCGACGAGGTGCTGATCGCGCTCCGGGCCGCCGGAGCCGCGATCATGGGGGCGATGGTGTCACCGCTCACCGGCGCCGACGGCAACGTCGAGTTTCTCGTGTATGCACGTGCCGCGACCGCCACCGAGGTCGGCCACACGGCCAACTACGCAGCGACCGCGGTGGACGAGGCGTTGGCGCTGGTGGACCAGGCCCGGCGCGGCCGGGCGTGAGGGTGTAGTGCCACCGTGGCCACCGTCGGGATCATCGTCCACCACGAGCGCGACCAGGCCGCGGAACTGGCGCGTGACGCTGCGGCGTGGCTGCGTGAGCGGGGACACGAGGTCCGGCTGCCGCTGCACGATGCCGCCATCGCCGGGCTGACCGACGTCGGCACGGCCGAAGTCGACTTCGCTCAGGGGCTCGACCTCGCCGTCAGCCTGGGCGGCGACGGGACCATGCTCCGCACGGTCGACCTGGTGGCCGCCGAAGACGTGCCCGTCATCGGGGTCAACGTGGGCCAACTGGGGTACCTCACGGAGGTGGAACCCGCCGGCATGCGCCTCGCGCTCAAGCGGTTTCTCGCCGGTTCTTACGACGTCGAGGAACGGATGCTGCTGGCCGTGACCGTCGAGGCGACCGGCTTCGAAGCCCACGTGCACCTGGCCCTCAACGAGGCGGTGCTGGAGAAGACGCCGATGGGCCATACCGTCCGGCTGGGCGTCAGCGTCGACGGTGAGACCTTCACCCCGTACGCTGCTGACGGCCTGATCGTCGCCACCCCCACGGGGTCGACGGCCTACGCCTTCTCGGCTCGGGGACCCATTGTCGAGCCGACCCATCGCTGCCTGCTGATGACACCGGTCTCACCGCACATGCTCTTCGACCGTTCCCTCGTTCTGCCGCCCACCGCGACGGTGCGCATCGAGGTGCTCGACGACCGAGCGGCGACACTGTCGGTCGACGGCTCGAACCTCGGCACCCTGCGTCCGGGGGACGCCATTCGGGCCACGGGCGCCCGCGAGTCGGCGCGGTTCGTCACCTTCGGGCCCCGGGACTTCCTGCACATCCTCAAGACCAAGTTCGGTCTGAGCGACCGCTAGGTGACCGGGTGATCCTCGAACTGTCCGTCCGCGATCTCGGGGTCATCGCCGAGCTGCGCCTGCTCCTCGGCCCGGGGATGACGGCGCTCACCGGAGAGACCGGGGCCGGCAAGACCCTCGTCGTCGACGCCATCGAGCTGCTGGTCGGGGGACGGGCCGACCCGATGCTGGTGCGGTCCGGGGCCGACGAGGCATGGGTCGAGGGCCGCTTCGTCCGGCCCGGTGGCACACGGAGCCATGGCGGCGGTGACCGCGACCGCGACGCAGGCGGCGGCTCGGGAGACGAGATCGTGCTGGCGCGGGCCATCCCCCGGTCGGGGCGGAGTCGGGCCTACATCGACGGGCGGCTGGCGACGGCCGGCGAGCTCGCCCGGGTTGGCGCCGGGCTCGTGGATCTGCACGGCCAGCACGCCCACCAATCGTTGCTGCACGCGGCCGCGCAGCGCGAGGCGCTCGACCAGTTCGGGCGCGTCGACCTAGCGCCGCTGCAGGCCGCACGGAGTGAGATCGCCGCCGTTCTCGACGAGCTCGGCCGGATGGGTGGCGACGAGCGGGCGCGGGCCCGCGAGCTGGATCTCCTGCGCTACCAGGTGGCCGACATCGACGCCGCGGCCATCACCGGCCCGAACGAGGACGACGAGCTGGAACGCCTGGAGGACGAGTTGGCCGATGCCACCGCGCACCGCGAGGCGGCAACCGGTGCGGTCATCCTGCTGAGCGGTGATGGCACCGGCACCGCGCCCGAGGCGGCCGCGTCTGCCACCGATGCCGTCGGCTCGGCACTGGCGCTGCTGGCCGGGCGGGCGCCCTTTGGCAACGCCGAGACGCGGCTGCGGATGTTGGCTGCCGAGCTGAGCGACGTGGCGGGCGAGCTGCGGGTCGCCGCCGAGGCGATCGACGAGGACCCTGAACGCCTCGCCCAGATCCGCGAACGCCGGCAGCTCCTGCACGATCTGCGGCGCAAGTACGGCGAGACCTTGGCCGACGTGCTGGCCGAGGGTGACCGGCTCCGGGTCAGGTTGGGCGAGCTCGAGGACCACGACCGCCGCGCGGCCGAGCTCGATGCCCACCTCGCCGCCGCCCACGGGGCGGAGGCAGAGGCCGCGGCAAAGGTGGCGGCCGCTCGCCGCGACGCGGCGCCCGTGCTCGCGGCCGAGGTGCAGTCCCATCTCGCCGAGTTGGCCCTCCCCAAGGCGCGCGTCGAGGTAGTGGTGGGCGGCGACGACCCCGCCGACAACGTCGAGCTCCGGCTGGCTGCCAACCCGGGCACGCCGCCGCTCCCGCTGGCGAAGGTCGCCTCGGGTGGCGAGCTGGCGCGGACCATGCTCGCGTTGCGCCTCGTGCTCACCGCTGCCCCACCGACACTCGTGTTCGACGAGGTCGACGCCGGCGTTGGCGGCGCCGCCGCGGTCGCCGTCGGTCGGTCGCTGGCCCGGCTGGCCGATCAGCCGCACCAGGTGTTCGTCGTGACCCACCTGCCACAGGTCGCGGCCTACGCCGACGCCCAGGTACGGGTGACGAAGCAGAGCGACGAGTCGACCACCGTGGCGCAGGCGAGCGTCCTCGACGATCCCGAGCGGGTCGTCGAGCTGTCGCGCATGCTCTCGGGCCAGCCCGACAGCGGCGCCGCCCGGGTCCACGCTGCGGAGTTGCTGACCACCGCGGCCGCGGAGCGGGGAGGCTGACGTGGCGCTCGCGGATGGGGACAGCGTCGAGGGCGCCGTCGACGGCACGGCCGATTCGGGCGACGGCGTCGACGGCGTGGATGGGGCGGACCGGCGCGTGACCGGGGCGCGTGCGGTTGGCGAGCGTTGGACCGGCGCGCGTGCGACCGGGGCGCGTGCGGCCGGCGCCATCAGCCACCGGGCCTCTCGGCGCCGGCGCCGGAACGCTCGCCGTCGCGAGGCCGCCGACGGTGGCCGCGCCGTCAGCGGCCTCGCCCGGGTGGACCGCCGCACCAAGCGGTTGGTCAAGCGGCTCCGGCCCGGGGACGTGGCGGTGATCGACCATCCCGACCTCGACCTGGTGGCGGCGGAGACACTGGTCGACGCCGCGCCCGCCGCAGTCGTGAACGCCTCGCCGTCGATCACGGGTCGCTATCCCAACGTGGGGCCGCGGTTGCTGTGCCGCGCGGGCATCCCACTGATCGACGACACCGGCAACGAGGTCATGGACGCCGTGGTCGAGGGCGCGCCGGTCACCGTCGATGGCGACACGGTGGTCGTCGGCGGCACGGTGGTGGCACGGGGAACGCGCCAGTCGATCGAGCGCATCGACGCCGCGATCGACGACGCCCGCAACAACCTGGGCCCCGAGCTCGAGCGGTTCGCAGTCAACACCGCCGACTACGTACGCCAGGAGATCGACCTGCTGATCGACGAGCTCGACGTGCCCGAGCTCGACTTCCGCATCAAGGGCAGGCACGTGCTCATCGTCGTGCGGGGCATCGACTACAAGGAGGACCTCCGCCTGCTCCGGCAGTCCGGCTACCTGCGGGAGCTGCGGCCGGTGCTCATCGGCGTCGACGGGGGTGCGGACGCACTGCTCGAGATCGGGGCGGTCCCCGACCTCATCATCGGCGACTTCGACTCCGTGTCCGAGGACGCCATGCGCTGCGGGGCCCAGCTCATTGTCCACGGCTACACGGACGGTCGGGCACCCGGGGGCAAACGGCTCGACGACCTCGGGCTGCCCTACAGCGTGTTCTCGGCGCCAGGAACCAGCGAGGACGTGGCGATGCTCCTGGCGTACCAGGAGGGTGCGGAGCTGATGGTCGCGGTCGGCGCCCACAGCAGCATGTTGGAGTTCCTCGACAAGGGCCGGGCGGGGATGGCCTCGACGTTCCTCGTGCGCATGAAGGTGGGGTCGACCCTGGTCGACGCCAAGGGCGTGAGTCGCCTGTACCGGCACTCGGTCCGCACCTGGGACCTGGTGTGGATGCTTGCGGCCGCCGTCTTCACCCTGGTCGTGGCCCTCATGCTGTCCGAACCGGTCCGGCTGTGGCTCCGCGCCTTCTGGCGCTCGCTCATCTCCGGTTGATGATCAACTTCCGCTACCACCTCGTC
>Ga0081538_10005678_pt1 | contig 11169 bp, 8 predicted proteins | sample TabmetS5T2R1_FD_71022 | JGI IMG/M metagenome (GOLD analysis project Ga0081538, IMG submission 71022) | Tabebuia heterophylla rhizosphere microbial communities from the University of Puerto Rico - S5T2R1 | ecosystem: Host-associated > Plants > Roots > Rhizosphere ...
TCCGACTTGGGTATGAAGCCGCGCACGTCCTCCCGCTCGGCCAGTGGGCCGAGGTCGTTCACGTCGCGGCTGGAGGTAAGGACGATTGCCGGCGAGTCGCCGTTCGCCGTCAGGCGGGCGGCCACCTCGAAGCCGTCGAAGTCGGGGAGCTGTACGTCGAGCAGGATGACCTGCGGCGCCAGCTCTCGAACGGCGCGCAGCGCACTTTCACCATCCTCCGCCTCGCCGATCACGTCGAACCCCTCGGCCTCGAGCAGCATGCGCGCGCTCGCCCGGAAGCTCGGGTGATCGTCGACGATGAGGACGGTTTTCGCCATTTCGATGGGAATTCTGAAGCCGCTTGGCCCTTTGGCCAATACGGATACCCGCACTCCGGCCCCGGCACCCACCGGTCCTATGATCATCCTGCCCGTGGAAAGCGCGACTGAACCAATCGCCGCTCCGCCGTCGGATCTCCCGCCCGAGATCCGCGGCGCGCCGTTGCCGCTTCACGGCGGGCTTCCGACGCTCCTTCGGTTCATGCACAGCAAGGGCATGCTGAACGCCAAGTACGCGCGTCTGCTCCTGCGGCTCGGCTGGAAGAAGCTGCTGCTCGGCCGGCGCCTGAGCCTCGACGGTCTCGCGTTCATAGGGCCCGGCTGCGCGCTCGAGGTCGGGCAGAAAGGGGTGCTCGAGCTCGGCCGCTGGTCGTGGATCGGACACGGTTGCAAGATCCGCAGCCACGAGGGCAAGGTCTCGATCGGTGCGAAGACCGTGCTCGGCCAGGAGTGCACGATCAGCTCCTTCCAGCATGTCTCGATCGGCCGCGAGTGCGTGATCGCAGACCGAGTGATGCTGATCGACTTCGACCACGGCACGGTCGAGGTCGAGCGTCCGATACGCCTCCAGGGCATTTACAAGCGCGACGTGCGCGTGGGCAACAACGTCTGGATCGGCTACGGGGCCTGCATCCTGCGCGGGGTGACGGTCGGCGACAACGCGGTGATCGGGACGAACTCGGTGGTCACGAAGGACGTGCCGGCCAACGCCGTCGTCGGCGGCGTGCCCGCGCGCCTCTTACGCATGCGGGACGAGCCGAAGCGCCTGCGCTGGCAGTAGCGCGTGCCGGTCGCGTTCGGTTAGCCGCACTGGGCTTGGCCGGTACGCCGCATTGGAAGGGCCCTCCCGCGGGGCGATGCTCTCCCCCATGGAATCCCCCCGAAATATCGCAGCGCGCGCCGGAAGGTGGAGCGCACAACACCGGAAGAAGGCAATCCTCGGCTGGCTCGCGTTCGTGATCGTCGCGGTCGTGCTTGGCGGGTCGGTCGGGACGAAGACGCTGGGTGACGACGACTACCAGATCGGCGAGTCGGGTCGCGCCGACGCGGCGGTCTCGGACCACTTCCCCGATAAGGAAGACGAGAGCGTCCTCGTCCAGAGTCAAACCGGGGTCAGCAATCGCGATCCCGAATTTCGGCAGACCGTTCAGACGGTCGTAGCTCAGCTTAAGGACACCAAACACGTCCGCAACGTCGAGAGCCCCTACGCCGAAGACAGCCAGGGTGCTCTCTCCGAGAACGGGAAGTCCGCGCTCGTGAAGTTCGAGCTCCGCGGTGAGAACCCCGAGGACAAGGTCGACCCCGCACTCGCAACGGTCTCGAAGCTCGACAAGCAGCAGGCCGGCTTCCGTATCGAGGAGTTCGGTGGAGCCAGTGCCGACAAGGCGCTGAGCGACGCGTTTGCCGAGGACTTCCAGAGGGCCGAGGTCACCTCGCTGCCGATCACGCTGATCATTCTGATCCTCGCTTTCGGCGCCCTCCTCGCCGCGTTCGTCCCGTTGGTCCTGGCCGTCACAGCGGTCGCGGCGGCGATCGGCCTGATCGGTCCTATCAGCCAGATCTTCCCGATGGAGGAGACGGTCAACTCGGTCGTGCTCTTGATAGGGCTGGCCGTCGGCGTCGACTACTCGCTGTTCTATCTGCGCCGCGAGCGCGAGGAACGGGCCCGCGGGCGCTCCGAGGAGGCCGCGCTCGAAGCGGCGGCCGCAACGTCAGGACGTGCGGTGCTCGTCTCGGGTTTCACCGTCATGGCGGCGATGGCCGGCATGTACCTCGGCGGCGCGGCGACGTTCGTCTCGTTCGCAACGGGCACGATCCTGGTGGTGGCGATCTCGGTCCTCGGATCGTTGACCGTGCTGCCGGCGGTCCTGTCCAAGCTGGGCGACCGCGTGAACAAGGGCCGCGTGCCCTTCCTGAGGCCTGAGAAGCGCTCGGGCGAGTCTCGCGTCTGGTCCTGGGTGCTCGATCGAGTGCTGAAGCGGCCGCTGGTGTCGATGGTCGCGGCCGGTGCCGTGCTCGTCGTGCTCGCCATCCCGGTGTTCCACATCCACACCGCGGACTCGGGCGTCGACGGACTCCCGCGCTCCCTCGAGGTCATGCAGACCTACGACCGGATGCAGGCAGCGTTCCCCGGTGAGCAGTTCACGGCCGACATCGTGCTCGAGGGCAACAACCTCGATCAGGGGCAGGTCCAGGCGGCCGCCGAGGAGATGCGCCAGATCGCGCGCGACTCGGATCAGTTCAACGAGCCCGTGACGATCGACAGGAGCCCGGACGGCGAGGTCGCCGTGATCGAAGTCCCGCTCGCGGGCACCGGCACGGACGACACCTCGCTCGCGGCGGTGGACACGCTCCGTCAGGACGTGGTCCCGCAGATCCTCCCGAACGTCAGCGGCGGCGAGCTGGTCGGCGTGAGCGGCTTCACGGCCGGCTCGGTCGACTTCAACGAACTGATGAGCGAGCGCATCTGGTACGTGTTCGCGTTCGTCTTCGCGATGGCGTTCGCGCTGCTGCTGGTGACCTTCCGCTCGATCGTCATCCCGATCAAGGCGATCCTGCTGAACGTCCTGTCGGTGGCAGCGGCCATGGGGATCGTCACCTACGTGTTCCAGGACGGTCACTTCGAGGACCTCCTGAGCTTCGACTCGACCGGTGCGATCACCGCCTGGTTCCCGCTCATGCTGTTCGTGATCCTGTTCGGCCTCTCGATGGACTACCACGTCTTCATCCTGAGCCGGATCAAGGAGGCGGTGGACCGCGGCGAGTCGACCACGGACGCCGTGAGCCACGGCATCAAGTCCACGGCGGGAGTGGTGACCGCGGCGGCGGTCGTGATGGTCGCGGTGTTCTCGATCTTCGCGACGCTCTCGTTCATCGACATGAAGCAGTTCGGCGTGGGCCTGGCGGCGGCGGTGCTGATCGACGCCACCCTGGTTCGCGGAGTGCTGCTACCTGCGGCGATGAAGCTGCTCGGCAAGTGGAACTGGTACCTGCCGAGCTGGCTCGAGTGGCTCCCGAAGGGTCCGGCACTCGACGCCGAGGGGCTGCCCCCGGCGCCCACCGACGCGCGGCCGGCGCCCCCGCGGCCCCACGGAGAGCCGCGGCCGGCCGAGGCGTAGGCCTCCTAACAGAGTCCCTCCCTCACGGGCGGCGCCCGCCTCGCGGCGGGCGCCGCTCTTTGCGTTGGGCCGCTCTCGATAACCGGCCCTTCGGAACCCGCGTCTCCGTTGTTTGACTTTGTAGTCAGTCGCACGATATAGTGACGCCGGCATGGCCCTCTACTCGCCCCTGTCCGGAGACGGGCTACAGCGCGCCGCGCTCGACCACCTCTGGCTGCACTTCACCGACATGGGCGCGTATGCCGACCCCGCGGACCTGCAGGTCATGGTGCGCGGCGACGGCTGCTACGTCGAGGACGCGGCGGGCAAGCGCTATCTCGACGCTCTGGCGGGGCTCTTCTGCGTGAACATCGGCTACGGCTTCGGCGAGGAGATGGGCGAAGCCGCGGCCGCCCAGATGCGCGAGCTTCCTTTCGCGATCAACTGGACCTTCGCGCACCCGCGCTCGATCGAGCTGGCGGCCGAGCTGGCACGGCTCGCGCCCGGGGACCTCAGCCACTCGTTCTTCGTCTCCGGTGGCTCGGAGGCGGTGGAGGCCGCCTGGAAGCTCGCCCGGCAGTACCACGCCGCCCGCGGCGAGCGGCGCTGGAAGGTGATAGCGCGAAGGGTCGCCTATCACGGGACCACCATGGGCGCCCTCTCGATTACCGGCTGCACCGAGCTGCGCACGCCTTACGAGCCGCTAGTGCCCGACGTGCTGCACGTCTCGAACACGAATCGCTACCACAGGCCGCCCGACGAGAGCGAGGGGGAGTTCACCACCTTCCTGCTCGACGAGCTCGAGGCCGCGATCGAACAGGCCGGGCCCGACACGGTCGCGATGGTGATCATGGAGCCGGTGCAGAATTCGGGCGGCTCGTACATGCCGCCGGCCGGCTACCTGGCGGGCGTGCGCGAGCTCTGCGACAGGTACGGCATCCTGTTCTGCGCCGACGAGGTGATCACCGGCTTCGGGCGTCTCGGTGAGTGGTTCGCCTCGAACCGCTTCGGCGTCGAGCCCGACCTGATCACCCGTGCCAAGGGCCTCTCCTCGGCCTATGCGGCGATCGGGGCGCTGATCGCGAGCGAGCGGGTGATGGAGCCATTCCGCAAGCCCGGCGCCGTGTACATGCACGGGATGACCTTCGGCGGCCACCCGGTGCAGGCCGCCGTCGCCCTCAGGAACATCGAGATCATGCGCCGCGAGGGGATCGTCGACCGCGTGCGCGTGAGCGAGACGGACTTCCGCGCTGCCCTCGAGCCCTTGCTCGAGCTCCCGATCGTGGGCGACCTGCGCGGCGCCGGCTTCTTCTACGCGCTCGAGCTGGTCAAGGACAAGGACGCGCGGACGAGCTTCTCCGACGAGGAGTGCGACCGCCTGCTCCGCGGCTTCCTCTCACCACGGCTATTTGAGCGCGGCCTCCTTTGTCGTGCGGACGATCGCGGCGATCCGGTCGTGCAGATCTCGCCGCCGCTGGTCGCGCAGCAGGAGCAGTTCGACGAGATCTCGGAGATTCTCGGCAGCGTCCTCGAGGAGGCGAGCGATCGAATGGCCGTGGTGACATGACCATGAACGGCGGGCCCGGCTACGACGCGATCGTCGTCGGAGCCGGTCACAACGGCCTCACGACGGCCGGCTACCTCGCGCGCGCGGGCATGCGCGTCTGTGTGCTCGAGCGACGGGACATCGTGGGCGGGGCCTGCGTGACCGAGGAGGTCTGGCCGGGACACCGCGTGTCGCGCGCGTCATACGTCGTCTCCATGCTGCAGCCCAAGGTCGTGCGCGACCTGCGCCTCCACGACTTCGGCTACGAGGCGATTCCGCTCGATCCCGCCTTCGCGACGATGACGCCGGCCGGAAGGCCGATCTTCTTCTTCAACGATCCCGCCCGCACGCGGGCTTCGATCGAGCCCCACTCGCGGAAAGACGCCGCCGCCTATCCGGAGTTCGAGCAGATGCTCGAGCGCCTCTCCGAGTTCCTACGCCCGCTGCTGCTGCGTCCCCCGCCCCCGCTGGGCTCGAAGAGGCCGGGCGACCTCCTGTCGCTGCTGCGCGAGGCCGGCCGCGCGGCCGGCCTCCGAAAGCGCGACGCGCAAGAGCTCTTCCGGGTGATGACGATGTCCGTCGGGGACCTGCTCGACGAGTGGTTCGAGTCCGATGCGATCAAGGGCTCCTTCGCCTCCACGGGCGTGGTGGGGGTCTGGGCCGGGCCGCGCACGCCCGGGACGGCCTACAACCTGCTCCACCACGCACTCGGCGAGCTGGGTGGCGTGAGCGGCCTGTGGGGTCACGTGCGAGGCGGCATGGGCGGGATCTCGCAGGCGCTCGCCCGCAGCGCCGAGGCAGCCGGCGCGACGATCCGCACCGGCGCCGCCGTCCGCTCGATCGACGTGCGCGACGGGAAGGTGGCCGGAGTGACGCTCGAGTCGGGCGAGCAGCTGCGGGCGCCGATCGTGGCTTCGGGGGCCCACCCGCGAACGACCGTGCTCGACATGACCGGCGCGGAGCACTTTCCCGAGGAAGTGGTGCGCGACATGCGCCGCTACCGAAGCCGCGGTGGCTCGGTGAAGGTGAACTGCGTGCTCTCGGAGCCGCCCCGCTACGAGCGCGTGCCCGCCGAGGACGGCGAGCGCCTCCTGCACACGAGCTTCGCCCTCTGCCCCTCGATCGACTACCTCGAGCGCGCCTGGCAGGACGCGGTGCGCGGCGTCCCGGCCGCGGCCCCCTACGTGGAGGTGGAGGTCCCGAGCGCCGCCGACCCGTCGCTTACGGACGACGGCGCCTGTGTGATGACGATGTTCACACAGTACGGGCCCTATCGCGACAAGGACTGGCCCGATGGGGCGCGCGAAGCGTACGGCGAGCGCTGCCTCGACATCGTCGCCGAGCACGCGCCGAACGTGAAGGAGGCCTTGATCCACCACGAGGTGCTCGCCCCGCCCGACATCGAGCGCATCTTCGGGCTCGCCGACGGCTCCATCTTCCAGGGCGAGCAGGGCCTCGACCAGATGGCGTTCATGCGCCCGTCGCCGCTGATGGCCCAGTACGCCACGCCAGTCGAGGGCCTGTACCTCTGCGGCGCCGGCACCCACCCCGGCGGCGGCGTGATGGCGGCGTCCGGGCACAACGCGGCACAGCGGATCCTGAGGGATCGCCGCTCGCTCAGGCGGCGATTGCCCCTCCGGGTCGCCGGAAGGACTCGCGTTTAAGGCGCCGGCTCGGCACGGGACGAGATCGCTGGGCCCGCAACCAGAACCGACAGCGGCCCACGCTATCTACGTTGACCGTCACTATGCCGGTCAACGCAGCAAGCGTGGCCCTCGGCGCCGCTCCGGGTCCTCGGGTTCCGTCGCCGGCGCCTCGCCGGCGAGCGGGCGCGCGTACGGCTAACGAAGCACCCGCGCGTGCTCGCGGTGCCAACCGAGGCGCACGCGGTCGCCTATCTGCCAGCGGTCGTCCGAGCGCGCTCGGGCGACGTTCTGCTCGAGTGCCGTGACCCTCATGCCGGGCCCGAGCTCGACGATCACCTGGGTCGTCGTGCCCACGTACACCCGCTCCACGATCGTGCCCCCGACCTCGACCATTCCCTCCTCGAGCTCGTCCAGCCAGATCTTCTCGGGGCGCACCGAGAGGTGGACCTCCGCGCCCTGCGGGCAGTCGCTGGGCACCTCGGCGACGCAGGTGGCCCCCGACGCGAGCTTCACGCAGCCGTTCTCGACCACGCCGCTCAACAGGTTCGAGGTTCCGATGAAGCCCGCTACGAAGGGCCCCGATGGATGCTCGTAGATGTCCTCGGGTGAGCTGCACTGCTTGACGAGGCCGTGCTCCATCACCGCGATTCGGTCGGACATGGCCAGCGCCTCCTCCTGGTCGTGCGTGACGTAGAGGAACGTGATTCCGACCTCGCGCTGGATGCCCTTGAGCTCCACCTGCATCTGCTTGCGCAGCTTGAGGTCGAGCGCGCCGAGCGGCTCGTCGAGGAGCAGCACCGACGGACGGTTGACAAGCGCCCGTGCCAGAGCCACGCGCTGCTTCATGCCGCCGGAGAGCTCGCGCGGCCGCGCCTTCTCGCGGCCGTGCAGCTCCACCAGCTCGAGAGCCTCGGCCACGCGGGTGCGGATCTCGTCCGACGACACCTTCTTCCGCTTCAGGCCGAAGGCGACGTTGTCGGCGACGTCCAGGTGCTCGAAGAGGGCGTAGCTCTGAAAGACCGTGTTGACGTTGCGCCGGTACGGCGGCACGGTCTCGACCGGCTCCCCGTCGAGGTAGATGTGCCCCTCGGTCGGCTGTTCGAAGCCGGCCACCATGCGCAGCGTCGTCGTCTTGCCGCAGCCGGAAGGTCCGAGGAGCGAGAAGAACTCGCCCTTCTCGATCTCCAGATCGAGCGCATCCACGGCGCGCAGCTCGCCGAAACGCTTGGTTACTCCCTCGAAGCGTATGGCCGAGGCACTCGGCTCGGCCGAGTGCGCACGGACGGTATCTGCGCTCATGCGGCTTCCCTCCCCAGCAGCACTTTGAGCCCGCTCTCGCGCCGGCCGAACAGGCGCGGCAAGAGCAGCGCCAGGCCGATGCTCACGACTGAGATGACGAGCATGAAGGTGCCGATTGCGTTGATTGTCGGCCTGACCCCGAAACGGATTTGCGTCCAGATGCGCACCGGCAGGGGCTGTGGGCTCTCGCCGGTGGTGAAGAACGACAGGACGAAGTCGTCGAAGGACAGCGCGAACACGAGCAGGCCGGCGGCCACGACCGCGGGCCAGAGGGCCGGCAGCGTGACGAGCCGGAAGGTCTGCCAGCGCGTCGCGCCCAGGTCCATCGAGGCCTCCTCGACTTCGTGGCTGAGCGAAACGAGCCGGGCGCGTACCACCACGGTCACGTAGGAGATCGAGAACGTGATGTGCGCCAGGATGATCGTGGTCAGCGAGAGCTCGAGCTTCACCTGCGTGAACAGGAGGAGTGCCGAGGCGCCGGCCACGATCTCCGGCGTCACCAGCGGCACGAGCATCAGCACGTTGAGGCTGCTCGACACTCGCGTGCGGGCGCGCACCAGCCCGTAGGCGAGCATCGTGCCGAGGATCGTGCCGATCACCATCGTCACCAGCGCGATCTCCAGGCTCGCGACCAGCGATTCGCGCAGGGACTCCGACTCGAAGAAGGTCTCGTACCAGCGTGTGCTGAAGCCCTGGAAGTCCTGCAGGGAGCGGCTCGAGTTGAACGAGAACAGCACCACGAGCACGATCGGGGCGAACAGGAACAGGAAGAAGACGCCCATGAAGAGCTTGAGGAAGCGGGGGCGGTCGAATTCCTTCGGCGGCCTGCCGGGCGCGCGTGCAGGCTCGGCCGCGGGACGGGCGGGCGCGGTCGGCCGGGACTCGACCGTGCTCACGCCGTGGCCTCCCTGGTCTCGCGGGCGGCGGCCCGCAGGTAGAACAGCATGAAGATCATCAGGAAGGCCATCATCGCCACGGTCAGCGCCGCGCCGAAGGGCCAGTTGTCGGAGGCCTGGAACTGCTGCTGAATCAGGTTGCCGACCATGACCTCCTCCGGGCCGCCCAAGAGCGACGCGGACACGAAGTCGCCGACGGCCGGCAGGAACACGAGCAGCGAGCCGGCGAGCACGCCCTGCATCGTGTGCGGCAGTGTGACGTGCAGGAAGGTCTGCCAGGGGCCGCCGTAGAGGTCCTTGCCCGCCTCGATGAGCGCCGGATCCATGCGGTCGAGCGACGCGTAGATCGGGAGGATCATGAAGGCCATGAAGCCGTAGACGAGGCCTCCGATCACCGCGTAGGGCGTGTTCAGGAAGCGGATGCTCGAGTCGAACAGGCCGTTGACGAGCCCGTCGTCGCCGAGCATGGCGATCCAGGCGTAGGTGCGGATGAGGTAGTTGACGAAGAACGGCAGCACCACCAGCGCAATCAGCACGTTCTTCCAGCGGCCGCCGAAGATCGCGATGTAGTAGGCGACCGGGTAGCCGATCAACAGACAGAGCACGACCGCGGCGAGGGCGAAGCCGACCGAGCGGAACAGCACCGGCAGGTAGTCGGGATCGACGAGCCGTTCGTAGTTGTCGAGACGGGTGCTGTAGATCGCCTCGCCGAGGTCGTCCGTGTAGCCGAACGAGAGCGCCAGCACCAACACGAGCGGCACGACGAAAAGGAGCAGCAGCCACACGCCGGGCGGGACGAGGAAGCCAGAGGCGAAGCGGTTCTCGTTCACGCCACCCTGAACTCGGTCCACACCTCGTCCCAGGCCAGCCGCCCGTCCCCCTTCAGGTTCTCGAACTGCTGACCGTTCTCGAGGTCCTCGATGGTCACGTTGATCTCGGGGTCGTCCTTCACGAGCCCCTGGAACGCCTCGGTGGCGGCGCCCTCATACGGCATCGGGTAGCCGATCCACTCGACGTTCTGTGCGGCGTGCTCGGGCTCCAACATGAACTCGATGAACAGCAGGGCCGTACCCGGGTGCTTCGCGTTGACCGGTATGCAGAAGTTGTCGTTGCCGACCGGCAGCCCCTCCCTGCACTTCTGGAACCGGTAGTCCTCCGGGTTGTCGACCTGGTAGCGGATGTTGACGATGTCGCCGTTCCAGAGGTGCTGGATCCAGGCGTTTCCGCTGGCCATGTTCGTGATCGTGTCGGCCGAGACGCCGCGCAGCTTCGGCTTGAGATCGACCAGGTAGTCCTTCGACTCCTCGAGCTTGTCCCTGTCGGTCTCGTTGAGCGGATAGCCGTTCACCAGGTTGGCCATGCCGATGGCCTCCTGGTGGTCGTCGAGCAGGAAGCTCCGGTCGCCGGAGTCTGCCTCGCCCAGGTCGCGCCACGAGCCCGTCATGCCGGTCACCTTGTCCGCGCGGTACCCGAGCCCGGTCGCGTAGAGCCCATACGGCGTCCCGTGCTCCGCGCCCGGGTCGTACCACGGGTCGTCGAAGTACGAGTAGACCGTGTCTATGTTCCTGATCTTGTCGCGGTCGATCCTGCGCAGCAGGAATCCGGAGCGCAGGCGCTGGACGTACTCGGCGCTCGGGAAAATGACGTCATAGGCGATGCCCGCGCGCAGCTTGGCCATCATCGCCGACATCGAGTCGAAGTACGACTCGCGCACCCTCACCCCGTAGCGCTTCTCGAACTTCTTGACGAGATCCGGGTCGATGTACTCGGAGTAGTTGAAGTAGACGAGGTCGCCGTCGACCCTCTTCCTGATCGGCTTCTCGGTCTCGGCCAGCGAGCCCCGGTCGATGTTGCCCACGCCGCAGCCGGCCAGGCCAAGGCCGAGGGCCAGCCCGGCGCCACCTTGGAGCAGCTCGCGTCGGTTGGGATTCCCGTTCATGCCGCAGCCCGCAACTCGCACCCGAGCTCGCGTCCGGCGAGGCGCAGCGAGAGCTCCCGCACGCGCGGCGGTGTGACCTCGGTATCGCTCAACGCGATCTGCACGGCGAGTCCATCGAGAAGCGCTGCCAGCAGCACCGCAACGTCGTCGGGGTTGGTCGGGCCGAACTCCCCCCGCTGCTGACCGTACCGGACAACCTCCGCGATCGCACGCCTCCAGCGGACGTCGAGCTCGGCCCGCGTGGCCGCCACGTCCGGATCGCTAAGCGCTCGCGCCCACAGCTCCATCCAGAGGGCGGCGTCGTAGTCACCCTCCCCGCAGGCCGAGTCGATGATCTTGACCAGCCGCTCGGGCCCGCCGTCGATCTTCTCCAGCTCGCGCTCGAGGGCCTCGTAGTAGCGCCCCTCCGCGCTGGTCAGCGCCTCCTT
>Ga0081538_10005679_pt1 | contig 11167 bp, 13 predicted proteins | sample TabmetS5T2R1_FD_71022 | JGI IMG/M metagenome (GOLD analysis project Ga0081538, IMG submission 71022) | Tabebuia heterophylla rhizosphere microbial communities from the University of Puerto Rico - S5T2R1 | ecosystem: Host-associated > Plants > Roots > Rhizosphere ...
CGTCACGGAGGACGGCGTGCCGCTCCGGCACCACCTGGTTGCCGTTCTCGGTGGCCGAGTACCACTGGAACCCGGCCTTGGCGAAGCTCGCCGCCCGGGCCGGGTGGCCGGCGATGGCGTCGGTCAGCTCGTGGAGGACGGCGAGCACGTCCTCGGGCCGGCAGCCGCCGTAGTCGCTGGGGGGTACGCCCACCTCGACGAGGATGCCGTCCGCGTTCCCGGTCTTGGTGCCGTCGGAACGTGTGGCGAGGCGCAGCGGCGGCGCGGACGGCCCGGTGGCCGCCGGCCGGGTCGCGGTGACGGCCGGCGGTTCCGACGGCGCCCGGCGAGGCGCATCGCATGCGGCCAGGACGGCGGCCAGCGCCAGCGCCACCGCGACCCGGCACCCGCCGTGACGACTCAGCCGAGCCGGGCCACCAGCACGGCGGCGCCGACGAGGAGCAGGCACAGATCCGTGGCGAACCTGGCCGTCGCGATCCCCCGTGCCCAGATGGGCCAATCGCCGTTCCTTCCTCGCCAGACGGCGGCCGGCGCCAGCAACAGGACCCACACGCCGCCGGTCCGCAGTGCACTGTAGAGACCATACAGCGCCGCACCTGAGCGGGGGCTCGCCGACAGCAGGGCCGTCACCGGCACCACGTACCACAGCCAGAACCCGATCCTGCTGGTGGCGCCGATGCCGAGCGCCAGGCCGTTGCGTGTCGCCCAGCCAAGCGGCCCGGCGTGCATCCAGCGCTGGGGTGTCTCGCGGTCGCGCTGGAGGACGGGGACCCGGACACCCGCCATCCTGAGCAGGACGACCAGCACCGCGAGGGCGGCAAGGGCCAGCGCGGCCGCGGCCCGCGCCGGGGCGGCCAACATCCCTCCCAGCAGCCCGAGGGCGGCGCCGGCGGCGGCCCCTCCGACGGTCGCGGCCAGGCTGAAGGCGACGGCCTTGGGCAGCCAGCCGATCCCGTCCTGGTTCCGAGACACGTCGGAACTCGCGACCACGTGAGCCGCGTTCGGCGTTCAGGGCAGGGTCTGCTGGGCGATCGCGACGATCATGGCGGACAGCATCAGGAGCCCGGCCACGCCGTCGGCGGCCAGGGCCACGCCGGCCAGGGCGGCGACCGCCAGAACGGCCTGCATGCGGTTCGGCCGCAGCCGAGTCGTCGCGCTCAACAGACCAGCCCGAGATAGGCCCGGCAGATGCAGAGGTTCGGCGAATGCCAGTCGCAGCACCGGTAGACCCGATAGCAGCCCGGGCTGTAGCGGACCTGGACGGTCCAGCACTGGGTCCCCGACGAGCAGCCGTGGTTGTGGCTGTGCCCGACGCAGCCGCTCACGCAGCAGTTCGAGCCGGAGCAGCAGTGGCAGGCGCCATACCCGTAGCAGCTCCCCGGGGGACTGCCGTGCCAGGCGTAGGCTGGCTTCTTGGCCGCGACCGAGGTGGCCACGCCGGCCAGTCCCGCGCCGAGGAGCCGGAGCAGCTTGTTGCGGCCGAACCGGACCTGACGGAGCCTGGGGTCCTTGGGATCGAGCTCGATGGCGGCCGCCGCCGTTGACGTCGGCGTCGCCTCTGGCTTGGTCTTCATCACCCGCCTCCGGTGGTTGTCAGACCGACGATGTCGACGTCGGTCGGGCGGGAATCGGCATCGACGAGCTGCTGGAGGTCGGAGGCTTTGTAGAGGTACGCCTTGCCACTGACCACGCCGTCACGCAGCTCGACGGCGGACGGCGTCCGCTCCAGCTGCAGGGTCCGCGCCACCTCGGCCGCGACCGGGTCCCTGACCACCTGGTAGGTGGGGGGCAGCTTGGCGGTGAGTTCGTCCGCCAGCTCCTGCCTCCCGGGCACCAGGGTCGTCACCCGGTCGCTGACCGCGACGGCGGCGAGTTGCGGGGCGATCTCGTGGCATGGAACACAGGTCGGCGAGATGAGCAGGACGAACTGCCGACCGCGTGACAGCTCGGGGAGGCGGTCGGCCACCTCGGCGGGCAGGGCCTCGCCGATCTCGGGCCCGTCGGCGGGCATGGGCGCCTGTCCGCCGCCGACCAGGTCGAGCCGGAGGGTGACCAGACCGAGCTGGCGGACCAGGAGTAGGACGACGAGGGTGAGCGCGGCCAGCCAGACGCAGGCGACCACCAGCGCGACGACTTCGATGGGCGTCATGCACCTCCTCCTTGCCGGATGACCGGTCCCGGTTCGGCGTTCCAGCGGGTCAGCCTGGGCACGTTGACGGCGAGGGCGGCCAGCGCCAGCAGCCCGGCGGCCACGACGCCGGTGAGCAGGCGCTCCTGCAGCGGCGGGGCGGCGGCCGCGTCCCCGGCGACGGTGGCGACCAGGGCGCCGAAGGCGATCACGGCGAGCAGCGCCGCCCGGACCAGCGTCCGCCCGGAGATCATCGCGTCGTCCGCGCCGAAGCAGCCGCAGGGAAACCGGTCACCCCGGAGCAGGGCGCGAGCGAGGAGGGCGGCGAACGCAGCGAAGAGGGCCGTCGTGGCGGCGAGGGCCAGCGGGAGCGCCAACCGGCCGGCGAGACCGACGCCGAGCGCCAGCTCGACCGCGCCGAGCGCCCTGGCGGCGGCCGTGCGATGGCGACCGCCAAGCCCGAACCCGGCCATGGCCAGCGCGGTGGGCAGCGGGTGGCGGAGCTTGCCCGTGCCGCTGAGCAGGAGCACGAACCCCAGCGCCCATACGGCGATGGCCCACCATGTGTCGAGGGTGGACATCGGCCGCATCAGTGCACGTGCGTGCTCAGCCGGACCGCGACCAGCTCCTGGAGCGCCGGCTCCCACCTGGCCGACCCGACGACGCGGTCGCCGGCCCGCAGGTGGTCGAGCGACGCCAGGGTCCTGTCCCGGGGGTCCACCTGGCTGTCCGAGGTGAGCACGAGCGGTCCCGTGCTGAGCTCCAGCCGGTCACCGCGCCGGCGGAGGACCTTCGCCTCGACGTAGCGGTAGACGGTCTCCATCCTGGTCGCGACGAACCGTCCGCCGTCCCAGGCGCCGAACAGGCCGACCTCGTCGCCGGGCACGTACGCCTCCAGAGCGACCGGCGCGTCACGCCAGAGCTCGGCGTCCTCGGTGAGGACGGCGGTGTGCAGGCCGTTCCCGCGAACGACCACGGTACTCGGCGCCTGGACGGCGACGATCGTGCCGATCAGCTTCGGATGCTCCGGCGCCTCGGCCGCCTCGGAGAGACGACGGTCCTGCGCGGCCAGGACGAGGCCGCCCCCGAGCGTCGCCGAGCCCATGAGCAGTTGTCTTCGACTGATCCTCTTCCCCATCGCTGGTCCTCTCTCATGGAGGCGGATCTCGTCGGCGGCGAACGCTCCGAACTCGCCAAAGGTTACATGCTGGATGTATGTCCGTGAAGGGGTAAACAGCTGATCCGTCGCCAGCTGGTACCACCGGATCAACGCCGCGTCCGGGACGGTCGAGGCGGCCACGGCACCGTAGAATCGCGCCGGTGAACGGCGCGGACGTGGTCTTCCTCCTGGTCGCCGGGGTCCTCGCCGGGGTCGCCGGCTCGGTCGCCGGCCTGGCGTCGTTGGTCTCGTACCCGGCCCTGCTGGCGGCGGGGCTGCCCCCGCTGACCGCGAACGTGACCAACACGGTGGCGCTGGTGGGATACACGGTCTCGGCGGCGGCGTTCTCCCGCCAGGAGCTGGCCGGCCAGGCGGGGCGGGTGCGCCGCCTGGCCCTGGTCACGGCCGTCGGCGGCGCCACCGGGGCGGCGCTGCTGCTGTCGACCCCGGCGGAGGTGTTCGAGCTGCTGGTGCCGCTGCTGATCGCCGGCGCCTCCCTGGTCCTCCTGCTCCAGCCGGGCATCAACCGGCTCGCCGGGGGCATGGTCGACGAGCGCGGCCCGGCCCTGCTGGCCGGGGTGTTCGCCATCGGGGTGTACGCCGGCTACTTCGGGGCGGCGGCCGGGGTGGTGCTGCTGGCCCTGCTGACGGTGTCGGTGGCCGAGCCGCTGGCCCGGCTGGTGGCCGCCCGCAACGTCGCCCTCGGGCTGGCCAACGCCGTGGCCGCGACCGGCTTCGCCCTGTTCGGGCCCGTCCGCTGGGCCGCGGCGGCGCCGCTGGCGGTCGGGTTCCTGATCGGCGGCGGACTCGGCCCCGGCCTGGTCCGGCGGCTGCCGGGCGGCCGCCTGCGGGTCGCGATCGCCCTGGCCGGGCTGATCCTGGCCGTCAAGCTGGGGATCGACACCTTCGGCCAGGCCGGGCCCCCCGGGTAGACTCCGCTCCCGTGACCGAGCGCGTGCTCTCGACCCGCGAGCTCAACCGGGCCCTGCTCGCCCGCCAGCTGCTCCTGGAGCGCTCCTCGCTGTCCCTTCCCGACGCCCTCGAGCAGGTCGCCGGCCTCCAGGCCCAGTACGCCCCATCGCCGTACGTCGGCCTGTGGTCGCGGCTGCGCGACTTCCGCCGCGACGACCTCACCCGGGCGCTGGAGGACCGGCGGGCCGTCCAGGCGACCCTGCTCCGGGCCACCATCCACGTCGTCTCGGCCGCCGACTACCCGCCGTTCACCGAGGCGGTCCGGGCCGCCCGCCGTGAGTGGTGGGCCCGCGCGGCCCGCCGCGAGCTGGAGGGTGTCGACATCGAGGCGGCCGCCGCCCTGGTCCGCGAGCGCCTCCAGGCCGGCCCGGCCCGCCAGGCCGAGCTGGCCCGGCTCCTCGCCGACCAGGGGTACCCAAGGGCGGTGTGGACCGGGGTCGGGCTCTGGGTCGACATGGTCCGGGTCCCGCCGTCGGGCACCTGGGAGCGGCGCCGGGCCGACCTGTACGGCCTGGCCGACGACTGGCTCGGGCCGTGGCAGGTCGGCGAGGCCGCCGCGCTCGAGCACCTGGTCCGGCGCTACCTGGCCGGCTTCGGCCCGGCCTCCCTGGCCGACCTGGGCAGCTGGGCCGGGCTGCCCCTGACCCCGCTGCGGCCGGTGCTGGAGCGGGTCGGCACCCGCCGGTTCCGCGACGAGCAGGGCACCGAGCTGTTCGACCTGCCCGGCGCGCCCCTGCCCTCCGAGGGCACGCCGGCCCCGCCCCGCTTCCTGTCCAACTGGGACGCCAACCTGCTGGTGCACGCCCGGCGCACCCAGGTCCTGCCCGAGCGGCACCGGCCCCGCATCTTCCACATCAAGGCCCCGAACTCGTTCCCGACCTTCCTGGTCGACGGGGCGGTGGCCGGGACCTGGCGCCACGAGCAGGGCGAGGTGTGGCTGGAGCCGTTCGAGCCGCTGGACCCCGCCACCCGCCGCGAGCTCGAGGACGAGGCCGAGCGCCTGGCCGCGTTCCACGAGGGCTAGCGGTCCGCCGGCGGGCCGATTTGGTCTTGGGCGCAGGGCGGCGATAAGCTGTCGCTCCCCCCAATATCGTCGCAGACCGCCATCCGTTCCCCCCAACGGAAGGACGTTGCACCCGATGCGCCGACTCGTCATCGGCCTTGCCCTGCTTGCCGTGGCGCTGGCCGCCGTCCCCGCCGTCAAGGCGGCGCCCCTGGACGACGCCCGCCGCCGCCAGCGTGCCCTCGCGGCCGAGCTCCAGGCGGCCACCGCCGAGCTCCAGGCGGCCGAGGCCGCCCTGGCCAGGGCCGAAGACCAGCTCGCCTACGACAAGGCCCAGCTGGCGGCGGCCAACCGCCAGGCGGCCGGGGCCAGGGCGGCCCTGGCCGGCCAGGCCGCGGCCATGTACCGCTCCGGTGGCCTGGCCATCGCCGACGCCCTGCTGGACAAGGACCCGGCCCGGGTCCCCGGCCGGGTGGAGATGGCCACCGTGCTGGTGTCGCGCCACGCCCAGGTGATCGAGGACGCCCAGGTGGCCGGTGACGCCTACCGGTCGGTGCTCGGCAGGGTGACCAGGGGCTACGAGCGGGCCAGGGCCCTCCGCGACCAGACCCGCGCCGCCGTGACCCGGCTGCAGGAGGGGCTGGAGGAGGCGCAGGCGCTCGAGGCGCGCCTGGTCCGCCTCGAGCGGCAGCGCCGGGCGGCCGCCGCGGCCGCGAAGGCCGCCGCGGCCGCGAAGGCCGCCGCCGCGACCCCGGCCCCGGCCCCGCCGCCCAGCGGTGTCGGTGGCGGGGGCGGTGGCGGCGGCGGGGGTGGGTCGGGATCGGCCTGCATCCTGGAGCGCCCCTACTCGTACGTGGACAGCTGGGGCGCGCCCCGCTCGGGCGGCCGCAGCCACGAGGGCACCGACGTGATGGCGCCCCACGGGGCCAGGGTGTTCGCCTTCGTCGCCGGCGTGGTGAGCCGCGAGTCCAGCAGCAGCAACGGCGGCATCCAGCTCTATCTCCAGGGCGACAACGGGGTCGAGTACTTCTACGCCCACCTCTCCGGCTACGCCGTCGGCACCGGCACCCGGGTCGGGGCCGGGCAGCTGATCGCCTACAACGGCGCCACCGGCAACGCCCAGTACACCGCGCCCCACGTCCACTTCGAGGTCCACCCCGGCGGCGGCTCCCCGGTCAACCCCTACCCCTACCTCAGGCAGGTCTGCGGCTGACGGTCACGGCCGCCGGGCCTCCAGCACCCGCACCGGGGCGGAGAAGCCCTTCAGCCGAAGGTCGCCGAGGTCGGTGAAGGCGACGCCGTCGCCGCCGTCCGCGGCGGCCACCGGCTCGGTGACCAGCACCTGGCTTGCCCGGGCGTGGGCGGCCACCCGGGCGGCCAGGTTGACGGTGCGGCCGAAGTAGTCGCCGCCCTGGACGACCACCGGGCCGGCGGCCACCCCGACGTGGGCCGGGGGGAGGCCGGCCGCGGGGAGCTGGGCGACCATGGCCAGGGACGCCGCGACGGCCCCGGCCGGGTCGCGGAAGTGGAGCATCACGCCGTCGCCGAGCCATTTCGCCGGGGTGCCCCGATGGGCCCGCGCCAGGCGCTCGACCAGGACGGCCAGGGTCGCGGCCAGCTCGGCGGCCGCCTGGTCGCCCTGCTCTTCGGTGAGCCGGGTGTAGCCGACCAGATCGACGAAGCACATCGCCGGCACGCGCTCCGGCCGGGCGATCGCGCCGGCCTCCTCCAGGGCGGCCTCGATGTTCAGCACCTGGTGCTCGGTCCAGACCAGCTCCTGCTGGCGCCGGTAGATGCCCATCAGGGCCCGGTCGACCAGGGGGAGGAACTGGCCGGCCAGTTCCGAGGCCAGCTCCATGGCCCGACGCTGGCCGAGCCCGGACGCCAGCACCGGCCCCTCGAAGCGGGCCCGGTAGGACTCGTTCTCGACCGTGGCGGCCAGGCGCAGGCCCTCGGCGTAGGCCCGGCCGACCCTGGCGATCCAGGCCTGGTCGAAGATGCCGCTGGAGTAGGCCAGCCGGACGAGCGGGATCACCTCCAGCTCGTCCCCGCGGATCGGCTCGTCGGGCGATGTCCAGGCGAACCCCATCGACTCCAGCGTCGCCCGCAGCCGGTCGAGGGGGATCCCCGCCTCCTCGCTCACCTGGCGGTAGGTGCTGGCCGTGGGGAGCGCCCAGCGGCGGTAGGGGGCGTCCTCCAGGAACGCGAACGACAGCCGGCCGGCCCGGATGGCGGCGGCGATCCCGTCCATCGGCAGCCCGGCCCGTTCGCAGGCCACGGCCAGGCGGACCTTCCCCAGGTCGATGGCGAGGAACGGGGCGGCCCCGTCCCTGGCGTCCAGGACGCCGAGGTCGACCAGGCGGCCGATCTCGGCCTCGGTCACCCCCGCGAGCTCGGCCAGGTCGGCCGCCGTGAGCGGGTCCGCCTCCATGCCGCCATCCTACGGCGGCGGCCGGGTCTAGGAGACCAGGGTCCTGGCGGGGCCCTGGTAGCGCTGGTCGCGCCGGTCGCGGATCCGGAGGTCGAGGTCGAGGACGTCGAGCAGGCTGGTCAGCTCGGTCGGCTGCCAGCCGCGCACGCCGGTGGCCCGCTCGACGACCAGGGCCACCCGGCGCAGGGTCCAGCTGTTGGAGGCGAACCCGTGGGCCTGCGGAGGCTGCTGGAGGGCGCACCTGACGGCGTAGAGCTCGTCGGAGGACAGCCTGCCCCCCGGCAGGACCAGCTCGGGGCCGCCAAGGGCCTTGCCGTGGCCGCCGAGGCCGTTGCCGTCGGCCACCGGGTCGGGGTCGGGCACCGCCACCAGCACGGTGGCCGAGCGCGAACGGGCCTCCGGCTCGCCGCGGTCGCGGCGGTCGCGGGCCGGGCGGCGGCGCCGCCGGCCAACCGGCGGGAGCCAGCGGGCGGTGAGCCAGCCGAGGACCGCGCCGTACACCCAGTGGCCGGCCATGCCCCCGGCCGCGGTCGGCGGGGTCAGGGCGAAGAAGTGCTCCTGGGAGACCGGCCAGAAGTAGAGCAGGCCGACCAGGCCGAGGCAGATGGCCGTGCCGTAGGCGATGCCGAGGCGGACGCCCCGCCAGGGCAGCATGGCGAAGGCCACGCCCATGCCGCCGCCGTTGCCGATGAACCGCCACACGTAGCCCCAGACCGGGTCGGCGTCGGGGTCGGCCAGGGCGAGGCGGCCGATGCTGGGGATGGGGTCGCCCCACAGCCCGGCGAACATCAGCCCGATCCGGAGGATGTCGTAGACGCCGGTGGCGATCATGCCCGCCACCAGCCCGATCAGGGCCCGCTTGCCCCAGGCCGGGTGGCGCAGGCCGAGCAGCAGCATCACCACGACAGCGGGCACGACGGCGTACCTGAGCCCGTACGGCAGCGGCACCATCCCGGCGAGCGCCACCCCCAGGGAGGTGATGGCGGCGAAGCCGAGGGCCAGGTAGATGACCCGCGGGTACAGCGACGGGTTGGAGAGGAGCACCCGGATCGCGGCCAGCAGCTTGGCGTCCTCGGCCGCCGCCCGGCGTGCCGTCCGGCTCAGCGGCTTGGCCGGCGCCACCGGCGCCTCCGGGGCCTCGGCGGCCTCGCGGGGCCGCGGCGGCCGTGGGTCCTGCGGCCGCTGCGGGCGGGGCCGCTGGGGCCTTCCTCCGGCCGGTGCCGGCTGCCAGGGGACGTCCAGCCTGGTGACGGTCATGCTCCGCTTGCTCCTTTGCCGGCCGAGGCTCGTGGTTCACCTCACCGACGGAGAATCCACCAGGGCCGTCCCCGATTCCCACCGCCGTGGGATCCCCGGGTCGAAGTATCGTCAGCGCGTGACCTATCACTTCTACACCGAGCTGTACCGCGACCCCGACCTCGCCGAGGGCGAGGACTACGCGCGCCGGTACCGTCGCCATGGGCGCTTCGACGACGAGCTCGCCCAGCCGGGGGGCATCGAGAAGACCGCCGTCATCGCCCCGCACGGGGGCGGCATCGAGACCGGGACCTCCGAGCTGTGCCTGGCCGTCGCCGGCTACCACCCGGCGACCCTGGAGGTGACCCCTCCCGGCGGCGTCACCTACGACTACTGGATGTTCGAGGGCCTGCGGGCGGGGGGCAACGCGTCGCTCCACGTCACCTCGACCGGCTGCGACGACGGCGTCGCCCTGTCGCTGTGCGGCGGGGCGCTGAACGCGCTCGCCCTGCACGGCTGCACCACCGCGGCGGCCGGGCAGCCCGCGGGCAGCCAGATCGTGCTCGTCGGCGGCCGCAACCAGACCTTCAAGCAGTATCTGCTGGCGGCGTTCGCGAACCAGCAGCTGGCGGCGGTCGACGCCTGGAACATCAAGGCCCTCAACGGCGACGACCGCGACAACATCGTCAACCGCACCCTGCTCGGGATGGGCGGCCACCTGGAGCTGACCACGCCCTTGCGGCTGGCGATGTTCGACGTCAACACGCGGGAGGAGCGCAAGCACACCACCACCCCGGTGTTCTGGGCCTTCGTGACCGCGTGCCGGGCAGCGGTCGCCCGGCTCGAGGCCGAGCAGGTCGTGCGCTAGCCGACGCGGACGATGTCGTAGCGGACCGGCGGGGGGTCGGTGGTGCCGAAGCGGGCGTTGACCGCGTACAGGTGGCCGGCCTGGAAGGCGATGGTGGTCGGGACGTCGAAGTCGGGGTCGGTGAGCCTGGCCACCACCCGGCCCCGGTCGAGCGAGCGGGACAGCACGACCACGGCGATCCGGTTGTCCCGGTTCTGGACCACGAACAGCACCCGCCCGGCCAGCAGCATCCCGTCGCCGTTGAGCAGGTTGTCGCCACCCAGGTCGACCTCGCGGGTCTTGCCGGTCCGGGGGTTGATGCGGAACAGCTTGCCGGTGTTGGTCTGGACCGACAGCAGGACCCGGCCGCCCTTGGCGGCGACGATCCCGTTGAGGTTGTTGCCCTCGGTGTACTCGAGGTCGCCGGTCAGCGGCAGGGTGCGGACCTTGCGCTGGCCGGGCAGGCGGCCATGGCGGCCGAGGGGGACGGCGTACAGCTGCTGGATGCGCGAGTCGGTGAACCAGGCGGCCTTGCGGGTCACGACGACGTCGTTGACGAAGGTGCCGGGCGGGTCGGGGGCGTCGGTGGGCGCCAGCTGGTAGCTGGCCAGGTCCGTTCCGGTCCCGGCGTCGTAGACGAATCCCTTGCCGGTGGCGCCGCCGGCCACGAACAGCCGGTTGCGCCTGTCGACCTCGATCCCGATGGCGCTGCGGCCCGCCTGGCCGGGGACGAGCACGTCGCCCCGGCCGGTCCGGGCGTCGCCCTTCCAGACGGCCCCGGTCGGGATCGACCCGACGTACAGGCTGGTGCCCTTGCCGCTGGCGATCCCCTCGGGCTGCCAGTCGTCGGGCAGGCGGATGGTGTCGGGGAAGGTGGCCGCCCCGGCGGTCGCCGGCAGGACGGCGATCCCGACCAGGACGAGCACGGCGAGCAGGCGGCGGACGGACGGCATCCCGGTGGTCATCGGCCCTCCCGGTCGCGGCGGCACAACGGTCCAACCCCGTTGAGCCTGCAACCACCGGGATAAGGAGAAGATAAGCGGGCAGGGCAGGCGGCCTCGCCCGCCGATGCCCGACCCGGCGACGAACGCGGCCGCCTAGACGGGGGCGTCGTCCAGACCGAGGCGGTGGGCCGCGGCCGCCGCCTCGGTCCTGGTGTGCACGCCCAGCTTGGCCAGGATGTTGGAGACGTGGACGCTGGCCGTCTTGCGGCTGATGAACAGGGCCTCGGCGATCTGGCCGTTGGAGCGGCCGGCCGCCACCAGCCGGAGCACCTCCAGCTCGCGGCGGGTGAGGGCCTCCGCCCCGTCGGGCTGGCGCGGCGGCTCGACGCCGAGGTCGAGGCGACCCCGCCGGGCCAGCGCCTCCAGGGCGGCCAGGAGCGGCGCCGC
>Ga0081538_10005680_pt1 | contig 11165 bp, 14 predicted proteins | sample TabmetS5T2R1_FD_71022 | JGI IMG/M metagenome (GOLD analysis project Ga0081538, IMG submission 71022) | Tabebuia heterophylla rhizosphere microbial communities from the University of Puerto Rico - S5T2R1 | ecosystem: Host-associated > Plants > Roots > Rhizosphere ...
AGGCCGGCTCGATGTGGAACCTCATCCGCTGGGTGAGCCCGCGCACGATCAAGGAGACGTTCGTCCCGCCGACCGACTATCGGTATCCGTACATGGCCCCCGATGGCGGGCCCGAAGCGGCTTGAGCTCGCATGTTGCGGTTCCGTTAAGCGACGTTAGGGGCGCGTTGCGCCCCCTTTCGGAGCGCGCGACCCGCACGTACGCTGCGAGCACATACCCCCTCCCCAAACGGGCTGCTAAGGCCCGTTCCTGGTGAAAGAAGAGGCCCCGCGAGGGGCCTTCTTCTTTTCCGGCCTAAACGTCGGGTGAAGCCTCTGAAAGCTGCTCCACCGCACGTTCGAAGAGGGCCTCCGGCTGCGCCCCGAGCACGAGCAGGCGATCCTCCAGCACGAACGCGGGGATCGCATGGACACCCTGGCGGTTGGCGGCAAGCGTCGAGGCCTGGACGCGCTCCGCGTAGCGGCCCTCCTCGAGCGCGGCGGCCGCCTCGACTCGATCGACCCCGGCCCCCGCGGCCAGGTCGAGCAGGGTCTCCTCGTCGCCGATGTCGACGCCCTCCGTCCAGTAGGCGTGCATGAGCCCCGAGTGCACCGGCTCGTGCAGCCCCCGGTCCCGCGCCAGCTCGGTGACCTGGAGCGCCTTCTGCGAGTTGGGCACGACGTCCGCGGGCGGGTTGTACCGGAACCCGGCGGACTCGATCATCGCGCGCACGCGGGCCTGTGCGTCCGCCGGATAGCGCGTCTCCAGCTCGGCGCGGGTGATCCCCTCGGGCGGGTACTCGGGATGGAGGTCGAAGGGGAGCCAATCGACTTTGGCGCCGAACCGGCGCTCCAGCCACTCGGCCCGCGCGAGGCCGACGCAGCAGAACGGTCAGATGTAGTCGCTCCAGATCAGAACGCGAAGGTCAGCCATCGGCCCTCCTGCCGTTTTGGACATGTCCTGGGGTCTGTCCCCCGTCCATGGCCGTTTCAGGCGCGCCCGGCCCTGTGGAGCGCCGCGTAGATCTGCCGGCCCGTCTTCGCCGGCACGCCGGGGACGCCCTCGAGCTCCTCCGGAGTCGCCGCAAGGAGCCGTTCGGGCGAGCCGAAGTGCTGGAGCAGAGCCCTCCGGCGAGCGGGGCCGACGCCGGGCAGGGCGTCGAGGATGGACTCCCGGGCCCGCGTGTCCCGCCGCTGGCGGTGGAAGCCGAGCGCGAAGCGATGCGCCTCGTCCCGGATGCGCTGGAGGAGCTGGAGCCCCGCGGACTCGGGCGCGAGCACCACCGGGTCGGGCCGGCCCGGAAGGAAGACCTCCTCCTCCCGCTTGGCGAGCGCGATCACGGCCACGCGAGGGAGGTCGAAGTCCCGCATGGCCCGGAGTGCGGCCGAGAGCTGTCCCTTGCCGCCGTCGACGACGACGAGGTTGGGAGTCGCCGCGAAGCCCTCGTCGTACTGCTCCGAGGTCGCGGGCTGGGCGCGGGCGAACCGCCGGGAGACCACCTCGGCCATCATGGCGAAGTCGTCCTGCCCCTCGACCCCTCGGATCCTGAACTTACGGTAGTGCGCCTTCTTCGGCACGGCGTCCTGGAAGACGACCATGGAGCCGACCGGCGATTGCCCCTGGATCGTCGAGATGTCGAAGCACTCGATGCGGATCGGCAGGCTCTCGAGGTTGAGCGTCTCGCGGAGCTCCTCGAGCGCCTCGATCCGCCTCAGCCGCTTGCGCTCGCTCAGCGCGGCGTCGCTTTCGAGCGCGAGCGCTGCGTTCTGCTGCGCCAGTTCGACGAGCCGGCGCTTCTCGCCGCGCTGCGGCGCCCGAACTTCGACTCGCGAGCCGCGCACGTCGCCCAGGAAGTCCTGGAGCGCGGCCGTCGGCCTGGCCTCTTTCGGAACGACGATCAGCGGCGGCACGGCCGGCGCGCTCCCGTAGTACTCGCGACAGAAAGCCTCGAGCAGCGTTGGCAGGTCCTCGCCGGCGGCGTTCTCGAGGTAGAAGGTGTGCCTGTCGACCAGCCGCCCGCCCCGGAGAGGGAAGACCTGGACGGCCGCCGTGCCGCCGTTCGCGGCGATCCCGACGACGTCGACCGTCCCGATCGCGCGCTTGTCCGCCGCCTGCCGCTCCGCCAGGTGGCGGACCGAGAAGAGCCGGTTGCGGTACCGCGCCGCCTCCTCGAAGTCCTGCCGCTCGGCGGCTGCCTGCATCTTCCCCTCCAGCTCGCGGAGCACCGGGCGCGTCTCCCCGGAGAGGAACTCGATCACGCGCTCCACGATCTCCCGGTAGTCCTCCCGGGAGACGTAGCCCACGCACGGAGCGAGGCACCGGTCGATGTGGTAGTCGAGGCAGGGGATCCCCGAGTGGCGCCCCGGCTGGGGCCCCTCGCAAGGCCTGTAGGGGAAGACTCGGTTCAGGACGTCGAGCGTCTCCCGCACCTTCTTCGCAGACGCATAGGGGCCGAAGTAGACGACGCCGCGGCGGTGCCGCTCGCGTGTGAACATGACGCGCGGGAAGTCGTCTTCCACCGTCACGGCGATGTACGGGTACGACTTGTCGTCCCGCAGGCGAACGTTGAACGGCGGCCGGTGCCGCTTGATGAGGTTCTGCTCGAGGTGGAACGCCTCCACCTCGGTCTGCGTCACGATCACCTCGATGCGCTCGATCCGGTCGACGAGGTTGCCGAGCCCTCGACGCGCGTCGCCGCCACGGAAGTAGGAGCGCACGCGCGAGCGCAAGGACTTCGCCTTCCCGACGTAGAGCACGGCGTCGTTCCCGCCGCGGAAGAGGTAGACGCCGTGCTTCGCGGGAAGGTCTTCGAGCTGCGCCTCGATGCGCTCTGCGCGTGTCACGGTCGCGGTGGCCATCAAGGACTAGCCTAGCCGGGGCTTTCCCGGCGAAACCCGAGCAGCGCTAGACGCCTTAGGCCGCCCGCCCGTCCAGGCGGATCGTCCAGCGGTCGATCGCGTCGACCCGTAGATGCGTCTCGCTCCACGGATCGCGCGCGAGCATGTCACGAACGGCCTCTTCCGAATCGGCCTCGACCACGAGCACCGCACTCCGCTCGTCTTCGAGCGGTCCGCCCAGGACGATGAAGCCCGCGTCGACGAGCGCGTCCATGAAGGACGCGTGCGCGGGCCAGTCGGATTGCTCCTCCAGCGGCCGTGACGGGTCCCACTGCGGCCCGGAGCGGCGCTGCACGACGAGAAAAGTCGCCATGCTCGCCCTTCTACCACACGGGCGGCGCCGCCCCCTCTCCCTCAGGCCGGCCGGAGCTCGCGGAGCGCCGCGTCGAGGACCTCCCCGGCGCTCCCGTCCAGACGCAGCACGGCGCGCTCGTCCACCCAAGTCGGCGTGCGGTTGACCACGGCCACCTCCCCGCCCGCGTCGAGCGTCACCCGAGGCAGCTCGGCGACCGGATACACCTCCAGCGAGGAGCCGACGACGAGCAGGAGCTGCGCCTCCTCGGCGAGCGCGTAGGCTCGGTCGATCTCCTCTGGCGGAAGCGCCTCGTCGAAGAAGACGACGTCCGGCTTCAGAATCGCTCCGCAGGCCGGACAGCGCGGCGCTCCCTCCCCCGCCTCGATCAGCGGCACGACGTCGGCCAGAGGATATGCCGCGCCGCAGCGCGGGCAGCTCGACGTCCGGATGGAACCATGGACCTCGACCACCTCCCGCGAGCCGGCGCGCTCGTGCAGGAGGTCGATGTTCTGCGTGACGACGGCCCGGACGAAGCCGAGCCGCTCGAGCTCGGCGAGCGCGTGGTGGGCGCGGTTCGGCTCCGCCTCCGTGAGCATGTCGAACCGGGGTGCGTAGAAGCGCCAGACCTTGGCCGGGTCGCGCCGAAAGGCGCCGAGGGTCGCATACTCGAGAGGGTCGAACTGCGCCCAGATGCCCGTCGGCGAGCGGAAGTCCGGGACGCCGCTCTCCGTCGAGGCGCCCGCGCCCGTCAGGACGACGCAGGGCTGATTCTCGCGGATGAGCTCGGCGAGCCGGGTGGACGACACCCGGGGATTACAGCAGCGCCGACGTTCGTTCGAAGCGTGGATGGCCGCGAACGACCGGCAACAGACCCTCGACGCCACATTCGGCTCCGTGTGCAAGAGCGTGCACTGCTCGCCCGAGCGTCAGCAGACGCTAGAAGAGGTGATCCAGCTCGCCGTCGAGCTGGCCCGCGAGGGGCGCGAGGGGCGCAAGATCGGCACCCTCTTCGTCGTGGGCGACGTCGAGACGGTGCTCGAGCAGTCGCGCTCGCTCCTCCTCGACCCGCTCTACGGCCACCCGAGCGAGCTCCTCCACGTCACTCGCCCGGAGTTCCGCGAGACGATCAAGGAGCTCGCGCAGCTGGACGGCGCCTTCGTGGTCGGGGACGACGGCACGTTCGTCTCCGCCGGCCGCTTCATTGACGTGGACGTCTCGAATCCCGAGAACTTCATGCCCGGGCTCGGACCCCGCCACGCTGCCGCTGCCTCCATCTCCCGCACAGCCCGTGCAGTGGCGGTCGCCGTCTCGCAGAGCTCCGTCGTGCGCGTCTTCGCGAAGGGCCTGCTGCGCGCGGAGATCATCCCGGAGCTCTTCCTGATGTCCCGGGACGGGTTCTTCACCCCCGACGCCGAGATCACGCAGATGGCGACTGCGGGCGTGACGTTGGCCGTCGCCGCCGACGGCTCGCCCGCCTAGCGATACGCGAGGGCGCCCGCCTGCCCGCCCGGGGGCGCCCCCGCGCTCCTCTCAGAGGGTAGAAAGGAACTCGCAACGCAGGTCGGTACGATTGAGCCGTGGCCGAGGAGACTTCGACTCAATACGTCGCGTACACGCTGTACAAGGTCGATCCGGCGTGGCTCCGCCTGCCGATCGAGGAGCGGACGGCGGCGAAGGAAGCCTTCGCGGACGTAGTCGAGGAGTGGGCAGAGCGCATGGACCTGCGGGCCTACAGCCTGGTCGGCGTTCGGCCGGAGGCCGACTTCATGCTCTGGAAGCTGACGGAGCGCTACAACGACCTGCGAGAGCTCGGAACGGACCTCAACGGCACCCCGCTCGCCGGCTGGCTCACGACGCCGTATTCGTATCTGGCCACGACCAAGCCGTCGCAGTACTTCGAGCAGAGGAGCAAGCGGCCGCGGCGAGTCGTGCCGCGCGGCGCCCCGTACCTCGTCGTCTACCCGTTCGTGAAGAAGCGCGAGTGGTATTCGCTGCCGATGGACGAACGCCGCCGGGCGATGCAGGAGCACGCAGCCGTGGGGAGCCGGTTCGTCACGATCACGAACCACACGACGTACTCCTTCGGGATCGACGACCAGGAATTCATGACCGCATTCGAGTGCGAGAGCCCCTCCGACTTCCTCCAGCTGATGATGACTCTGCGCGAGACCGAGGCGAGCCGCTACACAGAGCGCGACACGCCGATCTTCGTGGGGACGGCGCTCGAGATCCGCGAGATCCTGAACTCGCTCGACGGCGCTTCGTCACGAATCGCAACCGGCTCCGCCTAGAGGCTCGCTCCCCCGCCGATGCCTGCGTGGGCAACGATCGTCCTCACGCTTGGAAGCACGGCGATCGGCGCCGTCGCAGCACTGGCTGCGTCGTGGCTTCAGCTACCTGGACGAGCGTGACCCGTCTCAACGTCGACGGCGCATCCACGGAGCGACTGCAGGCGGCGGTCCGAGACCACGATTCCGCGCGCGAGCTGGCAGATCGCCTCGGCGAGCCGATGCGAGCCTGAGCAGGCTCCAAGCCGATCCCGGTGTCGGCCGGAGTCGGGTCAGTAGCCGTACGTGTGCTGGTCGCGCCAGACGCGGAACATCGCGTAGACGCCGGCCGCCAGGACGAGCAGGAACACCACGGACTCCAGGCCGCCGTCGGGGTACCACGGCGTGAAGGCGACCCCGATGTTGGCGAGCGCGAGCCCGGCGCCTCCGTAGAACACGACGCGGGAGCGGCCCGGCCACTGGGAGATCTCGTCGCGGCGCGTGCGCCAGAGCATGAAGAGGACGTAGGCGATCGCCAGCAGGAAGAGGACCTGCAGGAAGACGAGGATCGTCTCGAGCCCGACCTGGAGCTGGAACGCGGTGATGACGGCGGCGATCACGACGAGGATCGCGAAGCCTCGCAGGGTTGGGTTGATGTCCCTCATGAGCCGGTGATGAAGGCCCGCACGGAGAGGGCCGACGCCACGAGCGTCGCCCCCACGAACCAGGCCAGGCGCTTGGCGGGCACCGGCGGAGCGTAAAGCCACGGCGAGAGCACCGCGGCGAGCGCGAGCCCGCCGTAGAGCGGGTGAAGCCTGTCCGGCGAGGCGTAGCCCTCGGAGAGAAGCAGAAGCCCGAGCGCGACCTGGGCGATGACGAGCGACTGCGCGAAAGCGAGGACGTGCGCGTAGACGCGCCCGGGAGTCCGCTTGCGGCGCAGGTACACGGCGCCCCAGCCGAACGAGAGCACGTTGGCCGCGATCAGGAGGAAGGCGTTCAGGGCATGGAGCTCGCGCACGGGCTTCCAGCCTACTGGCCGGGCGGCTCCGCTAGGAAGCGCGTACGGAGGCGAGGTGGCGGCCGCCGTGCCACACCGCCGCGAAGAGCAGGACTGCCGCGCCGGCGATGATGAGGAGAACCTGGGCGGCGATAGCGAATGAAACGGCCTTGCCCGCTCCGATCCCGGCGGCGACGAGAATCGCCGCGCCGGCGCCCGCCTGGGTTGCGGCGCCGGCGGGGGCAACGGGCAGGGCGCTCGAGGCCGCGGCCGCGGAAAGGAAGGCGATGGCGAGCGGCAGCGACAGCGCGACGTCGAGCGCGGCCAGCAGGACGAAGAGGCCGAACGCACGGGCGATCCAGGACGCGAGGACAAGCAGCCAGGCCCTCCAGGCCTCGCGCGGGCCGATGCACCGCTCGTGCATCCACTGCGCCACCCGGAAGCGGATCAGGCGGCCGCTCGCGGTCAGCCGCGGGAGTACTGCCAGGACGACAGCCGCGCCGATCCCGGCGAACGCGACGACGCCCATCGCGGCCCGGACGCCGTCCGACGTGTCCGAGACCGCCGCCGCCGTGGAGGCAAGCGGCATGAGCGCCGCGGTGTCCACCAGGCCGAGCATGAAGAGCGAGAGGCAAACGGTGCGCACTCCTGCCGGCGAGCCGGCCCAGCGGCGTACGACCGCCACGCGGATGACGTCGTCCATGCGCCCGGGCAACGCTGCGCCCGTAACCGACGCGGCGCCGCCTGCAGCGGCGAGCGTCAGCGAGTGGGGGCGCTCGTGCGGAGCGAAGAGCCGCTGCCACCCGTACGCCTTGAACCCGTAGGCGATCAGAAAGAGCACGCCGGACAACCCGACGAGCAGCAAGTTGGCGTCCGCGAGCGGCCAGCCGACGTCTGCGAAGTGGCGCGCGGCGAGGAACGAGACACCGATCGCGAGGATTCCGGCGGAGACGTTCAGGATAAGGCGGCCTCGCGGCGACCGGAGCAGCTGAACGATCTCACGCATGACGTCTTTATTCGGCTGAAAGGCCAAAGGAGTTGAGCCGCAGATGGATGTACCCGCCTTTCGCCGTGGGCGATGCGGGTCCTGGGCGATCGGGGATTGTAGAGAAATCGCCCGGCAAGGAGGGCGGTTCGAGGTCAGCCGTGACGCAATCGTTACCGGGCGGTGAGGACGCCGTTGCATGAGCGGAGGAGGATGGGCTCGCTCTCGTGCGAAAGGAGGAAAGGCCGATGCGCAAGCTCGTAATCACCCTGGCCGCCGCCGGCGTCGTCGCCGTCGCTATTCCTTTCGCCGTCCTGGCAGCCGCCTCCTCCGGTCGCGAGGGCGGGTCGCTCGACCGACAGGTCGCCGCCTGGCGAACGGCACCCGTCGAGCGGTCGGGCACGTCCTGGAGCACCATCGGGGGCCTTTCGTTCGTCCCGACCGTGTCCGCGCCCCGGTCCATCTGCATGAAGAAGGGCTTCAGCGTCTCGTTGACCGTCACGCTCAAGGGCGCGCCCGCGTACTTCCGCCTGCTCATGGACGGCGGGCCCGTGCTCGCGCCGCTCGGTGTGCGCTTCGACCCGAGGCCCGGCGGGCGGCCTCACACCTTCGCCGCCACGTTCGTCGGCCACGCAGGCACCTTCGAGGGGTCTGACCTTCACGGGCTCGAGGTGCAGTGGCGCTCTCCCAGCGGCCGGGCCGTTACGCTCGTACGAGGGGCGGCGAACGTGCTCTACCAGCAGGGCAGCGCCTGCTTGTAGCGAGCCCTGAGCCCGTCTAGCCGGTGGCGAGCGGCTTCCACCGGGCCGACGCTATGCGGATGAGAGGACTTGAACCTCCACGGGCCGAAGCCCACACGGACCTGAACCGTGCGCGTCTACCAATTCCGCCACATCCGCGCGGACTGAGAGTCTAGCGGCCTCTAGCGCCTGGACCGGTCGTCGCGCTCCTCGATGACCGGAAGGTTCGCCAGGTCGCGCTCGACGCTCTTGGCGAAGTCGTCGTCGCCGTCCTCGCCCTCGATGACGCGGAAGCGCTCTTTGCGCCTGCGCCTCGAGCGGGCCGCCCACGCATCTCCGCCCAGGCGAGACGAAAGACGCGACCACTCGGCACCGACGACCACCAGGACGGCGGCCGCGAGCAGCGCGATCGCGATCCAACCCACGAGGTCATTCTAGCCCTCCCGCCCCACGCCCGTGGGATCTCGCCCGGACTCAGACGACGAGATCGCGCAGGGCCCGCGCGAGCACACGCGCGCCCAGCTCGCAGAGCTCGGGCGCCGTGTACTCGTCCGGCGAGTGGCTCACCCCGCCGCGGCTGGGAACGAAGAGCATCGCCGCCGGGACGTGGCCGGCGAGAACCATGGCGTCGTGGGCGGCGCCGCTCGGCATCCGGCGGACCTTGGCCCCCTCGTCGAGGGCCGCGCGCTCGAGCACGTCCTGGAGCCCGGGATCGAGCTGGACGGGACGCTTTTGGTGGGTCTCCCGGAACTCCACCCCGAGCCGCTCCTCGTCCGCGATCTCCTGGAGCGTGTCGCGGACGACGCGATCGAGCCGCTCGTAGCCCTCGGACGTCGGCGAGCGCACGTCGATGGTGAGCTCGGCCGCGCCCGGAACGACGTTGAACCCGCCGGGCTCGGCCTCGATGAACCCGACGTTGGCGGTCATGTCGCGACGGGAGCGCGCTTCCTCGCGCAGCGCGAGCACGGCGCGGGCGGCGCCCGCGAGCGCGTCCCGCCGCACCTTCATCGGCGTGGTGCCCGCGTGATTGGCCTCGCCGAGGAAGCGCGCCCTGAAGCCGAGCAGGCCCGTGATAGCCGTTACGACGCCGATGTCCTCCCCACTCTGCTCCAGCACCGGCCCCTGCTCGATGTGCAGCTCGAGGTAGGCGCCAACGTCCTCGACCCGCCGTGCCTCGGCCAGGCGCTCGATGTCGAAGCCCGCCTCCGCCATCGCGACCCCTACGCCGCGACGGCGACAGTCGTCGACGTCGACCTCACCCACGAACGCGCGGCTCCCGAGCATGCCCGTCTGAAAGGCGCTCCCCTCCTCGTCGTTGAAGGATGCGACCCAGACGGGCCGGTGCGGCTCCACCCCGTCGCGGCGCAGCGCACGCACGGCTTCGACGGCGGCGAGGACGCCGAGCGCGCCGTCGTAGCGGCCGCCGCGAGGGACGGTGTCGAGGTGCGAGCCGACGAGGACTGCCCGGCCCTCTCCGGCCTCCCAGCGGCCCAGCACGTTTCCGGCCGGGTCGACCTCCGCCTCGAGCTCCAGCTCCTCGAGCCGGGCTACCAGCCAGTCGTTCGCCGCCGCGAGCTCGGGCGACCACGCGAAGCGGGTAATCCCGCCGTCCGGATCGGCGCCGATCTGCGCCGCGGCCTCGAGGTCAGCTGCGAGCGAGGACACGTCGCTTCTTGAGCCAGCGGTATCCCTCGACCAGTCCCGTGACGGCGAGCGCGACTGCGAACGCGACGAGGAAGCCGTAGAGGGGGTTGTCCTCGAAGGTCTCGCCGCCGACGTACCCGAGCATGGCCGCGTAGGTGGCCCAGACGAGCCCCGCGGCCACGTCGAAGGCGATGAACCTGCGCCAAGGCATCTCCAGCATGCCGCACGAGAGCGTCACGACCGTTCGGCCCGCCGGAATGAAGCGCCCGACCACGATGAGATAGCCGCCCCGCTCCCTGACCTGCCGGTGCGCCCAGTCGATCTGTTTTCGCCGCTCGCCCTTGAAGAAGCGCTCGACGACGCGGTGCCCGACCTTGCGTCCGATCCAGTACGAGGCGTTGTCGCCGAGGATCGCACCGCCGGCGGCGAAGAGGATCACGAGGACGAGAACCAGGTCGCCGGTGGACGCGAGGACGCCGCCGAGGATGACCGACGTCTCGCTCGGCACGAGCGGGAAGAGCACGTCCAGCGCCGCAATCCCGAAGAGGAAGACGTAGGTCCACGGGGAGCCCGACACGTAGTCGGTCAGAGACTCGAACACGAGGCTAGGTTAGTGCGTGTGCTCGGCCGGGAGCCCGAAGCGGCGCGTGGTGCCTTCCTCCGAGTCGAACTGGATCAGGACCGCCGCCTCGTCGCCCACGACCCAGGCGTCGTGGCCCGGCTCGATGGTGACGACCTGCGGCGCCACGTACTCGAACGTGCAGCCGTCCCGGTACTCGCCCTGGATGTGCCCCTGAGCGAGAAAGCCGACGTGTGCGTGCATGCAGACCTCGGAGTCGACGTTGGGGCGCATGTGCGTCGACCAGCGGAAGCCCGGCGGATAGATCGCGCGCTTCACTCGGCCGTTGCCGGCGCGGACGATATCCACCAAGGCGCCGCCGACCTCCCGGTGGTCGGCGCCCTCGATCGGGGCGGTCAGCGGGTCCACGTGGATAGCTTAAACCGCGTCCTCGGGCGACGTGTTCAGCGGAAGCTGGCGGAAGAGGACGATCTTGCCGTCCCGCACGCGGAAGAGCGCCTTCGCACGGCCGCCGGGAGCATCGCAGCGGCTCGTCTGGCGGTCGGACAGGAGAAAGGTGGCGATCGCGTCCTCGCCCTCGTGCTCCACGGCGACGATCCGGCCCGCGCAAGGGAGGCTCGCCGTCCAGACGGCGGCGTCCTCGGGCATGCGCACGCGCAGGACGAACCCGGACTGCTCGATCTGAGCGCCGATGGCGAAGAGGGCGCCTGCGGCCCGGTTGTCGCCGGCGTTCAGAGCACGGCTCCAGGCGCGGGCGAGCTCCTCCGCCGACGGCTGCTCA
>Ga0081538_10005681_pt1 | contig 11164 bp, 8 predicted proteins | sample TabmetS5T2R1_FD_71022 | JGI IMG/M metagenome (GOLD analysis project Ga0081538, IMG submission 71022) | Tabebuia heterophylla rhizosphere microbial communities from the University of Puerto Rico - S5T2R1 | ecosystem: Host-associated > Plants > Roots > Rhizosphere ...
TTCGTCAGCTCCACGCTCGGTGAGCTGGCCGACGAGCGGGCGGCGGCCTCCCGTGCCATCTCCACGCTCCGGCTGACGCCGGTGCTGTTCGGGTTGGGGGCAAGCCCGCATCCGCCCCGGGCGCTGTACCAGGCCTATCTCGCCCAGAGCGACATCTTCGTCGGGCTCTACTGGCAGCACTACGGCTGGATCGGCCCCGACATGGAGATCTCGGGCTTGGAGGACGAGCTCGAGCTGTCCCGCGGACTACCCCGCCTGTTGTACGTGAAGGCCCCGGCGCCCGACCGCGACGCCCGTCTCGCCGCCATGCTGGACCGCATCAAGGCCGAAGGCGCCGACTCGTATCGCAGCTTTCGTACGCCTCGTGAGCTGGCTCGCCTGGTGCGCGACGACTTGGCCGTGCTGCTCAGCGAGCGGTTCGCGGCCGCCCGACCGTCGCCTGCCGATCGGGCGACACCGGCGCCTCCACCGTCGGTGACGTCGCGCAGTCCTCGGCCCCTGCCCGTGGGCATCACGTTGCTCTTTGGGCGGGAGCGGGCGATCGACGAGGTGGTCGGCTTGATGGAGCGGCCCGACGTGCGGCTGGTCACCCTCACGGGGCCGGGTGGGGTCGGCAAGTCCCGGCTGGCGCTGGCGGTGGGCGAGCGCCTGCGTGAGGGATTCGGTGCGGGCATGGTGTTCGTCCCGCTGTCTATGGTCGCGGAGCCCGAGCTCGTGGTGGGTGGCATCGCCCGGGCGGTGGGGGTCGCCCTGGCGGGGGCGGGCTCACCGCTGGAGGCCCTGGTCGAGCAGTTCGGCGACGGCCAGTGGCTGCTCATCCTCGACAGCCTGGAGCGGGTGGTCCAGGCCGCAGGAGACATCGGTGAGCTGCTGGCCCGCTGCCCTGACGTCGAGATCCTGGCCACCAGCCGAGTGGTGCTGCGGTTGATGGCCGAGCGGGAGTCCCCGGTCCCGCCGCTGCCGCTTCCGGGCGACCCGGCCATCGTGCCAGTCGATGAGCTGGCAGCCTCGCCGGCGGTGGCACTGTTCGTGGACCGGGCCCGGGCGGTGCACCCCGACTTCGCTCTGACCGAAGACAACGCTGCGGCGGTCGCGCACATCTGTCGGCGCCTGGAGTGCCTGCCGCTGGCGATCGAGCTGGCGGCCGCCCGCACCCGGCTGCTCGACCCCCAGGCACTGCTCCGTCGGTTGGCGGTGTCGCTCGATGTCCTGGGGACGGGCACGGTGGACATGCCCGAGCGTCAGCGCACACTGCGGGCCACGGTCGAGTGGAGCGTAGGCCTGCTCGACGATTCCGAGCGCTCGCTGCTGGAGACCGCGGCCGTGTTCGTCGACGGCTGGACCGTCGAGGCCGCCGCCCAGGTCGCCGGCCTCGGCGAGGAGCGGGCGCTCGACCTGACCGAGGCACTGGCCCGCCACAGTCTCGTCCAGCTCGACAGCACCGAGCTCGGAGCCCGGTCGCGGATGCTCGACACCGTCCGCGAGTTCATGGCCGAGCGCCTCGCGGCGCGGCCCGACGTCACCGAGATCGAGCGCCGCCACGCGGACTACTTCCGGGCACTGGCCGAGCAGGCCGACCGGCCGCTGCGAGGCGCCGGCCAGAGCGAGTGGCTCGAGCGTCTCGAGGCCGAGGCCGGCAACCTGGCCGCCGCCGTGCGCTGGTACCTGGCCCACGACACCGGGCCGTTACCCCACCTGTACCGGGTCCTGTTCATCTTCTGGGAGCTGGGGGACCATCTCGGCGAAGCCCGCGGTTGGGTCGACCAGTTGCTGCCCGCCGCCGATGCGCTCGACGCGCGGGCCCGGGCCGAACTGCTGTGGACGGCGGCGGTGATCGCCAACGAAGTGGGCGACCCCGGTGCGGCGGCGGCCTGCAAGCGCCTGGCGCCCGTTCTCGAGGGAATCCAGGACCCCTTCCTTCGCGCCGTGGCCCGGCTGGTGATGGCGTCGCTCTCGGCGATGGAGGCCGACATCGACGGCGTCCTCCGGGAGGCATCGGCGTCCCTGGAGCAGCTCCGCAGCCAGGACGAGCCGTTCTGGACGGCTGTGGCCGCGTCCACCACCGCCGCCGCGGAGATGGCGACGGGAAGGCTCGACGACGCACTGGGCCATCTCAACGAGGTGCGCGACCTCGGAGCGGGGGTCGACAACCCCAGGCTAACCGCCTGGTCCCGGGTGCAGCTGGGCACCCTGGCCGTCGTGCGGGGTGAGCTCGATGACGCGCGGATGCTGCTCGACGAAGGGCTGGAGCTCAGCTTGGCCGCGCACAGCACCCGCAGCGTGACCCTGAGCCTGGAAGGTTTTGCGCTGCTGATGTTCGCGGAAGGCGACCCCGAGCGGTCGGCGTTGATAGCAGGGGCGGCCGACGGCCTGCGGGGACGGGCCGCCCTCGGCGCCTGGCCGCTGCTACAGCGGGGGGAAGCCCAGCTCCTAGCCCAGCTCCGCGAGGCACTGGGGACGGACCGCTTCGACGAGCTGTTCGCCGCCGGCTCCCGGCTCAACCAGCAGGACGCCGTCGCCGCCATCGACGACCACCGCGGCGTCGACTCCCGGGCATCCTGAGCCGTCGGATGCCGGTCGACGCGGCCTCCAGAACGTGCGGCCGTCGTGGTACGCCTCCCGCCGGCCAGCAGATCGGCGAGCTTCGTGGCCCACAGGCCCCGGCCGACGCAGCCCCGGATCAGCTCCTCGCGCTCTTGTCACGCGGTGGCGATGGCCGGTCGCTGGCGCGCGCGTCTTGCGGCTGCAGCGCCTTCTCGCGGACCTCGACCTCGCACGGTGTGGCGAGGAGGGGCGCCAGGTGTGGGTGAGTCTCGTCCAGGCCACGAGTGCGGATGAGCCGGTAGCCGATCCGGTCGTACCATGACCTGAGGAACTCCTTGGTCGGGTGTTGCCAGTCGCGGGGGACGAGCAGCTCGAGCTGCATCGCGCGCAGTCCGCGCTGACGGCTGAGTCGCTCGGCGAAATCGACGAGGTCTCGGCCGATGCCGGTGCCGCGGCGATCGGTCGCCGCGACCAGCATCCCGAACTCGCTTGCGTCATCGGAGACCTGATCCACCCGGATACTTCCCACGATGTGTCCGTCGCGAGTGCTAGCGACCGCGATCTGTCGATCGGCGATGAGCTCGGCGAGCTCCATCGTCGTGGTCCTCGTCGCTCCGGCGCGCCACAGCCCGTGCTCGGCCGTCACGTAAACGTCGTTGATGAGGCCGGTCAGCTGGACGACGAGTCGGGCGTCACGGCTATCCCCCTCATCGAGAAGCGTCACGGCGAAGTCGGTGTTCGTCGTCACGTCGTCCCCTTGCACTCGCCAATCGAGTGAACCAGTGCTCTGTTCTCGTGGTGCTGTGCGCCATCACGCCCTTGGGAAGTCCGGTCGTGCCGCCCGTCTAGAACACGCCGGCGATCGCATCGCCACCGCGTCGTGCATCGGGGATCAACTCGTCCAACTCCGCCGTCTCCGCATGCCGGCCGAAGAAGCCGCGTCAGCTGCATCGGCAGGATTCCCGAGTCCGACGCCGACAGGCCCATCACTTCACGCTACGGACTGGCTCGACGGGAACGGGCACGAATACCGACGAAACGGGCCCAACTATCCGAGATCTCGCGAGATGCCCTCGGAGACGGCGTGGGCCCGCAGTGCCGGCACCGCACATCGGCGGCTCAACCATCCCGGGACGCCCCCGTGCATCGACGCCGATCAGGTCGCCAAATCCGTGCGTGCAGGGATGCCGAGACCCGCTGACGGGCGCATCATCGGAGCTTCGCTTGCTCGGAGGTGAGCATGACCCGTCGCACTCGTCAGCGTGGCACCGGCGTCACGTACTTCCTCGGAGAGCCAGCCCGCGTGTCGGTCGAGGCATGGTCCACGCCCAGACGGACGGGCACGTTCCGCCACAGGCCCGATCCGGCTCGGCCCGGCGGAAGACCCTAGGCGGACGCACGACGGGGCGAGACGCCCACGGACTGCAGGCGCTCCACGATCGGCGCGTCGGGGGGCTTTCCTGTCGTCTCCATCGTCCGCATCGACACGCCCTGCGGCGTGAACTCGTCGCCCCCGCTTCTCGACGTCCCAGCTCGAGCTACGGGTTGAGGACGAGGTCGAGGTCGGCGAGCTTGGCCGGGTCGATGATGCCGTGGATGTGGTGGACGCGCCCGGCCCGCAGCGTGAGGGTGAACGTGCCGAAGACGCGGTCGTCGCGCAGGGCGACGACCGTGGGCTCGCCGGCCGGGAGCGTAAGCAGCGTCGTCGACGAGCCCGGGCCCAGGTGGCGCAGCGTGTTGCGGGCCACGGCATCGCTGCCGACGACGGGTGGCAGCAGCCCGACGGCGCCGCCGAGGTCGGCCTGACCGGCCACGTCGGGATCGAGCACTGCCAGGAGGCCCTCGACATCACCGGTCGAGCACGCGGCGATGAACGCTTCGGTGACGCGGCGCTGCTCGTCGGCCTCGACGGTGAAGCGGGCGGCGGCGCTGTCGGAGATGCGATGTCGGGCCCGGGCGGCGAGCTGCCGGGCGGCGGCGGGGCTACGGCCCACGATGGCGGCGATGTCCTCGAAGGAGTACTTGAACACGTCGTGGAGCACGTAGGCGGTGCGCTCGGCGGGCGTGAGGCGCGCCAGGACGACGTGCAGCGCGATGCGCACCTGGTCGTCGAGCGTGACCCGATCGGCGGGATCGGCGGGCTGGCCGGGCGCCGGCGTGCCGCGGTTCTCCGGTGGGGTGGCGGTGGCGCTCTGGCGCTGCCAGCGGGCCGATCGGAGCTGGTCGTAGCAGAGGCGGCTGACCACCACCACGAGCCAGGCTCGAACGTCGTCGAGCTCGTCGAGATCGACGTTCACGAGCCGGGCGTAGGCCTCCTGCACGACGTCCTCGGCCTCGCCGAGGCTTCCCAGCATCCGGAAGGCGACGTCGAGGAGGTACCGGTGGTGGTCCCGCCAGGCCCGCCCGAGCCGAGGATCGATCTCGCGGGACCCGCCGGGGATGGAAGAACGGTCCATGGGATGTCTCCAGGTTCGCAGCACCGGTCGCGGCGCGCACCCCACAGGGACGAACGAGGGCCCTCGGATGTGACATCGCCGGGCCGTGACATGCGACCGGCACCTCCACGTCACGTTCGCCGGTGGACGATCGTCCTCCAGGGGCATGAACGCCAACCACGCACCGGCCATCCAGGTCGAGAAGCTGACCAAGACCTATCCGGGCGGCATCGAAGCGGTGAAGGGCATCGACTTCACGGTTGCACCCGGCGAGGTGTTCGGCCTGCTGGGCCCCAACGGGGCCGGCAAGTCGACCACCGTGGGCATGCTCACCACGACCATCGCCCCCACCGCCGGGCGCGCCCGCGTGGCCGGCTTCGACGTCGCCGCCCACCCCATCGGGGCGCGCCGCGCGAGCGCCGTCGTGTTCCAGGAGCCGGTCGTCGACCGCAGCCTGACGGGGCGCCGCAACCTGGACGTCCATGCCCGGCTGTGGGGCCTCGACGCGTCCGCTGCCACCGAACGCATCGCTGCGGTGGTCGGCCCCTTCGGCCTGGGCGAGGCGATCGACCGGCCCGTGGGGAGCTACAGCGGGGGCCAGCGCCGCCGGCTCGAGATCGCCCGGGCGCTGATCTCGGAGCCCCGGGTCCTGTTCCTCGACGAGCCCACCGTCGGCCTCGACCCCCGGTTCCGCTTCGAGCTGCTCGATCTCATCGCCGGGCTGCGGGCGCGGGCCGGGATGACCATCCTCCTCACCACCCACTACCTCGACGAGGCCGAGCAGCTCTGCGATCGCGTCGCCATCGTGCACCAGGGCCGCGTCGTCGCCCTGGACAGTCCGGCCGCGCTGCTGGCTCGGCTGGGTCGCGAGATCGTCGAGCTGCGCGTCGAGGGCGACATCGCCAGCGTCACAGCGTCGCTGCGGGCCCACGGCCTGGCCGACGACGACGCCTTCGCGGTGGGCGCCACCCTTCACGTCCCGGCGAACGGCCGACCGGCGCACGAGACCATCACGGCGATCTCGGACCTGCGGCTGGCCGTCGCCGCGATCACCGCCCGTCCCCCCACCCTCGACGACGTCTACCTCAGGCTCACGGGCGAGTCGCTCGCCGCCTGACGGTCGACCACGCCCCGACCCACAGCCAAGGAGAACCACCATGACTGCGATCACCGGCACCATGACACTCGACGCCCCGGCCGCTGCGCCGCCCCGGCGCCACACGGGGGCCCTGGCGGCCGTGGCAACCCTGGCCCGCCGGCGCCTGGCCATCAGCGCCCGCACGCCCCGCGAGCTGCTCATCCCGCTCCTCGCTCCCCTCCTGTTCGCCTTGGTCGTCGTGCCCGCGTTGGCCGACACCTTCGGGACCGCCGTCGGCGGCGTCGACTACATGACCTTCGTCACCGTGGCCACCATCGGGTTGCTCGTGCCGCTCAGCTGCATGCAGTCCGGACTCGGGGTGGTGGTGGACCGTCTCGGCGGCGGCCTGCGGGACCTGCTGGCCGCACCCGTGTCTCGGCCCTGGATCGTCGCCGGCAACCTGGTGGTCGCCGTCGCCCTCGCCAGCCTGCAGGTGGCCGCACTCCTGGGCGCCGCAGCCCTACGCGGCGCCGACTACGAGCTGAGCGCCAGCGGTCTGGGATGGTTCGCCGCCGCCACGCTCGCCTTCGCGGTCGCCATGTACGGGGCCGCCGAGGTGCTCGCCAACCGCCTCTCGAGCCAGGAGGAGTACATCGGGACACTGCCGCCGGTGGCCATCGTGCCCTTCTTCTTCGCCGGCGCCTTCTTCCCCATCAGCGCCCTGCCCGCCGGCCTCACCGTCATCGGCAAGCTCCTGCCCATCACGCACCTGCTCGCCCTCGTGCGCTACGGGCTCGCCGGCGACCACGGCGCCGGCCTGCATGACATCTGGGGCATGAGCAGCACCACCGCCATGGCCGCCCTCAGCCTGGGCGTCGTGGTCCTGTTCGCGGTGGGCCTCACGGTGGCGGCCCTGCGCGCCTTCCGGCGCACCGCGGTGCGCTGACGAGCGGGGCCGGCTCCCGCCCCCGGGGCGTCGGTCACGTTCGCTCGCCCGCAAGCGTCATGTAGGTGACCGGGCGGCCACGTTCCCCCTCCCCCTGAAAGGAACGCCCAAGCCATGGACGCAACGTTGGACATGACACCCCCGGACGCTCGGGTGGTATTGAGCGGCGCCCCCGTCCCCTCGGTCGCGGCCTACCGCGCCCGGGGTGGCGGCGAGGGCTTGCGCCTGGCGCGGGCCCTCGGTCCCTGGCGGACCGCCGAGGAGGTCACCCTGTCAGGCCTGCGCGGTCGGGGCGGCGGCGGCTTCCGCACCGGCCGCAAGTGGCTCGCGGTCCTCGAGAACGCGCGGGACGGCGAGCAGAGGTTCGTGGTCGGCAACGGCGCCGAGGGCGAGCCCGGCACCTTCAAGGACCGGGCCATCCTGCGCCACAACCCCTACCAGGTGATCGAGGGACTGGCGATCGCGGCGTTGACGGTGGGCGCCACCCGTGCGTATCTGGCCGTCAAGGCGAGCTTCACCCACGAGGTCGAGGTCCTGCGGCGGGCACTGCTCGAGATGCGGGCCGTCGGGCTCGCCGGCGACGTGCCCATCCGCCTGGTCCTGGGCCCCGACTCCTACCTGTTCGGCGAGGAGAAGGCGCTGCTCGAGGTCATCGAGGGCGACGAGCCCCTGCCCCGCCGCGATCCGCCCTACGTCCACGGCCTGTTCGCCTCGGGACCGCAGATGGGTTGGTCGGCCCACGACGGCGGCGACCCCGGCGGCGAGGCGGCCAACCCCACCATCGTCAACAACGTCGAGACGCTGGCAACCGTGCCCCATGTCCTTGCCAATGGCGCCGAGTGGTATCGGGCGCTCGGCACCTGGGACTCGCCGGGCACCACCGTCTTCACCGTGGTCGGCGACGTGGTCCGCCCCGGCTACGCCGAGCTCGAGCTCGGCACGCCCCTGCGCGATGTGATCGAGCGGGTCGGCGGCGGCACCCGCCCCGGCCGGAGCGTCAAGGCGGTGTTTTCCGGTGTGGCCAACGGGGTGATCACGGCCGACGACCTGGACGTCCCCACGACCTACGAGGACCTCACCCGCATCGGCAGCGGCTTGGGCTCGGCCGGCTTCATCGTCTACGACGACACCGCCGACATGGTGTCGGTGGCCCGCATGTTCGCCCGGTTCCTGCACGTGGAGTCCTGCGGGCAATGCGGGGCCTGCAAGCTTCACAGCGGCGCCGTCAGCGACACGCTCGAGCGGCTCGAGCGGAATGTGGCGCGCGACGTCGACGTCGACGAGATCGGTGCCGCACTGCGCATGGTCACCGACCAGAACCGCTGCTACCTCCCCGTCGAGTTGCAGACGGTCGTCGCCAGCATCCTGCGCGCGTTTCCCCAGGACTTCGTCGCGCACCTCGAGGGCACGCTCACGCCGCCACGCCTCTACCGGCTCCCGAAGATCGTCGATCTGGACGGCGGTGGCGTCACCTACGACACCCGGATCGCGGCCAAGCAACCCGACTGGACATACGCCGACGAGCGGCGCGCCGGGTGACTCGCCCGGGAGCACGGCCATGTGCGGGCGGCCAGGCCTGCGTCGAGCGCGACGCGGCCCCGCACCACCGCCTCGATCCGCTCGTCGAGCTCGTCGACGCTCACGCCCGTGCGGGTGGGATCATCAAGCGTCCCGGTCCGGTGCCGAGTACGCCGCGCGGTCCGCCACCGTCGTGGGTGCGTAGGCGGCCACGAAGCCTTCCCGCCAGCTGGGGTGGCGCAGCGTCCACCCGAGCTCGCGCTTGGCCTTGGCGTTGGCGGCGCCGCGGGCCTCGGTCCCCATGACGACCCCGGCTCGGCCCGCGAACAGCCGGGCGAGCCACCGGGGTACGTGGCGGGGCGGCTTGGCGCCGAGCGCGGCGGCGAGCGCGGGCAGCCACGTGCGCACGGGCGCCGGCTCGTCGTCGACGATGTTGTAGATGCCGCCTCCGCCGTGTTCGAGCGCGAGCACCGTCGCGATGGCGGCGTCGTCGAGGTGGACGAACGAGAAGAAGCCGCCGCCGTCGCCCACGATCGGGAACTGCCTCCTGCGGACGGGCTCGATCAGCCCGTCGTTGGGAGCGCCGTAGAAGCCGCCGTAACGGAGCGCAATGCCGCCCGCGTCGGTGACCGCCTGGTCGAGGTGGTTCATCGCCGCGGTCGTGGCGCGCATGCCGGCCACGGGGCTCGGGTCGAGCGGGTCGTCCTCGGTCTTGACCGGTCCGCCCTGCCGCGCGTAGCGGTAGCTGGCGAAGCTCTGGGCGACGAAGTTGCGCACGCCTGCCTCGGCCGCCGCGGCCAGCAGCGCGTCGGTGCCCTCGGTCCGCAACCGGTTGGTCTGGGCGAAGCTGCGGTCCAGGTTCCTGGAGAAGCGGACGTTCGCCAGGGCGGTCGCCTGGTGGACGATCGCGTCGGGTCGTGCTTCGAGGACGGCCCTGCGCACCGCACGCGGGTCGAGCAGGTCGAGCGCGATCGGCTCCGCCCCTGATGCCCGCACCCGCCCCGCGTTGGCGGGCGACCGGGAGGTGCCGATCACCTCGTGGCCTCGATCGATCAGCTGGTGAACGAGCCGCGTTCCGATGGCACCGCTCGCTCCCGCAACAAACACTCGCATCGTGTTCTCCTCATGGTCGTTCCCGGTCGACATGCCGGGACCGCCTCGTCACATCGACGGGCTTCATGGCGTCTACATGTAGGACGCCAGGCGACGGAGGAATGTGACCGATGGACGAGCGTGACTGGCTGGCGGAGCGGTTCGAGGAGCACCGGAGCCGTCTGCGATCGGTGGCATACCGGATGCTCGGCTCGCTGAGCGAGGCGGACGACGCCGTGCAGGAGGCCTGGTTGCGGTTCAGTCGCGCCGATGCCGGCGACGTGGAGAACCTGGGCGCGTGGCTCACGACGGTCGTCGGACGGGTGGCGCTGGACATGCTCCGGTCCCGACGCCGGCGGCGCGAGGAGCCACCGGGGGCCCGCCTTCCGGAACCGGTCCTGGATCGCGTCGACGGCACGGACCCCGAGCACGAGGCGTTGCTGGCTGGTTCGGTGGGACTCGCCCTGCTCGTGGTCCTCGAGACGCTGACTCCGGCGGAGCGGCTGGCGTTCGTGCTCCACGACATGTTCGCGGTGCCCTTCGACGAGATCGCGCCGATCGTCGGCCGCTCCCCCGACGCCGCCCGCCAGCTCGCCAGCCGCGCCCGGCGCCGCGTCCAGGGCGAACGGAGCGTTCCCGACGCCGACCTCGACACCCAACGCCGAGTCGCCGCCGCCTTCCTGGCGGCCGCACGGGACGGCGACTTCGATGCGCTGCTCGAGGTGCTGGACCCCGACGTCGTGCTGCGCGCGGACCTCGGCCCCCTGGGCCGATCGAGGGAGGTGCGGGGGGCGGCGGCCGTCGCCCGCCAGGCGCTCACGTACTCGCGGCTGGGGCTGATCACACGGCCGGCACTCGTCAACGGCGCCGTAGGGGCGGTCACTACCCTCGACGGCGAGCCGTTCGCGGTCGGGGCGTTCACGGTCAGGGACGGGAGGATCGTCGAGATCGACATCCTCGCCGACACCGAGCGGCTCCGCCGACTCGACCTGACGATCCTCGACGGCTGAACGTCGGTGATCGGCGACGTCCCCAGTCTTGGTCGGCGGCTGTCAGCCGAGCCCGCCGACTTGCCGTACGACGAGCTCTCCCGCCGCAGTCGGTGGGGTCAGCCGGTGTCGGTGGCCTCGTGGGTTGTGCGCTGCGGCGGGTACCACGTGCCGGCGGCGGGCTCACCCTCGAGGTTCCAGCTCCAGGAGATCCTGGGGGTGATGCGCATGAACAGTCCGGGGCCGACCAGTGCCGACGTACGCTCGACGGGCTCGCTGGCGCGGCCGTAGACCCGGAGGCAGCGCGCCGCGAACGGGTCCAGCGAGATCAGGTCGTCGAACACCAGGGCGACCCGATCGTTGCCGGCGGCGACGTTGCGGAACTTGCGGGTCCTGGCCACCGCGTCGCCGACTCCGCCGACCCAGAAACCGCCTCCATCGAACTCGAACGCCAGCGGCACGACGTCGGGCTGCCCGTCGGGACCGACGGTCGCAAGCCGGGTGAGTGGCTGCGATCGCAGATAGGCGATCTCTTCGTCGCTGAACGACATCGGGTTCCCTC
>Ga0081538_10005682_pt1 | contig 11163 bp, 9 predicted proteins | sample TabmetS5T2R1_FD_71022 | JGI IMG/M metagenome (GOLD analysis project Ga0081538, IMG submission 71022) | Tabebuia heterophylla rhizosphere microbial communities from the University of Puerto Rico - S5T2R1 | ecosystem: Host-associated > Plants > Roots > Rhizosphere ...
GTAGAGCCGGGTCGCTTCGATGACCGAGGCCTCGGTTGGATTGGATTGCGTGCCGTCATAGACCGGCGTGCCTTCCTTCAGATGCTTGGTGACGCGATCGAGCAGGCCGGCGGCGCGGATGCCCCGGTCGGTCACCACCATCGGCCGCGCGATGTTGAGCCGGGCGCATTCCTGCGCCACCAGGCGCACCGCGCCGGGCTCGAACTGGATCAGAGTCAAATACTGGATAATGGCCATGGCCAATCAATCCCGCGGCACATAGACGTTGGGATTGTGCCGCTCCATCAATACCTCCGGCGCGGCGAGAGGCCGGAATCCGAATTTCTCATAAAGCCCGTGGGCGTCGCTGGTCGCCAGCATCCAGCGGCGGAAGTTCTGCAACTCAGGATGGCCCATGATGGCCTCCATCAGGCGCTTGGACAAGCCCCTGCCGCGATGCTCCGGCAGCACGAACAAATCGCCGATATAACCGAAAGTCGCGCGGTCGGTGACGACGCGGGCGAAGCCGGCGAGCTGGCCACCGGCATCGCGCAGCACGAAGGGCAGGGAACCGCGGATCGAGCGCTCCATGGTCTCGCGCGGAATGCCGCGCGACCAGTAGCTGGTGCTGAGGAAGGCGTGGAGCGCGTCGAAGTCGATGTCTTCAAGCGCGTTGCTGATGGTGTAGCTGGCGCCGTTCGAAGATGAATGCTGCATCGGTCCTGATCTTCTTGTTGACCGGGCGGATCGTCGCGCGCACAGGCGCGGATGGCAAGTGGTGCGGACGCACCAGACTCGGCCACCCCTCTACTGTCATCCCGGCCGAGCGTAGCGAGAGCCGGGACCTATGCGGCATCGCCAGCGACGCTGATGAATTGTATGGGTCCCGGGTCGCGCTTCGCTTGCCCGGGATGACATGCTTAAGAGCGCTGGGAGTGACGCGCTATTTATGATGCGCCGTCGTCAGGAACTGCTTCAGGCGGTCCGACTTCGGGTTGGCGAACACGTCCTTCGGGTTGCCCTGTTCCTCGATGCGGCCCTGGTGGAGGAAGATGAACTTGTTGGCGACCTCGCGGGCGAAGCCGATTTCGTGGGTCACCACCAGCATGGTGCGGCCTTCCTCGGCGAGCTGGCGCATGACGCGCAGCACTTCGCCGACCAGCTCGGGATCGAGCGCGGAGGTCGGCTCGTCGAACAGCATCACCTTCGGTTCCATCGCCAGGGCGCGGGCGATCGCGGCGCGCTGCTGCTGGCCGCCGGAGAGGTGACTGGGATAGTGGTTGCGCTTGTCGGCGATGCCGACCTTCGCCAGCAATTTCTCGGCGCGCTCGATGGCGTCCTTCTTCGGCACCTTCAGCACATGCACCGGCGCCTCGATCACGTTCTCGAGGATGGTCATGTGCGACCACAGATTGAAGCTCTGGAACACCATGCCGAGGGTGGAGCGGATGCGGTCGACCTGCTTCCAGTCCTCCGGCACCGCGTGGGCATCCTTGGTCGGGCGCATGCGGATCAGCTCGCCGCTGACATAGACACGGCCGGAATCCGGCGTCTCCAGGAGGTTGATGCAACGGAGAAGCGTGCTCTTGCCCGATCCGGAAGAGCCGATCATGGCGACCACGTCGCCGACATTGGCCTCGACCGAGACGCCCTTCAGCACCTCGAGATCGCCGAACCGCTTGTGCAGGTCCTCGACGACCAGCGCTTTTTCCGCCATTCCACCCCCCTCTCACCCATGCGCTCCTGATCGGCGCAGCGGGCTTTCCTGCCCGCGTTAACGCGAGATTAGGCCCGGGCTGCTAAGGAAGGCAAGCCAGCACTCAGGGATTTCGATGAGGGGTTTTCTGAGGCTTTCGGCCTACTTGCGGTGTCGCCCGCAGTTCGGCAAGAGTCGGGCGGGGGCCGGATATTTTTCGGATCGGACGGTCGCGCGTTATGAGGCGCGGACCCCCGCTAGCGAGAGAGGGGTAATCTTGATGAGACTCGGGATGTCGGCGGTTGCGGCCGTGGCGATGCTTTGCACTCTTTTGGCGACACCGGCGCGCGCGGCGGAAGGCACGGCGGAAGACGGGGCGATCGATTGCAGCAGCACGCCGTTCGTGTTCTCCGGCAACGGCTATTTCGTCGACTGCCTGCGCTATGAGAGCAAGCCCCGCAAGGACGGCGCCAGCGGCGAGAGCCAGTCCGACGTCATCAACGTCACCTCCGACGAGCGGTCGATGTTCCTGACCATGGTCAGCATCAAGCTCTGGTCGACCGGCCTGCACATGCGCTACCAGAACCTGCGCGAGAACACCCGCGACTTCTTCAGCGGCGTGGAGCTGCAGGACTGGAACGGCATCGGCTACCAGGGCGGCTACGACACCGCCGAATTCACCTCCCAAATCAGCGGCACTCCCTCCCGCTGCATCGCCGTCCAGCGCTACCTCAACCCGGCCTACGGCGGCTTCAAGCGGCACGTCATCGGCGTCGGCTGCGCCTCCGGCAGCCTGGACGCGGTCTACGCCGCCCTGCAGCAGATGCAGGCGCCGGGGGATTAGATGTCAGGTGCCAGATGTCGGATGTCAGAAAGTAGGCCGATGCCAGCGGCTTAACGCCTCCTGACATCTGGCATCTGACTTCTGATACTCTGGAACCATGAACATCCAGACTCGCCCCGAGATCGAGAAGCAGCGGGACATTTTGGACCGGCGGGCGCTGACCCAGGCGCTGACGGACGCCGTGGCGGGCTCGCGCGACCCCCATGCCGACACGGCGGTGGTCGGGGCGATCCTGCGCGAGCACCTGGCGGCCGGGCGGGCGGAGATCCGGCGGCGGTTCGAGGCCGACCCAAGGGCGGCGGACAGCGGGCGGCGGCTGGCGCGCGAGACCAGCTTCATGATCGACCAGCTGATCCGCGCGATCTACGACTTCACCACCACCCAGCTCTATCCGCTCGCCAACCCGTCGGAGGCGGAGAAGATCGCGCTGGTGGCGGTCGGCGGCTATGGCCGGGCGGAGCTGGCGCCCTATTCCGACATCGACCTGCTGTTTCTGCTGCCGTACAAGCTCACCTCCCATTGCGAGCAGGTGGTGGAATACATCCTCTACCGGCTGTGGGACCTGGGGCTGAAGGTCGGCCAGTCGGCGCGCTCGATCGACGAGTGCCTCACGCGCGCCAAGGGCGACCTCACCATCCTCACCAGCCTGCTCGAGGCCCGCTACCTGTGGGGCGAGCAGGCGCTATTCGACAAATTCCGCAAGCGCTTCCAGAAGGAGTGCGTGGCGGGGCAGGGCGAAGCCTTCTACCAGGCCAAGCTGGGCGAGCGCAAAGCGCGGCATGAGAAGTTCGGGCCCTCGCGCTACGCCCTCGAGCCCAACATCAAGGAAGGCAAGGGCGGGCTGCGCGATCTGCAGACCCTGCGCTGGATCGGGCGCTTCCTCTACAACGCCGAGACCACCGACAAGCTGGTCGAGGAAGGCGTGCTGACGCGCGATGCCGCGCACCGCTTCGACAAGGCCGAGGCATATCTCTGGCTGCTGCGCTGCCACCTGCATTTCCTGCGCGAGCGGGGCGAGGACAAGCTGACCTTCGACATCCAGCTCGAGATCGCGCGGCGCCTCGGCTATCGCGACCACGCCGGCAACAACGCGGTCGAGCGGCTGATGAAGCACTACTTCCTCACCGCCAAGTCGGTGGGCGAGCTGACGCGCTTCTTCTGCACCGCGGTCGAGGCGCAGCACGTCAAGCGCTCCTTCATCCGCCTGCCCTCGATCGGCTTGCGCAAGCGCGAGCTGGAAGGATTCGGGATCGACGGCGGGCGCCTGTCGGTGCCGAACGCCAAGCATTTCGACAAGCATCCGCTGGACCTGTTGCGCATCTTCCGCGTAGCGCAGAAGCACGACCTCGACATCCAGCCGATGACCTTCACCTGGATCGCCGACAAGGCCAAGCTGATCGACAAGGCCTATCGCGAGAATCCGGAAGCGAACGCGATCTTCATGAAGATCCTGACCTCGCGCTCCAAGGGGCCGGAGGTCGCGGCGCGGCGCATGAACGAGGCCGGCGTGTTCGGCCGCTTCGTGCCCGACTTCGGCCGCGTGGTGGCGCAGATGCAGTTCGACATGTACCACCACTTCACGGTGGACGAGCACACAATCTATGCGCTCGGCATCCTGCACAAGATCGAGACCGGCGAGCTGTCGGAAGAGGCGCCGATCGCGACCCGCGTCGTGCACGAGATCCAGTCGCGGCGTGTGCTCTATGTCGCGGTGCTGCTGCACGACATCGCCAAGGGGCGCAACGGCGATCATTCGGTGCTGGGCGCTGAGCTGGCGGAGCAATTGTGCCCGCGCCTCGGCTTTACCGAGGACCAGACCGAGACCGTGGCGTGGCTGGTGCGCCATCACCTGCTGATGTCGAACACCGCGTTCAAGCGCGACCTCGACGATCCCGCCACCATCCAGGTGTTCGCCGACCAGGTGCAATCGATGGAGCGCCTCCGGCAATTGCTGGTGCTGACGGTCGCGGACATCCGCGCGGTCGGGCCGAAGACCTGGAACGGCTGGAAGGCGCAGCTGCTGCGCGACCTCTTCAACCGCACCGAGGAATATCTCTCCGGCGGCCTCATCTTCGCCGGGCGCGAGCGCGAGATCGACAAGGTGCTGGGCGAGCTCAAGGCCAAGCTCGCCGACTGGCCGGCCGCGGATCTCGACGCGCACCTGGAACGCGGGCATCCGGGCTACTGGCTGTCGTTCCCGATGCCGATCCTGGAGCGCCACGCGCGGCTGGTGCGCGATGCCGAGATCGAGGGCCGCAGCCTGTCGGTCGACTTCCGGGTCGATTCCTGGGAGGCGATGACCGAGGTCACGATCTACGTGCCCGATCGCGCCGGCCTGGTGTCGCAACTGGCAGGCGCCTGCGCCTTGTGCGGCGCCAGCATCGTGGAAGCGCGCATCTTCACCCTCAAGAACGGCAAGGCCCTCGACGTGTTCGCGATCCAGGATTCGGAGGGCGGGCCGTTCGACCAGCCGACGCGGCTCGCGCGGTTGACCGCCACCATCGAGCGCGTGCTGGGCGCGCCGGAGCAGACGCTGGCAGCGCTGAAGACTCTGCCGCCGCACGTCAACCCGAAGACCAGCGCCTTCCCGGTGGCGCCGCGCGTTCTCATCGACAACAAGGCGAGCGCGTCCTACACGCTGGTCGAGATCACCGGGCGCGACCGCCGCGGCCTGGTGCACGCTTTGACCGCGGTGCTGACCGAGCAGGACCTCAGGATCGCAAACGCCAAGATTTCGACCTTCGGCCACCGCGCGGTCGACACATTCTACGTCAAGGATCGCTTCGGCCTGAAGGTCGAGGCCGAGCCCAAGCTGAAAGCCATCCGCGCCGCATTGCTCGAGGTGCTGCGCGAGGGGGATCAGCCCGCCGCGGCGGCTCAGTGATTCCTCCTCCCCCGACACGGGGGAGGGTAGGGAGGGGGAAGCCGCGTTTCGATGCCAGACAATCTTCGCTCGCTTCCCCCACCCCAACCCTCCCCCAGTTTGGGGGAGGGGGTCATGTGCAGGTGGTAGGGGTGTTTCGAATCACCAAAACCCGCTATCCCTCTGATCTCTGACATCTGACCTCTGATCCCTGATGTTTTCCATCCGCTCCGTCCTCAAAGTCGGCACATTCACCCTGGCGTCGCGCGTGCTGGGGTTCGTGCGCGATATCCTGATTGCGAACCTGATCGGGACCGGGCCGATCGCGGATGCCTGGTTCGTGGCGCAGCGCCTGCCGAACCTGTTTCGCCGCCTGTTTGCGGAGGGCGCGTTCAATTCCGCCTTCGTGCCGATGTTCGCGGGGCGGCTGGAGCAGGGCGGGCAGCCGGTGGCGCGCGGCTTCGCCGAGCGGGTGCTGGCGACCATGCTTGCTTTCCTGCTGCTGCTGACGGTCGTGGCGGAGATCGCGATGCCGCTGCTGATCATCGTGTTCGCGCCGGGTTTCATCGACAATCCAAGCAAGTTTGCGTTGACCGTGCTGCTGACCGCGATCGCGTTTCCCTATCTCCTGTTCATGTTTCTGGCCGCGCTGCTCGGCGGCATTCTCAACTCGCTGCATCATTTCGGCCATGCGGCGGCGGCGCCGATCCTGCTCAACGTGGTCTTGACCCTCGGCCTGGTGTTCGTCGCGCCGCATGTCGAGCAGCCGGGCCTGGTGCTTGCCTGGGGCACCACGCTCGCGGGCTTGCTGCAATTCCTGTGGCTCTACATCGTGGCGGCGAAGCTGGGGTACGGCCTCAGGCTGCCCTGGCCGAAGATCGATGCGGAGATCCGCCAAGTGGTGAAGCTGATGGTGCCGGGCCTCATCAGCGGCGGGCTGGCGCAGATCAGCATCATGATCGCGACTATCCTCGCCTCGCTGCAGGATCAGGCGGTCTCCTATCTCTCATACGCCGACCGGCTGTATCAGCTGCCGCTCGCGCTGGTGGGCGCGGCGATCGGCGTTGTTCTGCTGCCGGTACTCTCGCGCGCGATCCGCGGTGGGCGGGAGGCGGAGGCGATGGCGGCCTTCAACCGCAGCCTTGAGTTTGCAGCACTGCTCATCCTACCGGCGAGCGTCGGCCTGATCGCCGCTGCCGAGCCGATCGTGCGCGTGCTCTATGAACGCGGCGCCTTCACGCTCGATGCGACCCACAACACCGCGCTGGCGCTGATGGCGATCTCGCTCGGCCTGCCCGCCTTCGTGCTCAACAAGGCGCTGCAGCCCGGCTTCTTCGCACGCGAGGATACCGTAACGCCGTTCAAATACTCGGTCGTCACGGTGATCGCGGACATCCTCATCTGCTTGGTGTTTTTCTTCTTGCTGCGGCGCTGGGGCATCGGCTTCGTCGGGATCGCGCTCGGCACCGGGCTCGCGGCCTGGATCAATGCGACGCTGCTGTACCGCACCTTGCGCAAGCGCGGCTTCCTGGTGCTGGATGAGCGCCTGAAGCGCAACCTTCCGCGCCTTATCGTGGCGAATTTGGCGATGGCGGCGGCATTGATCGGCGGGCAGCGGATGCTCGATCCCTGGCTCGCCGGATCGCAGCTGGAGCGCATCGGGTCGCTGGCGCTGCTGCTCGGGGTCGCGGCGGCCGTCTATTTCCTCATCGTCCTGGTGCTCGGCGCTTACACGGTGACCGACTTCAAGCGCAACGCGCTCAGGCGCTAGGCCGCGCGACTCTCAAGCTGCGTGGGGACGCACCTGCTTGCGGATGGTTGCTCCCCTTGAGGCCTCGGTTGTCTTCAGATCGTAGGTTTGCTGTAGATTCAACCAGAATTGCGGCTCAGTCCCGAAGTAGGTCGCCAGCCGCAGAGCGGTGTCGGCCGATATGCCGCGCTGGCCATTGAGAATGGCGGTGATGCGGTTGTGCGGTACCTTGAGGGCTCCGGCAAAAGCGCGCGCTGTCAGGCCAAGTTCACGCAATTCCTCTCCCAGGATTTCGCCAGGATGCACTGCCCGGAGTTTATTGGCTGGTCTGCTCATGCGCGCCGTCCTCAGTGATAGTCCACAAGCTCAACGTCGTATGCATCCTCCCCCTCGAACCGAAAACACAGTCGCCATTGGATGTTCACCCGAATGCTGTACTGGCCCTTGCGGTCGCCCTTCAGCGCCTCGAAATGGTTTGATCGCAGCCCCGCCAGCGACCTAGTGCTCGTGGCGGAATCCAAAATCTGAAGCCGCCTCGAAAGCTGCGGCTCCAATGGCCGCAGCTGCACCGGGACGTCACCGGAAAAGAAGGCCGCCAGATCCTTGCTCTTGAAGCTTCGGATCATGGCACTGATCGCGATAGTCTAACAGATGGTATGCGGTACGTCAAACGTACCATATCACCGCCGCTCCAGCACCTGCGGCGTGCCGGCTTCGCGGGCGAGGTCGCCGCGGGCGAGATCGGCGATGGTGCGGCGTTCGGCGAGCCAGACGGCGAGGATCATGTCGACCTTGTCGCCGTCCTGCGCCAGGGGCAGGCCGAGGCGCTTGACCCAGACGTAGTCCTGCGAGGGGATGCTGAGGCGGCCGGAGAGGTAGACCGGCGCCTTGCGCTCGACCACCAGGTCGAGGGCGCGGATCACCGGCATGGCGCGCTCGGGCGCGCCGATCTCGTCGTAGTGGAGACCGGTCACGTCGCGCCCGGCGATCGCCGAAAAGCCGGTGCCGGCGACGCGGAAGCGATAGCGGCGGCGCGCCCTCGGCGCGGCTCCGTCTATCACGTCCAGGAGCAGCAGCTGGGACAGGTGGCGCGGCTGCAGTTCGGTCGGGTCGATATGCTGCCGGCCGGGCAAACGCCCCGGTTCCAGCTTCGACTGCCAATAGGCCAACAACTCGCGGAATTCCGCCTCGGATGCCTCCGACGGCAAAACATACATGCGCCCGGCCCTCTATCCTGCCCACAAAGACCCGTCCCCACAGGCCTCGGCGGTCGCGGGCGCGATCCTATCAGATTTGGGGAGAATGGCGATTCCTATTTCGCCTAATCCGGGTATCTACTCGTTGCGCAGGAAGGGCGCGGCCTTGGCGCCGAGGGCGCGCCAGGAGCCCCAGAAGCCGAGCACCAGGGCGAGGACCAGGGCCAGCACCAGGACGCTCGCCACCACCGAGGGCGCGATGACCAGCTGGGTCTCCAGGTTGAGCTTCAGGAACAGCCAGGCGCCGAAGCTGCCGAGGATCACGGCGAGCGCGCCGCTGACCAGCGCCAGCAGCGAGAACTCCCAGAGATAGCCGAAGGCGATGTCGCGCCGCCGGCCGCCCAGCATCTTCAGCAGCACGGCTTCGTAGATCCGCTTCTCGCGGCCGGCGGCCACCGCGCCCGCCAGCACCAGGATGCCGGCGCCGAGGGTCGCGAGGGCAGTGCCGCGGATCGCGCCGCCAACCTGGGTCAGCAGGTCGAGGGCGGTTGCCAGCGCGTCCTTGATCCGGATGGCGGAGATGTTGGGGTATTGCGCGGCGACGCGGTTCATCAGCGCGCCCTCTTCGTTCTCGGGCACGCGCACGGTCGCGATGCTGGTCTGCGGCGCGGATTCCATCAGGCCGGGCGAGAACACCATCACGAAGTTGATCGAGAAGGTCGACCAGTCGACCGCGCGCAGGTTGGCGATCCTTCCGGTCACCTCGCGGCCCAGCAGGTTGACCGTAAGCGTGTCGCCGAGCTTGAGGCCGAAGGCCTCGGCGGTGCCCTGGTCGAGCGAGATCAAGGGATCGCCCTTATAGTCCTTTGGCCACCATTCGCCGGCGACGATCTTTTCATCGGCCGTCGGCTCCGCGGACCAGGTGAGGCCGCGGTCGCCGCGTAGCACCCACTCGTGGTCCTTGGGGGGCGTGATCTTCTCCACCGGCACGTCGTTCATCCGCACGATGCGGCCGCGCAGCATCGGCACGCGCTCGTAATCGTTGGCGCCGGGCGTCGCCATAACGGTCTTCTGCAGCCCTTCGACCTGGTCCGGCTGGATGTCGATGAAAAAGAAGCTCGGCGCCCGCGCTGGCATGGACCGCGCGAAGTCACTGAGGATGCTGCCCTGGATCAGCGCCACGGCAATCAGCACGGTGAGGCCGAGGCCGATGGAGAGGACGATGCTGGCGACCGGCGCCGAGCGGCGGCCCAACGTTGCGAGCGCGAAGCGCAGGGCGCGCGCGTTGTGTCCCGGCTTCAGGCGGCGCTGCATCTTGTGCGCGCCACCCTGGATCAGCGCGGCGAGGCCGCGGAACGCCAGCAGGGTCGCGACCGCGGCGGCGGTGAAGCCAGCGGCCAGCAGCTTGTTCTCGGCGGTCGCGATCACCAAGGCCGCGAGCGCGAGGCCTGCGATACCGACGGCGATGATGTCCTTGCGCCCGACGGTGCCGAGCTCGACCGCGGCGGCGCGGAACAGCTGCGCCGGCTTGGTGCGGCGCGCCCGCAGCAGCGAGGGCAGCGAGAAGGCGAAGGCGGTGAGTGCGCCGAAGGCGGCGGCGCGCAGCAGCGGCGCGGCATAGATCCCGGTCTCGAGATCGACCTCGACCTGCGCCAGCGAGGCCTTGAACAGGAACGGAAAGGTGGTTCCGACCGCGAGCGCAACCACGATCGCGATCGCCGCCATCACGGCGATGGTGATGAGGTTGGTGGCGGCGATCTGGCCGGAGGTCGCGCCGACGCATTTCAGCATGGCGATCACGCGCGCCTTGCCTTCCAGATGCGCGCGCACCGCGTTGGCGATGCCGAGGCCGCCGATCAGCAGCGCGCTGAGGCCGATGAGATCGAGATAGGCGCGGGTGTTCTCCAGGAAATTGCGGGTGCGCTGGCCGGCATCCTCGAGCTGGCGGATGCGCCAGCCGGCGTTGGGGAACGCGGCGTTGAGCGCGGCGGCCGCGGCGGCGCGGTCGGCAGTCGGCGGCATCTTGATGCGGTAGGAGTGGTAGACGAGGCTGCCCGGCTGCACCAGGCCGGTGGCGTCGAGCGCTTCCTGCGACAGCAGCAGGCGCGGGCCGAGGGCGAAGACCTGGGTGGTGGAATCGGGCTCGCGCTCGATCGCGGCGGTGATCACGACCTCAGCGTTGCCGACGATCAGGCGGTCGCCGACCTTGAGGCCGGCGCGCTGCAGCAGCACGCGATGCGCCAGCGCGCCGTAGCTGCCGTCGGGTTGCTGCGCCAGCAACTCGGGGAGCGGCTTGCTATCGGTGAGGGCGAGTGCGCCGTAGAGCGGATAGACAGCGTCGGCGCCTTTGAGCTCGACCAGCACCGGCAGCGCGCCATCGGTGGTGGGCTTGGCCATCGCGCGCATCTCGATGACGTGCGAGATCTCGCCGTATCCTTGCAGCGCAGAGAGTTCTTCGGGTGTCGCGGCACGGTGCGTCAGGCGCACCTCCATGTCGCCGCCGAGGATCGCCTTGGCATTGGCCGCGATGCCGGAGATCGCCGCGGCGCTGAGGGACCCGACGCCCGCGATCGCCGCGACGCCGAGGATCAGGCACGCGATGAACAGGCGGAAGCCATGCGTGCCCGCGCGGAGCTCGCGGCGGGCGAAGCGGACGGGAAGGAAGAGGGTGGTCATGGGCGCGCCCCCGACTCGTTCCCAATGCCGTCATGGCAAGGCTTGGCCTTGCCATCCACGAGTTTCACTGGGCCAAGCTGCGCACTTGCAGACAAACTCGTGGATCCCAAGGCCAAGCCTTGGGATGACGGAGGATTGTTCGGAGAGCGAGAATCCATC
>Ga0081538_10005683_pt1 | contig 11158 bp, 10 predicted proteins | sample TabmetS5T2R1_FD_71022 | JGI IMG/M metagenome (GOLD analysis project Ga0081538, IMG submission 71022) | Tabebuia heterophylla rhizosphere microbial communities from the University of Puerto Rico - S5T2R1 | ecosystem: Host-associated > Plants > Roots > Rhizosphere ...
GGCCTTGTCGGTCTTGGCGCCGTAGCGCTCCCGCAGCCACCGCGCCCAGATCCGGCGGGCCGCGCGGAACTTGCCGATCTCCTCGAAGAAGTCGACATGGGCGTCGAAGAAGAACGAGAGCTGCGGGCCGAGCGCGTCCACGTCCAGGCCGCGGCGCTGGCCCAACTCGACGTAGGCGAACCCGTCGGCGAGGGTGAAGGCCAGTTCCTGGGCGGCGGTCGCGCCGGCCTCGCGGATGTGGTAGCCGGACACCGAGATCGGGTGGTACTTGGGCACCTCGGCGGCGCAGAACTCGAACAGGTCGCCGATCAGCCGCAGGTGCGGCTCGGGCGGGAACAGCCACTCCTTCTGGGCGATGTACTCCTTGAGGATGTCGGTCTGGAGGGTGCCGTCCAGCTTGGCGATGTCGGCGCCCTGGCGCTCGGCCGCGACCAGGTACATGGCGAACAGCATCGGCGCCGGCCCGGAGATCGTCATCGAGGTGGTCAGCTCGTCCAGCGGCAGCCCGTCGAACAGGATCTCCATGTCGGCCGCCGAGTCGACCGCCACCCCGCAGTGGCCGACCTCGCCGAGGGAGCGCGGGTCGTCGGAGTCGCGGCCCATCAGCGTCGGCATGTCGAACGCCACCGACAGCCCGCCGCCGCCCTGCCCGATCAGGTACTTGTAGCGCTCGTTGGTCTCGCGGGCGTTGCCGAACCCGGAGAACTGCCGGATCGTCCACGGCCGGCCCCGGTACATCGTCGGGTAGACCCCGCGGGTGTAGGGGTACTGGCCGGGGAAGCCGATGCGCTCGGCCACGTCCTCGCCGGCGCGGTCCAGCGGGCTGTAGAGGGGCGCGACCTCCTCGCCGGACAGGGTGGTGAAGTCGGCGTCGCGTTCGCCCTTGGCCGCGTACTGCTCCAGCCAGCGCTTGCGCTGCTCCTCGAGGTTCTCGGGCATCGGTGTCCTCCGTCGGCCGGACGAGCGGCTCACCCGATTGTAGGCGTCGCCAGCGGACGGCCCACCGGCGCGGGCGCGCCGCTGGCGGCGCGGGCCGCCTCCTCCAGCATGCGGCCGAAGGCGGCCACCCAGCGGCGCTGGGTGGCGGAGCTGGCGCACTGGAGCCCGCCCTCCGGGTTCACCGTCTCGACCTCGAGGACGTGCAGGCGGGCGCCGTCGACGACGAGGTCGACGCGGGCGAAGCCGTTGCCGACGGGGCCGCCGGGCCAGCCGCGCAGCAGGCGGACGGCCAGCTCGCGCTCCTCGCCGGAGGGCACGACCTCGCGCACGCTGGACAGGCTCGCCTTGGCGTGCCAGCCGCGCGGCACCTTGACCATCCCGTAGACCGGCACCGGCTCGCCGCCCACCACCACCAGCAGGACCGACCGCTGGCCGCGGCGGATCCCCTCCAGGAACGGCTGCACCACGAACCCGCTGGTCCTGGACGCCATCGCCCGGTATCCCGGCGGCGACACCTCGGCGAGCAGGTGGACGTCCTGGCACAGCTCGCCGTCGATCGGCTTGACCACCGCGGCGCGCCAGCCCGCCTCGGCGGCCGCCCGCCGGAGCGCGTCGAGCGCCGTCCACGACGGCCGGTACAGCGACGGCACCACCGGGAAGCCGCGGCGCTGGTAGTCGAACAGGTACAGCTTGCGGCGGCCGGAGGCCAGCAGGCCCGGGTCGTTGACGATCGCGCCGGCGAAGCGCTCCCGCGCCCAGGCGAGGTAGCGGCCCAGGGGCTGCAGGCGCCGCTCGCGCAGGGAGCCCAGGTAGCGGTGCAGGAGCACGTCGGCGGTGGCGAGCGTGGCGGGCAGCGGCCCGCTCGGCACCACCTCGCGCCAGTCGAACAGCCGCACCGTCCAGCCGGCGGCGGCCAGGCCGCGCGCCAGCACGGCGGTCTCGCTGTCGCCGCTGAAGCGGCCCGCGACCCGCCTGGCGGTGACCGCCACCGTCGCGACCATCCGAGGTCCCCCCTTGCCGGCGCGCTCAGCCGCTGCGCGCGAGCGCCGCCTTGAGCTGCTCCAGGAACTCCCGCTTCAGCGACTTGTCGACCTCCCCGGAGGCCAGCGCCTTGCGCAGCAGCGGGATGCTGATGAGCCGGTCGAAGAAGTCGAGTTCGGCCTTGTACAGCCGGCTGCTCGACTTGCGGTGGGTCTGCTCCGCCATGTCGAGGCGGTACTCGGCCAGCACCCGCTCCTGCGTGGTCAGCGGGCCGTCGGACGGGTTGGCGAGCAGGTCGGCCAGGTCCGGGCGGTCGATCAGCAGCCGGTCCCACTCCAGCGCCATGTCGTAGATCGACAGCTCGGTCTGCTCCCGCAGCTCCCGGCGGAGGTGGGCGACCTGGATGGCGTTGAACACGACCGCGACGAACGACAGCAGCAGCGCGCCGATCGCGGTCACCGTCGTGATCGTGTTGGGGTCCAGCGAGCTCACGCCCCCTTCCCGTGCGAAGGCTCCACCAGGATCGCCGTCCCCTTCCAGGCGGCCAGGAACGCCTCGCGCGGCAGCGGCAGGAAGGCGCCGTCGCGCCGCGCCGGGTCGTGGTGCAGCAGCTCGTCCCCGTCGCGGCCGACCAGCAGGACCTGGTGGCCGGGGCCGCCGGCGTCGCCGGAGGGGCTGCGCACGGAGACGATCACCGGCGCGCCGGCGTCAAGGCACCCGCCGATGGTCCCGAGCGCCTCGTCGACCATCTGGCGGCGCACCCAGGCCAGCTCGGCGCGGGCGTCGCCGTCCAGCGGCCGGCCGGCCAGGTACTGGGCCTCGCGGCCGTCCAGCAGGAACCAGTTGCGCCGGCACGCCGGCACGCCCCGGGCGCGCAGCATGCCGACCAGCTGGGCGTGCAGCCAGAAGCGGGTGGGGTGGAAGGCGCCGGCCGCCAGCGCCTCGGTGAGCACCTCGCCCATGGTGGCCGGCTGCCCGCGGTGGTTGAGGACCATGGTGGCGCACGCGATCGCGCAGCCGGCGCGGGGCCAGGGCAGCTCGCGCAGGTCCGGGGGCAGGGTACCGGGCACCAGGTCCCACTGGCACAGGAACGGCACCTCCAGGCGCGCCGGCGGCGCCGCCGTGACCGGCTGCGGCCTCATGCCGAGCCCGCGCCCCCGTGCACCAGCCTGCCGTCCTTGTACACCGCGGCGATGCGCTCGCCGAGCGTGGCGAAGTCGTAGGGGTCGCCGTCGACCACCACCAGGTCGGCGCGCTTGCCCGGCTCGACGGTGCCGAGCTGGCGCTCCAGTCCCAGCAGCTCGGCGGCGCTGCTGGTCGCCGCCACCAGCGCGCCCGCCGCGGGCATGCCGCACTCCGCGAGCAGGGCGAGCTCGCGCAGGTTCTGGCCGTGCCGGCCGACGCCCGAGTCGGTGCCCATGGCGACCCGCACGCCGGCCGCCAGCGCGTGCCGGAACCCCGCGCGGTGCGCCTCCATCATCTCCTTGGTCTTGGCCACCGCGTGCTCGGGCACGGGCACGCCCTCGGCGGCGGCGTCCAGCAGGCCGTGCGGCGCCGACAGCGTGGGGACCAGCCAGGTGCCGCGCGCCAGCATCATCTCGATGCCCTCGTCGTCGATGAAGGTGCCGTGCTCGACGGAGCGCACGCCGGCGCGGACCGCGGCCTTGATGCCCTCGGTGCCCTGCGCGTGCGCCATCACGTGGCGGTGCGCGGCGGCCGCCTCGCGGACGGCCACCTCGAGCTCCTCGTCGCTGAACTGGCGGCCCCTGGGGTCGTCGCTGGGCGACAGCGCCCCGCCGCTGGTGGCGACCTTGATCACGTCCGCGCCGTCGCGGATCAGCTCGCGGACCTTGCGCCGCACCTCGTCGACCCCGTCGACCAGCCCGGAGGGCCGGCCGGGGTGGGGCGGGTTGCGCGGGAACACCCCGCCGCACGGCATCCAGTGGTCGCCGTGCCCGCCGGTCTGGCTCAGCATGGTGATGGCGATCTGCATGCGCGGGCCGGCGATCAGGCCGTCCTCCACCGCCCGCTTGACCCCGAGGTCGGCGCCGGCGCCGTCGCGGATGGTGGTGACCCCCTGCCGGAGCGTGGCCTCCAGGTGGCGGGCGGCCTGGAAGAAGCGGTAGCTGAAGGGCAGCTCCATGGCGCGGACGTCGTCGAGGGTCTCGCGGTGGTCGAAGAACACGTGCGTGTGGCAGTCGAACAGCCCGGGCAGGAGCGTCCTGCCGCGGACGTCGACGGCCTCGTCCCCGTCCAGCCCGGCGCCCACGTCCAGGATGCGGCCGTCCTCGACCAGGACGTCGGCGTCGCGCGGTGGGGACCCGGTGCCGTCGAACACGGAACCGCCCGTGAACAGCGTCCTGGCCATCTGACCCTTTCCGTCGCTTGCCTTGACTCTAACGTGCCGGACGGTGCAGAGCGACCATCGGCGCCGACCGCGTCACCGTGGTCGCACGCCCAGTCCCGGCTGGTCGGACAGGATGACACGGCCGTTCTCCAGGCCCAGCCCGACGAACGGGGACTCGGTGAGGAGCAGGTGCCCGTCGAGGTCGACGTGGTCCGCCAGGCTGGCGAGTTGCGCCGCCTGGGCGATCCCGAGCTCCGAGGAGACCATGCAGCCAAGCATGACACGCAGCCCCAGCGCGCGGGCGGCGTGGATCATGCGCAGCGCCTCGCGGATGCCGCCGGCCTTGTCGATCTTGATGTTGACGCCGTCCGCGTAGCGCTCGGCCTCGGCGACGCTGGCCAGGTCGGTGCAGCCCTCGTCCACGACCAGCGGCACGCGCCGCTCCGGCGGCAGCTCGGCGAGCCGGCGCCAGGCGTCCGCGTCCTCGGATGGGAACGGCTGCTCCAGCAGCTCCACGCCCATGGCCGCCAGCGCCGGCACCAGCTCCAGCGCCTCGGGCATGGTGAGCCCCTGGTTGGCGTCGGCGCGGACGCGGGCCGCCGGCGCGGCCGCCCGCACCGCCTCCAGCCGGGCGAGGTCGTCGCGGCCGCCGACCTTCAGCTTCAGGAAGCGGAATCCCGCGGCGCGGCGGGCCCGGTCCGCGGTCCCCTCGACGGTGTCGATCCCGATGGTGTAGGAGGTCGGCGGGGTCACGCGTGACAGGCCGAGCAGCCGCCAGGTCGGCTGGCCGCAGCGCTTGCCGACCCAGTCGTGCAGCGCGCCGTCGAGCGCGGCCCTGCCCGCCCGCACGCCGGGGACGGCGGCGAGCCGCCGGCCGATCTCCTCGAGCGCGAAGGGGTCGTCGCCGAGCGCGGCCGGCGCCTGCCGCTCCACGAACGCGAGCGTGCCCGGCACGGTCTCGCCCAGGAAGCTGGCCGGCGCCGCCTCCCCGTAGCCGACGAGGCCGTCGTGCTCCAGCTCGACCTGCACCACGTCCTCGTGGTCGCTGGAGCCGCGCGCGATCGTGAAGGTCTCGGCCAGCTCCAGCCGCGCCACGCGCCCGCTCACGCGCATCGGGACCTCCCACCCGGCCGGCCGGCGGCCGCAGTCTATGTGCTAGGGTGCTCGCAATCCATCACGCACCGCTGCCGCCCATGGCGCATGGTTCCCTGCTCCGTCCTGGCCTGGCCTGGCGCGAGGCCGGCCCGGGCGTGCCGCTGCTGGTCGCGGAGGACCTGGAGGCGGCGGGCATCGGCGCCGCCTTCTCGTGCCGCCTCGGCGGGGTGAGCGAGCCGCCGTTCGACCGCCTCAACATCGGCCTGAACACCGGCGACGACGCCGGCGACGTGCGCGCCAACCGCGCGCTGCTGGCCGGGGCGCTCGGCCTGGAGCAGGCGGCGCTGGCCACCGTCTACCAGGTGCACGGCCCGGCCGTGCTGGTGGTCGCAAACGTGGGGGGCTCCGCCCCCCACGAGCCCGCCGATCCGGTGCCCCGGTCGATCGGGAGCCCTCCGGAGGGTCGGGGCGGCTCCGGCGGGCGGCCGGTGGCCGCGGCCGACGGGATCGTGACCGGCGCGCCCGGGGTCGCGGCGGCCGTCGGCGCGGCCGACTGCGTGCCGGTCCTGCTCGCCGACCCGGAGGCGCGCGTCGTCGGGGCGGTCCACGCGGGCTGGCGCGGGATCGCCCTGGGCGTGGTCGAGACCGCGGTGGCGGCGCTGGCGCACGCCGGCGGCGACCCGGGCGCCACGGTGGCGCTGATCGGCCCGGCCATCGGCGGCTGCTGCTACGAGGTGGGACCCGAGGTGCGCGGCGCCGTGCTGGCGCGCTGCGCTGCCGCCGCCTCGGTGACGCGGGACGGCCGGCCCTCGCTCGACCTGGCCGCCGGCGCGGCCGAGCTGCTGCACGCGGCCGGCGTGGGCGAGGTCCGGGCCGCCGGGCTGTGCACCGCCGACGACCCGGCGCGGTTCTTCTCCGCCCGCCGCGACCGGCGCACCGGCCGGCAGGCCGGCGTGATCGTCGCCTGGTAGCCGCCCGGTCCCCGGGGCCGCCCTACGAGCGCCTCACCGTCACCCTCAACCTGAGGTGGACGGTTATCCCGATGGCGGTGACGTCCCTGGTCAGGACCGTGGAGGTCCCTGGGCTGGGGTAGGTGATCGCCAGGTTCACCACCCGGGTCCGCTGCGGGTTGGGCTGGACCTGATGGAAGAAGCGGAGCGCCAGCGGCGACCCGGTCACGCCCGCGGCCACCGCGACCGCCGGGAACGAGTACGGCTCGGCGGCGGCCGTGGGGCCCCGCAGGCCAGGCCCGAGCGGGGTGAAGGTGGTGCCGAGGAAGCCGGTGGCGATGCCGGCGGTGCCGTTGGGGATGTCGAGCCGCAGGGAGCGCACCTCCAGCACCACCTGGCGGACCAGCCGGCGGGCGGTCAGGGTCCCGCTGACGCCCTGGCGGCCGTCGGCCGCGCGGCCGATCACCCGCATCGAGATCGCCCTGGTGGTCTTGGCCAGGGTGACCTTGACCGACCCCTGCGCGGACGGACCGGGGAACGGGACCTCGTTCCCGCTCGGCCCCCCGAAGCCCCAGGCGAGCACCGCGGAGACCGGCTGGGAGGCCTGGTAGCCGACGACCAGCCCGTCCTCCAGGCGCCGCACGACGCGGGCCTGGACGCTGATCCCGGTGGTGGTGGTAGTGGTGCTGGCGGACGTCGCCGTCGTGGAGCTGGAGGGGGGCGGCTCCTGGGTGTCGACGGTGACCGGCACGGTGGTGGTCGGCGCGGCGGCCGCGGGCGGCGGCTCCGGGGCGCGGGCCAGCACCAGGCCGCCGGCGACACCACCGGCCGTCGCCAGCACGGCGAGGACGACGAGGGTGATGAGGGCGCGTCTGCTCATGCGCTGGCTCCTGGCGGGCGCCGGGGGCACCTGGGGGTTGGCGGGCGTAGCCTACCGCGAGCATGGACGAGGGACTGCCGGCGGCGGTCCGGGAGGCCGCCGCCGACCGGCGCGGCGGCGCCACCGAGGTGGCCGCCAGGGCGCTGGACGGCCTGCTGGAGGTGGCCGGCGACCCGCGGCGGCTGGAGGCGGCGGTGGCGGCGCTGCTCGCCGGCCAGCCGGCCATGGCGCCGGTGTGGCACCTGGCGAGGGCGGCCCGCGGCCCCGACCCCCACGCCGCCCTTTCCCGGCTGCGCGACCGCCTGGCCGCCGACGCCGACGCGGCCGTCGACGCCGCCGCCGCGTGGCTGCGGCCACGGCTGGCCGGCGGCGGCGGCGCCGCCGTGGCGACGGTGTCGCACAGCTCCCTGGTCGACCGGGTCCTCGCCCGCCTGCCGCCCGCGGCGGCGCACCCCGGGCCCGGCAGCGGGGAGGCGCGCCCCGCCCTCGGCCCCGACCCCGGGGCGGCGCCACCCGTGGTGGGGCTGGTCGGGGCGGACGCGATCGGGCCGGAGGCGCTCCTGAACGCGGCGGGCACCGGCGAGCTGGCGGCGCGGCTCCCGACCCTGGTGGTCGCGACCTCGATCAAGCTGCTGCCCGCGGAGGCGTTCGCGCGCCTGGCCGGCCCCGGCTTCGAGGCCGTGCCGCTGCGCGCGGTGGCCGCCGTGGTGGTCGGCCCCGCGGTCCTCTCCCCCGCCGAGGCCGGCCGCCTGGCGGCTATCAGCTGAACGCGGCGCCGAACTGGTCGAGCGACTCGGCGACGCCGCCGAGCCCGCCGCCGCCCTGGAAGAAGAACTGGCCGCCGCCGTCGCCGAGCCCGCCGGGGTCGGCGCCGAACAGGACGCTGCCGGCGCCGGCGGCGCCCCTGCCGTTGACGGTCTCCCCGGGGGCGCCGACGGCCACGTCCTCCAGGACGTCGTCCAGGAAGAAGAACGGCTCGGAGAGGGCCTGCCCGAAGTGGTCGCCGGGCTCCGCGGCGCCGGCGGCATCCTGGGTGAGCTCCTCGCTGCCGCCGCCGCCGAGCCCGGCGGCGTCGGTGCCGTACAGCACGTCCAGGATGCCGGCGTCGCCGACGGCGCCGAGGTCCTCGCCGGGCACCCCGATGGCCAGGTCGCCCACGCCGCCGCCGTACTGGCCGGCGGCCAGGGCGGTGCCGAGGCCGTCAGCGGTCTCCGCCGTCCCCGGCACGCCGCCGCCGCTCTGGTGGAAGAGCTGGCTGCCGGCGGCGATGAACCCCGAGTCGTCGCCGTACAGGACGGTGACGGCGCCCGCGAACGGCCGGTTGCCGACGGTCTCGCCCGGGGCGCCGACGGCGAGGTCCTGCTGGGTGCCGCGGCCGAAGTCGGACGAGCTCAGCGCGGCCCCGAAGATGTCGTCGGTCTCGGGGCGGCCCTGCGTGATCAGCTCGAGGCCGACCCCGCCGAAGCCGGGGGCGTAGCGGACGTTGACGGCGCCCACGTCCCGCACGGCGCCGACGTCCTCGCCCGGGACGCCGATGGCCAGGGAGTCGAGGCCCTCGGACTGGTTGAAGTCCCCCGCGATCACCGCCGCGCCGAAGGTGTCCCCCGACTCCGCGGTGCCGACCACCCCGCCGACCCCCTGGTGCAGGAGGGTCTCGTCGGGCGTCGTGCCCGCGTCGGCCACCAGGCTGACCGCGCCGGCGCCGAGAGCGCCGCCGACGTCCTCGCCGGGCACGCCGACGGCCAGATCGGTGTCGTCGACCGCGGCCAGCGCCGACCCGAAGCCGTCGCCGGGCTCGGGGTTGGCCTGGGTGAGCAGGCGGCCGCCGGCGCCGGTGATGCCGGCGGCCGAGCCGAACAGGATGACGACCGCCCCGGCGTCGGCGTCGCCGGCGCCGAGGTCCTCGCCCGGGGTGCCGACGGCGAGGTCGTCGAAGCCGTCCGCGTTGAAGTTGCCGGTGGTCAGGGCGGTCCCGAAGCGGTCGAGCGACTCCGAGGCGCCGGGCACGCCGCCGGCGCCCTGCGTCAGGACCTGCCCACCGCCCAGGCCACCCGCCGACCCGTACAGCACGTTGACCGCGCCGGCGTCGGTGGCCGCGCCGACGTCCTCGCCGGGCGCGCCCACCGCCAGGTCCCCGAAGCCGTCGTTGTTGAAGTCCGGCCCCGGGGTGGTCGTCTGCAGCACGGCGCCGGCCGGCGGCGGCGCCACCGCCGGCAACGCGACGGCGCATGCCAGCGCCACGACCATGACCACACCCACTCGGCGCATCCCCGACCTCCGCCTTCCCCCTGCTCGGTCCCACGGGCCTGCGAACGCTACCAAGCGCGCAACCGCAACCCAAAGATGGGATCAGCTCAGTGCCTGCTGCTTGATCCGGAGGACCGCCGTCGCCGCTGGGTGCGGGGTGGCACCGGGGTGCGTTCGGTGTGCTCGCCGGGAGTCGCGACCGGTAGCTGCGCGAAGATCTCGAGCCCGCGGTCGTTCTTCCCGTCGGGCGAGAGGTCCTCCCACCCCTCGATCTCGGCGAGCGTTCGCTCCGCCCAGCCATCGACGGTGTTGAGGAGGCTGATGAAGAAGTCGACGGCCAGCGCCCTGAGGTAGACCTGGTCCTGCAGCGCGGCCCGGCCCTCCAGGAACTCCTGCTTCACGGCGCCGCCGAAGCGCAGCATCTCCTGGGCGTCGCTGCGGACCTGCTCCAGGGTGGCGACGAGCTGCTCCTTGGTCCCAAGTGGCGCGATGAACAGCCGGATCATCGCCTCGAAGTCCATCGCGAACGGCGACACCGGGGTAGCCAGCCACTCGCGCAGCACCTGCCGCCCCGCCTCGGTGATCGAGTACACCGTCCGCGGCCGCTTCCCCACGTACTCGCGCTTGGCCGCGGCCAGCCGCATGGCGGCCAGCCGCTTGACCTCGCGGTAGATGGCGCTCTCGGCCCGCGGCCAGACGTAGCGGAAGTAGCGGACCCGCTGCTGGGCCAGCTCGTACGTGGACCAGGGGTGCACGGCAAGCTGGGCCAGGACGGCGTACGAGGTCGTTGTCAGGGTTGGAGGCGCGTCGTCCATGGGTCTTGACATACTCCAAACGCGAGCATACGGTTACTGGCGTTTGGAGTATACCGGAGAGGGGGGCGGCCCATGGCCGCGGGCACCATCGAGATCGCCGGACTGGACGGTGCCGGCGTCAAGCTGACCTCGTCACAGCTCGACGACCTGGACTCGCGGGTCCAGGGCCCGCTGCTGGTGGCCGGCGACCAGGGTTGGAACGAGGCCGTCTCGATCTGGAACGGCATGGCGGCCAGGCTCCCCGCCCTGGTCCTCCAGCCGGCCTCGGCGCACGACGTCGCCGCCGCGGTCAGCTTCGCCCGCGATCACGGGCTGCTACTCAGCGTCAAGGGCGGGGGCCACAACATCGCCGGCACCTGCATGGCGCCGGGCGGCCTGACCCTCGACCTGTCCCGCCTGCGCGAGGTCAGCGTCGACCCCCAGGCCAAGCTCGCCCACATCGGCCCCGGCTGTCTGCTCGGCGACGTCGACCAGGCCACCCAGGCCCACGGGCTGGCCACCGTGCTCGGGTTCGTGTCCGAGACCGGCGTGGCCGGCCTGACCCTGGGCGGTGGCTTCGGCTACCTGACCCGCCGCTTCGGCTGGAGTGTCGACAACCTCGCCGAGGTCCAGATCGTGACCGCCGACGGCCAGCTCCGCACCGCCAACCGCGACCAGCACCCCGAGCTGTTCTGGGCGCTGCGAGGCGGTGGCGGCAACTTCGGGGTCGTCACCCGGTTCAGCTTCCGCCTGCACCAGGTCGGCCCCACCGTCACCGGCGGCCTGATCGTCTGGAGCGCCGAGCGAGCCACCGAGGTGCTGGCCGCCTACCGCGACCTCACCGAACAGGCGCCCCACGAGCTGACCGCCGCCACGATCCTGCGGCTGGCCCCGCCAGCCCCGTTCCTCCCCCCGGCCTGGCACG